>Ga0070665_100006438_pt1 | contig 11948 bp, 11 predicted proteins | sample KBSS13metaG_FD_65862 | JGI IMG/M metagenome (GOLD analysis project Ga0070665, IMG submission 65862) | Switchgrass rhizosphere microbial communities from Kellogg Biological Station, Michigan, USA - KBS S1-3 metaG | ecosystem: Host-associated > Plants > Roots > Rhizosphere > Soil ...
GGAGAACACGTTGCGGCCCTTCGCTTCCTTGCCGTGCAGCTTGATCTCGAGGCGCAGGTCGTTCAGCGAATCCGCGTTGCGGAGCGCGTCCTCGTAGCTGATCAGGTTCGACTCGTACAGATCGAACAGCGACTGGTCGAACGTCTGCATGCCGAGCTCGCGCGACTTCTTCATGATCTCCTTGATGCCGGAGACGTCGCCCTTGAAGATCAGGTCGGAGATGAGCGGCGAATTCAGCATGACCTCCACCGCCGGCACGCGGCCGCGGCCGTCGCGCCGCGGGATCAGCCGCTGCGCCACGAACGCGCGCACGTTGAGGGACAGGTCCATCAGGAGCTGCGCGCGCCGTTCTTCCGGGAAGAAATTGATGATGCGGTCGAGCGCCTGGTTGGTGCTGTTCGCGTGCAGCGTGGCGAGGCACAGGTGTCCCGTCTCGGCGAACGAGATTGCGTAGTCCATCGTCTCGCGCTCGCGCACCTCGCCGATCAGGATCACGTCCGGCGCTTGGCGCAGCGAATTCTTGAGGGCGATATGCCAGTCGTCGGTGTCGACGCCCACTTCGCGCTGCGTGACGATGCAGTTCCGGTGGTCGTGGACGAACTCGATCGGGTCTTCGATCGTGATGATGTGGCCGTAGCTGTTCTCGTTGCGATAGCCGAGCAGGGACGCCATCGACGTCGACTTGCCCGCGCCGGTGGCTCCGATGAACAGCATGATGCCGCGCTTGGACATGATGACGTCCTTCAGCACCGGCGGCAGCCCGAGGTCCTCGAACCCCGGGATGTCGGTCGTGATCGTGCGCAGCACCATGCCGATCCGGCCCTGCTGGACGAAGGCGTTCACGCGGAAGCGGCCGATGCCCGGCGGGCTGATCGCGAAGTTGCACTCCTTGGTGCCTTCGAACTCGGCCGCCTGCTTGTCGTTCATCACGCTTCGCACCAGCTCGATCGTGTGCTGCGGGGTAAGCGCGGACTTCGACACGGGCGCGATCTTGCCGTCGACCTTGATCGCCGGCGGAAAGGACGCGGTGATGAAGAGGTCGGAGCCCTTCTGCTTGACCAGGAGCTCCAAAAGGTCGTGGATGAATTTGGTGGCTTTTTCGCGTTCCATCTGGGCGTCTCCGGAAAACCTGTGGTCGATCGGCGCGTTCTTCGCGGCCGTGCGATTCAGGGGCCGCCGAACAAGTCCTTGTTGACTGCGCGATGGCGCGCTTCGGAGGCGGGTACGAGATTGCGGCGGACGAGCTCCACCAGGCACTGGTCGAGCGTCTGCATGCCGACGTTCTGGCTCGTCTGGATCGACGAATACATTTGCGCGACCTTGTTCTCGCGGATCAGGTTGCGGATGGCCGGCGTGCCGATCATGATCTCGTGCGCGGCCATGCGGCCCTGCCCGTCCTTGGTCTTCAGGAGCGTCTGCGAGATGACCGCGACGAGCGACTCGGAAAGCATCGAGCGCACCATGTCCTTCTCGGCGGCGGGAAACACGTCGATCACGCGGTCGATCGTCTTGGCGGCCGAGCTCGTGTGCAGCGTGGCGAACACGAGGTGGCCCGTTTCCGCGGCGGTCAGCGCCAGGCGGATCGTTTCGAGGTCGCGCATTTCGCCGACCAGGATGTAGTCGGGGTCCTCGCGCAGCGCCGCACGCAGCGCATTCGGGAACGACAGCGTGTGCGGTCCCAGCTCACGCTGGTTGATCAGACATTTCTTGGAGTCGTGCAGGAACTCGATCGGGTCCTCGATCGTGAGGATGTGCCCGTACTCGTTTTCGTTGACGTGGTTGACCATCGCGGCGAGCGTCGTCGACTTGCCGGAACCGGTGGGACCCGTGACCAGGATGAGACCGCGCGGACGATTGGTGAGCTCCGCAAAAACTTTCGGCGTGTTCAGATCTTCGAGCGAGAGGACCTTCGACGGAATCGTCCGGAATGCGGCAGCGGCGCCGCGCTGCTGGTTGAAGGCGTTGACGCGGAAGCGCGCGAGGTTCGGCACCGCGAAGCTGAAGTCGCACTCGAGGTGTTCCTCGTACATCTTCCGCTGGCTGTCGCTCATGATGTCGTACACCATGGCGTGCACGTCCTCGTGCTCCATCGGGGGCAGGTTGATGCGGCGGATGTCGCCGTGAACGCGGATCAGCGGCGGCAGGCCCGCCGACAGATGCAGGTCGGAGGCCTTGTTCTTGACCGCGAAGGCGAGGAGCTCTGTGATGTCCATCTATAATTCCCGCAGTTCGGTGCCGGCAGCCGCACCGTAGCAGGTCATGGGACGCAAATCGCGTGCCAGAATCGAGCGCCGGAGATCGCCGGGCGATTATGAGCCAGTACGAGAATGCGTGGCAAGCCGCGAAGGCTCGCATCGCGGTGGCGACGCAGGCGGCGGGGCGGCCACCCGGCAGCGTGCGCCTGCTGGCGGTATCCAAGACGTTTGCGGCGCCCGCCATCGCGTCGGTGCATGCGCTGGGCCAACGGGCGTTCGGCGAGAACTACGTGCAGGAGGCGATCGCCAAGCGTGCCCTGCTAGAGGCGTGTCCGGGGATCGAATGGCACCTGATCGGCCCCCTCCAGTCCAACAAGGCGCGACTCGCCGCCATGAGTTTCGACTGGGTCGAGACCATCGACCGTCTCGCTATCGCCGAACGGCTGGCGGCGGCGCGTCCGGCGGACCGGGAGCCGCTCAATGTCCTGGTCCAGGTCAACGCGAGCGGCGAAGCGTCCAAAAGCGGCGTGCCGCCCGCGGCGGCGATCGGGCTGGCGCGGGATGTGCAGCGCCTCTCCGGGCTGACGTTGCGCGGCATCATGGGCATCCCGGAGCCGACAGCCGAGATCGAGGTCCAGCGACGGCAGTTTCGTGTCCTTCGCGATTGCTTCGACGCCTGCCGGCAGGCCGGCTGGCCGGTCGACACGCTGTCGATGGGCATGTCCGCCGATCTCGAGACGGCGATCGCCGAGGGCGCGACGCAAGTTCGCGTCGGCACGGCGATCTTCGGAACGCGACGTGCGACTCCGTGAATACTTCCGCATACTGCGCGACCACGCGTTCCTGATTCCCGCAATCCCACATGACACTGACAACCACCTTCATCGGCGGCGGCAACATGGCGAGCGCGCTCATCGGCGGCAGGATCGCCGCGGGCGCCCGCGCACAGGACATTCGCGTCGTCGAGCCCCTCGCCGCCCAGCGCGAGTCGCTTTCGGCACGCTTCGCGGGACTCGGTCTGTTCGAGGCGCTCTCCGCGGAGGCGGTTGGCGGTGCAGACCTCGTCGTGCTCGCGGTGAAGCCGCAGCAGATCCGCAACGTTGCGCGCGCGCTGGCGCCGCACGTCGAGGGCGTGGGCGCGGTGCTGTCGATTGCCGCGGGCATCCGCACCGGCGATCTCTCGCGCTGGCTCGGCGGCTACGCGCGCATCGTGCGCGCCATGCCCAACACGCCCGCGCTGGTCGGCGCCGGCATCAGCGGAATCTATGCCGCGCCCTCGGCCGGAGGCGATGCGCGTGAGGCGGCTGCAACGATCCTTCGTGCCGCCGGCGACATCGTCTGGTGCGAGCGCGAAGAGGCGCTCGACGGCATCACCGGCGTATCGGGGAGTGGTCCGGCGTACGTTTTCTATGTGCTCGAAGGGCTGGCGCAGGGGGCCCGGGCGCTGGGCTTCTCGGATGGCGATGGCCGTCGGCTCGCGTATGCCACCGTTGCGGGGGCGATGGCGCTGGCGCAGAAAAGCGAGGCCGATCCCGCGACGCTGCGCGCACAGGTGACGTCCAAGGGGGGCACCACCGAGCGCGCGATCGCGACGCTCGATGCGCACGGTGTCAAGGATGCGTTGATCGCCGCCGTGCGGGACGCGGCCGCGCGGGCGGGTGAGCTGGGCGACGAATTCGGGCGGGAGCCATGATGATCGCATCGGCGCTCAGGTTCCTGATCGACGTCGTCTTCGGTCTCTTCACGTACGCGCTCCTGCTTCGCTTCGTCATGCAGCTCCTGCGCGCACCGTTCCGCAATCCGGCCGGCCAGGCCGTGATGGCGCTGACCGACTGGATCGTCAAGCCGCTGCGCAAGATCTTCCCCGGCTTCAAAGGCATCGACTGGGCGTCCCTTTTCGCGACCTACCTGTTCCAGGTGCTGTGGCTCCTCGCGTACTACCTCGTATTCGGCAAGGGCTTCGACTTGCTGGGCGCGGGCGCGCTATATCTGCTGGTGGCCGCCGCGATTGCGCTCGTAAAGGCGGCGCTGTGGCTTTTGATCGTCGTCGTTTTCGTGCAGGCCATCCTGTCGTGGGTGGCGCCCGACGGTCCGCTCGCGGGATTGCTGAACGCGCTCACGTTTCCGTTCCTGCGACCCATCCGGCGGCTGATACCTCCACTTGGTGGGACGCTCGACCTGTCGCCACTGATCGTCATCGTCGCGGCCCAGCTCACGCTGATGCTGCCGGTCGCGTGGCTCGAATCGGCGGTGACTCGGCTTTTCATCTAGCTGCCTTTCGCCGCGTTTCCGTGCCGGCCAGCGCGTTCGCGAGCCGTATGAAATCGGCGACTGAGAGCGTTTCGCCGCGGGCGCTTGGATCGATGCCCGCCGCCCGAATCGCCGCATCGTCGCAGAGTGCCGACAAGGCATTGCGAAGCGTCTTGCGGCGTTGGCCGAACGCCGCCTTCACGATGGCCTCGAAGAGCGCCGGATCGTCCTGCACCGGGCGCGCGTCGCGAAGCGGCGTGAGGCGCACGAAAGCCGAATCGACTTTCGGGGGCGGCGAGAATGCGCCCGGCGGAATGTTGAACAGGCGCGCCACCGCGAAGCGCGCCTTGAGCATCACGGTCAGCCGGCCGTAATCGGGCGTCGCCGGTTCCGCGGCCATGCGCAGCACGACCTCCTTTTGCAGCATCACGTGGATGTCGCGCAATTGCGTCTCGTACTGTGCGAGCCGAAAGAGGATCGGCGAACTGATGTTGTACGGGAGGTTCCCGACGACGCGCAGGTTCGGTCCCAGCGTGGCGAAATCGAATTCGAGTACGTCGTCCTCGTGAAGTGCGAGCGCCGACGGCGCGTACTCGGCGCGCAGCTTCGCAACGAGATCGCGATCGATTTCCACCGCGGCGATGGTGCCGGCGCCCTCGATCAGGCCGGCTGTCAGGGCCGCGAGGCCCGGTCCGATCTCGACCATGTTGTCGCCGCGTGCGGGCGCGACTGCGGCGAGGATGCGCGCGACGTAATGCCGGTCGGCAAGGAAATGCTGTCCGAAGCGACGGCGGGGACGGTGCTCCTTCACGTCGCGCGTCCGGCGACCCGTGCCAGGTCGATCGCCAGGTCGACAGCGGCGAAAAGGCTGCCGGGATCGGCTTCGCGCGCGGTAGCAGGATCGCGTGCGAGATCGAGCGCGGTGCCATGATCGACCGAAGTGCGTATGAACGGAAGGCCGAGCGTGACATTGACGCCGCCGCCGAAGCTTGCAGCTTTCAGCACCGGCAATCCCTGGTCGTGATACATCGCGACGATCGCATCGAACCGAGCAGCGATGCGCGGCACGAAGACCGTGTCGGCCGGAATCGGACCGGTTACGTCGTGACCCCGCGCGCGCGCATCGGCAACGGCCGGCGCGATGACGTCGATCTCCTCGCGCCCCAGGTGGCCGCCTTCGCCGGCATGCGGATTGAGGCCGCAGACGGCGATGCGCGGCGCCGCGATGCCGAACTTCGCGCGAAGCTCGCGCGCGACGATGTCGAGAACTTCCGCCAGTCCTGCGCGGGTGATGGACGCGGGCACGTCCTTGAGCGCGAGGTGCGTCGTGGCGAGCGCGACGCGGAGCGGCGCCTCGGAGGTGCCGCCCGCCAGCATCATCACGACGCGAGAGGTAGCGGTGCGGGCCGCGAAAAACTCCGTGTGGCCGGAAAATGCGATGCCGGCATCCGCAATCGCGCTCTTCTGCACCGGAGCGGTGACCAGCGCCGCGAACTCGTGCGCCGCGCACGCGTCGCACGCATCGCCCAGTTGAGCAAGCACGCTTCGCGCGTTGGTGGATTGCGGGTGGCCGGGCTCCGGCATCGTGGCGACCGGGTGATTCCATACGGCGATCGAACCGTGGGGCGCGGGGGAATTCCGATCGTAGTCGACGTAACGTGGCGCCAGGCCGATACGCCGCGATCGGGCGACGAGCAGCGCGCGGTCACCCACGAATACGAGCCGCGCGGGCCGACTCGCATCGTGCGGTCGCAGCGCGAGCATCGCGAGCAGCTCGGGACCGATCCCCGCGGGCTCGCCGCAAGTGATTGCGAGCGTCGGTTCGGCGCTCACTGCGGCTCGATCGTCACCACGTCGTCGCCGAAGACCTCGACGGTCACCGTTGGCGCTGCGCGCGCCACGAACGCGCCCTCCGCATCGGCCTCGATGCGCACCTGCGCGAAACCGTCGAGCGATTGCGTAGGCCCTCCGAACACCCACAGGCGCTCGAGCGGCGCTCCGGCGTCGATCTCCCCCGTGTGCTGCACCGCGCGTCCAAGCGGCAGCGCGCAGCCTTCGCGGCCGAACACCGGGAACTGGTCGAGCTTCGCCTTGTATCGCAGCACCTGCCGCCCGGGAAAGCGGCGGCGCGAATTCAGGTCGTACCAGTTGCCCGGCGGAAGCGCGATGTCGACCGCGCCGTCGGGTCCGACGATCGGAGCGACCAGAAGCGTGTCGCCGCACATGAATTGCGTCTCGTAGCGACGGAGCAGCGTGTTGCCGGGAAACGCCAGGGGCATCGCGCGCATGACCGGCAGGCCCTTGCCGATCGACTCGCTGATCACGCGTTCCAGGTACGGAATCAATCGATAGCGAAACGACAGCCACTTTCTTGCCACCGCTTCGGTTTCCTGGCCGAACGCCCACGGCTCGCGCTCGCCGATGCCATGCAGGCGGATGTGCGAGCTGAACACCGTCGCCTGCAGCCAGCGCACGAAGAGCTCGGCGGACGGCTGGTCGGACCCGTAGAAGCCGCCGATGTCGGAGCTGTGATACGGGTTTCCGCTCATGCCCCAAGAGAGCCCGCCGCGGATCGACGCGGCGAGGCCTTCCCAATCGCTTTGCGGATCGCCGCCCCAGCCCATCGGATAGCGCTGGCTGCCCGCCCATGCGGCGCGGCTCCACACGAGCGCGGGACGATTTGCCACCGGCGCGAACTTCTCGGTGGCCTCGAAGACGCAGCGGTTGTAGAGCAGCGGATAGACGTTGTGCAGTCGACGTCCGGTGTCGCCGTTGAAGGCGACCGCATCGTCCGGCACGTGCTCGCCGAAATCGCTCTTGATGACATCGACGCCGTCCTTGAAGAGCGGCTCGTGCGCGTCGCGCCACCACTCGAACGCGGCAGGATTGGTGAAATCGACGATGCCGCTCTCGGGCAGCGGTGTCAGCACGTCGCCGAATGGACTCGTTCCGGGCGTCGTGTCCCACGCGAACACGTACGGATCGCCTTCCTGCGTCGTCAGCAGATAGCCGCGCGCGGCCAGCTCGCGAAAGAGCGGTGAGTGGAGGGAGACGTAGGGATATTCCCAGACGCAAAGCCTGAAATCGCGATCCTTGATCGCCGCGAGCGCCTCGGCCGGATCCGGAAAGCGATCGGGATCCCATTTGAAATCGAAGCGCGTCTCGACTTTCCACGCAGCACGGCCGTCGAGCGTGATCACGTCTGCCGGAATGCGCCGCTCGCGCAACTCGGTGGCCACCACCGCAGCTTCCTGCGGCGTCTTGTAATAAGCCCGCGAGACCCACAGCCCGAGGCTCCAGCGCGGCACTGCGGGTGCGCGCCCGGTCAGTTCCGCATAGGCATCGAGGATTGCAGCCGGCACATCACCCGCGAACAGGAAGAGATCCAGTGCCTCGTCCTCGACCAGCACGGCGTAGCTGCGATGCGACCAATCGGGATGGCCAACGCCATGCGTAACCATGCCGGGCGTATTGACGAACGTACCCCACGCGCCCTTGCCGTTGCCGGGGCCCCACGCGAACGGAGTGTTCTTGTACGACAACCCGGTGTTGACGCCGAGCGCGTCCTCGACCTGCGAATGGATCAGCTGTCCCCGCTTGTCGAGCGACCCGAATTTTTCGCCCAGGCCATAGACCGGCTCGCCGCTGGCGAGCGCGAATGCGGCCGCCCACAGGCCGCCCTGGCGCAGGCGTCCGAACGATGGCAGCCGCGAGAAGCCGCGGAAATGCTGATCGCTGATCGAGCCGAAGATGGCAGCGCCCTTCCACAACAGGCGGAAGGCAAGTGGCGCGCTGGTGATTTCGAGCACCGAATCGCCGGCCGCAAAACGCCAAACGCCGTCGACGTTCTGCGTGTCGCAGGCCCTGGACCGGCCGACGACGATGCCGTAGTCCGGCTGCGTGCGCGGGCCCATTCGCATGCGAAAAACGCCGGGGCCGTAACACGCGACTTCGAGGATGTCGCCGCTGGAGGTGGCGAACGATGCGCCGGACGCGGACGGGCCGAAGCTCTGGTGCGCCTCGATGCGAAGGTAGGCGGTGGGATCGAGATGCATCTGTCGGACCGGCGGCCGCCGTCGCGCCGATTGCTAGAACCGGCAGCGCGGCTCGGGCAATCCCGGCACGTCGACGCGCATCGCGAACACCCCGCCGGAAAGCGGCAGGCGCGCGAGCTCGTCCGCTTCGCGCATCTGGCGGGCACTCGTGACATAGAGCGTGCGCAGATCGGCGCCGCCGAACGCGCACATGGTGGGACACATCGCGGGTACCGGATATTCGGCCAGCACCTGGCCCAGCGGCGAGACCTTGACCACCTTGCCGCCACGGTAGAACGCGCTCCAGTAGTTGCCCGCACTGTCGATCGTGGCACCGTCCGGCCTATCGGTCTCACCGGTCCACGCGACGAACGTTCGCGGCCGGGTGATCGCGCCGCTCGCAGGGTCGTAGTCGAACGCGCGGACCGCATGCGTCGGCGTGTCGGCGTGGTACATCGTGCGGCCGTCGGGGCTCCACGCGAGGCCATTGCTGATCATCATGCCGGTCAGCACGGTTTCGAGCCGGGCGCCCTTCGCAAGGCGGTACAGCGCCGCGGTACTGGCATCGCGACGCTCGTTCATTGTTCCCATGTAGAACCGGCCCGCGGGATCGCAGCGGCCATCGTTGAAGCGAAAGCTCGAGGTGTCGTACGGGGCCTCGGCGATCTTGCGCTCGAACGATCCATCGGCGCGCACGAGCCAGACGCCGCCGCGCAGCGCGACCACGAAGCCGCCGCCTTCGCGGAACGCGAAGCACCCGATCGACTCCGGCATCGCCATCGAGCGGTGGGCGCCGGTCGCCGGATCGAGTCGATGCAGCGCGGGCCCGTTGATGTCGACCCAGTAGAGCGCCTGCTCGTCGACCGACCACATCGGACATTCGCCGAGGCTTGCACGCGCGTCGAGAACGCATTCGAACGGCGACGAGTCGGGCGTCATGGGGGTCGGGTTGCGAGGCGAACGGCAAGGCGCATCGTACAAGAAAAAGATGCGCCGGGCCGGAGCATGCGCGTGCCCGTGTCCACGGCGCCAGCCGCGGAGCGGTTGAATGCGTCCGTCTCGTGCGTCACCGGCTCGACGGCGACGAAATCGCGGCCGGCAGGTGCGAACACGACCAGCCGATCGCACGCGGCATCGGCGGTGACGGTGGTACGCAAAGCGTGCGACGCGAGCATCGCCGTGCCTTTCCATCCGATGAACACGTTGTCGATCGTGGCGCAACCGAACGCGCGCGGCGTCGCAAACGACCAGCGATCGACCGCGGCGATTCGCTCGACCGGTATCTCCGTTGCATCGTTCATCCACACGCCCGCTGCATCGAATTCGAGCGAGGTCGAAGCGTCCCGCGGAAAGTACGGGTGCCAGCCGAGGCCGAACGGGAACGCTTCGTCGCCGTCGTTCGCGATCGAGAGCGACAGGGTCAGCGCCGCTTCGCGATCGTTTCCTGCCAGATCGAACGTCTGCGTCGCAACAAACGGCCATGGCCACGCGTTGCGCGAATCGCCACGCGCATCGTGCGACAGCGTCAGCACGGCACGGCGCGGCGCGGCGTCCGCCACGCGCCATTCGCGCTGCCAGCCGACGCCATGGATCGCGTGCGGATGGTCACCGAAGTTCCGCGCCAGCGCGTGTTCGCGTCCGCCGCAGGACAATCGCGCATTCCGGATGCGATTCGAGTAGGGGACGAGTGGAAAGGACGCCGTGTCGCGGACGCGAGGGTTTGCGATCGCGTCCGCGCTCATCGGCCGCAGCACCGGAACGGCGTCGAGCGTGAACGACGCGATGGCGCCGCCGCAGGCTGGCAGGAGCACGACGCGCGCGGCGCCCGCGGCGAGCTCCGGTCCTGACATCGTGTGCGCGCTTATTTCGGCGCGCCGTCCTTGACCTTGCCGAGCCACTCGGTTGCGCGCCCCACCATCATGCCGATGTCGGAATTGATGGCGATCCAGGTGAAGCCGTACTCGAGATAGCGCACGACGGATTCCGGATTCGGCCCGACGGTGCCGACGGGCTTGCCCGCCTTGCGGCACAGCTCGACGGCATGCTTGATCTTCGCCTGCACGTCGGGGTGATTGAAGTTGCCGAGGTGCCCCATCGATGCCGCGAGATCGGCGGGGCCGATGAACAGCGAGTCGATGCCGGGCACCGCGGCGATCGCGGGAATGTGCTCGACGGCGGCCGCCGTTTCGATCTGCACGATCACGCAGATTTCCGCCGCGGCCGTCTGGGGATAGTTGGGCACATTGCCCCACCGGCTGCCGCGATGCACCGCAGCGACGCCGCGCACGCCCTCGGGGGGATAGCGGGTATGGGCAACCGCGCGCTTCGCCTCCTCCGCGTTCTGCACGAAGGGAATCAGCAGCGTCTGGGCGCCGGTGTCGAGCAGGCGCTTGATCAGCACCATGTCGTTCCATGCCGGCCGCACCACGGCGCTCGCGGGCGTTCCCGCCATGGTGCGCAGGATGTCCGCTACCTGCGGCGGGTCGATCGGCGTGTGCTCGGTATCGACCACCAGGAAATCGAAGCCGGCATTGCCGAGCGCTTCGGCCGTGGTTGGCGCGCCGCTCACCAGCCAGACGCCGTAGGGGATCGCGCCGCCGGCGGCGATCGCGTGCTTGAAGCGGTTGACGGGCATGTCCATGGACGTTTTCCGGAGGTGGTTGGGTGAGGTTCAGCGCGCGAACGCGCCACGCGATCGAACGTGGGAACGCGAAAAGTGAGTCAGGCTTTGCTGGCAGGATCCGAAGCGAAATTCGCCACGAGATAGCGGCCGACTTCGACCGCCTGCCCCGGCGAGAACTGAAATCCTATCCAGCCGTATTGCGGCGTCCGGAAGGCGATCCGCACGACCTGCTTGTCGTCGGATTCGACGATCTCGAGCACCGGTCCGCCGATCTGCAGGAATTGGCGATCGTCCGGCGAGTGGAAGTCGACCGCCGGTGCCAGTTGCGCTCGCACGGCGCCCAGTTGCGCGATGACGTTCTGCAGCGTCGCTGCGTCGGCGACGAACGTCTCGCCACCCACCTGCACCGTGACCTCGTGCTGGTCGTCGGAGAGCGTACAAGTGAACTCCGGAAGGATGCGGTCCGCCATCGGCCGGCTTTCATGAGATGAGTTGGGCGCCGCCTTCGCATCGAGCCAATCGAGGTGCGGCGGGCGCGGGATCGGGATTCTACCGTCCGGTTGCAACGCAGGTGGGGACTGCCACGAAGCCGCAGCCCTTGTTCGTGTCATCGACTCCCGAATCATCTATGTGATATGTATGATCTATATGAGTTGACGGCCGATCCTACCGAATCCATGTTTCAATAATGCTCCTGGCGACAAACCTGAAGCCGCCCTGGCCGGAGTAACTGGAGGAAGCGATTTGGCGTTGACCACGGAGCGCGCGTCCTACCCGGACCTGTCCGGCCGTACCGTATTCATTTCCGGCGGCGCCTCGGGGATCGGCGCGGCCTTCGTCGCTGCG
>Ga0070665_100006439_pt1 | contig 11948 bp, 7 predicted proteins | sample KBSS13metaG_FD_65862 | JGI IMG/M metagenome (GOLD analysis project Ga0070665, IMG submission 65862) | Switchgrass rhizosphere microbial communities from Kellogg Biological Station, Michigan, USA - KBS S1-3 metaG | ecosystem: Host-associated > Plants > Roots > Rhizosphere > Soil ...
CGCGCCGTTGATACCCAGCTCGTACCCGTTGGTGCGCTGGCTTCCCGTCTGCACAATGCGCGTGGGATCGTTGGGATCCGTCGCTCTCGTATTGGTGCGATCGAGGCGGTACACCGCCGTGGTCAACGACAGTGCGGGCCGGACGTCCCACTTCGCGCCCACCTCGTAACTCGTGAACTGCTCGGGCTCGACCTGCTGGGTGATGACCGTCAGCGACGAGAACTGGTCGCCCGAGCTCGGGAGGTACGACACGCTGTAGTTGCCGTACACGGACACCGGCACGACGGGCTTGTAGACGATGCCGGCCCGGGGCGAGAGGAGGTTGTCGACACGGCCCAGCGTGTCCCCGTTTCGATTGTTGTGGTACTCGAGATCGAAGCGGTCGTAGCGCAGGCCGCCGAGCAGCTGCACGTGCGGCGAGACCTCGACCTGATCCTGAAAGTAGGTCGCCGCGACGTTGGTGCGGACGTGGTTGTCGGCGTCCGTCGCACTCTGGCGGTACGTGACCGGTGTCGTAATCGTGGGAGCGCCGTACGGCACCAGGAGCGTGGTCGTCGTGTTGTTGAAGAACCCCGTGTTGCGGAAGTTGTCCGTCGTCTGCCGACCGATTTCCGCCCCGGCGAGCAGCGTGTGCCGGAGCGAGCCGGTGGACGCGATTGACGTCACGTCGGTCTGGTTGAACAGGTTCGTCCTGTCGGTGGCGTTGTTGTACGCCGTCAAGGCGACCTGCTGCTGATTGGGGGTCACGGCACCGGGCACGTAGTTCTGATATCCGCGATCGTAGTTGCCAGCCATCGTGCGATTGCGGAACGTAAGGCTTCCGGCTCGATGCTCGACGGTGGCGGAGGCGACGTTCACTTCGGCCCTGACGTCGCTGTCGGCCGGGTTGCCGTAGAACGTCGAGCGGTCCACGTCGACGGGCCGCCCCTGAAACGACGGGATGCCGCGATCGGCCACACGCGTGTCGTTCAGGTACTCATAGGAAGCGGCGATCTTCGTCCGATCGCTGGGCGCAAACGTGACCGTCGGTGTGACGCCGTATCGATCGAGGTCCACGCCGTTCCGGAAGCTGTCGGAGTGTTCGACCATGCCGTTCAGGCGAAGGGCGGCCTTATCGTTCACGGGCTGGTCGAGGTCGGCCGTCAGGCGTTTGTTGCCGTATTCGCCGCCCTGGACGTTGACCTCGTAGTGCGGCATGAACAGCGCTTCTTTGAAGACGCGGTTCACGACTCCCCCGCCGCCACCGCGGCCGAAGATCATCGCGTTGGGTCCCTTCAACGCTTCGACGCGATCCACGTTGTACAGGTCGCGGTAGTACTGCACGTCGTCGCGCACGCCGTCGACGAAGAAGTCGGCCGAGGAGCTGTTGCCGCGGATGATGACCTGGTCGCGATTGTTCTCGCCCTGGTGGACGCCGATGCCGGGCACGTACCGCATGACGTCGCCCACGCTCATCATCATCTGATCTCTGATGAGCTCCTTCGTCACGACCGTCACCGCCTGCGGCACGTCACGCAGCGGTGTCGGTGTTTTCGTGGCCGAGGAGATCGCCGGCACGGTGTAGCCTGCCGGCGCGTTCACCGTCACCGAGTCCTTGAAGCCTTCGACGTCCAGCACGAACTCGCGCGTCTGCGTCGAACCATCCCGCAGCGTGACGTCCTGGACGCTCTCGCGAAACCCTTCGACCATCACGCGCACTTGGTACCGGCCGGGCGCGAGCGGCGCGGTGAACGTGCCGCCCTGATCGGTGACGACCACGACCGGCGCGCTCGGCCGGTCGTCACCCACGATCGTCACGCTGGCCCCCATGACCGGCGCGTGGGTCATGTCGACCACGTGCCCGCTGAGGACGAGTTGTGGGGCTCCTGATTGAGCGACGAGGAGACGCGGAACGAACATGAGGGCGACGAGGACCGCGGCGGCGCGCATTCGAACTCCTGTGACGAGGATTGCTTACGTCTCACTTACGTGAGACTGAGTCTCACTTTCAAGTCACAGCTTAGTCCGACCGATTTGGTCGGGTCAAGGACTCCGGCCGTGGGTCCTGGCCGACGCGCCTCACGGCTCGTAATTCCCCGTGAAAACGCTCAGGTCACGCGCGCCAATTGGACGGAGGCCCCCGCGTCGGGTAAGATCCGCGCGCATGCGAGCGGCCATCCTGGTCGCCTCGACAACGACGAGAGAATGCCTATGAGACACCTGTCAAGACTGAAAACACATCTCGCGGCGCTCACGATCGCGCTGCTCGCGGGCTCGTATCTCGTGCTCGCGCAGGCGCCGGCGGGCGGACAGGGGCGCGGACCCGCAGGTCCTCCGCCGCCGATGTCCTTCTTCATCACGAGCGCGCCCAAGGGCGACGGCGCGAACTACGGCGGCCTCGCGGGCGCCGACGCGTACTGCCAGCAGCTGGCCACCGCGGCCGGACGTGGCGCCCCGGTCACCTGGCACGCTTACCTGAGCACGCAGGGCGCCGGCGCCGTCAACGCGCGCGACCGCATCGGCAACGGCCCGTGGTACAACGCGAACGGTCAGCTGGTCGGCCGCGGTGTCGCGCAGATTCACGGCGACGACATCAACGATGCGCGCCTCGGCGTGGCCTTCGGCAAGCAGCTGTCGCTGACCGAAAAGAAGGGCATCGTGAACGGCGTCGGCGATATGCCGAACCAGCACGACATCCTGACCGGTTCGCAGCCTGATGGCCGTGCGTATACCGACGGCATGGACCACACCTGCAACAACTGGACGAGCAACGACATGGGCTCGGCCCAGCTCGGCCACTCCGACAAGCAGGGCGGCGGTAACGGCTCGTGGAACTCGACCCACGCCAGCCGCGGCTGCAGCCAGCCAAACCTGGTCAGCACGGGGGGCGCCGGACTGCTTTACTGCTTCGCGGTGAACTAGGCGAGCTCAGCGGTTCACGGTTCCAGGTTCACGGTTCGCGGTTCTGATTCGGGGTTCCAGCAATCCAGAACCTTGAACTTTGAACCATGAACCGTGAACCTTTCAGCCCTCCTGCATTGACCTTGGACGGCGGCTGGTATTACGGTAGTTGCACTACACCAGCGCCGAATCAACCATTACTCTTATGCACACCGCGACTTCCGAGAAAACGCCGGGCCAGATCACCCCTGTACGGGGCGCTCGCATCGTTCTGACAGCCCCCCTGACGGAGATCATCGACCACGCCGGGTATTTCATCCAGATGAGCATGGCCTCGCTGCCGATGTGGCTCGAGGGCATCCTCAACAGAAAATATCCCACCTGGCGGAACGTCGAGTACAACGGGGACGGATCGGCCAAGTACATGCCGGCCGGCGTCCGCGTGCTCGAGGCCTCGCTCCTGCGCCACTACCCGGCCAGCGACATCGCGTGCTGCTACCCCGCGGACCTCGACAAGTTCATCGGGCCCGACACGCGGGTCGTCGCGGTCTCGACGCACAACCCGCTGGGCGTGACCTTCGCCGCCGGCGTCTACACGTCGATCTTCGGGTCGTCGAAGCAGCCGATCAACTCGCACTACTCGTTGGAACTGTTCAACGCCATCAAGGCCAACCCCAATCGCCAGCACTTCAAGGTCATCGTCGGCGGTTCGGGAGGCTGGCAGATCACGCAGACCAATTCCTGGGACACGCTGAGCGTCGACTGCGTCGTCGAAGGCCGGAGCGAGTCGGCCGACGTTCTCAAGCTGTTCGACAAGGCGATCGCGGGGGAAGACCTGCCGAAGCAGGTCGACGTCGTCCATCCGAAGGATCGGAACGAAATCCTGTTCCCCGACAAGCGCACGACGTTCGGCGTCGTCGAGATGACGACCGGATGCGGCCGCCGCTGCCAGTTCTGCGTGCCCGATCTCAATCCGCAGATCGACATGCCGAAAGACAAGATGATGGCGGCCGTCCGCGCGAACGTCCGCGACGGCAACAAGCAGATCTCGCTGGCCACCGAGGACATGTTCATCTGGGGCCAGGTCCACACGAACACGCCGTTCTACTTCCCGAACCGCGAAGCGCTCGTGGACCTCTACAAGTCGGTCTGCGAAACACCCGGCGTCGAACAGCACGTCCTGAGTCACTCGACGATCGCGCCGGCCGTCGTTGACCCGATCATGATCGAGCAGATCACCGAGGTCTGCATCGACAAGAGCCCGATTCATCTCCCGTATCTGAGCAAGCACCCGAAGTTCAAGGCACTGGTGCCGCTCGTCGGCCTCGAAACCGGGTCGGTGCGCATCGCCAAGCAGATCATGCCGAGCAAGGGCGTGCCGTTTTCGATTGACGACTGGCCGAGCGTGCTCGTCCGCGGCCTCGAAGTGATGAACAAGAACAACTGGTTCCCCGCGATGACGCTCATCATCGGGAACCCGGGCGAGACCGACGAAGACGTCCGGGACACGCTCGATCTGATTTATGAAGTCGAGCGCCGCGGACTGTTCGCCTTCTTCATCCCGTCCATCTTCACGCCGCTCCACGACACGCGGATGGAGTCGAAGAAGGGCGTCTCAGAGACGCGCGAGCTCACGCCGCTGCAGTGGCAGCTGATGATGAAGTGCTGGAAGATGAACCTGCGCCCGGGTCAGGCCAGCTGGTGGGCGCCGACAGTCTGGCGGCTCGGCGCAATCGGGCTCTGGGCGTGGAAGCTGCGCAAGCTGAACGGCCCGGGGTTCACGTGGCCGATGTTCATGTTCGCCAACGCGCTGCCCGAGAAGCTGATGGCGAAGATGGGCAAGATCCACATCGGACGCCCGCTGAACATCAAGTCGCGGAAGGAACTGCTGGCGACGATCAAGCCGCACCAGCACCAGTTCCTGCGTCCCGACACAGGGGATATGCCCGAGACGCCGGCGGCCGACAAGACAGCGCCGCCACCACAGCGTTCCTACATCTCGCTGGTCCCGACGCCGGCAGCGTAGCCGCCGGCGCCGCGCCAGGACTACTTCGCCGGCGGAGGCTGCGGCGTGGGCGTGTGGTTCTGATACTGGCCGGCGAATTTCTTCTCGACCGCCGCCCGGATATCGCGGACCGACGCGCCCGACGAGTACATCTGCATCGCCTGCTGGCCGACGTCGATGCACACCTGGCACTCGGTGCCGTGCGGCTCCCACTGCAGGACATCACCGTTGGGAGCACGCGTCTTCACGAAGCAGTCGTCGTTGCCTTTGTGGCCCATGTGGTCGCAGCCGCAGAAACACGGCACGTAGGCCAGGATTTCCGGGTGCTCGGCCGCGAACCGGAACACCTGGGCGACAACCTGCGGCGGACGCGGCAGCGGGTCGCGCGGCCCGAACGGAAGCGGCGGCAGATTGGCCTGCTTGTGCGGCCCCAGCACTTTGGGGGGCTGTGCCGTCACCGCCTGCGATTTGGACTGGGCCGGCGGTGCCGCGTGCTGGTGCACCGAAGTAACCGGGGATGCGACCTGACCCGAGGCCCTGACGCTCCACACGGCCGCCACGACGACCGCCAGCAGCACACCCGTAATCGACACACTACGCTTGATACCCATCAGCGAAACCTCGGGGCTATTCTACTCCGCCGGCGGGACGCGGGCTCAGGCCACGCGGGGGCTGTTCGGACGGGCCTGGAGGAGGGATTTGGCAACGTCCACGAGGTCTTCGAGCCACAGCGGCTTGAAGCGCACGTCGGCGCCCAGATCGCGAAGCTCGGCGAGCACCGAGTCGTCCAGGCACTGGTCGCCCGTGACGACGACGACCGGCGTCTGACGGTTGGGCTGAATGGCCCGCAGGCGATACAGCAGGCCCAGCCCGTTAATGAAGGGCATCCGCAAGTCGAGGATCACGGCGTCCGGGTAACCCGATTCGATTTCTCGAAGGCCCGATTCGGCATTGGTGGCGCTGCGGACCTCGTAGCCCTCGAGCCTGAGAATCCGGGTAAATGTCTCCCGGGTCGCATCGTCATCGTCGACGATGAGAAGCCGGGCGGCGGGCGCTGGTGCACTCGGGCTCATGGAAGTCACGGGCTGTCGGGATCGCAATTGTAATGCCGCGCGAATGTGACCAGAATTGCACGCCGTCGCACAGGGGCATGTGCCGGATTTCAACCCGGCCGATCTCAATTTTGATCACTCGACCTCTTCAGTATCATCGCACCCTTTGGCTGTTCGCCTTAGTTCTGGTCGTGTGTCTGGCCGCGCGAACGGCCGCCGGGCAGGCGCCGGGGTTTCGCTGGGCGGGCGATTCCGAGGGCGGCGCCCCGTTTGTCGAAGCTGATCCGTCGCATCCGGACCAGCAGGTCGGCTTCGACGTCGAGGTCGCGGCGCTGCTCGCCCGCGGCCTCGGGCGCACGCCGCAGTTCGTCCAGATCATGTTCGCGTCGATCGACCAGTCCATCGTCCGGGGCGACGCGGACATCGGCCTGAGCGGGGTCGAGGACACGCCGACGCGCCGCGCCGCGCTGTCGCTGACGATCCCCTACTATCGATTCCGCGAAGTCCTCAGCGTGCGGACCGCCGATCTGCCGCGCTTCCGCACGCTGGCCGATCTGCGCGGACGCAAGGTCGGCACCCTCAGCGGCACCATCGCGTACGAGATTCTCCTGCGGGCCGAGAAGGAATACGGCCTCGCGGCGGTGTCGTACGACGACGACGTGCATCCCTTCAGTGACCTGGTGCTCGGGCGGGTCGATGCCGTCCTGCTCGATCACGTCCTCGCCGAGCGGCGCATGCGCACATTGCCCGGATTCGCGGTTCAGCCGGGCGCCGTTGCCATCGGCCATTACGTCGGAGCGCTCGCGCCCGACCAGGCCGGCCTGCGCGATCGGTGCAACGACATCCTGCGCGGGGCGATGCGCGACGGATCCCTCGAACGCATCTTCCGGAAGTGGCGAGTCTGGAACGACGACCAGCCCGCGCTCTATGCCCGGATGCTGGCGGGTGAATCGGTTCCGCCGGTCGTCATCCTCGATGGACCAGGCGGCGGGAACGCGGATGCGCTGGAGAGTACGGCCACCGTTTCGCGATGGGCGGCAACGCGTCGTTACCTGCCGTCGCTCGTCCGGGCATCGGTGGTCACGCTGATCCTCTCCTGCCTCTCGATGGCGCTCGCCGTCGCTCTCGGGATTGTCATCGCGACGGGCCGCGTGTACGGCGGGCGCACGCTGCGCCTCGGCTTGATCGCGTACGTCGAGCTGATTCGCGGCACACCGATCCTGCTGCAGCTCTTCGTCCTCTACTACGGGCTGGCGGACGCCATCCGTCTCCCCGCGTTCATCGCGGCGCTCCTCGGCCTGGCCCTGAACTACGCCGCCTACGAGAGCGAAATCTATCGCGCGGCCCTCGAGGCGGTCTCTCCGGGACAGCTGGAAGCGGCGCGGACGCTCGGATTCGGCGAACGTCAGATCCTGACGATCATCCGGGGCCCGCAGGCATTGCGCCTGGCGCTGGCGCCGATGACCAACGACTTCATCGCGCTGCTGAAGGACTCGGCCCTTGTGTCCGTGCTGACGGTGATGGAGCTCACGAAGCAGACGCAGATCTTCGCGTCCAATCTCGGGAGCTGGGTGATTCCCGGCGCGCTGTGCGCAGCGCTCTACCTGATGATGTCCCTGCCCCTGGCCGCGCTGGCGCGCCGGCTCGAACGCCGCTGGAAGGCGCCGACATCATGAACACGAACGCGATTCTCGAGCTGCGCGACGTGCATCTCCGCCGCGGCCCCCAGGCGGTCCTGCGCGGCGCGAGTCTGACGGTCGGACAAGGCGAGCTCGTCGTGATCATGGGACCGTCCGGCTCGGGCAAGACGACCATCCTTCGCGCGATCGCCGGGCTCGAGCCGTTCCAGGCTGGACAGGTCGCCGTCGAAGACGTCTCCCTGTCCGCCGGGGACCTGTCCGCGACGCCCGGCGGCCGGGCCGCGCTCAGCCGGCTGCGGCGGAAGGTCGGGCTCGTCTTCCAGTTTCATTGCTTGTTCGAGCACCTGTCGGCGCTCGACAACGTGTGTCTGGCTCCCGTGCACGTGCACGGCGTCGCCCGCGACGCGGCAGGCCGGCGGGCACACGAGCTGCTGAAAGCGCTGGGCGTCGAGCACCGGGCCGAGGCGCTGCCCCGTGAGCTGTCGGGCGGTGAAGCCCAGCGGGTGGCGATCGCGCGCGCGCTCGCGGTCGATCCCAAAGTGCTGCTGATGGACGAGCCGACGGCGGCGCTCGATCAACAGCGCCGCGAGGAACTGGGAGTGCTGCTTCGCGGCCTGGTCGGCCAGGGCCGGACGCTGCTCGTCGTCACGCACGACGAAGACTTCGCCGCATCGTTCGCCACGCGCGTGCTGCGGCTCGCGGACGGACGCGTCAGCGCCTGATCGCCTTTTCGAGGATTGCGTGTTCTGCGTTCAACGTCGTGAACACGGGCTCTACCGGCTGGTGGCCACCAGTCGCAGCGGACCTCCGTGCGCGCGCTTTTCGGCGCCTGGCGCCGGCGCGTCCTGCTCCTGCCGCCTGCCGCGCGAGACAGCGGTGGCAACGTGCGGGGCAATCATCTGCATCAGCCGGCCCTGATCCTCGGTGAACGCGTGCGGCCGCGAGGCATAGATCGACAATACGCCGACGAGCGATTCGCCGGTCACCAACGGCACGCTCAGGCAGCTCTGCAGGGATGCGGTCGCCGCCTGCTCCGAGCCGAGATCGAGCGCAGGGTCGGAATTGACGATCGGCTGCCGGTTCGCGGCCACCCATCCCGAGAGCCGCGACGCGATCGGAATCGAAAGGCCGCGGAACAGATCGGCGGCAGGACCCGACGCGTGGGCCACCTTGAGGGCGTTCGCGGCCGGGTCGAGGACGTACCACGCGAGCGTGGACGGCGAGGCCGTGTCGCGAAGCAGCATGGACGCGAGCGCGAGCACGTCGGAAGCCGTGTGATCGCCGGACGCCAGACGTGAGAGGCTCACAAACGCCAGCACCTCCTCCGGCACAGACGACGCGGCCGGTGCGGCCGCGGTGTCCGCGGCCGGAGCCGGAGCCTTCGCGGACCGGACGATCTGCTGGATCACCTGCTGCCTGGCCTGCGCGTCATCCGCGTCCGCCGGCGCGATGAGCGGCTGAACGGCGATGAACCGTTCGACGACGCGCGGGTCGTACATCTTGCCGCTTCGCTCGCGGAGGATGTCGAACGCCGCCTCGTTGGTCATCGCAGCCCGGTACGGCCGGTCGGACGTCAGCGCGTCGAAGCAGTCCACGACCGACAGGATCCGCGCGCCGATCGGGATGTCCTCGCCGCGAACGCCGCGCGGGTATCCGCTGCCGTCCCAGCTCTCGTGATGGCACCGGACGATCGGCACGACCGGATACGGGAACTCCACGAGCGACAGGATGTCGGCGCCGACGTCCACGTGGCGCTTCATCTGCTCGAATTCCGCGTCGTTGAGCTTCCCCGGCTTGTTCAGGATGTGCTCGGGCACCGCCAGCTTGCCGGTATCGTGCAGCAGGGCGGCGGCCTCGATCGCCTTGAGGACCAGTTCGTCGGTGACACCCAGTTCTTTCGCCAGGCCCATCGCGTACGCCTGCACGCGGCGGACATGGTCGTGCGTCACGTCGTCTTTCGCGTCGATCGCCATCGCGAGCGTTTCGACGGTCGAGAGATAGAGATGGTCCATGTCGCCCAGGTGGCGCTGGGCGTCCTCCAGCCGGCCGAACGACGTGCTGAGCGTCAGGTGGAAGATGACGAGCAGCGGCAGGACCATCGCGGCCGCCGCGAGGCTCACCTGCTGGATGAGAACGATGAGGCAGAACGCGACCGAGGCCGCCGCGAGGTAGCTCAGCGAGAGCCACAGGAAATGCTGCCGCCAGATTCGAACGGCCCGCTGCCGCGTGTCGAGGCCGATCGCACACGCCATGAGCCCGGAATTGAACAGGAAGTACGTCGCGGTCAGGATGATGAGCGGCACGATCAGCCGCGCCAGCGGCGCGGGGGCCTGCGCCAGCGGGGCAATCCCGGCCGACAGGAAGAACGCATGCGACGCCAGCCACATCGCCAGCGCAGGGGCCGCCGTGTTGAAGCCCACGCGCTCGAGGCTGTGTCCCCGCCTGAACGACACCAGGCTGGTGTTGATCGCGACGGCAATCGTCGCCGCCTCGGGACCGAAGAACATGGCCGACGCGATGAAGAACGTGTCGGTGACGGAAATATTGGCCGACAGCGACGCGATCTTCATCGTGAAGCGGCCGGTCAGCAGCGCGAGCGCCGTGAACAGCATCCACACGATCGCGTGGGGCATGCGAGCGAGCGCCGGCAGCGACCAGACGATCGCGCCGACACCGATCGCGATGACCGAGTGTACGTAGAAAGGAAGCACCGGCGACGGAACATGCGTCGCGTCGCCGGCGCCTCCGGCCCGGGGGGAGGCCGCGTCTTGTTTCATCTTCAGCGGGGGTCGGGGTCGGTCACGATCGTGTCACCCCACAGGATGACGTAGTCGTCGGTCGTGTTCGTATCGCCCCAGAGAATGACCTGGCCGTCGGGGTCGTAGACGGTATCGCCCCACAAAATCACGTCGTCGCTGGCCGCCCACGTGGAGACCTGCCCCCAGATGAGCCGGTTCGGCGGCACCGCGGCGAGCGGGTTCTGCAACCCGACGAGGTTCAGGTCTCCCCAGTGCAGGCGCGAGGGGCTCAGCCACGCGGCCAGCGAGTCAACCAGGCTCAGCAGGCGGAGCCCCTGGCCATGATAGAGCCGCGTCGTCAGCGTTCCGTTATCCCAGAACGACGCGCCCGTCGGTCCGCCGAGGGCGCCGAGCAGGCCCTGCACGAGACCGAGGCCGCCAGTTCCGGCGATCTGCCGTGATGTCCAGAAGTTCACGCTGCCGGCGCCGCCGGCCATCAAGCCATCCTCGGGTAAGTACGTCGCGCCGGACTGCAGCGCCAGCTTCACTTGTGCGGGCGTGAGCGACGGGCTCGCCTGCAGCAGCAACGCGACGGCGCCGCTGACCATCGGCGTGGCCATGCTCGTGCCGCTCAGACGCATGTACGCGTTCGTCCCGCTTCCGGCGATGTGGAGCGCGGAGAAATTCTGCGAGAGATACGACTGCGACGCCTCGAGGGACACGATCTTGTTCCCGGGAGCGACGACGTCCGGCTTGACGGCCTGCTCGAAGCGCGTCGGACCGCGCGAGCTGTAGGTCGTCACCGAGTCGTCGGACCGGCCCGGCGTCTGCCACGTGTTGACGGCGCCGACGGTCAACGCGAACGGGGAGTTCCCCGGAGAGGCGATTCCGCCGAGCACGGTTCGTCCGTCAGCCGTCTTGCCCGCGTTGCCCGCGGCCGCGACGACCACGATGCCGAGCGCCGTGGCCTTCTCGACTTCTTCGCACAAGGGGTCGGTGACAGACGGCTCGGTCACGGGGTGGCCGAGCGACAGGTTGATGACGCGGATGTTGTAGCGCGTGCGGTTCGCAATCGCCCATTCCATGCCGGCGATCACGTCGCTCGTGGTGCCCGTGCCGTCTGGGCCAAGAACACGCACGTTGATGATGTTCGCGTCCGGAGCAATGCCGCCCGCGTAGAGATTCGTGACGTTGGTCGCGGACCCGCCGATGATCCCCGCCACATGGGTGCCGTGGCCGAACTCGTCAGAGGCACCGGTCTCGCCCGTCACGAAGTTCACGCTGGCAACGACGTTCTTCAGGGCGGTGTGGGTGGAGATGCCGGAGTCGAGCACGGCGACGCCGATGCCCTTGCCCGTCACGGCCGGATATGCGCCGACCAGGCCCAGGAGCCCCTTGGTGCCGGTACGAACCTGCGTCGCGCCCGTGGAGGTGTTCGACACCGTCATCATCAGGTGGACACGCGAGTCGGGCGAGATGTGCTCGACGAGGTCGTCGCTCGCGAGGTCGCTCAGTTCGGCGCTGTTGACCGACACGACCGCGCCTCCGCCGCCGAGCAAACGCACAATCGACAGACGATGCCGTGCGGCGATCGCCTGCACTTCTTCGGGCGTGCCGTGCAGGATCACGCGCT
>Ga0070665_100006445_pt1 | contig 11944 bp, 12 predicted proteins | sample KBSS13metaG_FD_65862 | JGI IMG/M metagenome (GOLD analysis project Ga0070665, IMG submission 65862) | Switchgrass rhizosphere microbial communities from Kellogg Biological Station, Michigan, USA - KBS S1-3 metaG | ecosystem: Host-associated > Plants > Roots > Rhizosphere > Soil ...
CCGCCGCCGCCGATGCGATTCGCGCGCGCGAGCTCGAGGTTGCCGGTGTCGTTGCGATCGTCGTACAGCACGAAGCTGCCGAACACGACGCGCGCCGTGATGTCGCCGACGAGCACGTCGGACGACGGCAGGTCGATCAGCGACAGTGTTGCCGGTACGCCCGGCACGACCGCCACGTTGGCTTCGACGCGCATGGGCACGAACCCGAACGGATCGCGGCAGCCGAGCTCGATCGCGGTCATCGCCGAGCCGTTGTCGGGGGTGACCAGCGGCGTGCACAGAGGCTCGGGCAGCCACTGCATGCCCCACACGAGCGCGACGTGCAGGTTCTCGCCGGGCACGCCCGGATCGCCCATGACCACGACCTGCATCGTCGCGAGCGGCGACGCATCGCCGGCGATGCCTTGCAGCTTGCCGCAGGCGGCGAGCGCGACCAGGAGGGCAGTGCGTGAGCTCATGGTTGCCATCCGATCGCGAGCCCGGCGACGAAGCCGCCGTGCAGCGCGCCGTTCAAGATGTCCGCCGTGGGGCCGGCGCTGATCGCGACGAGCCACGGCCCGATCAAGTGCATCGTCACCACGCCTTCGAGATCGGCGGCAGGCAACGCCGCGAGCGCGCGCGTCTGCAGCGCGTCGCCGGTGAGCCCGGCGCGATCGCCGCCGTTGCGTACGCGATCTTCGTAGACGACGTTGACGCCCGCGCCGAGCCGCAGTGACAGCTCGCCGCGGCCGATCGCGTGGCGGAGCGAGCCGGTCGCGCGCAGCCGGAGATCGATATCGCTCGCGGTGTAGGCGTCCGACGATTCGGTGATGCCGGCGATCGAGAACCGCGCACCGTACGCGAACATGCAGCCGCATTCGCGCGTGACGCCGGCGCCGAATCCGGGCTCGAGGCCTGAGGGCAAACCGGCCGGCATGCCGGCGTAGAGCCCGGCGTCGAGGCGATAGGGCCCGGGCTCGGCCCGGGGCGCGAGCACGATCGTGTCGTCCGCCGTCGCAACCGCACTCGCCAGCGCGACCACCGCGAACCCCGCGACCGAGAGCGACTTCACCGGCGCCGAGCATAACCATCTCGCGCGGCGCAATGCGGCAGACTTGGTGCAGCAATATGTCGACACATTGTTAAAGTCCGTTTCGTGCTCGTCTACATCTCGATCGACATGGAAGGCGTGGCGGGCGTCGTCCACGTCGACCAGACACGGCGCACCGGCTACGACTACGAGCGCGCCAGAAAATGGATGACGGCGGAGGCGAACGCGGCGATCGCGGGCGCGTACGACGGCGGCGCGACCGCGGTGCTCGTCAACGACAGTCACGGCGACATGCGGAACCTCGTGCTCGACGAGCTCGACCGCCGCGCCGAGCTGATCTCCGGCTCGCTCAAGCCACTGTCGATGGTGCAGGGGCTCACCGCCGAGGCGAGCTGCGCGCTGTTCATCGGCTATCACGCCGGCGCGGGCAGCCGAGCAGGCATCCTCGATCACACGATGTACGGCCGCGTCGTCGCGCGCCTGCGCGTCGGCGGCACCGACTGGAACGAGACCGCGCTCAACGCCGCCGTGTGCGGGGCGCACAATGTCCCGGTTGCGCTCGTCACCGGCGATCAGACCGCGTGCGCGCAGGCCCGCGAGATCCTCGGCGACGGCGTCGCGACCGTCGTCGTGAAGGACGCGATCACGCGCTACTCGGCGCGCACGCTGTTGCCGGCGGTCGCGTGCGAGCGGATCCACGCGGCCGCGCGCGAGGCGGTGAAGCAGCCGCCGCGACCGTTCCAGCCACCGCGGCCGTTCGAGCTCGAGCTCGACTTCGTCAACTCGGCGTGCGCCGATGCCGCCGAGCTCGTGCCGGCCACGCGGCGCACGTCGGGCCTCACGTGCGCCTATCGCGCGCCCGACGCGGCGACGCTGATCCAGGTCATCCAGGCGTGGACGATGCTCGCCAGCACGACGCTGGTCTAGTCGCGCATCGTGATGCGGCCGGGGCCGGTGTTCGACTGCCTGACGACCTTCGGGTGACCGAACACCTCGACGGCGCCGGTGCCGGTGACATCGACCGTGACGTCGTGACTGGCGCGCAACGCGATCGCGCCGGTGCCACCGATATCTACCGTCGCCGACTTCGCTGCGAGCGACTTGGCGTCGATGCTACCGGTGCCACCGAGCGCGTATGCGACGGTGTTCGTCGTTCCGGAGACCTCCATCGAGCCGGTTCCGCCGACTGCGATGGCGAACGACGGAGCCGCCACGCCCGTCGCGGTCATCGAGCCGGTGCCGCTGAGCTCGAGCGCGTCGAGCTGCGGCGTGGTGACCCGCACGCGGCACGCTTTGCAGTGGTGGAGCTCGTGCCGCGCGCCGATGATCAGCTGGCCGTCGCGAACCTCGGTCGTGATCCCGCCGATCACCGACTCGTCGGCGGTCACTTCGACGTGCTGCGCAGGCCCGACCTGGACCTCGACCGGGAACGTGCCGGCGAGCTCGACGGCGTGGAACGGCCCGACGGTGCGAGCCTCGGTTCGCGTCGACGGCGACGCGTGTGCAAGCCCCAACATGGTGGCCAATGTTAAGAACGGCATGACTCGGCGCATGTGGGTGGGATCCGGAGGCCACGTCGGCGGTGGACACGATATCGTGCGGTCCGATGAGAACAGCCTGGCTGATCGCGCTGGTGGCGTGCTCGGCACCGGCGGTGAAGCCGGCACACGTTGCCCAAGCGCCGGAGGCGCCGATCGCGCAGCACGCGTCGACCAGCTATGTCGGCTCGACCGCGTGCATGCCGTGTCACCGCGAGATCTACCAGCACTGGGCCAAGACGCCGATGGCCAACGTCGTGCGCGATCCGCGCGCGGCACCCGACGTGATCATCCCGGATCTCGCGACCAACACGATCGCGCCGTTCAAGCGCGAGGACGTCGCGTTCGTCTACGGCAGCCTGTGGAAGCAGCGCTACTTCACGAAGATCGGCGACGACTATTATCCCGAGCCGGCGCAGTGGGACGTGCGCCACAAGGTCTGGCGGCCGTACAAGGTCGGTCCCGGCACCGATTGGTGGGAGAGCTTGTATCCGCCCGACAACTTCCAGCGCCCGACCGGCCCGTTGTGCGATGGCTGCCATTCCGTCGATTACGACGTCGCGACGAAGAAGGTCGCCGAATGGAACGTCGGCTGCGAGCGCTGTCACGGCGGCGGCGCCGAGCACGTCGCGCATCCGTCGAAGTCGAACATCATCAACCCGTCGCGCATGTCCGATCGCCAGAACGACGACGTGTGCATCCAGTGCCACTCGCAGGGCCGGCCGACGACGAACCCGATCATGGGCCGCTACTTCGACTGGCCGGTCGGCTACCGCGTCGGCCTCGACCTCGACGAGTTCTGGCGGCTCGAGGACCACGTGCTCGGCACGACGACGTTCACGCACTTCGCCGACGGCACCGCGCACAAGAACCGCATGCAGGGCAACGACTTCGTCCAGAGCGTGATGGCGCGCCACGGCGTGACCTGCGCGAGCTGTCACGACGTGCACGGCACGCAGAATCCCGCGCAGCTCCGCGAGCGCGGCAACGCGCTGTGCCTCACGTGTCACGCTCCGGGCGGACCCAACGGACCGCGTGCGGCCACGCTGGCGGAGCATACGCAGCATCGCGACGGCAGCCCCGGCAGCGAGTGCGTCGCGTGTCACATGCCATTGATCGCTACGACGATTGCCGACGTGCGAGTTCGTTCACATACGTTCGAATTCATCACTCCCGACATGACAGACAAGTACGGTATTCCGAATCCGTGCACTACGTGCCACGCGGATAAATCGAGCACGTGGGCCACGAACGAGCTGGCGCGCGCGCATTCGCCGTGGCGTATTCGCTAGTTTCCCGACCGGCGGTGGCCGGCCGGAACTGGGGAGGTTTGACGATCATGATTCGATATCGAACACTCCGATTCGATGTCGAGAAATATCGAGCGGATTCTCATTCTGTTGTTGGTCGGGTTGTTCGCCGTCGGCTGCGACAGCAGCTCGAAGGACATCACGGCCTTCTCGTTCACGGCCGCGGATAATCCGGGGCTGGCCGCCGACGTGACCGCGACGATCACGGACACGAACATCGCCGCGACGGTGCCGGCCGATACCGACGTCACCATGCTCGTCGCGTCGTTCACGACGACCGGCAAGACAGTCAGCGTGAACGGTGTCAATCAGCTCAGCGGCGTGACACCGAATTCGTTCGTGGCACCCCTCGCCTACGTGGTCACAGCCGAGGACGGCTCGACGCAGACCTTCACGGTCACCGTGACGGTATTGCCGAGCTCGGCGAAGCAGATCACGTCGTTCGCGTTCCTGATGGCCGACAATCCAGGGCTATCCAGCGACGTGATGGCGACGATCAACGGCCCGACGATCGCGGCGACGGTACCGTTCGGGACCGACGTGACGAACCTGATCGCGGCATTCACCACGACCGGCGTCGCCGTGAGCGTGAACGGCACGCTCCAGACCAGCCACGTGACGCCGAATGACTTCACGAACCCCGTCGGGTACGTGGTGACGGCGCAGGACAACTCGAGGCAGACGTTCACGGTCACGGTGACGATCGCGCCGAGCACGGCGAAGGAGATCACCGCGTTCGCGTTCCTCGCAGCGGACAACCCGGGCCTCCCCGCCGACGTGATCGCGACCATCAACGGCTCGGCGATCGCGGCGACCGTGCCGTTCGGCACCGACGTGACCGCGCTCGTCGCGTCGTTCACCACGAGCGGCGCGAGCGTCAGCGTGAACGGCGCGGCGCAGACCAGCGGGGTCACGCCGAACGACTTCACGCGCTCGGTCGTCTACACGGTGACGGCCGCCGACGGCTCGACGCGCGACTTCACGGTGACGGTGACGATCGCGCCCAGCTCGGCGAAGGCGATCACGAGCTTCGCGTTCCTGACGATCGACAACGCGGGCCTGTCCGCCGACGTCATCGCGACGATCAGCGGCACGGCGATCGCCGCGACCGTGCCCAACGGCACCGACGTGGGCTCGCTGGTCGCGACGTTCGCGACGACGGGCGCGAGCGTGAGCGTGAACGGCGTCGCGCAGGCGAGCGGCACGAGCGCCAACGACTTCTCGAACCCGGTGAGCTACGTCGTGACGGCCCAGGACGGCTCGATGCAGACGTTCACGGTGACGGTCGAGATCGCGCCGCCGCCGGCAAAGGCGATCACGAGCTTCTCGTTCCTGACGGTCGACAACCCGGGCTTGCCGTCCGACATCGACGCGACGATCTCCGGAACGAACATCGTCGCGACCGTGCCGTTCGGCACCGACGTGTCCGCGCTCACCGCGACGTTCTCGACGACCGGCGTCAGCGTCACGGTCGGCGGCGTGCCGCAGACCAGCGGCGTGACCGCGAACAACTTCGCGTCGCAGGTCGTGTACGTGGTGGCCGCCGCCGACGGCTCGACGCAGAGCTTCACGGTGACGGTCGCGATCGCGCCGAGCTCGGCGAAGGCGATCACGCGCTTCGTGTTCCGGTCGGCCGACAACCCGGGCCTGCCGTCGACGGTGGTCGCCACGATCTCCGGATCGAGCATCACGGCGACCGTGCCTGCGGGCACGGACGTGACCGCGCTCGTCGCGACGTTCGCGACCACCGGCGCGAGCGCGTCGGTCGACGGCATGCTGCAGACCAGCGGCATCACGCCGAACGACTTCACGTCGCCGGTCGATTACCTCATCACCGCCGCCGATGGCACGACCGCCGACTTCACGGTGACCGTCACGGCGATGTGAGCACGAAGTGGTACTCCAGCCGCGCGTGATCGCCCTCGCGCGCGAGCTCGGCGACGAGCGACGGCTTGACGCCGAACACGGCATCCGAGCCGAGGTACGGATCGCCGGCGACGAACACGTGCGTGATCAGCGGTTGCTTGCCGGGCGCGCTGATCGCGAGCGGATCGGCGAGGCCCTGCGCGAGATCGGCGCCATGCGCCAGCACGAGATGCTCGCCGACGTAGAACGGCCCGAGCACCGTGGTGCACGCCGGAGACGGATCAGGTCCTGCCGGGGCGGCCCCGACATGTGGCCGGCGCGCGTCAGAAACTCGATCGCGGCGCGCCACTCGTCGAACGACGGCTTCGCATCGCGGATGAACGCGTGCAGGTGCGCGATCAGCTTCGTCACCAGCTCGCGCGCGCGCGCGTCCGGCGTGCTCGCGAAGCTCTCGAGGACCGCGCGCGTCAGCTCGGCATCGTCGAAATCAGCCACGTCTGGAGCCTGCCCGACATTACGCGGCGACGGCGAAGAATCGACTCGCGTCGACGGCGGGCTCGTCGAAGATCGGACGCTGATGACGCGCCGACTGCTCGATCGCTTCGGGCACCGGCAGCTGGGCTTGCTCGAGCATCGCGATCGCGCGAGATGCACCGATCGCGTCGACGAGCAGGCCGGGCGGGGCCCAGCAAAAGCCGAAGCCCATGATGCGGTCGATGTCGCGCGGCCGCATCACGACCTCGCCGACGAGGCCGAGGCCGTACGAGATGTAGCCGAGCAAGACGTGCTGGACGAGCTCGGCTTCGAGCCCGCGCGCGTTGCACAGCATGTCCATCGCGGCGGGGTAGCCGCGCGTGCGGAGCATCGCCTCCATCGCCTCGGCGAGCGGCGAGGCCACCGCCACGACGGGCCGGTAGTCGCCCGACACGGGGTCGAGCGCGAACGCACCCTTGTCGCGATAGAACCCGCCCAGCTCCTTGGTCTTGCGGCCCAGATGGCCGCGATCGATGCCGTGCTGCATGTACTTCGGCAGCCGGAACGATTCGCGCGCAGTGTCACGCGTGCGGATGCGCACGTTGTCGACGATCGCCTTGTGCACGTCCCAGCCGACGAGGTCGATCGTCGCGAGCGGCGGCAGCGCGCGCCCGGTGTGCGGGCCGAGCAGCCGATCCATGAACGCGACACCGTGCTCTTCAGCGAGCTGCGCGACCTCGTTCAGGAGCTTGAAGCCGAGTCGGTTGCCGGCGAACGCGGGCTTGTCGTGGCATTCGACGACCTCGCGATGAATCACCGACGTCAGGAACTCGCGCGCGACCGCGACGACGCCGGGATCGGTGCCCGGGTGCGCGATCAGCTCGCAGCCGAGGATCGCCGTCGGCGGGTTGAACAAGTGGATGCCGACGAAGTGCGAGCACAGCGACTTCGAATAGCCCGCACACAGCTCACCGATCGATAGTCCCGACGACACCGTCGCGACGATCGTCTCCGGGTCGCGCATCTGATCGATCAGCGACAGCACGCCGCGCTTCACCGTGACGTCCTCGGAAACGGCCTCGAGGATCAGGTCCGCACCGTCGAGCACGCCCGCGAGATCGTCTTCGTACGTTCCCGCCGTCAGTACGTTCGGTGGAATCCGCCCCTTCGCGAGCTGGTTCGCGCGCGCGAAGCCTGCGGCTGCCTTGTCCGGCGTCCGTGCGAGCATCACGGTCGGCACGCCCGCTGTCGCAAACACTGCACTCGCCCCCGCACCCATCACGCCGTTGCCACCGAGCACCACGACCTTCTGGATACCTCGCATGTGTTTGCCAGGAGCAAGCGGCATACCGGATCATCTCGTTGGAATCACGATCTAGCAGGCGAGCGGATGCGCTCACCCGTGCGTCGAGATAGCGTCGGCGCATGCGCGTCACCTTGCTGTCGGTCATCGCGGTTGCGGCGTGCGGGGCAGCACCCGCGCCACCGCCGCCCGCGCCGCCGCCGAGCACACCGTCGCCGATGCCTGCCGGGCAGCTGCCGATGTCGGATCCGGCCGAATACGACATCGCGACGCCGTCGCGCGCCGCCGGTGAAGCGATCTTCACGCGCACCGGCATCGGCGATCCGTATCGCACCGGTGTGCCGTACCCGATGTGGCTCGCGCTCCAGCGCGCGTTCCCGGCGCGGTTCGGCGCGACGTCGCAAGAGCTCGCTGCGAAGTTCGGCTTCGTCGCGCGTGCGCCGAATCGCAACAGCGCCGATCGCGACGAGCGCGAAGGCTTGCCGATCGGGATGCACCTCACGACCGATCCGTTCACCGGTGTCGAATTCGTCGTCACGAACTGCACGCTGTGCCACGCCGAGCGCGTGCGCTGGCGCGGCGGCGAAGCGCTCGTGATCGGTCTTGCGAACAAGCGTGTACAGATCCACGCGTACGACGCGGCATTCGCCGAGGCCGCACGCGATCCCAGCTTCACCGCCGCGCGGCTCGGACCGCTCGCCGACGCAGCGGCCGCAGCGCACGCGGCGCCGTGGCCGCCCGCGTATCGCGCGGCGTTCGTCAACGCGACGATCGATGCGCTGCGCGTGCGCGCGGATCAGCGCGCGGAATTCCTGGCGCGCACGCACGACGGTCCGCCCGGCCGCGTCGCCACGATCGAGACGTTCGCGCTCGCGATCGGCCAGTTGCTCGGGCATCCGATCCAGACCGCGCCCGACATCGGCTGGGCGAAGATCCCGGACGTGATCGGCTTCGCGAAGCGCCAGACGCTGTCGTGGGACGCCGTCGGGACCGGTGCGCCCGAGGTGCTCGCGGTCGAGGCCGATTTCGCGGCCGGCGTGCGACCCGAATGGTTCCTGAAGCACCCGCAGCAGGGCCCGAGCCTCGTCGAGTATTTGAGGCATCCCGGTCCTCGCCCGAAATTCCCCGGGGCGATCGATGCCGGGCGCGCCGAGCGCGGTCACGCGATCTTCCTCGAGGAGTGCGCGCCGTGTCACGGCCGTTACGCTTCCGATGGCCGCGTGGTCGACTACAAGGAGCAAGTCGTGCCGCTGCGCGACGTCGAGACCGACCCGGCGCGCGCCAATGCGGTGACCGAGAGCTTCGCCGAAGGCGCCAATACGATCGCCGGTGGGCTGACGCGCACGCGTGCGACCGGAGGCTATGTGCCGCCGGTGCTCACCAACGTGTGGGCGCGTGCGCCGTACGGCCACGCCGGGCAATGGCAGAGCCTCGCCGTGCTCGCGACGATGCCCGAGCAGCGCTCGCCGAAGTACGGGATCGATCCCGATGGGCTCTACGATCTCGATGCGGTCGGGCTGCCGCCGGGCACGATGATCATCGACGGAACCAAGCCAGGCCTCAGCGTCGGCGGGCATCCGTTCCTCGCGCAACTCGGCTCCGAGGACGCGTCGCTCGTCATCGAGTACTTGAAGACGCTGTAGCGATCACTTCTGGTAGGTGCCGACGAGCTCGCCCTGTGCGAGCACGTGGCCCTGGATCGCCGACGTGAACGCCGCCTTCGTCATGCGCTTCTCGAGCTTGGTGTCGAGCGCGTAGACGTGGAAGTGATAGTGGTGCGTCGCGCCGTCGCTCGGGCACGGACCGGCGTAACCGATCTTGCCCTTGTCGTTGCTCGCCGCGAACGAGCCCGCGGGCAGCGCGCCGCCCTTCGCGAGGTGCGTGGTCTGCGGCGAGATGCCTGTCACGAGCCAGTGCGTGAACGCGCCGTTCGGGGCGTCGGTATCCTCGACGAGGATCGCGACGCTGCGCGTGCCGGCCGGCGGCTTCGACCAGTTCAGCGCGGGCGCGGTGCCTTCACCTTCGCACGTGAACTCGGCGGGAATCTCCTGGTGGGCGTTGAACGCCGGCGAGCTGACCTCGAGCTGGGTCGGGTCTTGATCAGCTGGCATCGCGTAGGCGGTCGACGCTACGAACAACAGCGAGAGGATGGGAGCTTTCATGCCCCCGGGAATTGCAACGTACGTTCCGAGCCTATCGCGAGAAGGCTGACGTCAACGCTCGCACGAACGCCATCGGAACTCCGACGAGATACGCGATGCGATCGCGCCAGGTTGCCACGTGATCGCGATCGAGCACGAGCTCGCGGCGGAGCTCGTCGACGTCGAGCGCGAGCAGCTCGTCGCGCCAGCCACCGCTCGTGTACAGCGATCGACTGTGGCGGCCGCGGACGAACGCGCGATACGTGCGTCGCGGGTGAACGACGAAGCCGAACGCGAACGCGAACGCGTTGTAGAACCACGCGGCGGAATAGCCGCCACACCCGGCCGCGATCTCCCAAGCGCCGATCTCGGCCTCGCCGGCCCACGTCGTCTTGTAGTCGGTCGCGACGTGATGGAGATCGTGCAGCGCGATCGCGCGCTGGCGCGCCGGCGGATTCCACATCCAGAGCGGCAGTGGGCCGAGGGCCAGCTTGACCCACCGGTCGCGGTAACTCGCGTCCGAGAACCCGTTCGCGGTGAAGTAATTGTCTCGCGCGGTGCGCACCTTCATGGACGTGAGATGTCTACCGGCCGCGACGGGGTGCGTTCGCCGGTAGGCGGTCTTTCGCCGCAGATCCCCGACCAACTACCTGGAACCATTGGGCCAGCGCACGGCATCGATCGTGCTCTATCGACGAGCATGGCTAACCCCGGCTTGATGTCCATTCCTACCGAGCTGCTGGAGCAGGTCGGGGGCGGCACGCGGATGTGCACCAGCGGCACATCCGATGACGACCTCAATAGCACCATGATGCAGATGATGCAGATGATGCAGCAGTCGATCACGTCGCTGAGCTCGAACAACAACAGCAGCTCGTCGATGATGATGCTGCCGATGGTGATGATGATGAAGAAGAAGCAGCAAGGCGGCTAAGTCCGGCACGGGGCACGCGTATTGCCCCGCCGCGGCATTTCGTCCGCTCGATCGTTCGTCAACCCGGTGAAAACGCAGCGCGCCGCCTGGCGCGACCGCTGCAAATCGCGCCGGCCATGACGAAACTCCTTTCCCTCGTTATTCCGTTCGCGCTCGCGGTGACTGCTTTCGAGCGGCCCGCCGCGGCCGACCAGCCGGGCCAGCATCCAGCCTATCTCCACGCACTGACCGATCTCCGCGCCGCGCGTTGGAACCTGCATCGCCGTCACGGCGACTCCGACGTCAAGTGGGACGAGTCGCGCGCGATCGCCGACATCGACGCCGCGATCCACAAGATCAAGGAAGCGGCGATCGACGACGGCAAGAACCTCGACGACCATCCGCCGCAGGACGCCAACGACGGGCCGTACGCCGGTCGCCTGCACCGCGCGCTCGAGTCGCTCAAGGCCGCGCACGCCGACATCGATCGCGAAGAGGACAACGACTACGCGAAGCACCTGAAGCATCGCGCGATCCAGGACATCGACTCCGCGGTCCGTCGCACGCGCGAAGCGCTGTGCAACAGCGGCGATCAGCACTTCTGCGGCGGTTGAGTCAACCGCGCGAGCGCGAGCGCGATCACGGTCGCGACCCCGCACGCGGCGGCGCCGAGCTCGAGGGCGGGCACGGCGACGATCCAGAGCGGCGGCGGGACGTCGACAAACGGCGGCGCGTACCAGGCGCGCACGATCGCGACCGCGGCGAGCGCGGCGCCGAGGCCGACGAATGCGACGCCGCTCGCGGCGGCAACGCGATCGACGGCACGCCGCGTGGCGAGGTGCGCGGCGACGACCTGGATCGCGATGCCGAGCGCGGCCGCGATCCCGCCGATTCGCTCGACGCGCGCGAGGCTCGGCACGTACGACGGCGACAGCTCGCCGTGCGTCATCGCGACCAGCGCGGCGCCGATCGCCGCGAGCGCGAGCGCGCCGACCGGCGACCATCGCGTCACGCGGATCGCACCGCGCCTGTGCAGCGCGAACGCGGCTGCGGCGCCGAGCGCGATCGCGAGCACGGCGAGCGCGAGCTTGGACGCATCGGGTCGGTCGCCGGGCGCGCGTACGCTCGCGAGGATCTGCGCGCGCACGCGATCGACGGCGTCGCGTCGCGCAGCGTCAGCGGGCGACAGCGCGAGCAGCTCGGTCAGCGCGCGGCCTTCCGCGTGGCCGGGCGCCGCGATGCCGAGCAGCGCCGCGACCGTCGGTGCGACGTCGACGAGCCTCGCGTCGTTCGCGTGCGCGCCGGGCACGATGCCGGCACCGGCGAGGATCAGCGGCACGTGCGAGACCTCGGGCTCGACGCCGCCGTG
>Ga0070665_100006446_pt1 | contig 11944 bp, 11 predicted proteins | sample KBSS13metaG_FD_65862 | JGI IMG/M metagenome (GOLD analysis project Ga0070665, IMG submission 65862) | Switchgrass rhizosphere microbial communities from Kellogg Biological Station, Michigan, USA - KBS S1-3 metaG | ecosystem: Host-associated > Plants > Roots > Rhizosphere > Soil ...
TGGAAATCGACGGGGGGCTGCGGTTATGAGCAGCACCGATGAGATGCCCGCATCTCGCATTCGCACAGCTGACCACGTCGAGACGGCCGATCCGTTCGCTCCGAGCGTCATTCGGTCAGCACCAGATTCGGCGAGCCGCCGCGGCGCAGCGGCGCGAGCTCCAGCAATCGCGTAATTTCGCTGAGACCCCGCGATATTCGCTGCAGCCGGGTGACCCAGCGCTCCACCTGCGGGTTGCGGGTCTCAACCGCCATCAACAAGGTGGACCGATCGCGCGCACTACCATCTCTATTGGCCACGGTCGATAGCCGATCTATCTGTGCAGGGTGTCCGAGCACAAGGCCAGTGCAAGTCGTAACACCGCGCATTCCAACCGGAGCACCAGGACGTAACCGCGGGCTCTGAGTAGCGTGAATAAATCCCGAATCGACTCGAGCATCTGCCTGACTTGTGGCAGCGGGTGCGTGTCGCCATGCCATGACAGATCGACCCACACGGTCCTGGAATTCCTCATGTCCATCTCCGTACCGGCGCGCGCTGTACCGGCTATCCTTGTCAGCTCCGCTGCACGGTCCCGTTCGGCACCATGCAGCCCCCTGCGAAAGCTGCCACGATCCTGTGGCCTCCGAGTTCCTGAAGGCAGAAAAAAATACTCGTCCGATTTACCAACGTCTGGCCCGAGGCGCTTCCCGTCAGCACGCCGCGCTCGACATCCCGGCCCTCTGGTTGTTTTGTCCGATGATACCGCTATCAATTTCAACCTAACATCACGACAAAAGCGTGTCAACTTGAGCGCCCAAACACAGGGCGGCGCGCGGCGAGTCGGTCAGGAGTTCGTGCGGCAGCAGTCGTGTGTCCGCAGGGGCCACGCAATGAGCGCTGGTGCAGTGAGCGGGGGGCGGCGCGGTGAAAGCTAGCGACGCTGACGCGGTGAACCTGCCAACGGGTGAGCGCGCCCTGAACTCTCCCGCCGATCCATGCACCGTAGCCTGCTAAAGTTTACGGCCGCCTGGCGGTAAACCAATGAGCCGGTCCAGCGCATCCAGTGGTCCTTTTCAATGGACAAGGTTCCGTGTAACATCGGGTTCATGCTTTACTGCTCAACTATTGCACACTGGAATGCAACCGCCCGCTAAATCGAGGGGCCGGCGCGGGTATGCCCCGGACCTGAAGCAGCGCGTCCTTGCCAGGCTCGCCAGCGGCGAGGTCTCGCTGCGGCAGGTCGCCAGGGAGTTCGAGATCAGTGTGCCCACGCTCATCAAGTGGCGCCGAGAAGAGCAGACGGATGCGTCAAAGCGCGTGCGCGGCACAGCGGGGGCGCGCCCGCAGGAAACCGATTCGGCATCGGAGTTGCAGCGGCTGCGCGAAGAGGTTGAGCGGCTCAGGCAGGAAAGAGATCGTTTGCGCCGTGGCATCGCCGTTCTGGTCGGTGTGAAGGTATCCCAGTAAGCCCGTCAAGCAGATCGCCGCGCACGTAGCGGGGCTCAGGCCAGGGCTAGCTCTTTGCGTCGATCCGGCAATTCGCGTGCCATCTGCAGGGTCATACGTTTGTTGAGCTTGTAGGTCCCGAGCAGCACGGTACAGATCGCAAACAGAACTGCGACCACCAACCCACTACACACTCGGAAGCCGTGAACCGCGGCCGGCGTATCCGCCGAAGTGCTGTCGTAGCCGAAGAATAGGGCCATGACCCATAGGAAGGAAGAGGAGCCGAGCGCAAGGCCGCACTTCAGCCCAAAACCGAGCGTAGCGAAGACTATGCCGGTGAGGCGCCTGCCTGTTTCCCATTCCGAGTAATCCGCAACGTCCGCATACATCGCCCAGATGACGGGAATGGTGGGCGCATAACAGATGGCCGTCACGATCGTGACAATGATGATGCCGCTGGTGTTAGCGGGGCCGAGAAGGTAATACCCGAGTGTGCTGAGGGTCGTCAGTCCGAAACCGCCGACGGCCACTGCCTTCTTACCGAATCTCCGCGACAGCGACGCGGAAACGGGAAGTACCAGCAGCGTGACCCCCTGCATGATCATGTTGACGATACTGTTGAAGACGTCAGCGACATTGGAGCTCGCCAGATCCGACCGAGCTCCATGTACGATATAACCGAAGGCCTCGAGGAGCCCGCCGCCAACCGGCGCACCGGGCGTCGCCACAGGTGCCGTAAGGCCAAGGGTCTGCAGAAAATCGTACATTGCCGCCTTGTTCACGTAATGATGGTAATAATTAAAGAGTGCACCTCCACGGAATGCGAGGATGCAAAAATGAAAGACGGTCACGATGAACAGCACGGCCCAGGGACCGTTGTGCAGAAGCGCGGCGAAGTCCTTGCGTAAGTCGCGCTGCTGCGAAATGGAAGGCTGAATGCGCTCACGCGTCGTCGCAAAGGTCACCAGGAACAGGATGAGGCACACGGCAGCCCAGAGCGTCATGGTCATCTGCCAGCCGTGGCTGCGGCCGTGGCCGGCGGAAAACTTGTCGACCAGCGGAAGCGTGAACCCGCCCACCACGAATTGAGCGGCATTCACTGCAATGAACCGAAACGAGTTGAGCTTCGTCCGCTCGTCCACGTCTCCCGTCATAACACCACCGAGCGCAGCGTAAGGTATGTTGTTCATGGAATAAATGGTCATGAGCACGATGTTGGTGAGGGCCGCGTAAGCGATCAAGCCGGCGCTGCTCCAGCCCTGCGGTGCGGTGTAGGCGAGAACCATGACCACGCACCACGGCACGGCTGTAGCCAGGATCCAGGGTCGGAACTTTCCCCAGCGCGTCTGGGTGCGATCGGCGAGAACGCCGACGAGCGGATCTGCCACCGCGTCCCACAAACGGGCAATCAACAGAATGCTTGCGGCCGCGCCCGCGCTGATGCCCAATACATCAGTGTAGAAGTTCGCCTGGAAGAGGATCATCGTCATGAAGACGAAGTTGGCGGCGGCATCGGCCGCGCCGTAGCCGGTCTTCTCGACGAAAGAGAGTTTCTGGCTCGAGGAACTCATGCTCACGCCTCCATGCACAGCCGATGTTGGTATCAACGGTAAGCGTGCAGCGTTCCGCCGAAATTGCAAGTCACGTTGCCGCGGCGGCGCGTGCATTCCAAGGTACGCGAGATGCGCTCAGTTGCAGCGAGCAACCGACCAACCTGCTGATGCGAGTGGCTTTTCGGCGGCGCCGCAGGATGCGGCGACAATCAACTCAGGGCTGCTCTGCCGGAATGACCGCGATTTTCTGGTCCGGATCGTGCGCGATGGCGCGCAGGCATTGCAGAAAGGTGTGCGTAAAACGCTCGATCCGTTCGCGGCGATAGCGTGAGGAGGCATACTTGAGGACTCCCAAGAGTGAGTTCCCAAGATCTGTAATGTTCAGCTCGTGGCTCTTCCATTCGACCGTTCCGGTCTCGGCGGGTCCCTTGATGAGGAGGTCGCCAACTCGTCCCCCGGGCTCCGGCAGCAATGGCACCGCGCCGCGAGCCGGTGTGTGACGCTGCTGCATGTAGTTGAACGTCGGGCCGGCGCAGTTCACATTCTTCGCGCGCAACATCTGCATCACCAGTGCCCACGGTAGCTGATAATCGCGTGCGATCGCGTATGTTTCCCCGACCCGGTTCAACAACTCGAGGAATGACATCTCTGCGTTCACCTGCACGCGCACAGGAAAGGTGTTGACGGTGTTTCCAACCATGCCCATGAGCGGGGGATGGTCGCGTCCGGTTCCAATCAGGGTGACTACGATATCGCCGTGGCCGAGAGCTCGAGAGAGTGCCGCGAAATTGGCCGCGAGAGCTACTATCGGGACGCTGGCGCGAGCGGCGACAGCGACCCGTGCTACGCCTGCGCGCAGGGATTCGTCCGCCGTAAACACAATGGAGTCCAAAGCCAGGGGAGCACCTGGCTCAGTTTCCCAATCCGGTGTCAGGCGAGCGGGCGGCGCACCGTCCATCTGCCGCTCCCAATATCGGCTTCTGTACAGAGCGCCGGGTCCGTGCATCCAACGCTCCATGGCAGCGTGATAGTCGAAGTACTGCAGTGGTGGTTTGCCAGATGAGAGCGCTGTCCGTCCCGGACCGCCGAGGAGGTCCAACAGCTCCTGCGCGAGAATCCGGCAGGAGAAGAAATCCCCGACGAAGTGGTGCAGAACGAATGCCACGATGGTCTCGTTCGCGGAAAGCTTGAGAATGCAGGCTCTGAACACCTGACCATCCTCAAAGCGCGTCCAGATCGTTCTTTCCAGCATATCCTGGGCGCGGCGAGAACGCACTGGACCATCCAGTTTCGCCAGATCCTCGCTGTCGATTTGCAGGCGGTGTCTGGTGTCATAGAGAAGGCATGGGAGGCCGTCCACCAGTACTGTCTTTGCGCGCAGCAACTCGTGTCGTTCTGCCAGGGCCTCCAGCGCTGCGGACACTCTTTCGGCGCTCACACTGCCGAGCAGTCTGAGTGTTGCGTGCGTCAAGTTGGCCAGGGAGAGGTTGGCTTGGCTCTCCCACCAGAAGTCCAGCCAGTATTCGGGATACCTGAGAAAACTCGTCTGCCGCGGTGCGTGTCGGAACACCGGCCGATCAAGCTCGGCCTGAATGGCACTCTTATTCGAGGCGAGCCGCCCCTCGAGCCCGGAGGGAATTCCGCCAGGAGGCATCCTGTAGAGGAGGCGGTCCTCTTCGGTCCACAAGACAACACCGGTCCGGCGCGCTTCATCGAGCATCCCACGCACCTGCGCATAGCGCGCGAGCGCGTCCTCGTGACCGTGATTGCAGTATGTCTGCACGCCGAGTCTCAATTCCCTGATCCGTTGCGGCCCTGACAAACCTAACATCGGCCGGGAAATTGTGTCAACTTCAGGCGCCTGAACAGGCCAGTGGCCGCACGCTGCGCAACAGCTCCTGCAGGAACAGTTGCGATTTCGTGAACACGGCGAAGTGACCCCCGCCGTCGATTGACACGAGCTGCTTCTTCGGCGCCTGGATCGAGTCTGCGTACTGCTGCACCAGTGGGGTGGGTGTGGTCGTATCCTGTGCCCCTTGGAAGAAGAACACGGGAATCCGGAACTCGAGGCCGAGATCCCGAGGACCGATATTCCGGGTCTGCGGCACCAGCTGCGCCGCGCTGAGCTGCTCCCCGGCGACGGTGTTGTTGATGTCCTGCACGGAGCCTCCTGGGGCGGCCAGGGTGAGGCCAAGATTGCCGAGCAGAAATTGATCCGCGCCCTCGAGCGCGTTGCTCCAGCTGTGCAGGACGCCGTGCGCTTGATCGGAAGTATAGGGGGGCGGACCCAGCCGGCTCAGTTGCTCCACTGCCTGTTGATGGCCCTCGTGGCGGGCGCGTTCGAGCAGTAGCCCATAGCCTACGAGCTCGCTCCGCTGGCTGTCCGCAACCTGTCCCGTGCCGACATATGCACAGAACAGATCCGGGCGGAGGCGCACCATGCGCAAGCCGAGAATCGAGCCGAATGAGTGGGCCACGAGAATGATCTTCTTCTGTCCGAGCTTCTGGCGCAGATATTCGGTGAGCTCGATGCCATCCTGTGCCATGCGCTCCAGGGTCAGCGTCCGCGCGCTGGCCGCGCCGTTGCGGCCGAAGGTTCTGCCGGCACCGCGCTGATCCCATTGAACGACGGTGAACTGCTCCTCCCAGGGAGCGAACAGGGCAAAGCTCCACGGGTTGGTTACATCGCCCGGACCGCCGTGCAGGAACAGCAGCACCGGGTTGGCCGCGCTGCGGCCGCGTATCGTGATCCACTGCTCGATGCCGCCGAGCGACACGAAGCGCGCCTCATCGATACCTGGCGGTACTTTGATTGCAAAGCGCGCCGCGTTCGCCGACCTCAACGAGACGATGAAAGTGTCGAGCCTGCGATATTCGTCATCCAGGCGTGCCACCGTAGGCGGATCCCCCGCGGTGACGGGGATGCTTGCGCCCGCTAGAGCGGCTGACAGGAAAGCCCGGCGATGGATATCCCGCATGCATCATCCTCGCTGTCCTCAACAGCCGCTGAGGCGCTATCGTAGTTGAACAGCAGGGCAATGATCCAGGGGAAAGAGGGCCAGCCCGAGGTTCGTCAATGAGTACCAACACACCGTTCTGGAAGAATCTCCGCTCGCGGCAGGACACGGCGGCTGTCATCGACCACGATGCGGGCACCATCCTGACATATGCGGCTCTGCACCTGCAGGTGCAGAACGCGGCGGAGCAACTGTGTGGCCCGCGGCGATCGCTGGTCATGCTGTTCTCGAACAATGATACCGCCAGCATTGTGTGTTATCTCGCTGCGCTGGAAGCGCAGCAGGCCGTGTTTCTCTCGCCAATGGGAATTCATCAGGCGAGTGCCCAAGCACTGCTCGATGCTTACCGGCCGGAGCTCGTTCTGTGCCGCACTGATGCTGCGCCGGTTGACGTCGCACCCGGGTATGAGCAGGCCGGGCTGGTGCACGGATATCGGCTGTTGCGCCGCTGTGAATGCGCCGATGAGCCGCCGCATCCCGCTCTTGGGCTGGTCCTGTCGACATCCGCGTCTACTGGCAGCCCGAAGGCGGTGCGGCTGTCGCTCACGAGCTTGAGCGCCTGCGCGGATCAAGTCGCGGAGGCACTCGCGCTGGGGGATGCGGACAGATCGCTCCTGTGCCTGCCCTTGTCGTACGTTTACGGTCTGTCCGTCCTGAACAGCAGCCTTCATGCCGGGGCAGCCGTCGTGCTGGTGAAAGGCAGCTCGGCCGATCGCGCCTATTACGCGAAGCTCGCCTCCGCAGGAGTAACAACCATTCCCGCCGTGTCCCAGATTTTCGAACACTGGCGGCGGTTGCGGGTCGAGGCGGCACTCCTGCCAAAGCTGACCCGGCTCACGCACTCCGGAAACGCGCTCGATCCTGAGTTGTTTGCATGGATCTACGAGCACGTCGCCCGCCGCGGCACCCGACTTTACTTGATGTATGGGCAAACTGAAGCGTGCGGCCGGATCGCTGTGCTGCCGCCGGAGTCGCTCCCTGACCGGCATCGCTCGGTAGGCCGAGCCTTGCGGGGTGGCTCCCTCTCGATCAGCGAACGCGGCGAGATCGTCTATCGCGGTCCCGGTGTCATGCTCGGATATGCCGGCACGCGCGAGGAGCTCACGCTGGGCGATACTCTCCAGGGGGCCTTGCACACGGGAGACCTTGGATACCTCGATCGGGAGGGGTACCTGTTCATCACGGGGCGAGCCAGCCGCCACTGCAAGGTCTTCGGCCATCGCGTGAACCTGGACGATGTCGAAGGCTTTGCGCGGCGCGAGCGCCCTGTGGCGGCAATCGAAACGGGTGGCGTGATCGCAATAGTCTTCGAGGGAGCGCTTCCTGACCCGTCTTCATGGCTCATGCCTCTGGCGCGTCACTTCCAACTGCCGCCGCAGAGTTTTCGCCTGTTGGCAGTGCCCGAGCTGCCGCGCACCGCCCGCGGCAAGGTCGCCTATAGCAGCCTGCTTTCGCTCCTGTGATCCCCCGAGAACCGTGTGGAGTCGACCAGAGCGCAGAAGCCGCGTAACTCCGGCGTTTCCAGCAGCGCTGCGGCCGGCAGCTCCACCCCGAGCGCTTCCCCGACACGAAACAGCACCATGGTCATCGCAAGAGAGTCCCCGCCCAGGGAGAAGAAGTTATCTGTTGGATGCAGCGAGGTACCCAGCTGCAGGATTTCGCACCATATGGCCGCCACTTCGCGCTCCGTCGACGTCAGAACAGAGTGGTGATCCGGATGGAATGGCACATTCTCGACTGTCATCATAAGGCTCCTTGTGCAGCGGTTTCGTGGATCAAGGCCCGGCGAAGCGCGTGGCGATCCACCTTCCCGGTAGCCAACCGAGGCAGACGCGTGAAAGTCACGATCTTGAGCTCGCACTCCTCGGCCGGCAGAGCGGGTCCGAGGCTGGCGGCGATCACCCGCTCGTGGCCAGCTGTGCCGCGTCGGGGCACGACCGCGATGAATACCTTCCCGAGGCGCTGTCCAGCCGCCACGAAAACCGCCGCAGCTTCATCGACGCACTCGCATTCATACAGGCGCCGTTCTATGGAAGCTACCGAGAGCGCCCCGTTGTTGGAGTAAAATATCTCCTGACGGCGCTCGGCCAGGAAGAGAAATCCCTCCGGGTCGACTCTGCCGAAGTCCTCGGTGCAGAACCAACCCTGAGCCGAAACCCCGGGAGATTCCTTCCCCGAGACACAGTAACCTGACATCAGCATGGCGCCGCGCAGCCAGATTTCCCCTGTCCCACCGGCCGCTACTTCCAGGCCCTGCTCATCGATGATACGAATCTCGACGGAAGGAGCAATCGGGCCACAGGTCCCCGGACGTTGCAGCAGATCCGCGCCAACGGCTGCACAGACCGAGCCGTTGGTTTCCGTAAGGCCGTAGCCTGTCCCCGGCGTCGCTCCCGGGAGTCGCTCGCTTATCTCGGCCAGGATGTTGCTATACAGCGCTTCTCCGTGAACGCCGATGCTCACCAACGATGTGATATCCGCCACATGAGGATCGGAGCGGAGCAACTCGCGCAGTTGCGCGGGATTCGCCCCGCTCACGAGCCGCAACCTGTGTTGCTCGATGAGGCTGGCGGCCCTCTGCGCGTGCCACGCGGGCAGCGGCACCACCTTTCCCGCTACTCGCATCATCAGGAGCAGGTGCGAGTAGCCGCTGACATGAGTCAAGGGGGCCAGCAGCAAAGAAGACGGTGGTGACTGCAGCCGCGGCTGGGGCGGCTGACTGAGGCGATTACGGGCCGATGCGAGCGCGCTGCACAACATCATGTTCATGATGCCCGTAATGACGGCGCGGTGACTCGAGATGACGCCCTTCGGTGCGGCAGTTGATCCGGTAGTGAAGGCGATCAACGCTTCCTGCTCAGGGTCGATCGCCTTGGTGTCGAACAGCGCTTGACCAGTGGCCGCGTGTATCCCTTGAACGCTGGATTGGCAGGATGCATTGCGGGACTGTGCCGAGCAGTGGTGCACGAGAATTCGCGCCCTGCAGTCGGCACGCTCGGCCAGCATCCGGCTGCATTCCTCATCGGTGATCACCGCTACGCATTTGGTGCTTTCCAACAATGAAAGGATCCTAGCGGGCGGGTCGTGAGGCGGGATGAGGACGGCCACAGCGCCGGTCGATGTGATCGCGATGAATGCCATCAGCCATTGTGGACAGGTTGGTAGAATGACCGCGACACGCTGTCCGGCAATGATGCCGTGGCTCCCGCGAAGGACATGCCCCAGCTCCGCGGCTGCACTTAATATTTCACCGTAAGCGACTTCGCGACCCCAAAAATGCATGCATGCCTGCGCTGCGGATCCGGTCGCCTGCTGATACACACTGTTCAGCGATGTGGGCGCATGTCGAAACAGGCGAGCGGCGCTTCCCGGCGGCCCCGCCGGGACCAGCTCGAATGGCGAGCCTGGCTGGACCAGACGCTCAGCGAGGGAAGCGGCCATCGTTCAGCAAAGTCCCAGAAGCGCCTGCAGCGCCGGATCGGTCGATTCGGTCAGGCCTTGAATCTCCTCTTCGGTCAACCCGAGACCGCCGAGGCTGTCGGGTGCAGTCTGAGGCGCAGGTTCTTCCGGCTGAATGGACGGTTGCGTCGGCGGCTCACTCGGGTGTTCAGGTATGTTCATGTTCATCGTCCTTCGTCAGGTTCGGCGCAGCAAACTCTTTCCGTCCCACAGATGAGCGTACCCGTCCGGACGTGGTGAGATGAACTGCACCCATTGAAAGTAGGGAGCCGCATGCGGCTCCGCCAGGAAGGCCCTGTCGGTCCCTGGCCGTAGCCGCGTACGCACGGCTGAGACGGAAGAGTCCGGAGCTGCGCGAGACGGTACGATCCTGGCTTCGAGTCCTGTCCGGGAATCAAGCTCAACTTGCACGCTCAACGTACGATTGGCGTATGTGCCCGAGCAGGCCGAAGCGTCGGCGCCAGGAATACCGGGCAGCAGCTTCGGCAAGCTGACAGCGGCGTACTCAGGCAGAAGATGCCCTATCATCCGCGCGAGCGTCATGCTGGCGGAGGCATCTACCGCTGCGGAAACAACTGCCACAGCGTCTTCGGGCTGCACGCGTACAACCAGGGAATGCGCTTCCCAGACCATGTTGTGGCCATACCAGCCGGAGCCGTAGTATTTCCAGCCGGCGCAGGCACCACGTTCCAGACACCACCCGGGTGGCCTCGAGTGCGCCCGCAGCTCCTCATGCCGGCAAAGGTCATCCTGCGTGATGAACCAACGCAGCACTTTCAACAGCTCGGGCACTGAAAGCGATAAACCCCCGCCAGCCGCCGGGCACCACGCCGCGCTGCTATCGTGGCGGGTGAGGTCGACGCCCGCGGGTCGCAGGAGCTTTTGCGACAACAGCTCGGCAAAGGGCACGCCGTAAGCGCGCTCGAGCAGCGCCGCCGTGAACCAGGATCCCGCATTGCTGTAGCTGTAGAGCGCACCGGGCTCGAACAGACGCCCGTCCAGCGCCAGACTGCACAGTTTGTCCGTGTCAATGTATTCATCCGGCGTGAGTGGAGGCCCGTCGGTTCCAGACACGTCTATGCCGTGAGAGTGGCTCAGCAACTCGCGAACATTGATTCCCTCCAGAGCGCTCCAGCAGCTCCCGAGGGCGGCGAGGTCCTGTTGGAAATCGAGAGCTCCCTCACAAGCGGCTTGTAAGGCGAGCATGCCGGTGAGCACCTTCGCCACGCACCCGAGCGAATGGCGTGTGTCCGTGGGGCACAGGAGGGTATGACCTGCTCCGTTCATGGTGGCAGCGGCAGCATGCGGGCCGATCAACAATCCAACGGTAACCTCCATGTGCTCTGACCCGCCGGCGTACGTTCGCGCCAGCAACTCGCGGAGCCGCTTTCCGGTGAGCGCGCCGAATTGCAGGGCAAAGTCACTCATGCGCACAGGATTGGGTTCGGTTGCAGCGAGAAACTCATCAACATACTGATCCTGCACCGTTTTCCATGCGCCGCTGTCAGGCCGGCAAGGCCTGCTCGCGGCAATACGCGTTCAAACCGACCATGAGACCTGGCGTGCTCGAGGCGGGTGGTCTGAAGAAGCCCATGGTCAGATGTGGCACCTCCGAAGATACCTGCAGCTCGCCGCTGCCTGCCCGCAGCACGAGGACGCGGGTGGTAGGTTGGGGCGGTGTTCCAATGATCGCGCAGCTCAGACCCGAGTCGGTCGCAGACACTTCGATGCAGCTGCCGAGCGCGCCCACGTACCGGCCGGTGAGCTCCGCGAATGACCACTGCGCCGGGTCCGGTCTGGCGGCGCTCGCAGTTCGGCCACCGCGAAGCGCGGTAATCACTTTCGTGCAGAGCAGGTCTCGCGCGTGCGGCTGCCAGCAATTCAGGCCTACTGCCAGCACAGCCCGTGTGGACACATCGAAGCGCAATGCGCATGTCTGACCGCGCGCTGACCCGTTATGTCCGAATACGGAATCGTCGTACTGGGCGCAACCGCAACCAAAGGCGATCGGCATGCGCTCGTGATGCTTCCCTCCAAACGAGCTCGGCAATTCGACATACGCGCGTCTGATAGTCTCGATCGTGCGTGTACTGAAAACACCGTGGCGGAAACCCGCGACGGCTTCACCGAGCGTGACGAGGTCAGCGAGACTCATCGTGAGGTCGGAAAGCGACGCATCCCAGAAACTGCAATAAGGTACGGCTCGCAAAGGCGTGAATTGGCCCGGCTCGCCGTTGCAGGCGTGGTCCATCACACCGCAGCGTGGATTGCTCATGTCGGATCGCAGGTCTCCGCAGTGAATTCCGAGCGGATCGAAAATCATCGCGCCAAACAGCTCCCGCAGCGAGCGGCCAGTCAGGCGTTGCGCGATTTCTCCCAACAGGACGCATTCGGTATGCTCGTAATTGAACACGCGGCCGGCCGGAAACAGTTGTCTTCCTGCGCCGAGCAGCGCCAGGAATTTGGGCCAACCGTAGTAATAGCGGA
>Ga0070665_100006449_pt1 | contig 11940 bp, 9 predicted proteins | sample KBSS13metaG_FD_65862 | JGI IMG/M metagenome (GOLD analysis project Ga0070665, IMG submission 65862) | Switchgrass rhizosphere microbial communities from Kellogg Biological Station, Michigan, USA - KBS S1-3 metaG | ecosystem: Host-associated > Plants > Roots > Rhizosphere > Soil ...
CGCGCGTCTTCGCGTGACTCGGCCGCACCCGGCGCGCGTCTTCGCGTGACTCGGCCGCACCCGGCGCGCGGAGGTGCGCGAGGCTCCAACCATGACGCGTCCACGCGCGTAAGACATCACCCTCGCTTGCGCGTCTTCGCGAAGACGCGCACTCCGACGCCGCCAACTCTACAAACCACTCGCAAAGCACTTACGTGCGCGCGTGTTATGCATCCCGCGCCGCACACGACCCCTCCGCGGCGATGCGTGTCCGTCGCGGACATTTCCGCGCAGAGCGCGCGCGACGCGGAGGCTGAGCGCGCCGCGCGCGCGTGGCTCGCCGCGAAGGAGCACATCATGGACACCGGCATCGCGCTCGCGCCGCTGTGCGGCCACCGCGAGCTCGAGTCCGGCGCGCGCGACTTCATCGAGAGCTCCGCCGTGGGCGAGCACGGCGCGCACGAGGCGTACGCGTCCGGCACGCGCATCGAGTACCCCGGCGCGCGGATACTGAGCGCGGCGAGCCGCCCGACGCTCCGCGCGGCCGGGTGCTGCGTGACGTTTGCGGACGGCGGCAGGTTCGTGAGCACGGCGGACGGCGCATCGACTTACTACGCGCCGTCCGGGCGCGTGCGCACGGTCGGCGCGCCGCGGGCGGCGCCCTCCGCGTTCTCTCGCGCAAAGTCCACCCGCGTCAAGGTGTCCGCGGCCGCCCGTCTATTCGAGAGCGCGGAGCCGGTGCGGCGGAGCGACCTCGCTCGGCAGCGCGAGGCGGCGCTCCGCGGGCGCTGCGCGCCAAGCGGTCGCGACCGCCCGAGCCCGCTCAGAACCCTCACGCGGGTTGAGGATCTGCGCGACGCCGAACGTGCGGACGCGAGCCCAAAAGTGAGCGCAGCGGAGAAGCGCGCCGGTTTGCTGAAGCTGTTCGCGAGCGCGAGCTCCGAGGCGCGCGCGTTTGCGTCCGCGCGGGATCCCCGCTGCGCGAAGCTATAGACGGTGGGGTGGCGACCGCGTGCGGTCGCCGTATTCGGTATTTGAGAGAATACAGTGCCTGCCGCCATCATTAGAACAAGTCCCGCGGTGGGTCAAACCTCTTCGCGAGCGGCGGCTCGAAGCACGCCGCGAAAAAGGTTCGCTCGGCGCGTCGAGGTTTGGCGGCGGCTTGCGCCCCATTGCGCGGAGCGCGGAGGGAGACCCCTGCGCCTTTGTCTCTGCCTGTGTGTGACCACTCCTCTCGTTCCGGTTTCTCCGCCGGCTCGGGGTCTCCGACGTGGGAGACGCCCACGCCCCACACCGCGTCGTGAGGCGCGCGCGGGGGGGCGGGCGCCTCCAAATCGCCCGCCTCTGGCGGGCCAAAATCGCTCGCCTCTGGCGGGCCAAAATCGCGCGCCGCTGCGCCTTCGATCCTCTCCGCGGGCGCGGCGACGCGAAGATTATCGGCCGAGAACCGAGCGTCGCGGAGATACCTCTCGTAATCGCGGCGCTCGTCGTTCCTCACTTTGACCGCCTCGTTCTGGTAGCTGTAAATATTTGCTTGCAGCTTTCGAATCCTCTCCCTGACCGCCTCTTCGGCCTCGCCCTTCGGCGCGTCCACACTCGCGAGCAGCGCGCCCAGCGCGCGCATTTCTCCGGTCATTTCCGAGATCTGTGCTCGAAAACCGGAGAGGGAAATCTCATTTTCTTTAGCGTAGGCGTCGAACTCCGGATTCGAGATAAATTCCTCGAATGTTGGCTCCCCCTCGCGCGGCCCTTCTTGCTTCGCACGGTCTCCCCGAGCAGGCGTTTGCATCCCAGAACCTCTCGCGGTTTTTGATAGACTTAGAAAGGCGACGGCTGCGCCGAGCCGCGCCTCGCGGGGCCGCCCAAACGCGCCGCGACGTCCCGCGGCGGGCTGAAGAAGCGCGCGACTGGCGGACTGGTCAAGCACGGCCCCCGCGCCACTGCGCGCGTCTTCTCTCTTTCGCCAGAGAGCGCCACCCCCGCGTAAGACACAACCACGCTCCCGCGCGACGCGGGCCCGATGTATGTCGCCCCGCCCGGACCCTTCAGTTCCGAAGCCTGCGAATACCGGATGAAGGCCTCGAGGCTGTCTGCGAGAGCGTCAGCCGCTTGCGACACGCCGGTGCGGGCGGCGGCGACCTCGCGCGCATGCTGCTGCGCGCTTTGGCCCGCGGCCGGCGCCTCCGTGTCTTGTTGCGGCTCGAGACTCCCCGACAGTTCTTCATTGCCGAATGAATCCATCTGCTCCGCGGCGGTTTCGCGCGCGCCATCACTCGAGGCAGCCCCCGAGTTCATATTCGGGGGTTCGGCGCGGCGGCCACGCCCAGGAGCCTCTCGGCTCGCGTCATTTGGATTTTCAGATAAGCCATTCGCATCCGGCGGACGCGCGCCCGCGCCTTCCGCACCATTCGGCGGACGCGCGGGCGCGCCTTCCGCACCATTCGGCGCACGCGCGGGCGCGCCTTCCGCACTTGGCAAGGCCTTTATCCGGTCATTCGAGGCGGTCACGGAATTTTTGTATTTTCCGTATTGTTCGCGCACATACTCTCGCGCGCGGCTTATTTCGTTATCTATGCTTGCAATTTCGTGCTCGAGCCCGACAATCGCGTCCCTTCTTTTTTCCGCTGTTCCCGGCGCCAAAGTTGCATTCTGTCTGAGTTCCCCTTCCAGCTTCTCCTTCAGCGCGGCCTTCGCCTCTCTCTCTGCGATCTGCGGGGTTATCTGTGCAATTCTTTTTTTTGCAAAGAACAGGAACGGAAACGCGGCCGGGCTCGGGTCGCTCAAATACTCTTCGAAAGACGCTATCGGTTTCGCGCGCGTTTCTTCCTTTTTAGCCCGCTTTCTTTCGAGCTCTCTCTGCCTGCTGTACTGCTCGGCTTCCTTCCCCAACGCGGCGATTCTGAGAGTTTCGCGCGCCTCTTTCAGGCGCCTATATTCGTTGTGCTCTGAAACGAGCTGCTCGTTTGACTTCTCCTCATCTTCCGGCTGCGACTCGTAATACTTGAGAAGTTTATCGATATAGAACACCGCGTCGCTTTCGGCTTTATCGGTATCGACGCTCGGCGCAGCCGTCGCGGCGCCCGCTCCTTCTCCGCCGAACTCCTCGTCTTCCTCAAGATCGGTTTCGCTCTCTTCTTCAGGCGCGTCGAGGTCTCTCCAGATATCCCGGCCAGCGAGCTTCCCGGTGTACGGGGCGAGGCCGCGGGCCGCTCTCCACGCAGAGTAGGCTTCTTTCCACTTCCCGGTGTACTCGCGGATCGTTTCCGCTTCAGCGGCGGCTTTTCTCTCTCTTTCAGGCCGGAATGAGTCAGCCCGAAATGTGCCTTTGAAAATTTTTGGAATCTCGCGGGTTTCATCCGAGACCTGCAGCAGCCGTCTCGCATCTAATCTGGGAATTCCGGCGCGTGCGGGGAGAGCCGCTGCGCGCGTGGCTGTGCTACCTTCACGCGCGCTGGTTCTGTCGGCGCGCGTGGCTGTGCTCCCTTTGCGCTCGCCCGCTCTTCCGGCACGCGTGGCAGTGCTCTCCGCCCGGGCCGCAGTGCTAGATCCGCGGGAGCTCGCAGCTGATGCCGGCGCGCGACTCCGCGGCCGGCCGTATGCGAGCGGTCTGTCGTAGAATTCGTCCGAAGAAATGATGTTTGCATCGCGCGGCATCGCCGCCGCACTCGCAGTCGCGTATGCTGGCGCGCCGGGCTCCTCCGCGCGCGCAACAACGCCGCCGCCGGGCCGCCAGTCGCTCATCGGCGCAGCCGCGTACATGTCATACAGCTCGCCCCACTCCCCGTCGAGCTCGTCGAGATCGGTGCGAACGGCGTGCAGCGCCCGATCCGCCTGCTCCAGTTTCTCGCGCGCCGCGCCAATATCTTCGTCCGGCGCGGCGTCCCGCGCGAGCGCGCCGCTCGCCTCTTCCAATCTCTCGGTCGCTTCCCGCAGCTCCTCCTCGGCGCGCTCGTAGCGCTCGCGATAGTCGGAAACGATGTACTCGTAGTAGGGAGGCGGGTCCGCATACAGCTCGTCCGACGAAAGCAGCGCGGATGCGGGCGCGTCGGGGTCCATGGCGTGTCGGTGCGTGCTCGCGGGCTCCGATACGGCCTAGCTCCCTCTCTCGCGGAGCTTTTTCGTTGCGACCCGAAAATGTCTTCGCCAAAGCCCCTCCGCATCTACGTGCTCCCCGTCTCGGGGAGCCTCTTCCCCGCGCAGATGGGCCTCCTCGCCGCCGTCGCCGCCGCGAACTCGCTCGCGCGCGCGCGCGGCGACGGCGCGCCGCCCGACGAGGAGCGCCCCGACATCGTCCTCGCGTCCTCCGGCGGCAACCTCGCAGCGTACGCCGGCCTCTCCGCCGACTGGGCGCGCGAGCGCATCTACAAGGTCGCAGACATCCTCAAGTCCGGCTCCTTCCTCGCGCCGTGGTCCGACGCGCTCCCGAGCTGGCTCTTCCTCCCGGTCGCGCACTCCGTCTTCCGCCCCGGCTACGGCGTGCGCGACGTCTTCCGCTTCCTCTTCACCGCGGCGTCGCTGCGCGACACGCCGACCGAGGTCTGGACCGGCACCTTCCACCGCGCGACCGGCCAGCAGCGCCTCTTCACGAACAAGGCGCGCGGCGAGACGCTCCTCGCGCCCTTCCGCTCGGGCGAGGCGTCCGACGACGCCGGCAAGCTCCACCTCGGCGTCGACACGCGCTCCGTGTACGCCGCCGGCAGCCGCCGCGTCCTCGCGAAGGCGAGCCTCGCGTCCGCGAGCATCCCGTGGCTCGTGCAGCCGGTGCGGATCCACGGCGAGCTCTACAGCGACGGCGGGAGCCTCTACGCGTCGCCGCTCACCGCCGTCGACGCCGACGTCGCCGCGCTCGCGCTCCCGCCGAGCGCGCGCACGCTCCGCCTCGTCTACTTCTCGCCGGAGACGCTCACGCAGCCGCGCGACGTCTCCGAGTCCATCATGGGCGAGATCAAGAACCTCCTCTTCTCGTCGTCGAGCTGCGACATCCGCGCGTTCATAAACCTCATCGTGCGCCTCGGCGCGCCGAGCCCCGCGCCGGAGCGGCACCCGCGCCTCGACGCGGCGGCATTCGCGGACGTGCTCGTCGCGCTCGACGCGACCGCGCGCCACTACGCCGTGATCTTGTACCCCGAGTCCGCGACGATCGACAACACGCTCGACCTCGAGAACTTGCGCCCGATCGACATCCGCCGCGTCATGGCGCGCGTCGAGGCCAGCTTCGGCGCGTTCGTGTGGGTCGCGGCGCCGTGAAAACGCGAACGCGGCCCCCGCCGCGCCGTTGCTACAATGTTTTTTTTTCGCCCGATATTTCGCACGTGCAGATTTTTCCGGCGCACCGAAAAAGACGCGCACGCGTTCGCCCGTCTCTCATCCAGACTACCGCGAAAAATGGGTCTCACTAGAGGCGAAGGCGCAGTGGTCGGCGGCCTCGGCGGCGCCGGGGTCGGCCTCCTCGCCGGCGGCGGCCTCGGCGGCGCGGCGCTCGGCGCGCTCGGCGGCGGCGCGCTCGGCGCCGCGCTCGGGAGGCCGCGACACAGCAGCCGGCGGCTCGTGCGGTCCTCGCGCAAGTCGCCGGCCCGGCGGCGGCGACGCTCGTCGCCCAAGCGATCCCCGTCGCGCCGGCGGTCCGCCAGGCGCTCGCCGAAGCGCTCACCCCGGCGCTCGCCGGCGAGGCGCCGCCGCCCCTCCCTGCGACGCCGCTCGCCGCGGCGATCGTCTCGCCGGTCCACCCACTCGCCAATGGCCGCACCCCTACGGTTCACTCCGCGGCGCAGCCCGCGCGCGCTGCCGATGGTCTCGCGGCGCGCGCAGCCGCTCCGCATGCGCTCGCTGTAAAGCGCGCGCTCTTAACCGCGCATCGCCGGCCGGCGCAAATACACGCGCGACCCGTTGCGCCACTGCGAGAACTCGAACCCCGGCGGCGCGAGCGTGATGCACGACGAATCAGTCAGAACCAACTCGTCCACGCCGGGGAACGGCGCGGACCCCGGCTCATAGAACCGAAGCGAATCGACGACGAGAACCACGCGCGGCGCGCCCGCTTTCTTATCCCCGACCTTCTTGCCCCCCGCTTTGCTGTCCCCGCCACCGCCAGCTTCCCTCTCCGCGCCGGGCATCGCGCGCGCGGTTTTTATGTCGCGCCCGCGGGCGCGGCGCACCACTAAAAGCGCGCGCGCAGAAAATACCGACTCGCACGAACATAGAAATGTCGGCCACCTCGTACGCCGCGTGCGACAACCACGCGGGCGCGCCGCCCGGCGCGCAGTGCAGCGCCAAGTCCGGCGCGTGCGGGCAGTGCTCGCTCATCGCGCGCAAAACGCGCGCCCTCGTCGCGGAGGGCGCGTCCGCGGCGATTGACCGCTTCAGCCAGCGCGCGACGGTCGAGGGCGCCGCGGTCGCCGAGTACGTCTTCGACCCGGTCTCGCGCAGATACGCGCCCGCCAGCGGCAGCGCGCCGGGCGCCGGCGCGAAGCTCATCAAGACGGCGTACAACGGCGTCGTGAGCCTCCCCGTCACCGGCGAGGACATGCTCGTCGCGAACGTGACATTCGGAACCACGAAGGTGCAGTTCGCCGTCTACGACAGCGGGAACATGTCGGAGGCGCTCCTCAGCCGCCTCTACCTCTCGAGCGCGCACGGGATCAGCGCGTTCGCGCACGGCGTCAACCACGGCCTCTTCCACGTCGCGCGCGCGCTCCCGAGCGCGTCGTCCCGCTCCGCCGACGCGGCCGCGGCGAACGCGAACGCGTTCTACAGCGTGCTCTGCTACTACGAGATGATGTTCGTCGCGTTCGGGCGCGTCGGCATCCTCCCGCGCAGCCACACCATCGTGTCGCTCACGAACATCCGCTTCACGAACGCGTTCTGGTCGGGCTTCTGCATGTTCTTCGGGAACGGCGGCGACAGCGGCGGCAAGGTGCGCCCGCTCACCGCGATGGACGTGTGCGGGCACGAGCTCACGCACGGGCTCCAGACGTTTTCCACCGAGTTCGAGTACCTCGGCGAGAGCGGCGCGCTCAACGAGAGCATCGCGGACGTCTTCGGCACGCTCCTCGAGTTCTACGTGAACTCCGCCGTCGACGTGCCGGACTGGACGATCGGCGAGGCGTTCAACTTCATCATCCGCGACTTCGCGAACCCGAAGAAGTACGGCCAGCCGAACTTCTACCGCGGCGCGCACTGGGTCGACCCGAGCTCGCAGGACGACGAGGGCGGCGTGCACACGAACAGCGGCGTCACGAACTTCATGTGCTACCTCGCGGTCCAGGGGTGCGCCGCGCCGTTCAGGAACGACGCGGGCGCGCTCGTCGGCCCCATCACGCCGCCCGCGAGCTTCACGCTCCGCGACTACGCGCTCAGCGTGTACGACGTGCTCGAGCGCAGCCCGCCGCTGAGCATCTCCGCGTCGCTCGGCGAGTTCGCGGTCGCGCTGACGGCCGCCGTCGCCGCGCGCTGCGGCGCGGAGGCCGCGGCGCACGTCTCGCGCTGCGCCGCGGCAGTCGGGCTCGCCGAGCGCGCGCACCCGGCCGCCGCGGCGCCCGCCGAGCCCGCAGAGAGCGCGCCGGACAAATGCGAGGCGGACGAGCCAAAGCCCGCCCCGCGCGCGACGGCCACGCAGCTCGTGGGGTTCGCGCGGTGCGTGCGCGGCACCGCTTATGGGAATGCCGCGCGCTTAGTTGGCGTGCCCGCGCAATTCGATTTGGAATTGGACCCGGCAGAGTTCGAAGCTGCGGTTCGGCGCGCGCCAGTCCTCGCCGAGTTTTGGACGCTCGAGGACTGCGACGCGGACCTCGAGACCGTCGCGAACTCGCGCGCGCCAACGAAGACGCACCGCGTGACCGCGGCGCGCACGCCGTTCGTCTTCACGTTCGGATCGGAAGTCGCCGCCGTTGTGATCGTCGTGACCTGCGCGGGCGCGCCCGACCTCAACACGCGCGGCTCGGTGAGCTACGCGCGCACCAGCGCAGCGCCATGAAAACGCCACCCGTAAACGGCGCGCCAGCGCGCAGACGCAACAACGCGCGCAGACACAGGGCCGCCGCGGCGGCCCTTTTCCCTCGTCGCTTGCAAAAGCTCCCGCAAACCATGGCGGCGCCGCCCCCCGACGACGCCGCGGAGTCGCCCAGCGCCGACGCCGCCGAGGACGTCACGGCCGCGAACGCGGAGGACTTCTACTTCCGGTTCGCCGAGGCGCAGGAGGCGTCCGCGCGCGCGGACCTGCGCATCGACGCGGAGCTCGCGGCCGCGTGGGTCGGCGTCCTCGCGCGCCGCTGGCCCGAGCTCGCGCCGATGGCGACGTGCGCGCGCGTCGAGGAGATCGCCGCGCGCCTCGCCTTCTCCGGCGTCTCGCCCGCGAGCGCCGCGACGCTGAACCCGCCCGACCTCGCGGCCACGTGCGGCGTCTCGCTCTCGGACGCCGTCGTCGTCATCTCCGCGCTCCGCTGGGAGAGCGTCGGCGAGCCGGACAAGCGCGCGGGCATGCACGCGGCCGCGCGCGCGACCGCGCGCTTCCACCCGCGCGTCTCCGACCTCAACTTCGTCGACCCGCACGCGCCCGACGCCGACATCACCCTCGCGGCCGTGCACTCCGTCGGCGCGCGCGCGGCCATCCAGGACAGCGACCGCGTGCACGGCCTCATCGCCTTCGTCGTCACGCTCTTCATCTGGGACGACCTCCCGTTCGTCAAGGACGTCCCGCTCGCCGCGCCGCCGCACGCGGGCGCCTTCTTCACGCCGCGCGCCGCCGCCGCGCAGGCGCTCGAGATGTTCACTGTCGCGCTGCGCGTCACCGCGCTGTTCTGCGCGATCACGGTCTCGATCGCGACGCAGAGCGCCAAGGACAGCGACTACACGGCGTGCAACTTCCTCGCGATCCCGTACGCGGTGCGCTACGCCGACGCGTGGCTCTTCGCGGCGTCGTGGCTCCTCTCGGTCGCGCGCGCGTCGCTCATCGTGCGCGAGCAGGTCGGCGCCGAGTGGCGCTTCGCGACGTACCTCGCGTCCGCCGCGGCCGTCGTCGCGCTCTCCGCCGCGTACATGTTCGTCATGTTCATGCGCGTGAGGACGTCGACGCTCGCGCCGAGGGGGCAGTGGTTCCGCTGGTTCCCGTGCGGCGAGCGCCGCACGCGCCGCGCCGTCTCCGCGCTCCTCCTCAGAGCGGGGAACTACGCGAAGCACGAGTACCACAAGGAGCTCCGCAGCGCGATCTGCGCGGCGCTCGCGCGGCTCGCTTTCGTGGAGCCGAAGTCGGACATCCGCGTCGCCGCGTCGCCGCTCGGCGCGCGCGACGCGGGGGCCTTCTCGCCGCGCCCGCTCGTGTCCGCGCGCTCGCCGAGGAGCGCGTTCCCGTCGCCGAACTCCGCGTTCCGCCCGGTGCCCCACCCGCCGCCCGCGCCGAGGCTCCACCCGGCGCCCGCGACGCGCCCCGCGCCGGAGGGCGCCTGAGCCCGCGACGCGGCTCGCGCCGGAGGGCGCCTGAGCCCGCGAAAAAGGAGCCCGCTCGTGCAAAAGGCGCCCGCGGCCTCCTCCGCCGCGCACCGACCCTGGCGGTGGCCGACTTGCAGAGCGCTGTCATCATCTCTATCAGCGCGCTCGGCGGCTCGATCTCGGCCATCGCCGTGATCGCAGCCATCGTGGCCGCGATGTGCGCGCGCGCGCAGCGCCGCGCGGACCGGCGCGCGGCAGAGCCCGACCTCGCCGCGCGCGCGCCGCCGTCGCCAGCAGGCAGCGCGCTGGTATAGAGCGCACCCGCGCGCGCGGAAAACCAACAGACCAGGACATACCTTACGATAGAAACTCAAAGCGCCGCAGCAGGCGCGCGCCGGGCGCGCGCGCGCCCTCGCGCACGGCCGCGCCGTCGGTGAGCGCCGGCGGGCCGCGCCGGGCCGCGCTCTCGCCGGCCAGGTCGACGTCGAAGAAGTTGCGCGGGAGCGCCTCGTTCAGCGCGGCGCCCGCGCCGACGGCCGCAAAGTCCATGTTCGTCGCGAACTGAGCGGTCGCGACGCGCGCGTCGTCCGAGACGTCGACGCCGAAGAATCGCAAATACGCCGCGGCGCTCGCCGGCGCGTAGTAGCTAACCGCGCCGGCGGCGCCCGCGCGCCGCCACCCGCCGCCCATCAGCCCGCCGCGCGCGCGCGCGTCGAGCCACGCGGCGTAGCTGCGCACGTACTCGCTCTCCGTCGCGCTCAGCCGCCGCGAATACAGCGCGGGCATCGAGAGCGCGGCGCCGTCCGCGCCGAAGCGCAGCGACGCCGGCGGCTCCGGCGCCGGCGCCGGCGCGAAGACTGCCCGCTCGACCGCGCAATACAGGTTCCCGGCCGCCGCGAAGAAGGCGAGGGCGAGCCCAGAATCCGACATGCCAAAGTACGAAAAGCCGAACAGGCCCGGGACCTCGCCCGCGGCGGGCGCGGGCGTCGCGCGCGCGTACGCGACGAGGGGGTGCGGCACGGACGCGCCGTCGAGATCGACGCGCTGCGCGGGGACCCACTCGCGCCGCGCGCCGGGCGCGTCGCCGCTCACGCCGCCGCGCGGCGCCTCCACGTACAGGTCAAGCGCCGCGCCGGAGACGTAGTCGGACGCGCGCGCGGAGACGACCGCGAGCACGTTCCCGTAGCGCGCGACGCCCGCCTGCAGCACCGCGCGGTTTTGCGCGAGCGCGACCGGGAGCGCGACCTCGACGTACTCGACGGAGCCGCCCGCGCCCGGCGGCGTCTGGCCGTACGTCAGCACCTTCGTGAGGAGCGGGACCGGCGGGAACGCCGCCGCCGCGCCGGGCAGCGGCGCGAGCGAGCCCGCGCACACGACGAGGCTCCCGCAGTCCTCCGTCGCCGCGTTCGGCGACAGCATGATCGCGGCGGCCGAGTCCACCGCGAACGTCGCGACGAGGCGCTTCCCCACGCGCTGCGGGTCCGCGCCGGGCGGGTCGGCGAGCGCGGCGGAGCGCACGAGCTCGAAGACGCTCACCGCGCGCGACGCGAGGTTCGCGGTCGCGAAGCGCGAACCGGCGCCGTGCATCGTGCCCGCGGCGAGCCCCGCCGTCGCGGGCGGCGACGCAGTGGCGCCAGCGGCATCGTAGACGACGCCGAAGAGGCCCACGTCCGTCTCGGCGTCGTAGCCCGCGCTCACAATCATCTCGGTGCGCCGCACAAGCGCGGCCGGCGGCGCGCCGCCGGAAAACGTCTCGACCGTGCACGCGAACGCCGGCTGCGCGGGGCGCGCGGCCGCCACGCGGAACCGCGACACGGCCGCCACGCGGAACGCGCCCGCGCCCGCCTCGATGAGCGCGCCCGCGGGCGGCCGCGCGGGCTCCTCCTTGATCACGCCGACGGCAGTCACCGGCGCGCGCGTGGCCGCGACTGCGGGGAGCCCCGACGCGCCGAACCCGCCGGTCGCGCCCGCCGCGGCGCCAAACACCGCTGCGGCCGCGGCCGTGGCGCCCAATACGGCCGTCGGCCCGGCGACCGCGCCGCACGACGTCTCGGGCGAGTCGAGCGCCGCCGCGCCCGTCGGGCCGCGCCCGATCTTGCACGGCCCGAGAGCGCCCACGTCCGGGTCGTCGGCCGGCAGCCAGAACGCGCCGCCGAACGCGCGCGCCTCGACGGCCGGCGCGCCGGCGAGCAGCAGCGCGACGCTCGCGCCGAGCGCGGACGCCGTCGCGCCGACCCCCGCGAGCCTGTAGAGAGCCGCGCGCGCCTCCGGCGCGGCGAGCGTGTCCGCCGGCGCTGCGGAGATGTCCATGCCGCGAGTTTTGAAAGAGGTCTCCCAAAAAGCAGGCAGAGACCAAAGATCTCGCGCGCGCACCGCACATGGAGATCGGCAGCTCCATCTCCTCCTTCGTGCCGGACTACCCGGACCAGACGAGCCCGGACGTCCAGCGCATGGTCGCGACGCGGCGCGAGTTCGCGGAGACGGCGGCGCGCGTCGGCGAGCGCGTGCCGACGCGCGGCCGCGTGTTCGCGCACCAGC
>Ga0070665_100006450_pt1 | contig 11940 bp, 10 predicted proteins | sample KBSS13metaG_FD_65862 | JGI IMG/M metagenome (GOLD analysis project Ga0070665, IMG submission 65862) | Switchgrass rhizosphere microbial communities from Kellogg Biological Station, Michigan, USA - KBS S1-3 metaG | ecosystem: Host-associated > Plants > Roots > Rhizosphere > Soil ...
CACGGACACCCGAGGACCCATACTACTTGGTTCAAGGTCGCCCCTCAGCTTGCGCGCGACTTCTCTGTGGTTTGCGCGGATATGCCTGGCTTCGGGCGGAGCTATCAGCCGGAAACTCTCGCGGCCAGTTCGGGAAAGGCAAAGGCCGCGGCACTACATGAATGTATGGCACGGCTCGGGCATGACAGGTTCGGTGTCGCGGGCCATGACCGTGGATCGTATCGCGCGTTCCGGCTCGCGATGGACTTCCCGAAAAGCGTTGCGGGCCTTGTCGTTATGGATGGCATTCCGATCTATGAGGTTTTGAGCCGCGCAGACTGGCGTTTTGCGAAGAACTGGTGGCATTGGTTTTTCTTTGCACAAAGCGAAAAAGCGGAAGCTGCGATTCAAGCCGATCCTGAGCTCTGGTATCCTGCGGAGGCAGCTCAAGGCCCAGAAAATAATCTGGACTACCTCGCTGCTACTCGAAGGCCAGAAGTGGTGCGCAGCATGCTTGCGGATTATCGAGCAGGGCTGGAGTTCGACTATGATGATGATAGACGCGACAAGGAGGCCGGCCGACGCCTCCAGTGCCCCTTGGGCGTTCTTTGGTCACTGCACGACGACATGGAAAGCTTATACGGCGACCCGGTAAATCCTTGGGCGGACTGGAGCGATCAGATAGTTCTGCGGCAGGGCATTCTGAGCGGACACCACATGGCCGAAGAAGCTCCAGACGACGTTGCCCACCATATCAAAGCCTTCTTCGCGCAACGACGATTAGCGTCTACTTACGGCGCATTCTTGCCATCAACGGAGTAGCTGCATTATTCGGAATGGCCAATCGAGCGTGGTCAATGCAACTGAAGCGCACTTGCTTGTGCTGTTGGTCAACACAGCGTCCAAAGAGGCTTTTGAAAAGAACGGGACTCCGATTGTTTTCAAATCAAACAAGCATCTGGCTTTCGAAGTGCACGGCTTCGAGAGCCGGTAAGCTATCTGCTTTCCCGGCTGTTCGATGCCGGCTTCATTACCATGCAAGATAGCGGGAACTACAAGCAGCCTTTCACGACTGGGAGAACGGAACCAGCAATGAAACCACACCGGATGAGATCGCGCGGCAAATAGTCCCTGCAGGAAAACTGACTTTGGATTGGGAATGGGTCGTAGGGTTTACTGCGGAGAATACGCAAGGCGCGTTCTATCAACAAGTTCTAATGAGTCTGGAGGACTAGACAAACAGCGGTTGTCCGTTTGGCAGACCCTGGAATGCGCCGCGGCGAAGGGCCGCTTATGCGAATCTTGAGCGCAACCGAGAGCGACCGGGATGGAGGCGCAAAACCGTCGCTGCGAGTGAACCGCAGTTTGCTCGAGCAAGCCTTGCGAGCGTCTTCGCCTTGAAAGGATCCGAACCAGTGGCCGGCCAACAAAAAAACTTAAGCGTCTGAAGCACTGCGTTTTTCGACTCCCGGCTCGGTCCTCCGTGATCGCTAGAGCTACCTGATCCGCAACTGCTAAGCAGGCAGAACATCACCTCCCGTTCACCGGTCCGTACGAACGATTCCACCTGCATTCCCGAAAGCGGGGTGAGGCTTCCAAGCTTTGGCAAGTCACGAGCGGGATCAGAAACGCTGACCGGAGACTAGGCCTCGCCAAGCTGCGGACGGCGGACGAGATGCGTTGAGCCGTCTCGTACCCGAGAGTCAGGATGTCACAGCTAGCAACAGTCGTCGATGGAGTCTTCACCTTCCCAAGGCAATCCCTGCGCCAAGGTGAATTGCTTTTCAGCTCCATCGCGCTCGAAAAACGTCCCTTTACTCTCGTGAACGAAGTATCCATCCTCAAACGTAATTCTCACCAGTGACCAGCGTTTGATCGAACCTTCGCCAAAATCGCCGAGGATCAAGATGCTGTTGCCGTCAGGGTGCAAGGTGACATCGTCTATCATCGTCTCGCCGTACGGGCCGTCCACCGCGACGTCTCCGATATAGAGCGCTTCAAAATAAGTTTGGATCGGCGCCTTAATCGACGTCGGCGGGCACACGGGGAAAAAGGCGGGAACCTTCCAGTTTCGCTGTAGCGCACCCGGCGTGTGAGAGACGACGAGCGGCAGGGTGTTGACAGAATCCATGCAATATCCTCTCAAGCATGCCTCGAAATGGTCGATGCTTCGCCGTAAAATGTAAAGCCTGAGATCCGGCAAATTTTGCGCACTAATCGGGGTTTGCTTCTTGAAGGTCGCACCACACCGCTTGTCAGACGATGGCCGAGCAAGGCGTAGGCAGTACGATGTACTGCTCACTTAGATGCCTTATGATGTTGGCCGCGATTGTGTGCCATGCACCGTCACGTCGCGCATCGCCAAGAAGTTCGGGTTATCTGCGACCGATATTAGCGCGCGACAATCTTCTACTGAACATCGTGGCGCATCTGCAGAGTCTGGGGCGGATTTAGGACCTAAAGGCTGAGACCCTGCACAAAGGGTAGGGCATAAGCCCTGGAAGCGAAATAGGAAGTGTTCTAGGCCTTCCCCAAAAACCGCTGGAGCCTTTGGCGCAGCACCGGCAAGGTCAGCGGGTCGTCAAATCTAATTTCGACCAGGTGCACGCCGTTTTCCAAACACAACTGTTTTTTGAGCGCGTCACGTTCCAGATTGCGTTGTAGAGCTGCATCACCGCCGAAAGCCTTGATAGCTTTGTAGTGCTGCTCGCCCTGATGCTCCAGGGCAAGGTTGAGGACTGGAATGTAGACATCAAGCCGTTGGCGCTTAAGCCATGGCGGTGATGCCTCACGCAAAATGACCTGCTCAGGAAACAGCTTCTTGACCAGAACGTGCATTTCCGCCTCCCTTAACCACCGGCTAAGGCCAAGGGTCTGCTGCACTTCCGAACGGGCCGTAGCCTTGTCCATTCCATGCGCCAGCCTCATCTGGGTAATGTAGGCGGCGACGAACTCCTGCACGGCATCCCCGTAGAGGTACGCCGCTGCCTCAGCCCCTGCCCTATTGGCAACGCAGAGGTGACAAACCCCATCCCGATATTCCTCTTTAGCCAGCAGGCGAGCCATGAGTTTCCATAGTGTACCTCCCCTGGAGCCATTGTTTTTTATCTTTTCGTGGGCGAGGCGCGCACATGTGCAAAAGTGGCGGTTTCCGCTTACAACGTGGTCAAACGACACAAGCTCAAAGCCTTCTACGTCCGTTTCAAACCCAGCAGGGCGCGGCCCTGGCCGAGGATTGGCGATATAAGGTTGCTCCAGCGGAGGCATCTTTTCCACCGCCGCTACAGTCCTGGCAAATATGTCAGGAGGCACGCACAGATGATTGAGCCGCAGGATGTGGTTGGTCTGGGTCTTCAGCTTTTTAGACCAGAGCCTGTGTGTCATCAGGCCCGCAGGGCCATAGTTGATGGGCTGAAGTGTAAGCCCTATCCCTTCGACCTCGAAACTTTCGACCGCAGCCTCTGCGGCGGTGGCAAACTTCAATTCCACATACCAAGTCTCATAGCCGCCGCGCGCCAGGTCAGCCAACGAGGCGCAGCGGTTTTTGTAATACATGGAGTGAAGCTTCACCGATGGCGGCTTGTGGAGCTTTACCGCCGGGACATCACGAATGTTTTGAACCAGGGTTTGCGTCAGCAACTCCTCGACAGCATCGACCGGACGGACACCGACCGTTGAAGCCTTTAAGGCGAGTGCTTCAGCGAAGACATGCTCGGAAACGCCGAGGGCAATTTTCGTGTTCATTCGAGATCAAATTCTGGCGGCCATCTGTTCCGCCGTGGGTATGAATATCGATAACTTTTTCACCGTTTACCGGACATTGAAACATTCGTCTGCCACCACCAATGGTGCAGGAAGCGGCTTGTCTGCAAAGCATGTATGGAAATCAAATGTTCGGAAATCGGTCGGGTTTGCGGTCTTTTCATGCGCTCTTGAACGGATCAGAACTGGCGACCCCGTTTTTCGACCGTACGAAAACAGCGATTCGTCGGTCTTGCGCTCGCATAATCTCGCCTCCGTCGAAACATCATTCGTTCAGACGATCTACCAAACGCTGCAACAGATCCATTCGTTCGTGAAGAATCGCTACGATGAGGGCTGGCGCATGCTCTCGAGGCAGACAAAAGACGTAGTGGTGCTGGCATCGCGCCATTCTTAACCCCGGATAAAGCGCACTCATATCCTTGAAAGAACCTCTGCCCTCGGCAAGGGTTGAGATACCTCGCTCCAAACCCGAGACGTAGCGGCGTACCTGCGCAGCACCCCATTGCGCACGCGTGTAGCGGATTACCGAACGTAGATCTGATTCAGCCTCCGCGGTAAGGATATAGGCAGTCAAGCACGACCCTCGGAAATCTCCTCATCGAGGATATCACCTACGGTTTTAGTCGACAGTCTTCCGGCAAGCCCCTCATTGACGCGCGTGTTCATTAAAGTCTTCAACTCCTCCCAAGCTCGTTCTGCGTCTGTGTCGCCGGGGAAGAGGCGCTCAAGTGCATACTGCTTGATTGTCTTGCCCTGCAATGCTGCCAGCGCCTTCAGGCTTTGGTGTTGTTGGTCCGTTATGTCGATCGTCAATCGGCTCATCTGACGCATCTCCTAAACTTAAAAACCCACATTAACACATATGTGGGGATATAGCCACCTCCGCTGATATTTAACCCGATGTCCCTTGGAGGGCTTTGCTATTTCGAAGAAGACGCCGATCCCCCTACCTTGCTCCGCTCGAGCACCCCCCAATCGCTGGACGTTTTCGTTTTGCTGATGAATACATTCAAACCTTCAGCGCACATTTATCAGAGGTCTCGTTTCCCAAGGAAATGTCGAGAGACCGCACATCTTTAACCAGCTTGAACGCGAGACCAAAAAGAATGTCCACGTCGTGCCGACGAGCTTGGGTTGAATGCTCCGCCTCGGACCGCAGATGTGCGGACACATCGCTGCTGTAGTTGAGCCATCTCCTCTATCCTCTTATTTTAAGACCCGTCCAATGGGCGGCAAACGCCAGCATGTCGGCTGCTTCCTCGATCACCTTGGCCGCCGGCTTGCCCGTGCCGTGGCCGGCGCGGGCACCGATCCGCAGAAGCCGTGGACGCGGACCGAGATCAGAAGCCTGCAGGGCGGCCGAATATTTAAAGCTATGTGCCGGCACGACGCGGTTGTCCGCTTCGCCTGTCGTCACCAGGACCGCCGGATAGGGCTTGCCTGGCTTGACGTTATGATACGGCGAGTACGACAGCAGATTGCGGAACTCCTCCTCGCGCGCAGGATTGCCGTATTCGCCAAGCCATAATGCTCCGCCAGTGAATTTGTCGAAACGTAGCATATCCATGACGCCGACGCTCGGTAGCGCCGCTGCAAACAGGTCCGGACGCTGGTTCACGACCGCACCGACCATCAAGCCGCCGGCAGAGTCGCCGTAAATCGCAATGCCATTTGGCGGCGCCATCTTGCTCACGTGCAGATATTCGGCCGCGGCGATCATGTCATCAAAGCTATTTTGCTTCTTCAGGCCGCGTCCTGCCTCGTGCCAGGCCGCGCCGTACTCGCCGCCGCCACGAATGTTGGCGAAAGCGACTGCGCCGCCCTGCAATATCCATGGCGTCAGCATCGCGGAGTAACCCGGTGGCATGCTGAGCCCAAATGCGCCGTACCCAGTCAGAAGGGTCGGGACCGGGCCGACCGTGTCCTTCCGGCGCGCAACGAACATCGGCACGCGCGTGCCATCTTTCGAACGGAAGAAGCGCTGTTCGACGGTAATCGACGTCAGATCGGCGCCGATCTCGGGCTCTGCCCAGGCAACCAACTGTCCGGTCTCAACGTCGTATCTATAGACCGTCTCGGGTTGGTTGAAGCTGCCATTGACGAAGAAGGCTTCTCTGTTGCCCGGTTCGCCAAGAACAGCGTGCACGCTACCCATGCCGGATAGTTTCACAACACCGTCGGGATTTCCATCGAGCCGGAACCGGCGCATCTCAAATTTTACATCGACGAAGTAGATCGCCAGTATGCGATCGCCAGCGATGTATGCGCCGGTCAGGTGGGCATCCTGCTCAGGCACGACGTCGATGAAGACGGACTCCGAACTGGCGAGATCCACGCTGACGATCTTCGATCTTTCCGGACCCTTGGTGGCCGTCAGCAGAAGTTTTGTCTCGACATTGCCGATGACAGACCACCGATCAGTCGAATTTTCAATTAAAGTTCGAGGTGATTGATCACCCTGCTCCAAGTCGACCACCGAGACGTCTGCATGAACCAGGTCCTCGGTCGAATAGATGATGGCGTAGCGGCCATCGGGGGTGAGCGCGGCGGAATTGACCCGCCCGGGTTTTGACGGCGTTGCGAAGAACAACGTATCGTCCGCTTGTGGCATACCGATCCGATGGAAGTAGATCGCGTGGTTGATAAGGCCTGAGGCGTCGGAAAGGCCGGGCTTTGGTTCCGGGTACCGCGAGTAATAGAAACCCGATCCGTCATTCGCCCATGCGATCTGCGTGATGCGAGCCCACCGCACAACGTCGCTCGTCACCTTGCCGGTTGCAACATCGAGGACGCGGATGGTGCGCCAGTCGCTGCCGCCGTCCTGAACGGCATAAGCTACGTATGTCCCATCCCGCGATACTCTCCATTCCGCGAACGTGACGGTGCCGTCCGTCGACCATGTCGCGGGATCAAGCAGAATGCGCTCTTGGCCGGCGGCCTCACGCATGACCAGCAGGGGCTGGTTCCGGCCTCCGAGTTTCCGGGTAAAGAAATAGCGGTTCCCGCTCCTCTGTGGGATGCCGATGCGCTCATAGTCGAAGGTCGAGACGAGCGATCTACGGAAGACGTCGCGCCCAGGAAGGTGGGAAAGATACTCTGTGGTGAAGCGCCGCTGGTTGTCGATCCAGGAAGCGACATCCGTGTCGGTGCGAGGATCACGTTCGAGCCACCGATAAGGATCGGACACCGACACACCGAACTGCGTCTCGACGACCGGATCGCGCTTTGTCTGGGGATAAACGATCGGTTTGGTATCAGGATTCGGCAACGAAACGTTCGCCGTGTTTTCTCCCGCCAACCCAGTTCTCTGCGTGCCCACCACAACGGCGAACGCGTAGATTGCTTTGCCGAAGTGTCGCCGGGATATCAACGGCACCATTGTGGCCGCTCCCCGCGTTGGCGCGCACGCTCTGCTTCACGGTTGCAGCGCATCCTGCGGACGGTCTCCACATTGTTGCGCGCAGCTTCGGCATTGTTTCGCTGCTGCTCGGACGCGTTGAGCAATGCATCGTCGCGGCGGCGCTGCTGGTCCATCATACATCTCGTATAATCCCTCCCCCGAACCGCGCCAAAACTTTCGCAGGTTCTGCTGTCTTCCCGATGAGCCTCGCGACCCCAATCGATTGCGGATGCGGTATCCGTGATACCAGAGCTTAGAAGCGCGGCGAGCGCGATCAAAATAGCTCTATGCCGACTGGTAGGGTTGTGTCTTATCATGTCCTTGGTCTCCTTTCGGCGCCCTCATTGGCGATGGCGCTAGAAAAACAGGACAAGATTGCGAGAACATGGGATCGGGAAATAAAATGCTGGCAGGAAATGCTTCGCATCGTACGATCCTGCAGCCGTCAGTCACGCTGGCGGCCGAGCGTGGCTATCGCGCCCTCAACGATCCTACTCCGAAACCTCAAAATCCAGGATCGATTGGCTCGCCAGGAGGAACTCGACGCCCCAGAGACGGTCCTTTCAGCAGAAACATGCGAATCTGCCGGTATTCGAGCGTTCGCAACCGGCTGAAACTCAAAGAGGATTCTAATCTCTGCCGCTTCGCCAGTAGTGGTCGATGATGTGCTGGCCATTGTTGACAATCCGTTGACCCAGCTCCGGATCGCCGCCTTGCATGGTATGCGGATCGCCGCCGCAGAGGCTGATGAAGGCAACTTGCTGAACCGTGAACAGGAAATAGTCTTTGCTGGTTGGCTCGAACTGAAGACCCGCCTTTTCGAGTCTTCCCGCGACTTCGGCTGCCGCCTCATCGATCGCTTTGAACACCGTCTCCAGCATCGAGTGCTCTGCAGCTTCGCGGATTTCCAGAAATTTCTGTTGCTCGGGCGTCGGCAAGGCGCAGGACTTCTCGTTCATAGGTTCTCCATAGCGTTTGGTTGGCGGTCCTGTCACTGTAAGCTGAATTCGGCACGCACGATGGTTCCCCCGCCGGGCCCGCTGAAGATCGAAACCCTGCCATCGTGCCGCTCAATGATCTGTTGCACCAGGTTCAGGCCGAGGCCGCTGCCCGTCGAACGTGGTCGCAGGCGATGGAAGGGTTCGAAGACGCGATCGCGTTCTTCAAGGGGTATGCCCGGACCATCGTCTTCAACCTCGAAGCCTGAACCTGTCACGCGCAGAACGACATGGCGCCCACCGTGCTCGATCGCGTTCTGGACGAGGTTTGTCATAACGCGTTCGATTGCACCCGCATCACCGCGAAGCGATGACGCGTCTTCGATCTGCACCTCTATCGCGTGCGCTGATGCAATCAACAGCGGCGCCAGATCCGCCGCAACGCGACGGGCGAGAACTCCAAGATCGACGCGTTCCTTGGTCTGATCGGCATCCAGCCGCTGAATATCGAGCATCTGCTCGGCGAGATTGCTCAGACGTGCCACGTCGGCGCTTAGCTTGCGTGTCGCTGGTTCGGTCGCTGTGTCAATTTTCAAGCGCAGGATGGCGATGGGCGTGCGTAACTCGTGTGCGGCGGAGGCGATGAAACGACGCTGCTGTTCATAGCCCTCGTCAAGCCGACGAAGGGCGTCGTTCACGGCGCGCACCAATGGCGCGATCTCACTTGGCACGTGCTCCTCGCTCAGGCGCCGCCCACGCCGGTTCGCGTCGATCTGCTCAGCTTCCCTGGCGATTCTGGACACGCCGGCAAGTGCTCGCCGCACGATCCACGGCGTCACGAGCAGAGAGATCAGCGCCAGCGCGAGGAAGATGGGAATGACAATGACATTGGACGCGAGCAGAACGACGAGACTGACGCCTGTCAGCTTGCCATGTCCCAGGATCGTCAGCGTTCCGGTCGGAGCGATCTCGCGCCGGATCACCGCCGACAACCGATAGGGGGGATTACGGTCGCGCAGATGCGCATAGGATAGATCCTTCAACCGCCCCACAAGCGATGCATATTGCGACGGGATGTCGCCCAACGTCACGTTTCGGCCGGTGTCGTCCTCAGCGACGAACCAAAGGTCGGGAGATTGATCACGAAGCTCGGCGAGCTCGGCTGTTTCGCGGATCGAAAGCCCACCATCCTGATCCCGGACGATCGCGCGCGCGATCACCGGAGTTATCGCCTCGTCGGTATAGAGCCCGCCGCTGTCCATGCGAAGCGCCAGAGCCATGAAGAATGTGCAGGCGATCAGCAATGTCGCCAGCTGGAAGATCAGCGGCTTGACGATCAGCGGACGCTTCAGCGACGGCGGACCTCGCTTCATGTCAGATCCTTCAACAGGTAGCCAACACCCTTGATCGCATGGATTTCGACCGCGGCATTCGCTTCAGCGAGCTTGCGGCGAAGACGCGAAATGTGAGAGTCCAGCGTATTCGACTGCACTTCATCGTCGAAGCCGAAAACTGCCTGCTCCAGGAACTCTCTAAGGACCGTTCTACCACGACGTTTTACGAGCGCCGCTAAAACCCGCAACTCCCGGCGGGTAAGTTCGAGCCTCGCGCCACTGACGCTGGCCTCGTCGTTCGTGACGTCGAAGACAAGCGCCCCGACATGGATTTCCTCACTTATAAGATCTGCGGGTCGCCTTCGAACCGCGCGAATGCGGGCAAACATCTCGTCGACATCGAACGGCTTGGTAAGATAATCATCAGCGCCGTTGTCAAGGCCGGCAATGCGGTCTGTCACCTCACCGCGTGCGCTTAACACGATGACCGAAAGGCCGGGGTGGGTTTCACGCAGTACTGGTAGGAGCGATAACCCATCCCCATCCGGGAGAGTACGATCAAGCAAGACAAGATCATAGGCTCCTGACATGGCTGCTTCCTGTGCCATCGAGATGCGGCCCGCCTGATCGACAACGAAGCGCTCTCGCTCAAGCGCAACTCGCAGCGCATTTGCGAATTCTGCTTCGTCCTCGACGATTAATATTCTCAACGATCACACCTCCCATCGCCATCGTGCCGGGATTGAATTCTTTAAGTCCGCCATAGACTGTTGCCGCACTCTGTTCTTATTATCGCAACATTGCAAAATCCTGGCGTAATGGCATTCCTCTCCGATGGAGGCGCTGCACATTTACTTCCCGAGTCGCCGTCATCAATCCGCGGCGCTGCGTGCAGTTGTTGGTTTCTTGAGAAGCCGATCCTAAAGCTGCCCGATCCTGCTTGGGCGCGAGACGCTGTTCTTGCCTTCTCCCTTATGTCTAAACGCCTTGATTGGAATCGAACACCGTAACCGGTAACAATCAGCGGCAAGCTCATACTTTTAAGCTGACAAGCTTCCTTTCATGGGAAGCTTAACTCCAGCGCGGCGGTGTTTCGATATGATTTTTGAGCGCCTCGGTGAATGTCCTGATTTTCGCAGATGGCACTTGGAGCGCACGAAGAAGGTAGATCCCGGAAGACCGTTCATTCCATGCTTCGCCCGACAGCGGAAGGCGGACAAGCTCACCTTGCTTGACGGACGGCCCCGCGACCCAGCTCGGCAGAAACGCCACACCCATCCCGGCGATCGCAGCCCCGTTCAACGCTTCAAAATCGTCGGACCGGAATACGACGCGCTCGCACGCTTCCCCTGTCGGCGCCCCAAGAATATTAGACCAACCGAGAAGATCGTTGCCATGGTGCTTATCGCGGACACGATGTTGGCGAAGCGCATCTGCACTTTCCGGCACGCCGTAGTACTCAAGATATGCAGGGCTCGCCACGACGATGCGATCAAGAGGCGCCAACTTGGTGGCTATCAGCGAGCTGTCCTGAAGATCACCCATCCTCACCACCAGATCGAGCCGCTCTGCGACCGGGTCGGCCAGCCGCTCGGTCAGATCCAGTTCGACATGCAGGCTCGGATATTCCCGTGCGAGAGATGCCAGTACGGGGATGGCGTAGCGTTTTCCGAATGTCGGGAAACAGGCGATCCGCAGCATGCCACTGACCGAGCCATCGAAAGCGGCAACCTCGGCGTGGGTATCGGCCAGGTCATTGAGCAGGCGCTGGGCGCGTTCAAAAAGGTGACGTCCCGCATCCGTCAAAGACAGTGCCCGGGTCGAGCGAACGAGGAGCGCAACACCGAGGTCCTGCTCCAGCGCATCGATCTGCCGAACGACAGCCGAGGGCGTGACGGCCCGGCGCCGAGACGCCGCCGAGAAGCTTCCGGTGCGGACGACATCGACGTAAACCGAGAGATGTTCTGCGAAGCGTGGGTCCCTCATCTTTGCCTACGACGCAAAACCGTTTCGACCATTCAGTTCGTTATCATTTGCAGGCATTCGGAGCACTTTCCTTCTCGTCAACGGGCGGTCGCCCAACAAACAGAAGGAATACTCCCATGGTCAAGGTCCTCGATACAATTCTCTCCCAGTCCGCCTATTCCGCGGAGATCGACGTTCCGCTCGAAAAGGTCGACATTGCTGACTGGCTGTTCAACCTGCCCGAAGCCGAATATCTTCGCTGCTGCCCACCCGATCATATCGCTGCCGGCGTCACCTGGACCGACGACGGACGCCGGATGTCGATCAATGTCGAGCAGATCGGTTCGGGCCTGGTCATACAGCACTATGTGACCGAAGTCGCCGAGCCGGCCTATTGCCGCATGAACTCGATCTCGGATGTCTTCACTGCCAATGGGCGCACGAAGGTCAACGTCATCTGGGAACTGATCGCCGAGAAGATCGACGACAGAAGGACCCGCTATACCAACAAGGTCACCGCGCACCCGACGGATGCGTTCATGCGCTTCATCGAAGAGCA
>Ga0070665_100006452_pt1 | contig 11937 bp, 8 predicted proteins | sample KBSS13metaG_FD_65862 | JGI IMG/M metagenome (GOLD analysis project Ga0070665, IMG submission 65862) | Switchgrass rhizosphere microbial communities from Kellogg Biological Station, Michigan, USA - KBS S1-3 metaG | ecosystem: Host-associated > Plants > Roots > Rhizosphere > Soil ...
TCGCGGCGAGCGGCGTCGACTGATTCACGAAGGCGGTGCAGCGTCTCGACGTCTCCCGACGGTTGATCGGCCGACGGAGCTTCGAGCGCCAGTGCCACGCGATCCCACAACAGGCTCCTGAGCTGCCCGCGGAGATCGATCGTGTCGGAAATCACCAGCCACTGGTGCTCGGACGACACGACGGTCGCGTACAGCGAAGGCCATCGCACAATCCGAATGACGTCCTCGTACGCGATGCGGCGAGTCCGGCCGAGACGTGCCTGCGACTGAACCGCGTGGTCATCGAGCGACAGGACCCGACCCCAACTGGTCGCGACGCTGACGACGCTGCAGGCACAGAAAGCGGCGAGCCACATCGCCATCAACCAGCTGCCCGACGCGAACGCCATAGAAGCGAGTCCTCCGGTGAGGAGCGTCCCCAACATCACCACAGCCAGAAGGGAGGCCGACTCGTGGAACAGCAAACGCGCCTCCTGCGTCGAGCCCGTCAGAATCGCATCGCGAATTTGTTGCGCCTCCTGCTTCAGCTGCTTGCGCGTGACCAGATATTGAAGGCTCCCTGCCAGGACGCCAAACACGACCGCCAGAACGACGTCGCTCCGGCGGCCTCTCGTCGCACCGTGCAGTCCGGCACGCCACAGCATCGGCGCCAGAAAACCCGTCGCCGCGCCGAAGAAGAGGCCGAGTCCACAACCGCGCACCATCCGCCGAAACCAGCGCGAGTACCCACCGGCGGCGATCCGCTCCGCCAGACAGCTTGCGGGCGTTCCCTCCGCATGGAGTCTTCCATCCTGATGATCGAGCAGGGCGTCGTAGCCTGCGTCGCTCAGGAACTCGACGCACTCCTGGGCCGCTCGAACACGATCGATTGGATTGCCTTCGAGCAGCTCGGTGCCGATCGACAGGCAGATGGCATCGTCGAACACCGCCATCCAGAGTCCGAAGCGACGATCCCACAGCACGAGACCAGGGATCGGAGACGGCTCCGCGGCAACGCGACACAACGCCTCGACCGAAAGGAGCACCGGAAACCGTTCGACGAGTTGGGCGCTCAGTTTCCGAGTGGCGCCCGACACACGCCATTCGGATGGGGCGGTCACTGGAATGGGCGATATGTGGATAACGACGGGCGGAGGTACGCGGGACGGAATGTCCCGGCGCGAGAGCGTGAAGTGATAGAACGCTTCTGCGTGGCGCTGCGTCATCGGGTGTCGCGGGGGATGTCGCATAGGGCGTTCCCGGCTGAACGCCCGAGGAAGGCTGCGATCGCATATTCCCCATGACGGAAACGTCCGATCTCGCACACTCCTGTAATCGACCGACTTCGAGTTTCCAAGTCGCTCTTGTGGACCCTAACGACGTACAGGCGTTCGGCGAGCTCGGGCCAGCGTGGGCGACGGCCGCCCGAAGACGGCGAGCCGTAACCCACTCATCAACCATTGATGCGAGATGGTCGGCGAGACGCTCACTGGCTGGTCACGGCTGCATAGAGTCGCGTCCCGCGTCAGGCGAGGTTCATCTTCTTCAACACGTCCGGCCATGCCGCCGAGCGCCGCAGCGACGGCTCGAACGTCCGAATCAGACGCGGGATGAACGCAGGGAAGCGATGTTCGGCCGCTTTGGCTGACCATTCGACGGCCTGCTCGATTTCCCCTCGGGCCAGAAAGTACACGGCGAGTCCGACGGGTCCTCCGTAAGCGTCCCCTTGCAGGGCGGCGAGCAGAGGCTCTGCCCTGGTTGCCTGTCCCTCGTTGGCAAGCGCGGCCGCCATGACGCCGATGCTGTACGGACACCAGGGCGCGCCCGCCATTGCCCTCTCAGCGCACTCCATCGCTTCTGTATGCTGGTGGCGACGCGCGCAAAGCAGCCCGAGATCCGCCCACCCAAGCCAGAAGTCGGGATCGAGTTCCACCGCCTTGCGGGCATCATCAAGAGCTTCATCCTCCAGTCCAACAGCGGGAAGGAGATTGGCTCGCATGAGCCGCCACATCTGGCACAGCGGGTCTTCTTCAATCACGCGCGACAGCTGAAGACGGGCCTCGACGGCGCGGCCGGTCGCGAACAGAAAGAATGTGCCATACCACTGACGCAGGTGAGGAGACAGCGGCTCGCGCTTGACGGCGAGACGGAATCGGCGCTCCGCTTCGCCCCAGTCGTACTCATAGTGACCGGCGACGATGCCCAGCATCGCGTGAGCTTCAGGGAGCTCCGGGTCGATGTCTAGCGCGCGCTGGGCGAGTTCCCGCGCCCGCGGCATCGCCTCATGCGACGGAGACGCGCCGACCGCCGCGAGTGCGAAGTGGTAATCAGCAAGGCCTACGTACGGCAATGCGAATTCCGGATCGAGCGCGAGTGCCTGCTCCAGACACTCACGGCTACGCCGGGAAGCCTCGGGCGTGAATTGCCACTGGTACGACCGGTATCGGAGATACGCCTCGTATGCCGGCAGGCTCGGCATTCGGCGATCGGACGCCGGAGCAAGCTGCAGTTTCAGCGCTCCCGCGATCTCCGCGGCGATGTCGTCCTGGACAGCGAAGATGTCCGACAGCTCGCGGTCGTAACGCTGAGACCAGCGGTGGGCACCATCGGCGGCGTGAATAAGCTGCGCCGTCACACGGACACGGCCACCGGCGCGGCGGACGCTGCCCTCGAGCATGTGCGTCACACCGAGGATGTTGGCGATCCTCCGAATGTCCTCGTTCTTCCCTTTGAACGCGAATGCGGACGTTCGCGCAATCACCTTGAGGCCGGGCACCCGCGTCAACGCGTTGATGATCTCTTCCGAGAGACCGTCGCTGAAGTACTCGTCATCGGCATTTGGACTCAGATTGGCAAACGGCAGCACCGCGATCGACGCGGTCGCATCGGCGGTCCCGACCGTCAGATGATGCAAGGCGTGCCTGACGTCGGCCATCGTCTGGAATCGGCGGTCGGGATCCTTGGCGAGGCAGCGCTTGACGATCTGCTGCAACGCGGGCGGCGCCTCCAGCGGGCTCGGATCGTCGCGCAGCACGGCGCTGAGGATCTGGGCCGTGGAGTCGCCCGTGAAGGCCCGAGTGCCCGCAAGCAGCTCATACAGCACGGCGCCGAAGCTGAAGACGTCCGATCGGGCGTCGAGCGGCTTGGCTGCCGCCTGCTCGGGGGACATGTACGCTGGCGTTCCCATCACATCGCCGGCGACTGTTCTCGTCGCGCCGGGATCAGAGCTCGTGAGCTGTGCGATACCGAAGTCGAGCAGCTTGGCGTGCGGACTTCCGCCTAGCCGAACGACCATGACATTGGCGGGCTTCAGATCGCGGTGAAGAATGCCGCGTTCATGCGCCGCGTGCAGTGCCTCGGCAATCTGGCTCGCCAGCCGCACAGCTTCGTCTCGAGTCACCGGACCGCTGATCGGTTCCCCCTGGAGATACTCGAGAACGAGGTAATCGGGTCCGACGTCGTAGATCTGGCAAATGTGTGGATGGTTGATCGCGGCAATGGCGCGCGCCTCGCTCTGAAATTGGCTCGCATCGTCAGCAATCAACCGCTTGATCGCGACGGTGCGATTCAGGCGTTCATCGTGCGCCTTGTAGACCTCGCCCATACCTCCCGAGCCGATCAGCGATTCGATCGTGTACGGGCCGAGTCGGGTCCCAGGAGTCAGGGGCATGTGGTGAGCGTCGATTCTATCGCGCGCGATCACCCTTCACTCCGGGGACCTCCCTCTTGAACAGGAGCTGCCCGGGATGCGAACCCCAAGGAGGCGCTCTAAATGGAACTGGGAACTCGTTGCCGTGAAGGAACTTGGAGTGGCGACGTGCCAACGAGCGAAGCGATGTTGGGTTGATTCGAGCCGAGTCGCGCCGAGCCGCCTTCGCGGCAAGAAATGCGGGTCCGCTTCGGCGCCCAAGGAGGCGCGCTGCCTGAGGAGGTGCCGACCAGCCGATGAGCGAAAGCGATTTGTTAGGAGACTGAGGGATTCGAGCCGAGTCGCGCCGAGAGGCGCGCGCTGGCCTGAAGACGTGCCGACCAGCCACGCGAAGGAGCGAGAGCGACTGAGTGTGGCTGGGAGGCAGGGATTCGAACCCCGATAACCTGCTCCAGAGGCAGATGTCCTACCGTTGGACGACCTCCCAGTGCCAGTCGCAGCGCGTGAACCACCGATTATAGCCGTTCCAAAACGGCAGCGGCAAGCGTCGCGGCTGGCCCCGGGGGGCGCCTGAGTGTGGTCGCTAGGGCAGATTGTCGGTTCCCATCATCCGCTCGAGGTTCGGATCGTCGCTCGCTGTCGATTCGGGCGCATTGCCGCTCACGTTACCGTCCGGCGTCTGCTGCTGCTGTTGTTCCTGCTTGCGGCGATGGCTCGCCATCCCGCCCTTCCGGCCCGCCTCGCGCGCTTCTTCGCTCGTCCACTCGTGCGCCGTGCCCTTCTGGTGCGCAGCCTTCCCGCCCTTGCTCGCGATATCGCGCTGCTTGCTTCGATCCATTGAGGCAAATCCACGATCTTCCTTAGCCACTTGATCCTCCTGATACTCAGCGTGCCCAATACTCGGGCTGCAACCGATGTGCCACGAAAATTGGCTAACTATCAGAAGGTAAAGCACTTAGGAAAACATTTTCCGTTTGGACCTCGCCCGTCGCGCCCGGAGTGGAAAACCTTGTCCACGCCGACGCCAACCGGCACCAGACACGCGGGTTAAGGGAGGGAAAACGAAGGGAGAGATTAGGAAGTCGAGGTCAGCAGAAGCCGGCGCGCCGCGTTGAGGCGCGCGCGCACGCGATCCCGGCCCAGCAGTGCGGCGACGTCGAACAAGCCAGGACTGACCGTTTTACCGGTTAGCGCCACACGTACGGCATGTATGAGCACACCGGCCTTCACGCCGCGGGCGTCGGCCAGCGCGCGCAGCGCCGCTTCCGTCGATCCCGGATCGAACGTGTCCAGCGCGGCAAAGGCTTCGTCGATTGCCTCGAGATACGCGTCCACGCCTGGGGCGCGCAGATGCTTGTCGACCGCAGCTTCGTCGTACTCAATCGCATCGCTGAAGAACAGCGCGCCCTGCGCCGCAAAGTCGCCGAGGCGTTTGGCGCGCGGCCGCAGCAGCTCGAGCACGGCGAAGAACCAGGCGTGCCGATCGCCGAGATAGTCGTCGTGCCACAGCCCGGCCGTTTCGAGCCACGGCTTCACCCGGATCGCGAGCTCGTCCGGCGCAAGCCGCATGATGTACTGCTGGTTGAACCAGTCGAGCTTCTCGGTGTTGAACACCGCGTTGCCGCCGCTGATCCCTTCGAGCGCGAAGGCGCCGATCAGGGCTTCGCGTGTGAAGAGCTCCTGGTCGTTTCCCGGCGACCACCCGAGCAGCGAGAGGAAGTTGAACATCGCCTCCGGCAGGTAGCCCTGGCGTTCGTACTCGGTGACCGACGTCGCGCCGTGCCGCTTGCTCAGCCGCTTCTTGTCGGGGCCGAGGATCAGTGGAACGTGCGCGAATCGCGGCTCGCCGGCGCCGACCGCGCGGTACAGCAGAATCTGCTTCGGCGTGTTCGAGATGTGATCGTCGCCCCGCACCACATGCGAAATCTTCATCTCCACATCGTCGGACACGACTGAGAGCTGATAGGTGGGTTGACCATCGGAGCGCAGCAGGACGAAGTCCTCGATGTTCGCGCCGTCGAACTCGATCGGGCCGTGCACGAGATCGTCGAAGCGCGTCGGCCCGGCCGGCACGCGGAACCGCACGGCGCGCGGCGTCCGGTCGCGCTCGCGCGCCGCGATCTCGGCCGGCGTCAGCGCGCAGCAGGTGCGGTCGTAGCGCCAGGCGGACCCGGCCTGCTCCGCCGCGTCGCGCTTGATCTTCAACGACTCGGCCGTACAGTAGCAGTAGTAGGCATGACCGTCGGCGACGAGCCGTTCCGCCATCGCGCGATGACGATCGATGCGCTCGGACTGGAAGTACGGACCGAGCTCGCCGCCGATGCCGGGCCCCTCGCCCCAGTCGAGGCCGAGCCACCGCAGCCCGTCGAGAATCCCGTCCACCATCGCATCCGAGGACCGCTCGACGTCGGTGTCTTCGATCCGCAGGACGAAGACGCCGCCGTGCCGGCGCGCGAACAGCCAGTTGAAGAGCGCCGTGCGCGCGCCGCCGACGTGGAGGTAGCCGGTGGGAGAGGGAGCGAAGCGAACTCGAGGCGCAGACATCTGTGAATGGAATGGTCCTCTCCATTCTACCCAAGTTGTGACACCAACCCGGCGATCGCCGACGTGCCACCGGCGGAGTTCAACGCTCGTGCTTCGGTTTCAAGAAATTGTGCGCGGCGTAGCGTCCGATCTCCTCGCCAACCAGTCGGCCGCGCACGCTCGACGTCCGCCAATGGATACCGCCCCACACCCGCGCATCCACCACCCCGTCGGCGATGGCCCTGAAGGTCGAGTAGGTCTCGACGACGGCCGGAGCGGTGGCACTGGTCAACGTGAAGACGATTCGCGGACGAACGCCGAAGACATGTTCGAGCACCTTCTGCGCGGCGCCGGCATACGTGGTATGCCCGGCAATGTAGTCGGGAAAGGGAGGCGTGATGAGCAGTGGCGTCCATGAGGGATCTTCGACCGTCTCAGGATTTCCGTCGATATCCGCCGCCCGAATCGCGGTCACCGGCCGCCATTGGTTGTAGGTGAACTTCGCATCCCACGCCGCGATGAACGCATCGGCGCCGGCCAGATTCAGCAGGGCCAGCATCCGCGCGTTCTCAGACAGCGTCAGAGCCCTGGCCACGGCCGCCTGACGCGCGACCGGATTCCAGTTCTGGGGCCCGGTGGCGATCCAGAAGCGCGCGAGGTCGGTCTGCTCCTGCGTTCGGCTGTTGCTTGCACTCGATCCGATCTCCTTGATCTCCAGGAAGTCGCGCGTGTATCGGCGGCTGTCCAGCGCCGGAGGGGGACCGGGACGAAACTGCGATCCGTCTTCCAGGAGAAACGGGCGGACCGCGCCCCAGCCGGGATCGAGCGCGCGCAGGAACGCGGGCACCGTCGGCCGCCAGAATCCGGCGCCGCTGCCGGGGGTGTAATCGGCGGTGATGGCCGCCGTTGCGCCATCGCTTTCTCGCGCGGCCAGGATCTGTGACGCGGCCGCCTCGCCGATCGCAACGCCGGCCGTCTTGCGAGCCCCGTCGGGTATGCCGGCGATCGAGGTGGCGTAGGCGGCATCCAGCACGGCTCGTTGATCCGGATAGAGCCGCACCAGCGCAGCGTGCGCGGCCGCGGCTGCGGCGGCAGCCGGCGACGCGTTCTCGTGAACACGCAGCCTGACGGCGTATGGATGGAACTCGCCGGCGATGGCGTTGACGGCGTCGAACATCGCGGCATGGACGATCGCCAGGTTGCGGGTTTCGAGCGGCGGATTGAACGGCGCCGCCGCCGTGGTCTTGAGCGCCACGACATTCCAGTCCAGGACGACGTCGGCGCGAGCGACGGCTGGGCGGACGAGCGGCGACAGGGACAGCGCGAGGACGGTGAGAGCGCGCATCGTTCGGATCATGAAACTACCTCCGCGCCACAACCTATGTGCCCGGAGTGCGCGGCCCAAGTGCGAAAATCGGACCGCTGCCGGTCCGATTTTCGGACTGGCCCGAAACCAGCCGTCATATCAAGATGAGCCATGGCCGAATATCGCCAGTACTGCCCGGTCGCGCGCGCCTCCGAAATCCTCGCGGATCGCTGGACTCCGCTGATCGTCCGCGAACTGCTCGCCGGCAGCCAGCACTTCAACCAGATCGAGCGCGGGCTGCCGGGGATTTCACGATCGCTGCTCGTGTCGCGGCTTCGCCATCTCGAGGATCGCGGCGTGATCGAGCGCCGGCGCTGCAGCCGGCCGAACCGGGTCGAGTACTCGCTGACAGACGCCGGGCATGATCTCCGGGGAGTCATCGAGCGGCTCGGCGAGTGGGGTGTCCGCTGGGCGTTCGGCGAGCCGAAACTCCATGAGCTCGATCCCGCGGTCCTGGTGTGGAAGATGCACCAGCGCGTCGACCGCTCGCGGATACCAGCGGGGCGAACGGTGATCGAATTCGACTTCACCGGCAAGCGGGGACGCCGGCTGTGGCTGGTGTTGACGCCAGGCGAGGTGTCCGTCTGCCTCAACCCGCCCGGGTTCGACACGGACCTGTGCGTGCGAGCCGACCTCGCGTTCTTCTATCGGGTGTGGCTCGGATCGGTCGCCTATGCGGATGCGACGCGGTGCGGCGCCGTGAGCGTCGACGGGCCACCCGCGCTCGTGAGCCAGCTTCCCCGATGGTTCACCTGGAGCCCGATGGCTCCGTTCGTGCGCGCCGAGCGCGCGCGGCGGGCCGCGGCTTCGCCGCGGAAGTTAGAAGTTAGAAGTTAGAAGTTAGAGAAAGTTAGAAATGGCGGTGAGGCAGGGATTCGAACCCTGGGTACAACTTTAAGGTCGTACAACGGTTTAGCAAACCGCCGCCTTCGGCCGCTCGGCCACCTCACCGCAAACGGCTAAGTGTAGCTGAAATCAGCACCTTCGCGCACGTCTGCCGGAAAAACCGGCTGGTTGCGGGCAGCGTCGCGCTTCGAGGTGGGGGGCGCCACCGATCGTTTGATTCGAATCTGAGCGACGTCGATCGCGTGCCGGACGTCCGGGTCCGACTCGCCGCTCGCCGCGGTCAGCGCCGCGGCAGCCTGCGGTCCGCCGATGAAGCCCAGCGCGACGGCGATCTGCTCGCGCACCACGGGGTTGGGATCGTTGAGCCGCGCGGCCACCGCCGCCACATGCGGCTGGCCAAGCTCCACCAGATAGGCCAGGGCCTCGTCTGCCCTGCTGCGATCCGTCAGCGCGTCGAGCACGCGGGTGACACCGGGGCGACCGGCGGATGCGAGAGCGAACGCCATGGCGACGACCACACGCGCATCTTTCTCGGAAATCATCGCTGTCTCGATGCGCTGCGCCATCGCTTCCGCGCGACCCGAGTGCGCCAGGCCTTCGTACGCCGCCTTTCGGTGCGCCGGATACCCGGACGCGATCTGCGCTTCGAACAGCGGGACGCTCGACGAGTGACCGATGGCGCCGAGCGCGCTGATCGCGGCGCGGCCCGCGGCCCCGCGCACGTAGAACGCGAACTGGTCGGCCAGAGCCGCAACCGACCCTTCGTCCCTGAGTTCTCCGAGCGCGTCCATCGACGCCAGCCTGACGTCGAGATCCTCGTCGTTGATCCGGCCGACGAGCGCCACTCCGGCGGTCCGCACCTGCAAGTGACCGAGCGCCCGCGCTGCCGCGATGCGCACCGACGGATCGCGGTCGCTCAGGGATGACGTGATCTCGAATGCGACGGCATCGCTCACCGGCGGAGTCAGCACGATCCCCAGGGCGTACGCGGCGTCGCGGCGAACCGAGGGCCATTCGTCCGCAAGCGCCTTGACCAGCGCCCCCGGCAGGGTGTCCGGCATGGGCCAGACCTCGACGCGGAACCGCGCCACCTCGAACGCAGCGGCCGCGCTGTTGATCGAGCGCTTGCCTGGCGGCTGCACGTAGACGCCGATCACGCCGGCCATGGCGCCTTCACGGATGTCGAGCTCGGCATCGCCGAGAAGGCGGGCGAGCAGCGGAAGCGTCTCGGGTCCGCCGCGCTCGCGCAGTCCCCGCAAGGCCTGCCGTCGAACCTTTGCGGATGGATTGGCGATGTCCTGCGCGACTTGCGGGAGCACGAGCGGCGCCGGCGCCTGATCCGGCGACACCGGCGCGGTCCATCCGGGCTCACTCAGGGCCAGCACGACCAGCGATGCCGCCGCGCGGCGGCACAACCGCCGTCGCAGCGGCACGATTCGAGGCCGGCCCACGATCGCGGCACCGCCTTCGTGCGCCGGCATCAGAACCGCACCGTCGCGAAAGCGCTGATCGGGAGCGACCAGCGGCCGCCCGTGTCGTTGACGCCTTGCAGGGCCGGATCCTTGAAGAGCGGAGCCGCGCCCGGCTTGCCCTGGTGCCGAAGTCCGAGCTCAACTCCCAACGCCATCGTGCTGGACAGGTCGTAGCTGACGCCAGCATCACCACCGAAAATGAATAGCGTCGAACCCTCGAAGTACGGCTGGTTGGCCAGCGTCAGCCCCACTTCGACGACCCTGAAGGTGGCGTTCGTCGCCTGCAAGAAACGCAGGCCGGCGGCTCCGGCCACGTAGGTGCGAAGCGGCCCTTCCGGCCGCAGGTAATAGCGGAGGCCGCCCTCGATGTCGAACGCGTTGGTATTGGACAATCGGGCCAGGAGAGGAAAGCCGGAGACCGATCCGACGATCCGCTCGGTGCCGTTGAATTTGCCGTAGGCCAGTGTTAAGTAGGCCTCCTTGTTGTAGTCGAGTCCCTTGCTGCCGGTGAACCGGAGCCTCAACCCATCGCTGAAGTGGTTGCTGAGCGCCTGTTCGACCAAGACGGATGGTTTGCCGTCGATCGTCCCGACGCCCTCATTGATGGCGTTCCCCGACAGGCTGAGGCCGGTGCCCACGAAGATCGTCGCCGACCGTGTTCCCTCCACGCCCTGCGCGCGTGCAGCCGCAACCGGGACGAGGGCAATCAGCGCCGTGGCGGCGAAGAGTCGATGCAACGTCAAGAACACTCCATGGCTTAAACAGCTTCCGGCCAGACGGGTCGTTTTCCTTCGGGGCGTCCGCAGCGGCATGGATCATATTGCGACATAACCCGGCTGGAGTACAGAGGAAACCCAAGCGGAATGATGGCCACCTATACGGATGAGTACGCGTCGGCTCACTGCATCGGAACCCGGTAGATGTTGCGCTGCGCTGAAACCTTGATGAACGCGTAGATCGACGGGTTCGGTCCTGGCACTGAACGGGCCTGTTCCGAGATCAGCCGGGCTCCCGGAACGCGGCGACACCTTCCTTCGACTGGATTCCTCCAGCGGGAACGCCCGGCAGCAGCCGGCCCGATTGCAACGGAATCGCGTCGGTCGCGTTCGCAAAGTTCCAGTAGGCGAACCCACCGTTGGGGGCCCAGCCGCCGAAGAAAAACACGGGTGGTTCAGGCCCGTGCGGGTATTTGGTAGGTAATAATTCCGGCATGACGGAGCGACGGTCCAACCTTGCGTTCCTCCTGGGTGGAGGAGAAATGGGCGCGCGCATGCGCGACATGGACTGGTCGCGGACGGCACTGGGACCGGTTGAAGACTGGCCGCAAAGTTTACGCAGCACCGTGAGCATGCTGCTGCCCTCCAAAGCGCAGATCGTGCTCTTCTGGGGCCCGGAATTCGTGGTTTTGTACAACGATGCCTACCGGCCCGTCTTCGGTGCGAAGCATCCAGTGGCGTTGGGGCTTGCCGGCCGTGACGCATGGCGCGAAATCTGGGAGAGCCAACTGCACGCCCTTCTGGCCGGCGTGGTCCGGACCGGCGAAGCATTCTGGGCAAAGGATCTGCTGTTCGAACTCGAGCGACACGGATTTCAGGAAGAGACGTACTTCGACGTTTCCTACGATCCGGTGCGGGTGGAGTCTGGCGATGTCGGCGGTGTCTACTGCATCGTCACGGAAACGACGGAGCGTGTGGTGGGCGAGCGGCGCATGGCCTTGTTGCGGGACCTCGCCGCACGCAACGCCACCGCGCGGACGGTCGCCGAGGCGTGCCTTCTCGCCACGGAGACGCTCGCCGCCAGGCCGCAGGACATCCTGTTCGCGCTCACCTACCTGGGCAACGAGCTGCAGAGCTCGACACCTGGCGCGCAGGAACAGCTCGCGCAGGCGAAGCCCGGCCTGGTCAAGGATCTCCCCATTCTTGCGACCGGCCAGGAGACGCAGACCGCAAGACTGGTGGTCGGCCTCAATCCCAAGCGCCCATTCGACGATCAGTACCGTTCGTTCGTTGATTTGGTCGCCGATCAGTGCGGCACGGCGATCGCCAACGCGCTGGCACACGAGCAGGAGCGTGAGCGGGCCGAGGCGTTAGCGGAACTCGATC
>Ga0070665_100006453_pt1 | contig 11937 bp, 10 predicted proteins | sample KBSS13metaG_FD_65862 | JGI IMG/M metagenome (GOLD analysis project Ga0070665, IMG submission 65862) | Switchgrass rhizosphere microbial communities from Kellogg Biological Station, Michigan, USA - KBS S1-3 metaG | ecosystem: Host-associated > Plants > Roots > Rhizosphere > Soil ...
TCTCCGACGAAGTCCGCGACGAAGCGCGTGGCCGGACGGTGATAGAGGTTGTACGCGGTGTCCCACTGCTCGACGCGGCCGCGGCGCATGACGCCGACCGCATCGGCCATCGCGAAGGCTTCGTGCTGGTCGTGCGTGACGAGGAGCGCCGTCATGCCCTGGGCCTTGAGGATCGAGCGCACCTCGAGCGAGAGGCGCTCGCGGAGATCCACATCGAGGTTGGAGAAGGGCTCGTCCAGCAACAGGAGCTGCGGACGCGGGGCGAGGGCACGCGCGAGCGCCACGCGCTGCTTCTGCCCGCCCGACAGCTCATGCGGATAGCGCGTGGCCCACGCTTCGAGGCCGATCGCCGCGAGCAGCTCGCGCACGCGGTCCCCGCGCGACGCCTTCGCCGCCCCGCGCAACCCGAACGCGACGTTGCCCTCGACTGTGAGGTGGGGAAAGAGCGCGTAGTCCTGGAACACGACGCCCACGCGGCGCGTTTCCGGCGGCTGCGTCATGCCCGGGCGGCTCACCGCGGCGCCATGCAGGCGGATCTCGCCGGCGTCGATCGCCTCCAGCCCCGCGATGCAGCGAAGCACGGTCGTCTTGCCGCAACCGCTCGGCCCGAGCAGGCAGCCGATCTCGCCGTCCTCGAGCCGCAGCGTGAAGCCGTCGGCCACGGGGTTCGTACCGGGGTAGGAGAAGGAAATCGACTCGACGTCGAGCGCGAGCGGCATGGGCCGATTCTATAACGTGAATTGACTAATGAGAACAATTCGCATTATTCTCGCCGTCCGCTTTCCCACTTGCCGGAAAACTCCAACTCCATGAAAAAGCTCGCGATTTCCCTCCTCGCCCTGATGGCCGCCGGGCCCGTTGCAAGCCAGGAGAAAGTCCTGAACCTCTATTCGTCGCGCCATTACCAGACCGACGAGGCGCTCTACGAGAACTTCACGAAGCAGACGGGCATCAAGATCAACCGCATCGAAGCGGGCGAGGACGCGCTGCTCGAGCGCCTGAAGAACGAAGGCGCGCGCAGCCCCGCGGACGTGTTCGTCACCGTCGATGCCGGCCGCCTGTGGAGAGCCGAGCAGCTGGGCCTGCTGGCCCCGGTGAAGTCGAAGGTGCTGGACGAGCGCATCCCGGCGTCGCTGCGCCACCCCGACGGCCTGTGGTTCGCGTTCTCCGTTCGCGCGCGCCCGATCTTCTACGCGAAGGGCATGGTGGACACGAAGGACATCCAGAACTACGAAGACCTCGCGAACCCGAAGCTGAAGGGCAAGGTCTGCATGCGCTCCAGCTCGAACATGTACAACCTGTCGCTGATGGGCTCGATGATCGCGAACGACGGCCCGGACAAGAGCGAGGCGTGGGCCAAGGGCGTCGTCGCAAACTTCGCGCGCGATCCGAAGGGCGGCGACACCGACCAGCTGAAGGCCGTGGCCGCGGGCGAGTGCGCCGTGACGGTCTCCAACACGTACTACTACGTGCGCCTGCTGAAATCGACCAAGCCCGACGAGAAGGCCGTGGCCGAGCGCGTCGGCGTGATCTTCCCCAACCAGGGCAACCGCGGCACGCACGTCAACATCTCGGGCGCCGGCATGCTGAAGAACGCGCCGCATCCGGAAGCCGCCGTGCAGTTCCTCGAGTACCTCTCGAGCCCCGAGGCCCAGGCCTACTTCGCCAACGGCAACAACGAATTCCCGGTGGTGGGCACGGTGAAGGACAACAAGGAGCTGGCCGCGCTGCCGGCGTTCAAGAAGGACAGCCTCAACGTGTCGATGCTCGGCCGCAACCAGGCCGCGGCGCAGCAGGCGTACGACAAAGCCGGCTGGAAGTAGCGCAGGATGTGAAGCATCCGTGATGGACGTAACGATCGGTAAGGAAGGCGGCACGGTTCGCCGTCATGATCGTCGCGTCCATCCACGGAGATTGAAGGCAATGAAGAGAGTCCTGGTTTCGCTCGCCGTCCTTCCCTTCATCGCAGCCTGCGCCGCCGATACGGCGAGCAACGGCGGCAGCGGGGCGAAGGAAGAGACCACGTACCGCACAGGGAGCAACATCCCGAGCAAGTCGACGCGCGATCCGTCTTCCACGACGGTGAGCAAGGAAGACTACGAGCGCGACCGCGATCGCGCCCCGCCGCCGGTGAACCCGCAATCGGGCGGCCGCACGCGCTAGGCCTGGACGGCGTGGTGCGGGATCGTTCCGCGCACCGTCTCCTCGCGCCGCACCAGCCGGCGCGACGCGAGCACCAGCGGCACCAATCCCACCGCCACGATCGCGAGCGAAGCCGTCGATGCCTCGGCGAGCCGCTCGTCGGCCGCGAGGTTGTAGGCCTGCACGGCGAGCGTGTCGAAGTTGAACGGCCGCATCACGAAGGTCGCCGGCAGCTCCTTCATCACGTCCACGAAGACCAGGAGCGCCGCCGTCACGAGCGAGGAGCGCAGGATCGGCGCGTGCACGCGAGCCAGCGTCTCGGAGGCTCCCAGGCCCAGCGAGCGTGCGGCGTCTTCCATGCTCGGCGTGACTTGCGCCAATCCTGCCTCGACGGTCTGCAGCGCAACCGCGAGGAATCGGATGAGGTATGCGTAGACCAGCGCCACGATGCCGCCGGTGAAGAGCAGGCCCATCGACCAGCCGAACGTCGCCTTGGCCGCGTCGGCGATGAAGTTGTCGAGGCGGGCCGCGGGAATCAGCACGCCAATGGCGATCACCGCGCCGGGTATGGCGTAACCGAGGCCCGCGACGCGGTTCACGAACGCGCTCACGGGGCTGCGCGTGATGCGGGCCGCGTAGGCGAGGAAGAGCGCCAGCGCGACCGCGGCCGCGGCCGTCACCGCGGCGAGGGTCACGCTGTTCACGGCCAGCCGCGCGAAGCGCTCGCCGAACGCCGGGTCGCCGCCCGCGAGGCTCATCTTCACGAGCAGCAACGCCGGCAACAGGAAGCCCACGGCGAGCGGCAGCCCGCAGGCCACGCTCGCGGCGGCGGCACGCCATCCGCGCAACGGCACGCGATCGCGCCGCCCGGTTCCGGCGAGCTCGTGGAAGCGCGCGCGCTGCCGCGCCCAGCGCTCCAGCACCACGATCGCGAAGACGAACGCGAGCAGGATCGCGGCCAGCTTGGCGGCCGAGGCCGGCTCGCCCATCGAGAGCCACGCGCGGAAGATGCCGGTCGTGAACGTCTGCACGCCGAAGTACGACACGGTGCCGAAATCCGCGAGCGTCTCCATCAGCGCGAGCGACGCACCGGCCGCGATCGCCGGGCGCGCCATCGGCAGGCTCACGCGGAAGAACGTCGACCACGCGGAGAGGCCCAGCGTGCGGCCCGCCTCGGCGAGGCTCGGCGACTGCTCGATGAACGCGACGCGCGCCAGCAGGTACACATAGGGATAGAGCACGCACACGAACATCGCGATCGCGCCGCCGAGCGAGCGCACATCCGGGAAGAAGTAGTCGCCGGCGCTCCAGCCGAACGTCGAGCGCAGCGCCGTTTGCACCGGGCCGGCGAACTGCAGGAAGTCCGTGTACGCGTACGCCATCACATAGGCCGGCATCGCGAGCGGCAGGAGCAGCGCCCATTCGAGGATGCGCCGCCCCGGGAATTCGCAGGCCGCGACGAGCCACGCCGTCGCGACGCCCACCACCACCACGCCGACCAGCACGCCGGCCAGCAAGGCGAGCGTGGTCCGGATGTAGCGGGGCAGGACCGTGGACGCGAGGTGCGTCCAGGCCTCGCCACCCGGCGTAAACAGGTTCATGGCGACGACGGCGATCGGCAGGGCGAGCAAGGCGCCGATTGCCAGCGCGGCAACGGTCCAGCGTCGGTGCGGGTGGGACAACAGGCCGGGGGGCATGGCGAAGTGTACCGCGCGCGCCCCAAAGTTCCAATGAAAACAGCCTGTTGCGCCCATTGTTGCGGGGGCGTGACCGGGGCCTTTTTTGTAGGGATTTTCCTGTTTGATAACGGGGGTGCCGTGGGCTAAACTACTCGGCTTTTCGGACCCCGCGAATCGCGGGTCAATCGAGTCAGAAGCGCGAAACAAAAGCGAGGCGAAATGGCCAGCAAGACCAAGATTCCGACCGAGGCAGAAGTCCTCAAGATGCCCAAGGCGGACTACATGAACGCGGCGCAGCTCAAGTTCTTCCGCGAGAAGCTGATCGAGCTCCAGACCCAGATGCGCGAGAACGCCGGCGCCACCACCGAACACCTGCGCGAGCTCTCCTTCGCGCCCGACCCCGCGGACCGTGCCACGCTCGAGGAAGAGCACGCCCTCGAGCTGCGCACCCGCGACCGCGAGCGCAAGCTGCTGAAGAAGATCGACCAGGCCCTGGGCCGCATCGACGACGGCAGCTACGGCTACTGCGAAGAGACGGGCGAACCCATCGGCCTGCCGCGCCTCATCGCGCGGCCCACCGCCACGCTCACCATCGAGGCGCAGGAGCGCCGCGAGATGAAGCAGAAGCTCTACGGCGAGTGACGCGAAGCATCGCGAATCGCATGCAGGAACAAAAGGCGCCGCAAGGCGCCTTTTTTATTTTGGGGAATTTCCGGTGCCTATAATGGTTCACAGCATCGAGAATCCAAACCGAGGAGACCCCGTGCGCGACCCCGACTTCATCAACTTCCAGCCTACGAAATTCAACCGCAGGGAATTCGTCATGACCACGCTCGCCACCGGCTTCGCCGCCGCCGTGCAGCCCGTGTCCGCCCAGACGCAGATCACGACCGACACCGCGGGCCTCACCGCCGGCGAGGTGAAAATCCCCGCGAAGGGTGGGGACATGCCCGCCTATCGCGCCATGCCCGCCAACGGGAAGAACTTACCGACGGTCCTGGTGGTGCAGGAGATCTTCGGCGTGCACGAGCACATCAAGGACGTCGCGCGCCGCTTCGCCAAGGCGGGCTATCTCGCCATCGCGCCGGAGCTCTATGCGCGGCAGGGCGATGTCTCGGGCAAGAGCATGGACGACATCCGCAAGGTCGTGGCGCAGGTGCCCGATGCACAAGTGATGGGCGATCTCGACGATTCCGCGGCCTGGGCCGCGAAGAACGGCGGCGACCCGAACAAGCTCGCGATCACCGGCTTCTGCTGGGGCGGACGGATCGTGTGGCTCTATGCGGCGCACAACCCGAAGCTGAAGGCCGGCGTGGCCTGGTACGGCCGAGTCGAGGGCGCGGGTACCGAGCTGCAGCCGAAGAATCCCGCGGACGTGGTCTCGAGCATCAACGCCCCGGTCCTCGGGCTTTATGGCGGGCAGGATGCCGGCATCCCGGTCGAGGGCGTGCAGAAGTTCAAGGCGGCGCTCCAGGCCGCGGGCAAGAAGACGGAGATCGTCGTCTATCCCGATGCTCCCCACGGCTTCCACGCCGACTATCGCCCGTCGTATCGCGAGAAGGATGCGAAGGACGGCTGGTCGAAGCTGCTCGCGTGGTTCAAGCAGAACGGCGTGGCCTGATACGAAAGAGATCGGCAGCCACCTCTCGCGGGAAATGTCCCGCCAGCTCGGGCAGGTGCTGGCGGGACGGGAGCTCGCGATCGTCTTCCAGCCGATCTTCGGCTTCCGCGAGGGAGCGATCGTCGGTCACGAGGCGCTGGTGCGCGGCCCGGAAGGCTCGCTGGTCGAGTCCCCGGGCGACCTCTTCGCCGCGGCCACCGCCGAGGGCCGCAGCGTCGAGCTCAACATCATCTGCATCCAGGAAGTGCTGCGTGCCTTTTCGCGGAAGGCGCTTCCCGGATCGCTCTTCCTCAATGCATCACCCCAGCTGATCGAACGCACGGGCTTCATCCAGGAGCGGGCGCGCCGGTTCATGAGCTCGCTCGGCCTCGAGCCCGAGCAAGTCGTGATCGAGCTCACCGAGGACTATCCGGCCTCGGACTTCCGCCAGGTGCGCGAGGCGCTGCAGCTCTACCGCGCGATGGGGCTGCGCGTGGCGATCGACGACCTCGGCGAGGGCTTCGCGAGCCTGCGCCTGTGGTCGGAGCTGAAGCCCGAGTTCGTGAAGGCCGACAAGCACTTCGTCTCCGGCGTCGCGCGCGATCCGGTCAAGGCGCAATTCCTGCGAGCCATCCAGCAGATCGCGGAGCACTGCGGCGCACAGGTGATTGCCGAGGGCATTGAGGGCAGCGAGGACTTCCGCGTCGTGAAGGACATCGGCATCGCGTGCGCGCAGGGCTACTTCATCGGCCGCCCCTCGGCGGATCCGCCCCGCGAGATGGAGCCGGAGCTCGCTCGCGCGAGCATCGACCCGCGCATCCCGGTCGTGCCGTCGGCGCGATTCCAGGCGCAGTCGGAAGTGACGGCGGAGCGTTTCCTGTTCGCCGTCGATGCGGAAGCACCGTCGCGGCCGCTGGGCGCGCTGCTCGACCGCTTCGCCGCGTCGCCGCATCTCAGCGCGATTCCCGTGCTCGGCAACGAGGGGATCCAGGGCGTGGTCTCGAGCAGTTGGCTGGTGCACGCGGCCGTCACCGACGGTGACCGTCTTCGCGCCCGCCCGTGCTCGGACTTCATGGACCCGGCGCCGATCCGCGTCGAGGGCGATCTCGAGCTCGCCGCGCTGGCGGCGATCCTCGTCGAATCCGACGCGCAGCGCTTCTCCGACGGCTTCGTCGTCACCACGCGCGGTCGCTATCGCGGCATGGGCCGCGGGCAGGACGTGATGCGCGCCCTCCAGGAGGCGCAAGTCCTCGCCGCGCGCTACACGAGCCCGCTCACGCTGTTGCCGGGCCAGGTCCCGATCAATGCGCACGCCGAGCGCCTGCTGGCGAAGGAGATTCCGTTCGTCGCGTGGTTCGTCGAGATCGACCGCATGCGCGGCCTGAACGACGGCTCGGGCTTCACGCACGGCGACGCGCTGATCCACGCGGTGGCGCGCTCGCTCGAAGCGGCGTGCGAGCGCGGGCTGGATTTCGTCGGCCACGTCGCGGGCGGGCGATTCGTCGTGCTCATGCAGAGCCTCGATTGGCGCTCGCGTGCCGAGCGCGTCCTGTCGCAGTTTCCCGCGCTCGTCGCCGCGCAGGCCTCGGCCGACGTCGTGGACCGCGGCTACTTCATCCTCCATGGCCGCGACGGGCGCGAGCAGGTGCGGCCGCTGCCCAAGCTCGCTATCGGCATCCTGCCGGTCCTGCCGGGCCTCTTCGAATCGCGCCACGATGTGCTGCTGACGGCGAAGCTCGCGACTCGCGCGGCCCTCATGCAGGCCGCAAGCGCGATCCACATCGACGAGCGGCACGCCAACGCCTATCCCGCCTCGGTCCTGCTCTCCGGCGACGACAATTAATTGGGGTCAGACTCCCATTTCGAAATGGGAGTCTGACCCCAATTAATTTCGCTGCCAGGCCTGCCAGCGTTCCTTGCCCGCGAAGACGTCGATGGAATCCGGGACGTCCGCGTCTTCGGTGAGGGTGAACGCATGGCCGATGAGGCCCTGCAGCTCATCCTGGGACGCGAGCGGAAAGGGCGGGCCGCGCTCCTTGCCCGGCTCGATGTAGAAATAGCCCGTGAGGAAGCCGCCGCGAGGGACGATCTCGCCGATGCGCGCGGCCCACAGGCGCCAGAGGCTCCGCGGCAGCGCGCAGAGGAAGGCGCGCTCATAGACCAGCGCGTAGGGTCCGGCGACGCTCCCGCCGAAGAAGTCCGCGAGCCGAGCCTTGCCGGCGCAGGGGCCCAGCACCGGTTGCGCGGCCTCGAGCGCCGCGGCGCTGAAGTCGATGCCGTCCACGTCCCAACCCGCTTCGCAGAACGCGCGCACGTCGTGGCCGGAGCCGCAGCCCGGCACGAGGACGCGCCCTGGGGCGGGCGTGGAGGCGATGAGCTCCCGGAGCTGCCGCGGCACCTGGCCCGCATCCCACGGCGTGAACGACTCGCGGTAGCGAACGTCCCAGAAAGCCGCGGCCGCGGGATCGAGTTTCGGGAACTTGGGATCCATGCCGGAATGGTACGATGCCCACCGACATGAGAGTCGCACTGGTTGCCTTCCTCGCGCTGCTGATCGGCGGCTGCGAACCCCCGAAATCCCCCGAATCGAAGCTTGCGCTGACGGCCTGCCGGCTGCCGGGCGTGGAGACGGAGGCGCGCTGCGCCACGCTCGACGCGTGGGAAGACCGGGCCTCGAAGACCGGCCGGCGCATCAAGGTGAAGGTCGCGGTCGTTCCCGCCAAGCTGCGCGCGAAGGAGCCCGATCCGATCGTCATCTTCGCGGGCGGCCCGGGGCAGGGCGCCATCGCGCTGGCGCCCCAGGTGCTCCCGCTCTTCGCCAAGCTGAACGATTCGCGCGACATCGTCTTCATCGACCAGCGCGGCACCGGCAGCTCCAATCCGCTCGACTGCAGCGGCGACCAGCCCGTGCAGGCGCTGTTCGAGGATTCCATTCCGTCGAAGCTGGTGAAGGAGTGCCTGGACAAGCTCGACGCCGATCCGCGCCAGTACACGACCACGGTCGCGATGGCCGACTTCGACGAGATCCGCGACGGCCTGGGCTACGCGAAGTTGAACCTGTGGGGCGGCTCCTACGGCACGCGAGCCGCGCTCGAATACCTGCGGCGCTATCCCGATCGCGTGCGCACGATCTCGCTGGACGGCGTGGCACCGGCGACGATGAAGCTGCCGCTGTCGTTCGTCGCCGATGGCGACGCAGCGCTCGAGCGGCTGCTCAACTCCTGCGTCACGGACGCGCTTTGCGCGAGCTCGTACCCGAAGCTTCGCGAGACGCTCTCGGCGCTGCGATCGAGCCTTGCGCGCCGTCCCGTGCGCGCGGCGATCTCCGATCCGCTGACCGGCGACTACGAGACCGTCACCGTCACCGAGAACGTGCTGCTCTCCGGCCTCTTCCGCCCGTTGTACCTCCCGGAGCTCGCGAGCCTGCTGCCCTTCGCGATCACCGCCGCGTCGCGCGGGGACTTCAATCCGCTCCTCGCGCAGAACTTCGAGCTCGCCGACGAGATGAGCGAGAACTTCTCGCTCGGCATGCACCTGTCGGTGATCTGTGCCGAGGACGTGCCGCGCATCACGCCGGCGGACATTGCCGGGTTGTCGAAATCGTTCTTCGGCCGCGCGCTGGTGGACGACTTCATGCGCGCCTGCGCCATCTGGCCCAAGGGAACCGTGGCCGCCGACTACTACGAGCCGGTCAAGGCGAACGTGCCCGCACTGATTCTTTCCGGCGGCATCGATCCGGCCACGCCGCCGCGCCACGGCGAGCTCGTCGCCTCGTGGCTGCCGAACTCGAAGCATTTCGTCGCCACCAACCTCGCGCACGGAGTGAGCCTGCACGGCTGCGCGCCGAAGCTGCTGGAAGGATTCATCCGCAAGGGCGATGCCGAGGGCCTCGACGGCAAATGCCTCGAGCGCATTCCGCGTCCGCTCTTCCTGATGCCGCTGGGCGTGAAGCCCCCGGGAGCGCCGCTGTGATCCGCGTCGAGAACCTCTCGAAGCGCTTCGGCGAGATCGAGGCGGTGAAGGGCGTCACGTTCGAGGCGCCCGATGGGCGGATCACGGGGCTCCTCGGTCCGAACGGCGCGGGCAAGACCACGACGCTGCGCATGATCTCCACGCTCGTGCAGCCGACCACGGGCCGCGCGATGGTCGATGGCGTCGAGACCGGCATCGATCCGCTCGGTGTTCGCGCCAAGCTCGGATTGCTCTCGGATGCACGCGGCCTCTACATGCGGCTTACCGCGCGCGAGAACATCGCGTACTACGGGCGGCTGCGCGGCATGGACACGCCCGCGATCGCGGCCTCGGTCGCCAAGCTGGCGGCGTGGCTCGACATGGAGGCGCTGCTCGACCGGCGCACCGACGGCTTCTCGCAGGGCGAGCGCATGAAGGTCGCGATCGCGCGGGCGCTGGTGCACGACCCGCGCAACGTCGTCCTGGACGAGCCCACCAACGGCCTCGACGTGATGACGACCCGGTCGCTGCGCGAGGTGGTGCGGCGCCTGCGTGAGGAGGGCAAGTGCGTCCTCTTCTCGAGCCACGTGATGCAGGAAGTGTCGGCGCTGTGCGACGAGATCGTGATCCTCGCGCACGGCGCGGTCGTGGCGGTGGGCCCGCCCGAGGCGATCCGCGAGGCGAGCGGGTGTACCAGTCTCGAGGATGCGTTCGTGAAGCTCGCGGGCGCGGAGGCGGCCGAGGCATGAACCGCACCCTCGTGGTCTACGCGAAGGAGCTGCGCGACGCCGTGCGCGACCGGCGGACGCTGCTGATGATCGTGTTCGTGTCGATCGTCACCGGGCCGCTGTCGATGCTGCTGATGGCGCAGTTCGTCTCCAGCCTCGACAAGAAGACCGAGGCGCGCAAGGTTCGCATGGTGGGCGAGGAGTTCGCGCCGCCGCTTGTCAACTACCTGAAGCGCGTGGACGTTGAGATCGAAAAGGCGCCTGCGGACTACGAGGCGCGCGTGAAGGAAGGTAGCCTCGATGCGGTCATCGTTGTCCGGCCGGATTTCTACGAACGTTTCCTCGCGGGAGACGACAGCCCCGTCGAGCTCGTCTACGACGACTCGCGCGCCGAATCCCAGCCCTCGATCGCGCAGGCCGAGCGCCTCCTGCGAGGCTTCAACCGCGAAACGGGCACGCTCCGGCTCATCGCGCGAGGGGTAAGCCCCAACCTGATCGAGACGGTGAAGGTGGAGCACGTCAACACCGCCACGCCGCGGCAGAAAGGCGCGTTCCTGTTCTTCGTGATCCCGCTCTTCGCCATCCTGGCGCCCATCCTGGGCTCGCTCTCCATGTCGATCGACGCCACGGCCGGCGAGCGCGAGAGGGGCTCGCTGGAGCCGCTGCTCGGCAACCCGGTGCCCGCGCGCGAGATCGTGCTGGGCAAGTGGCTCGCCGCGTGGACCGCGGGCTCCACGGTGGCGCTGCTCACGCTCGCGAGCTTCGTTTTCGCCGCGACGCTGCTCACCGGCAAGAAGCTCGCGACGCTCCTGCAGTTCGGCTGGCCCGAGCTCGCCATCTTCATGGCCTTCGTGGTTCCGCTCGCCGGCGCCACCGCGGCCTTCCTCATGCTCGTGGCCACCTACGGCCGCTCGTTCCGCGAGGCGCAGACCTACACCAGCTACTTCGTGAGCCTCGTGTCGTTCGTTCCGGTGGCGGCGATGTTCGCCGGCCTCAAGGATTCGACGTGGCAGCTCGCCGTTCCCGTCCTCGGCCAGCAGATGATCTTCACGCGCGTGCTGCGCGGCGAGGCTGTCGCACCGCTGGAATGGCTGCTCACCGCCGGCGTGGCCCTGCTCGCAGCCGGGCTCTGCGTCGCGGCCATCTCCACGTTGATGTCGCGGGAGCGCATCGTCTTCGGGCGCTCGTGAGCACCCCGATCGCGATCGAGCGTTACTTCGGGCCCGGCGGCGAGCTCGAGCGCAGCGTCCCGGGGTTTCGCCAGCGTCCCCAGCAAGTGGAATTCGCTCGCGCGGTGCTGCAGGCGATCGAGCAGCGGGGTGTCCTCATCGCCGAGGCGGGCACGGGCACCGGCAAGACCTTCGCGTACCTCGTCCCCGCGTTGCTCGCCGGGCAGAAGGTGATCGTCTCCACCGGCACGCGCACGCTCCAGGACCAGCTCTTCCACCGCGACCTGCCGAAGGTCCGTGCCGCGCTCGGCGTGCCCGTGGACCTCGCGCTGCTGAAGGGCCGCGCCAACTACGTGTGCCTGCATCACCTCGCCATCGCGGCGGAGGAGGGGCAGTTCGGGTCGCGCGACGAGGCGGCGCACATCCACCGCATCAAGCGCTTCGCCAAGTCCACGATGACGGGCGACAAGTCGGAATGCCTCGACGTGCCCGAGACCTCGGGCGCATGGGCCCGCGCGACGTCCACTCGCGAGAACTGCCTCGGCTCGGGCTGCAGCGACTACAAGGAATGCTTCGTGATGAAGGCGCGCAAGCGCGCGAGCGAGGCCGACGTCGTCGTGGTGAACCACCACCTGTTCTTTGCCGACGTGGTGCTGCGCGACGAAGGC
>Ga0070665_100006455_pt1 | contig 11934 bp, 16 predicted proteins | sample KBSS13metaG_FD_65862 | JGI IMG/M metagenome (GOLD analysis project Ga0070665, IMG submission 65862) | Switchgrass rhizosphere microbial communities from Kellogg Biological Station, Michigan, USA - KBS S1-3 metaG | ecosystem: Host-associated > Plants > Roots > Rhizosphere > Soil ...
ATGATCGTCGTCTGACGCCAGGATCACGGCGGTTGGGCCTTGTAGCAATCTGCGCCAGACAGGGCCCAGCAATAGACATTTCCTCGATAGCTCGGACGCGAAGATTCGCGCGGTCTCGTTTGCCGCAGACCACGTCAGCGCCAGGTAGTGCAGCATCGCACCTCCCTACGCCACAAGAATCGGCTCGTATCCACGTACGAAGCCCGGCGTACCGTTGAGGACCCAATCCCCATGCTGCGCCCAGGTGTGAGCCGAGAACGGCCGGACTTGCACACCGATGACCCAGTGCGGATACAGATCAAAGAACGAGAGGTAGTAGAGAAGTGTGAGCGTATCGAGCATGCAGCGACCCTTACGCGAGAAAGTCCACGCGCGCATACGTTGATAGACACGGATGAGCTCTCGTCCACGTTCCAGATCAAAGATTCCGACGCAGCTCGCTCGTTGGTGTTCACGCCGGCGGACAATCGTGTGCAATGACAGGAAACACAGGGACAGTTCTGCAATGAGGAACGCTACGAAGAAGGCCAGCACCTGCCTCAGGCGGAGGCCATGGATGCGAAGGTCGAGGCCCGACACCAGCTGTCTCGCGGGCGGACTAACGGTAAGCGAAGGTGCCCTTAGCCCGACCCATTGGTCCGTCAACAGGCCGCGTGCGCGGAGGTCCCCGGCGACCGAGTGAAAGTCGCCGCTGCGAACCGGCTCGTCATTGCCAGGCACCTTGGGCCAATCTTCAACGACATCCGCCATCGCCAATGCATGCTGGCGATCGAGGCCGATATAGGTATCGCCCTTCAGATCGAGCAGGATGGCCCCTTCTGCGGTCACGCAGACATACGCGTGAGCACTGAGTCGATAGCTGCTCATTGCAGCGGAGGGGATGGGCGGGTTCGTCGGGTCGCGACGAGCGGTCCAGGGTTATCGCCCGTCGCGTCGGTGTGCTACCACCAGATGAAGAACCTCATGAAGGAGTACGTGAGGCTATCCCACGCAAACGCTCCGCTGTAGTCCTGCGTCAGCTTGGATGCAGCACCGAGATCGACGATGGATCTGTTCATAGACATTCCTTCAGAGGCGTCCTGCCTCAATGAATGATTGCCCGCGGAACCATCGTCGCTACCCGACTAATCGTCAAGACAGTCATTGGATTCTTTAGCAGTACACGGCTCTCCTAAGATGTCGTCTTGTCAATGGAGACAAACGTCTGGAACCGGCGCGCCGCAGCACACCGCGGTGTTTTTGGCGAATCTGGCTCGCTACTCGGGGCTTGGATTATTTGGTTCTTCACTCACCAATCCCTCTCTCTTCATCAATACCCTGATTTCTCGCATGGCACAGACCAGAATGCGTTGCGTGGTTGCTTTGCTCATCCCCAATGCGGCAGACATCTCGCCACAGGTTTGTCCGCGACTGTATTGCTCCAGCACATACGCCCATTCTCGCGGCACTTGCTGTAACAAGTCTCTAAACCTCTCAGCGAACTGAGATTCCTGAACCCGCTCCTCCACAGAAATGCACGGATCCGCCAACGACTCGAGCTCCTCTTCACCCACATCACGAAAGGGAACACGCGCCCGTCGACGGAAGAAGCGGACGGCAGCATTGCTTGCGGTCGCGTACAGATAACCATCCAGGTTCCTGAGGGTCTCCGCGCCCGCTCTGCTCCCATTCTCGACCAAGGTCAGAAACGTTTCCTGCAGAACGTCTTCCGCATCGTGCCGATCGATACCGCGCCGACGCAACATACAAAGCAACGTCTTGCGGTACTGCAAGTACAGCGCTCCCACGTTCTCGGCTTGCCGCTTGCGGCTCGACCACTCGCGTCCTTTAACAGGTGTCGCTGCACGACTTTTCTCGGAAAAGACACGCCACAGCTTCTGGTGGCGTCGCTCCTCCAGACCCACGCGTCGAGACTGAAGATTGAAGAGGGGCGTGACCTTTCCGTCACCCCGTACGGCGCGATCTGTTTTCGACAGCAGCCCCTGTGAGGCGAGCGCCTGAAGCTCTTCTCGCACGACACACATGCGCAGGAATTCCGCGATGTGGCGCTTTGAGCGCCCAAGCCAATCCGCGAAAGCCGCGTTCTCTTCGGCCGAGGTGTTGCCATCCGTCCGGTCAAGCCATTCCGCGGCCTGCTCCGTCAGGCCGACCGCCTCCGCCGTATGAGCAGCAGTCGCACCGAGCAATTCATCCATCAGGGCGAGGTTATTCATAGCCGTGGCCTCCGAGCCAGGCCAGGCCCTTGCGTCGATAGTCCTTTACCGTGCTCACGGAAATGCCCATCTGTCGCGCGACTTCTTTATAGGACAGGCGCTCCTCCATCAGCAGCACGAGAACGGTTCGATAGGCTTCGGGCATTTTTCCGAATTGGTGCGCAAGATCGTTTCGCAGCTCCCTGCCTTCCGCCTGAGCCGCCGCTACGCTTTCGGCAGATTCCGCAATCCCTTCGCCGGCATGCTCGACAGACACGCTGGGCCGCATCGACTCCGCACGCCAATGCTCCCTCAGCACCATGTAAGCGATACCGAATAGAAACCCTCGAACGTCATCTATCTTGACCGCCCGGCCACGTCTGATGAAACGCATGTAGACCTCCTGAGCCAGGTCATCGGCGTCCTGCGGGTTTCGCACGCGGCTCAGAAGCATGCGGTGGAGCTCCCCACCATATTGGAGAGCCTCCCTCTCCCAGGCCGAGCTCAGTAAGGGCGGCACCAGCCGCATGGGGGATTTGTCAGTCACCGGAGCCCTCCAAGTTCACTACAACAACACGAACGTGCGAATTCCCCGGTGAGATGGACAGGGCTGAACGAAAAAATGCCCATGTAGGGCCGGGCGCGTCACGTCCGTGGGAGCCGGAGTTCAAAGCAGAGGAGCCAACCGATCAATGAGCAGCAGCGAAACGCAGGCAGATCTACGGACGGGAAAGGATTCGGAAGCTCACGCGAGCGTAGTCGTCGAGGGTGTCGGCGAAAACGCCGTGCGCGCTACCGTTCAGACCGATGCATTTATGGCATTGGTGTTGATCGTATTCGCCGCCCTGGGCGTCATCTCGCTGGCGTTGTACGTAACCTATATGGCAATTCGGAGGAAGGACTAGCCACCACGCTGCGAGAAGCCAAAACGCCTACTTCCACGGACGGACGAGTCGGCATTTACCGCTATACGACCGGTCAATTAGTGGCCTTTATCGTTTATTCAGGCCCGAGCGCCTCTTGCAACGTGGCCGCCGTCAACAGACGCTCGCCGATCGCTTCCAGCTCGGTGAGCGTGGCTCGCTCGATGCGTTCATTCATAGCCGCTTCGATGGGGCCAAATCGCGCCGAGAGCTGGCGCGCAATGAGCGCCGCGCATCCGTGGGCCTCACCTACCGCTTGGCCTCGTGCAAAGTGGTGTCGCGCAAACTGCGTCTTATACTCGTACTTGCGTATGTCCATGCTCTTCAGCGCCAGACGCGCCGCCTCGCCCAAAGCGAAATTGATGGAATCACCATATACGCTCCATGGATCCGCGTCGAGACCTACAATCGCCTTCAGCGCCACGCGAGCGATCTGAGCAGCTCGCACGAAATTCGCATCACGGCCATGAGCCAGTGCAGACAGAACCGCCAGCTCGGGGTTCTTGCACGCCTGAACTTGGTCTGTCACTTCCGGAATCGCCGAAGGACCCAGAACGTACGGTGTCAATTGATGTAGTCCGCCTATGCTGATGGGCTTCGCAGCCCAACGCGCTACTGCGTCATCCGCTGTCACCACCAGGAGCGATACAGGACACTCGAGTCGCGCGTGCAGAGTTGATACATATGCCGGCCAGACGAAGCGCTTGCGTTTAATCGCGGAGAGTTGCACCTCTACGATGATCGCGTGGACCGGCTTGTCCACTGAGAGCTCGATAACCAAGTCCGCCCGATACTCCGTGGGCTTCATGTCGGCGAAATCTGCCGACACCACCCGTGCCTCACGGAATGACGGCAGTTCTGCGCCCAGCACGTTGCGAATCAAATTCGCCGCGAGCGTCGGTTGATTCTGGAACAGCAGCAAATGTGATTCGTGAAGCTGCGAGGGCATGCGCCGAAGGCTAACGAGCCTCCGCGCAGGGGCGAATGGGCAATCGCGTTGGTTTCGTGCAGATATGCGGAAGATGCGAAACGAGGCTCGCCTAACGCCCCTTCTGAATCCGCCGAATCACCCGATCACGCACCTGCTGCGCAATAACGCGCCGTTCCGGTGAGGCCTGCTTGTACCCTCCATGCCGCCGGATCACATCAGTGACCGTGCCTCGAGACATACCCAGGTGCCGGGCGAGCGCGCGCACGGTGGAGATGGCCGGTCGCCCTGCTCTCCACGCGCGATACTCGGCGAGCCATTTGAGGATGAACTCGACCTGTGAATCGGTTGTTCGTCGCGGCCGGCCAGTCGTGCTCGTGAGGACGGCGCCGCTTCCGTCAGGATCGGCGGACTCTTCGGCGGGCGGGATGGTGAGATCGCCTTTCAGCACAACTTGTTTACCCTGACAAACAACCGCAGCGGCTGAAGACCTTTCAACGCCGGCGGTTCAAGCCGACGAGCGTACGTCGAAGCATCGCCAAACTGATGCCGAGCTGTCCAGCGAACGCTGCCGCAGTCGGCAATCGAGAACACTGTTGCATGAGAAGCTCCCGTTCTCGTTGCCAGGCGCGCAAGCGCTGTACGCGATGCGTGACCAACCTCGCCTTCCGCGAGCCCCCTCGCCCAACATCGCCCGACGTTGACTGAGTTGCACGGGCAATCATTCGATCCAGCGTGCCGCGCGCCACGCCCATCTCCCGTGCCATTTGCGCTTTAGACGGAGTGGATTGCATCTGCCGACGTAGACCCTGCCTTTCACCCCACCACCGCTCAATCGCTTCAAGCTGCACGTCAGAGAGAACAGACACACGCGGCGGCCGATTGCCAGGTCCGCTCAACCGCGCGCGCCGATGGCGCAGCGTGTCCTCGCGCAGCTCCGGCGAGGGCTGCTTGAAGACACCGTGCGTTCGAATGACGTCGGAGATAGTCGCCGTCGAAAGCTGCAACTCTCGCGCGAGCTGACGGATGGTTTTCACAGCCTTGCGCCTGGCTTTGAGCTCAACCAGCTCTGCATGCCACGCCATGATGGTGCGAACCTGCTCGTCCGTGACGCGGCGAGGCCGCCCGACAGTGCTCTTCACACTCGACTTCTGCAGGGGAATGCAACGGCGAAACGGCGTCTGACGACGCGTTACTCAGTGCCGAGCACGGAGCGCCGGCTGGCGCAGCGTGCATCGTCGTGGCGATGCTCCTCGTGCGTGCTGCTCTGCCGCGCGGACGAGGACTTCCCGTCCGAATGCGCCCGGCCCGTCGGGGCGGTGCACGGTCTCTGCAAGATATGAGGCTCGTCCCGAATAACCTCGACCACTGCGGGCGCCGTCCCGACGTTCTTGACGAACCAGCGTTCAAGAAGCTCAACCAGAATCTGGCGCGCGCTCGGCTCACTCATGGCATAGTTGCCCTGCTGATGGTTATATCCATCAGCTTGTCAGGACAGGGCCAGATCGAGCGAGGAGACGATTCCGGCCAAAGTCCGGATATGGCATTCGAATATTTTTCGTCGGAACCCTAAGAACGACGCTCGAAGCTCCTCTCTAGTCACGCGCGGGTGCGTGCTCGGTGAGTGCCCTACCGCGACCGTCAGGCTTAGCAACAACGTGTAGAACGGAATTTATGCGACCCACTAACGGAACGTGCGCAGACTCGCGTCTGCGCGATCTGGAATGCGGCAGCGCGCTTCGAGGCCATCAAGCCTCTTCCGCGCGACAAGAAGGACGACGATGGCCAGTGGTCCCCCAAGACGCCGGGCAACGGACCGGCAGATTCTCAACATCCTGTACCGGCGGTACTGCCGGCGACTCAAGCTCCGCCTGCAAAGGTTCTTCCGAAATCCTCAAGATGCAAACGACTGTGTGCACGAGGCCTACACGCGTGCGGGCGAACGCGGCGAGCTGGCCGACATACGTTGGCTTCGTGCCTACATCAATCGCATCGTGCGAAACCTGCGCTCGGAGGTCATCAGAATCGGCCGGCGCGAGCGGGACGTGCTCACCGTGAGCTCCGAACTCGCAGATTACGCGGCGGAGCATCCCGTAGATCTGTCGCCGGAAATGACCGAAGCCGAGTTCGAGTTGGACCTGATCGCCATGATCCAACACTTGCCCGATCGTCGCGGACGTGTTTTCCGCCTTTCACTCGAAGGCTACTCCTACCGTGAGATCGCCCTGCAGCTCGGCATTTCCGTGGCCGCCGTAGGACAGGACCTGATGCATGCGCGCCAGGAGCTCGAGGAGATGCTGATTCCCCGCGGAGGAACCGCAGATGAAGAGAAGGATTGATGAAAATATCCGGATCACGACGGAGGCCGTGCGGTGGCTGCGCCGCCTCGAAGCTGAACCCACGCAAGAGACCGCGGATCGCTTCGGAGAGTGGCTCCGCGCGTCGCCGCTTCACGTTCACTCGTTCCTCAAGCAGTCCGCGATCGAAGAAGCGATCCAGCGGGTTCAGGCGCGAGATGCGAAGAACGCGGGATAGGAGGAAAAGCCCCCCAGTTTCGCAATGACCTTGCAAAACTCGAATTGACACGGCGTGGGGCCCGACTCAAGGTGGCCGCGGCCCGCGTCGAGGCCACCGGAATACGCAGTGATTGGGGATTTGCCCGCGCGAGAGCCATCGGTTCTGAGCGATCGATCGGGACCAGCGCCGTACGTGCGCCTATTCAGGTGCATTCGGCAGGGCCAATCGGAACGAACTGATTGTCCTTACGGCTTTTGCGAACTTCTCGCGCCCGAAATACGATCCCGTTCATCGCGATGTATACGCTCGGGGGCGCCAGCTGTGCGCAAGCGAAGGCCATGCCAACATTGAATGCAGCATCGCTCTCGCTGAAGCGGGCTGGGGAAAGCGCACCCGTGAGTACGATGGTTTTTCCGGCGAAGCCCTCGAGAGCCGATGCGGTGTGGGTCATCGTATCGGTGCCATGCGTAATGACGACCTTTTGACAGGGGCTCTCTGCAATGTGACGACGGATACATAAGCGATCTTCGTCGTTCAGAAGGATGCTGTCCTTGCGCAGGACCTCGCGGATCTCGAACGGATGGGTCACGCGTGCTGTGCTCAGCAGCCGTTCCACCATACTGTCGACGATCGTGAACTCGCTGAGAGCGTCGAAGTATTGCTTGTCTATCGTGCCTCCAGTCGTCAGCACGAGGATAGGTTCGAGGCTTCTCACGTCGCCTCCAACAGCTCGCACGCATCCATCAGCCACGCGTGCAGGTACCGAGCATAACTTCTGAGGGCGTAGATCTCGAACTCATCCGGGCGTACACAACTGAGGACGACCGGAATCTGCGCGAAACGGGTTCGTGCGCAGTGCTGCTCACAAAAGGACCGTGGGTGCAGGTCAAGAGCGCAGCCTTTCGACAGGAGCTCTCGAGCTCTCACCCCTCTGAGGTTCCAAGCAGAATATGCATCCGAAAGATCGGCGAGGAAGAAGCCCTCTGCCGCCGCGCGATCGAGCAGGACGGCCTCGTACATCGAAGCATCCTGAGGCCATACCACCAGCCAATCCTGGGGCCCCGTGCAGAGCGCCCGCACGGCTCCTTCTGAAACTCGGCCAACAGCTTCGGGTGCGTCAATTTCGCCGAGGATCAGCGCACGCGGGCTGCCTTCCCCGGCGTTCCATCCTTTCAGGCGCATGATCGCCCCATGAGCAACGGGACGAATCTGCAATCCAACTCCCACGTCATTCGCAGACTCAAGCACGCATGCACTCCCCGGATCGATCAAAGAAAGGCAAGTCCGCCACCGTTGCTGCGACGATCCGATCAGCGTTGTATACATTCACGGACGATCCGACTCGCCCTCGGCCACCGCGTAGCACGCAAAGTGCCAGCGGCTCGCCAGTGAGCACCCGACGTCCGGCCGAAGTAATCCAGCCATCGGTAGCCTGAATACTGTCCGGCAATCTCAAATGGCTGCCCACAACAAAGTCAGTGCCCGAAGGGCTCGTGAGTCCGACGAGCTGGAAGCGATCTTCGCGCGTATGCTCGGGAAGCTTGAGTGAACGCTTGCCAATGAAGTCGGTGGCCTTCTTGCGCGCCACCGCGCCCCACCCGACATCCTCTGGCACGGTCGTGCCATCCGTGTCCGCACCCACATGCAGGAAACCTTTTTCCATGCGGAGGTTCATCAGTGCATCCAGACCGAAAACCTGTATGCCTTCCGATGCGCCGGCCTCCAACAGCGCGCCCCAGGTTTCGGCCGCCCTTTGAGCAGGCACGTTGATCTCGTAACTGAGCTCTCCCGTGAAACTCACGCGATACACACGTGCCCGGGCGCCAAGTAGAGTGCCCTCGCGAAGAGTTAGATGCGGGAAGGCGTGCGGCGACAGATCGAAGTCACCGGGTAGACGGCCCAGTATCGCGCGCGCACGTGGACCGGCGAGCGATAGAGTCGCCCACTGCTCTGTCACCGGCACGATCGCGATCTTTAGATCCGGCCACTCCGTCTGATGCCACTCCTCGAGCCAGGCATGGACCTGGCCCGCATTGGCCGACGTGGTCGTGATCAGAATGTGATCAGGCGCGAGTGCGACCACGGTCCCATCGTCCAGGAGAGTGCCGGTTTCTTTAAGCATGAGCCCGTAACGCACTCGCCCCGGAGCAAGTCCAGTCAGGGAATTGATGTAAAACCGGTCGATGAACGCCAGAGCGTCCGGCCCCCGAATTTCGATCTTTCCTAGCGAAGAGCCGTCGTAAAGGCCTACGGATTCGCGCACGGCTCGCGCCTCGCGCACGACCGCTGCCTCGCGCGACTCCCCTGCACGCGGGTACGTAACCACGCGCTGCCAGCCACCGAAATCCTGGAGGATGGCACCGTTAGCGACATGCCAGTCGTGCAGCGGCAGATACCTTCGCGGTGAGAAGCGCTCGCCCAGCGAACGACCAGCAATGGCTCCGAGCGTCACCGAAGTGAATGGCGGACGAATAGTCGTATGGGGCTGCTGGCTCGCCAGCACACCCTGTAGCTTCGCGAGCGTACTGAGCGATCCGATCGTAGCGGTCTTGCCTTGGTCGGCAGCCATCCCCACGGTCGTGTAGCGTTTCACATGCTCGGTCGCGGTGAAGTTCTCTCGTAGCGCGAGTGCGAGGTCCGAAACCGTAACATCGTGAAGGAAATCGACCCACTGACGCTGGGGATCGCCAACAGGGCTGAGCCGTAGGCCCACGCTCCTCTCTCCGTCCCGTCCCGCACGTCCGACGATGCCTACATTGGCTAGCGCGTCGACGGGTCGCAGCCTTCCAGTGTCGTCGTCAAATGCGAGCTTGCCCCCCGCATGCGCGTAGAGGTGAAGTGTCGGGTTGAATCCACCGGACATTCCCAATGCATCGCAATCAATGTTCTGAACTGATTCGACACCACAGACATCGGGAGTAAGTCGCCCGATCTGGACTTGCCGCAGAGTCGAAAATCCGCGGGTGTCGGTAGGAATGGACCGTGCAAAGAGTGGGATGCGCGATGACTGGAGCATGGCCGCAAGGTGTTCCGGTATGTGCTGACGGCTGTCAACCACGCCCGCCACCTCAACGCCGGCATCAGTGAGCTGCCGCGCAAGTGAATAGACAGAATCGTTGTTGGTCGCGAGGAGGATACGCCGACCGCAGGCAACGCCATACCGAAGCAGATACTGACGAACCGCGTCCGCAAGCATGATGCCCGGTCTGTCATTATTAGCGAAGATCAGGGGCTGCTCGAGAGCTCCCGTGGCTAGAATGATGCGTCCTGTGCGCACGATCCAGAAGCGCTCCCTCGGCGCACGCGACGAGGACGAGTTCACGCGCTCCGAGAGCGTGACAACTCCGTGATCGTAGACACCCACGGCTGCCGTGCGGGTAAGCACACGTACTTCCGGGTACGCGCGAAGTCGGCGCTTGAGTACCTCGAGCGATTCGGAAGAAGTGGTACTCTCCGATCCGCCCCACGCCGCGCGTCCGCCACACTGCGTGTCTTGTTCGACGAGCACAACTCGGGCACCCGCTTCAGCGGCGTCTGTGGCGGCTGCGAGGCCCGATCGCCCCGCACCGACGACGAGGACGTCGCAATGAAGATTCAGGGTCTCGTAACGGTCCGGATCTGCACCGACAGGCGCCTTGCCGAGGCCCGCCATTCGGCGTATCACACCTTCATAACTGTGCCAATTCGGCCACTTGAAGGTCTTGTTGTAGAAGCCCGCCGCCCAGAGCGGTGCGAGCGCATCCAGCGTCCGCCCCAGGTCGAACCGCACGGACGGCCAGCCACTCTGTGCATTAGCAGTGAGGCCTGGATACAGCTCCTGCACGGGTGCACGTGCCGATGGCACGGCCCGCGCGCCCTGCCCGATCTGCAGCAATCCGTGAGGCTCTTCGACCCCGCAAGTGAAAATACCCCGCGGGCGATGAAACTTGAAGCTGCGACCTACGATGCGAACCCCGTTTGCGAGCAGCGCCGAAGCGAGTGAATCGCCGCGCAGCCCAGCGTATCGAACGCCGTCAAACTGGAACGGCACGTGCGTCGTGCGATCGATTTGACCGCCGGTTGCCAATCGATAAGGTCCGTACCTATCCATGCTCCGCTCCGACTTCTGGCCGCGGTTCACCTGGGCGATAGACCTTCAAGATCGCGTGGGTCCGTGTATCACGTGCCATGTTGAACCAGCGTCCGCATCCATAGGCATGCGACCAGCGCTCCAGATGCAAGCCCACTGGGTTCTCCCGCGTGAAGAGATATTCGGTCCAGACTGCATCGTCGACCGCTGCACCCGGACGCACTCGATGGGCCTGCCCCCCGAACACAAACTCGAGCTCGTCACGCGTGCCGCACCAGGGACATGGGATTCTCAGCATGTGGTTGAGTCCTCGGCTTAGTGCGCGACACCGGCCGCCGCGCCCTCGTCGATGAGTGCGCCAGTTGCGAAGCGGTCCAATCGATAGCCGGCGATCAGTGGATGAACGGTGCCCGTGGCAATCGTGTGTGCCATGGTGTCGCCACCGGCCGGGATCGCCTTGTAGCCCCCCGTGCCCCACCCACAATTCAGGTACAGGTTCTCGATGGGCGTCGGACCCATTAAAGGGCTCGTGTCCGGGCTAACGTCGACGCGGCCCGCCCACTGCCGCATCAGCTTCAACCGGCTGAAAGAAGGGAAGAGTTCGAGCACCGCGGAGACCGTTGCACATAGCTGCGGCACCCCACCGCGCTGCGCGTAGGAGTTGTATACGTCAGCCCCGGCTCCCATCACGATTTCTCCACGGTCGCTCTGGCTGAGATAGGCGTGGACCGAGGCCGAGTTGATGACGACGTTCAGCACGGGCTTGACCGGTTCGGACACCATCGCTTGAAGTGCCATTGTCGTCAGAGGCAATCTCAAGCCCGCGAGCTTTGCCATCTGAGAGGAATAGCCCGCCACGTTCAGCACAACGCAATCCGCGCTCACCCGGCCCTGCGATGTGAGAACGCTGCGTACGCGCCCGGCGGAGATTTCGAAGCCAAGAACCTCGCAGCCCTGGACGATATCCACACCAAGCCCGCTCGCCGCTCGCGCGTAACCCCACACCACTGCATCGTGACGAGAGATGCCGCCCCTTCGCTGGATAAACCCCCCGACGATCGGGTATCGGCCATTGAGCTCGATAGGACGCGCGATACGAGCGATTTCCCGAGGCGACAACATCTCGGAGTCCACCCCATTCATTCGTATGGCGTTACACCAGCGACGTACGATCTCAAGCTCGTGCTCGCTATGGGCGAGCTGCAGCAGCCCGCGCTGGCTGAGCATGATGTTGAAGTTCAGCTCCGCACCGAGCCCTTCATACAACTTCAGCGAATGATCGTAGAAGGATGAACTGACCGAGTG
>Ga0070665_100006457_pt1 | contig 11932 bp, 13 predicted proteins | sample KBSS13metaG_FD_65862 | JGI IMG/M metagenome (GOLD analysis project Ga0070665, IMG submission 65862) | Switchgrass rhizosphere microbial communities from Kellogg Biological Station, Michigan, USA - KBS S1-3 metaG | ecosystem: Host-associated > Plants > Roots > Rhizosphere > Soil ...
TCATTTGGCCTTCCTTAGCATCGCTTGCTCTCTAATCTGTTGGAACTTCGTTGAGAGGTTTTGTTAGGTGCTCTTAATAAGCTTGCTGAGGGAGTTTATAGGGTGGGCACAATGTCTCACCAAAAGAGTCCCTGCTATTCGGCCAAAGGAATACCTGATGCGGTCATTTCTGAAGCTGCACGTATCTTTGGCACTATCAAGTCGAGCTCAAACAGGCGTAAGATCCCGGACAATGAGTACAGGACCAGTGATGCGGAGAAGGTCTGGTTAAGGCTTTGTGCTACCGACCTTGCCGAATACGACGAAGCTGACGACCGATACATCTACGTGGGTGAAGCACGCAATGAGTGAGAGGGGCAAGCTGATCCTGGCGATTTTTTTTGCTGGGCTACTTCTGGTTATGTTAGCAATTTTTCTTTGGTATAACTCGCCTAACCAATCTGCCAAGAGATCCTGCCGAGAGGCAGTGAAGGAGCGTCTTAGGTCTCCCAGTACGGCTTCATTTGGTCCTGCAGAGTACGAGAGTACAATGCTGTCGAAGCCGAGAGCTGAGGTGCGAGGGTGGGTCGATGCTGCGAATGCCTACGGCACCCCAATACGAAACTACTATCTGTGCATGGTTGAGAACGACCAGAACTTCGAAGTACATTTGAGCGAAGCGAAATTCGATTCGTACCATGAGCGGCTCCGGCAGGGTCGGGGGCCATTTTGACGTGTAGCCCCACGGTCGAGCGGACCCAAAACCGCAAATAGCGCGGTCCCGCCGCTCACCGCCGGAGGTGCTGGGATCTGGGCCTGCTCGCAGCACAGAGGCACAGTGAACTAATTAATGACTGCCGAGGAGACGAAACGTTGGTCGACTGGTTTGAGGATTCCGAGCGTCTGAATGCCTTCGCTGCCGGAAGATCCGGAATGTATTCGCCCACGAGATGGATCACGAGCTCAGCTTTGCGAGCACGCCCATTGCTCATCGAGTGGCGGAACTCAAAGTGGTAGCTGCTATGTACGCGAATCCATCGATTCCAACATCGGAGGACACTCCGCGAATTAGGTTCCAGATAGAAGTTGGTGGTCTTACGTATAGCCTAACAAGTGTTCGAGCCGTCGGGATCAGCCGTGCCGAGATTCCCGATGACTACGTCGGGTGGTTACGCACGGCCAATCGCGACACCCGTTTACCCAAGAGATAGAAGGCCGCGGTGAGGATGACAACAGTCTGTGACAAGACGCCTAAGACCAGCCTCAACCGGACGGATACCGCGCTATAGCGCGGCCCTGCCGATTAGGCTTAGAGGCGTAAGGCGTCATGCTGACTCGACTGCGGAATCTCACGCTCTCCCATTGGGGATGGAGCTTTCGTGTGTCATCTTTAAACGTTGACAAGCAGCACGTGGTCTCGGGTGATGAGGTGTTCATCACGGCCGTAGTGAAGAACGATGGTTTTCGCATCGGGACCTGCTATGTAACCTACGCGCTGGCGGACTCTTACCGTACGGACTCTCCATTTTTCGAATCGAATCTTCACCTTGGTGCCGGCGAGCGGGAGTCACAGCGTCTCATCAACATTGCTGTTGGGACGTCGCGTGCGACTACTCTTCGGTATCCGGTGCCAAGCAATGCCCAACCCCGGCCAATCGACGTCCGCATCCAGGTTTGGAACCCACATCTTCTCTTCAACGGTCCGCACCACCACAAATTTTATGACACTGGTTGGAAGGGAGGATTCACCGTGGTTGATTCCCACACACTGTCTCGGAATCTGAGAGTGTTCATTTCGTACTCGTGGTCGCCTCAACACGAAAAAGCATGGGTTCATCAACTCGCTGAGGCGCTTAGCAGGAGAGGCATCAACGTCGTCATGGACCACACCCATTTGAAGCCCGGTGATGAAACCACCTATTTCATGGAGTCGCAAATATCGGCCTGTGACGTGACCTTGCTTGTCTGCACGGAGACATATACGACTAAGGCCAACGAACGGCGACCCGGTGGGGTGGGGTTCGAGTCGATCATCGGATCCGCTGAGTACATGAATAGCACACAGTCAGATCGGGCTCGCTTCATACCAGTCGTGCGTTACAACGATCTTCCCCCTGGCCGAAAGCTGCCCCGCTATCTGGGTTCATCCTTGTACGCCGACCTTTCTGGCGATGACTGGTCCGCTGAGCCCCTCGAACGGCTCGTCGACGCAATCCTCCGGCATTCGCCGCGAGCATGACGCCTAACCCTATAAAAGTTCAGGCGATTCGAGGGGGAGCGTCAATTCTTCCGGCGAAGTGAGCCCAGAGCTGGGAGTTGAGGCGAGGTTTGAACGTCGGGATACCTGTTTCCGCGATGAATGGTCCAAAAACCAGCAGAGCTGGCTTCTGCGAGCTGCAATCCCCGGAACAGTTCGACGTCTGGATACACGAACTCTGAGGAAGAAGAACTCCGCGTCTACGTGAGTCTGTGGGCAGCCGGGCTCGGCCGGAAGATTACCCTCCCACGAACGGAAGCGCTGGCGGGAAGCACCCGGCAGGGAAGGCCGCGCTGCGATCTCCGGCTCTCAGCTTTTCGGCGGCTTGCCGGAAGGCGGCGACAAACCAGGCGTAACCTTCGTAGAGCCCTTGGCGCACGCTCTGGCGGACCGCATGGAACAAGGGCGCGGGAGATTTCTTCAGGCGCGCGGGGCGGTAGTGCGGATGCTTGCCCAGGATGGCCGCTACGCCCAGAGGCTTGCTGCCGGTCCTGGCTTTTCGGGCGGCGGCTTCCGTTTCGGACGACCAGTGGCGTGGGCTTGGTTCGATTCGGCGTACCTTGGGTTGCGAGGTCAGAGCCTCGACAAAGCGGAACACCTCTTCGGGAGTCGGCGTGGGCTGGAAGGCCCGGGGATTGCTGCCGATTCGTACGACAGCAGCGAGGATCAACTCACTGAGCGCTATCTCCCGGGGACGGGAACGGAGTCGCTCCAACTTGCCGCGACAGACGGCGTGGCGCGGCGATCGTTCGACCATGGCCCCGAGCAGCACGTTGAACACCGCAGAGAATCACGCGAGCTCCCAGAGACGGCTCGTGTCGTCGAGGTCAATTCCCTCGACCGGCACCGGGTCCCGCAGGAGCGGCAGAGGAGCCGACTCGGCCTGTGCGCGCCGCAAGCGTTGCTCGCCAAGGTAGAGGCGAAGGCTGTCTTCGAACAACCGCGTCAGCGGGAGGTGTAGCTCGGCAGCCAGTTGCTTGGCTTCGATGAGCAGTTGCTCTGGGATGTCGATGGTCGTGCGCATGACGCGATGATGATACGCCCTAATGCCTGCCCCCCGGGGATGAATCGGGGTCTTCGGTACGCGACGGTTGACCGCCAGTTCAGCCCCGCTTCCCCTTGTCAGCCCTCACCGTCTTTACGGGTGCGCTCGCTCGATAGCGCAACCCGTCGACAAGCAGGGCCACCATCCTTCGCGCCTGCGCGGTGTCGCCATCGCTCGCCGGCGTCGCGAGCCGCAGGCTCGCGAGCAGGAGCTCATCGGCGTTCACTTCGGCACGTACCGCGCCGGCAGCCGCCGCGGCGTCGAGCAGGCCGCGCAGCGCCGGCGTGAGCTGGCCGAGGACATAGTCCGGAAGCGACTGGTAAGCCGGATCCCCCGAATGAAGCGCAGGTCCGAGGCCACGCTTGGTAGCGACGAGGTCGACGAGGCGCTGCATCCATGACGCCAGCGCCTCGCCCGGCTCATGGGCCGCCGCCAATCTCGAAGCTGTCTCGACACAGTCATCGACCTCACGCCGGATGACGGCCTTGATCAGGTCCGACCGCTGCGGGAAGTGACGATACACGGTCCCGACCCCGACGCCGGCCTTGGCCGCGATCTCCCGCACCGGCGCGTCCACTCCCGATTCGTTGAATGTGGCCATGGCCGCGCGAAGAAGCGCATCGACGTTGCGGCGCGCATCGGCCCGCACGGGTCGGCCCGGCTCACCCTGCATCTCTCGCTCGTCGACCACGTTCTTTGTCATCGCCGGTTCCCCTCTTGCAAAGCGGAACGCTGTTCCGTATTATCCGGAAGCAGGTTCCGTTTCTGGAATCTACCAGAGCTTCCTGGAGGAGACAAACATGCAATACCGTCCGCTCGGCCGGACCGGCATCAAGGTCAGCCCCTACTGTCTCGGCGCGATGATGTTCGGGAAGATGGCCAATCCCGATCACGACGAGTGCGTCCGTATGATCCATAAGGCCCTCGATTCCGGCATCAACTTCATCGACACCGCCGACGCGTACAGCCGCGGCGAGTCAGAGGAGATCGTCGGCAAGGCGCTGAAGGGCCGGCGCGACGACGTCGTGCTCGCTACCAAGGCATTTCTGCCGATGGGCGACGATCCGAACCAGCGCGGCAGCTCGCGCCGCTGGCTCACTCGCGCGGTCGGAGACTCGCTGCGCCGCCTGCAGACCGACTATATCGACCTGTATCAGGTCCATCGACCGGCGCCGGACACCGACATCGAAGAGACGCTGTCGGTGCTCACCGATCTGATGCGGGAAGGCAAGGTGCGCGCGATCGGCGCCTCGACCTTCCCTGCGTCCGACATCGTGGAGGCGCAATGGGTCGCCGAGCGCCGCGGAGTGGCCCGGTTCCGCACCGAGCAGCCGCCCTATTCCATCCTCAACCGATCGATCGAGCGGGAGGTGCTGCCCACCTGCCAGCGCTACGGCATGGGCGTGATGGCGTGGAGCCCGCTGGCGAAAGGCATGCTCACCGGCAAGCACCGCAAGGGTGAGCAGCAGCCGGACTCACTTCGCGCGAAATTCTTTCCGAAGGCGATGACGGATGAGGGGAGCCTCGACAAGGTCGAGCGGCTCATCCCGCTCGCGCAGGGCGCGGGCATGTCGCTGATGCACATGGCGCTTGGCTTCGTGGTGGCGCACCCCGCGGTCACCTCCGCCATCATCGGCCCCCGCACCATGGAGCAGCTCGATGGCCTGCTCGCCGGCGCCGAGGTCGTGCTGGACGACGAGCTGCTCGATCGGATCGACGAGATCGTGCCGCCTGGAGTCGATGTGGCGCCGCTGGAGGGAGCGGCCTATTTGCCGCCGTCGATCGCGCAGGCCTCGTTGCGCCGCCGCCCCATGGCCGAGCGTGCGGCTGCCTGACAGGATGGCGTCTGCGCCGCGCATGGGCCCGGCAGAGATGGAGCTTCCGTATAGACTACGACCGGACTCTTTTCGCAAGACCCCACTCAAAGGAGAAAAAATGCCCGTCTCGAGCCGACACGACCCCTTTCCGGTGAAGGACCCCTATCATGGCATCTATGCCCATGGCGTCGAGACTCGCGCCGGCGCGAGGATTCTCCATGTTTCCGGGCAGGTCGGTGAATCTCCGGAAGGGGTATTGGCTTCTGATTTTGCGGGCCAATGCCGGCAGGCGCTTCTGAATCTCGAATCCGTCCTGCGAGAGGCCCGCATGTCCTTCCCTGACATCGTGAAGATGAGTTTTTTCTCGTGCGGCGCGAGGATCTGAGCGCATTGGCCGCGGTGCGCAAGGAGATGCTGGACGGCGTCCGACCCGCCGTCACGACGTTGTTCGTCTCTGGCCTCGTCTCTCCGGCGTGGCTCGTCGAGATCGAAGCGGTCGCCTGCGCGGAATGAGGCAACATACTCAAGTTAGTAGGCCGGCGGGACGCCGGCGCTCCCAGGAGACTCAGGGTTCCAGGCTATTCGAGGGTCGTGCGCAGGGTGCAATTGCGCATGATGCAATAAAGATAAGCCGCGATGCCTTGCGACAGGTTTTTTCCTGAAATTTGACACAGAGGCCTGATCCCTTTAGAAAGGAAGTGACAGCCCCAGACCATGGGGCGGGTGCGCAATTTTCCGAAGGGAGGTCAGCATGAAGACTTCGGGACGAGTCGTTTTCGGATTGCTCCTCGCTCTGATCCTGGCTTTCGGCGATGTCGCCCGGGGCGCCACCCTGGTCTACGACTTCCTCGCGCCCGGCGCGGTGGGGCTCTCGGGTTCCGAAACCGGGACCTACACCGTCGGCGGCGTGCCTCTCTTCATCGAAGCCGGCAGCCTGGATGCGGAGGGCGTCTTCGAGCGCGGAGGGTTCGGGGCCACCCTCGCCGTGATACAGCCCCTGCCAGACTACTTCCCAGGGGGGCTCGGAGTGCTCTCCTCGATCCCGTCCGGCACCGGGCTGGAGGAGGGGCTCTCGCACGATGAGGGGCTGCTCTTCCATTTCTCTCCCGGGTTCGAGCCCACTCGTTTCACCCTGAACGGCTTCACCTATGGAACGGGCTCGGGGGGATTCGAGGCGGTCCGCATCTTCCTGAACGGTGCGTATGCCGGCTACGCGCTCGGGGATTTCGACGGCACGGTGACGATCCCCCTGCCGGCGGGAGTCACCACCCTCGCCCTTTCGCCGGTGTGGGACTTCGACCTGATCAGTCCCTTGTCGTCCGATCCGATGTTCGCCGTCGCCTCGATCGAAGGAAACGTCCTCCCCCAAGCCGTCCTCGACATCAAGCCGGGCTCCTGCGAAAACCCATTGAACTTGCGAAGCCGCGGAGTGCTCCCCGCCGCCATCCTGGGCACCGGCGGGTTGAACGCGGCCGGCATCGATCCGGCCTCGGTCCGCCTGGCGGGAGTGGCTCCCGTGAGGAGCAGCCTGGAGGACGCGGGGGCTCCTGGAGACTGCGGCGCCGGGCCGGACGGCATTCCGGATCTCGCCCTGAAGTTCGACACCCAGGCCATCGTCCAGGCGATCGGGGCGAGGTTCGGCTCCATCCACGACCGGCGGACCGTCGTGCTGCCTTTCGAAGCGAAACTCAGGGACGGGAGGGTGATTCGGGGAGAGGATACGGTCTTGTTGATCGTGCCCGGGGGACGGTAGGGCGGAGGAGCCCGACGCGCCGCCTTCCGCGCTCGATAGCACCTTCTGGAAGCCGTCCGGGCCGGGCGCGATCTGCCCGGTCCGGACACAGATCAGAAGTTCTGGCACTCCGTGAAGGTGATCCCTTCGGGGCAGACCTTGATCCCTGAGGTGTAGTTGTTGAACCCGTAGGTGTTCAGGTCGTTGATCGTATTGCCCCCTGCGATCGCGAGGGTGCTGCAACTGCTCGACGTAACGAAGTCGTAGCACTTGTAGAGGATTGTCCAGGACCCGGCGGCCTCGACGTACGAGATCACGTCATTCCAGGCGTCGGGGAGACGGCCGTTCTTCTGGCCGCCGCAGTAAAACACCAGCCAGTCGGTTCCCGTGCCGTAGGCCACCTTGTTGAACCGGGCATCGGTGCACGTCTTTTCCCTGATCGCGGTGGAGGGTTTGTCGTGTTTCGCAACGAACTGCTCTCGCGCCTCCAGGGAGGTGAAACCGTAGACCACGTGGTTCGCGATCGAGCTCCGGTCCAGCAGGTAGTGCAGGGCCTCGCTCGAAGGAGCGTTCGCGGCGCCGTCCGGATTGATGACCAGGGTGAACGAGGACCGCGTCAGCCGGTCGAGACGGCCATCCGGCTCCTTCGGTTGGTGACGAGGATTTTCTGCCGCGAAAGCGGCGGTCGAGGCGAGGGCGAGGACGAGGGCGAGGACGGTGAACGAAAGGGATTTCTTCATACTCACTCCTTTTTCCAACAGGTCGAGCAGAGAAGACCGGTCCGAAAACTCCTTCGGGGATGAGACACCGGTCCTCGCAAACTCGACACTTCCTCATGCTGCGGCAGGAGGTCTGGTTGAGGATTATGATTGAATCAGAATCATTGAATATTGTAAACTACGTTTTGTCTGCAGGCCCCGGGCAGGAAGGGTTCCAGGCGGAATGTCGAGATAGACGACGCGGTGGCCGCGCTGGCGCACCCGCCGCGAGCGCGGCATTAGGACTCCTCTCAACGGGGGGCTGTCGCCGTCCGCTCCACCTGCTCGACTCCCGGCATGCGGGTTTCCCAGTCGCGAAAGATGGCGGACATGTCCCGCGCGCGCTCTTTGTAGAGCAGATCGTTCATCACCTCGTCCATCCATCGCCCCAACCTGGAGGCCGAGGCGCCGGCGAAGCTCCCCATCACTCCGAGGCCATGGTGCACCGCGCGCGCCGCATTGCCGGGGTGGTCGTAAAACAGGGGCAGCAGCACCATCGGCACGCCCTGGAGGATGCATTCCTTCACGCTGCTGAACCCGCCATGGCTCACCATCAGGGAGGCCCTTTCCAGGACCTCCAACTGGGGGACCTCGGGCATCACCAGGACGTTCGGGGGGCAGCGCAGAGCGCCGGCATCCAGGTAGCGACCGATGGCCACCACTCCCTGCCAGTGCGGACGCTCGGCCAGCGCGTCGAGGAACGCCTGGAAGAAAGGCGTGGCCTGCCGCACGTACTTGAACGGAGCCACGCTGCCCAGCGCGCAATAAACCAGCGGCCGGCCGTCCCGCAGCCGTTCCCAGGGAAACCCTCCATCGCGCCGCTCGGTGTCCACGGAGGGCTCGACGAACACGGTGCCGGCGGGGAGGCTCCGCCGGGGGAAGTCGAATTCCGGCGGGCAGAAGACCAGGTTCGGAAGCCGGAGAGCCGGCCAGGTCTCGACTCGAAATTCGATGCCGTCGAGCGGATACCCGCAGCGGCGGGCGAATTCCCTGACGTCGTCGAAAATCGCGAGGCGAAGGGGATCCAGCCGCTTCTGCCGCAGGAACAGCCGGCGCCAGGCCAGCCGGATCCGGAGCCGCGGGAATAGGCCGCGGCCCGGGATGATCGAGGTCTGGAAGGGAGGCACGTCAGGGTCCTGGACGGAGATCAGGCTGCTGGAAAAAGTGATCACCGGGACGCCGGTCTTCCACGCCCCGATCCCGATCCAGGGCGTCACGCTCGCCACGACGAACAGATCGGGCCGCACCGTGCCCAGGGCCCGCTCGATCTCCCCCTGCGCCATCAGCTCGCAGGTCTCCAGGACGCGGTCCCTGAAGCCGGGCAGGCCGAGAGACCGGCCGCTCGCCTCGTTCGCGTATTGCTCCGCGAGCGCCCCCGGGGGAAAGACCCGCTCGAAGATGGGGAGGAATTCGAAGCCCTGCTCCCGGACCCGCGCCTCGGTGTCCGGAATGCCGAGATAGACCACGCGGTGGCCGCGCTGGCGTAGCCGCCGCGCGAGCGCGAAGGTCGCGTTCATGCTCGCGGCCCAGTGAAATGGCATGAGAACGATGGTCGCCATTTCGTCGCCAGGGTATGCGCCCGGGGAGGGAGGCGGCAAGCCTTCCCTCCTCGCCGGCGCCGCTATTTCCTGGCAGCCTCCTCGGGCAGGTCGCTGCTGATGTACTTGTCCGCCACCGGCACGTGGACGGGGCCGAGGGCCGCGATGCGGTCGAGGGCCCGCCGGCTGTAGTCCGCGTGGCGGATGGCGTCCGCCGCCGGTTGCCAGCGGAAGGCGGGATCGCGCGAGAGCAGGAAGTCCACGAAGGGGGCCAGGAGCCGCAGCTCCGGGTTGGCCTCCTCGACCCACAGGAACTGCCCCGCGGTATTGACCTCGAGGAAGACGTGCTCCCCCTCCGGCGTCACGATGAAGTCGAAGCAGCCGAAGAGGATGCCCAGGTTTCCCATCAGCCGCCGGCAGGCCGCTTCCACGTCCGGCGGCAGCCGGTCCGGTTCCACCCGGATATGAGGCCCGGCGGCCCGCCAGTCCAGGCGCGTCGTTTCCAGCTCCTGCGAGAGCAGCCGGGCGGTCACGAAGTGGCCGCCCATCACGGTCACCCGCAGCTCGTGGGCCTTGTCGATCCGTTCCTGGAAGATGCCGGGGGTGAGCCGCAGGATCTCGTCCCCGGGCAGATCGTCCACGCTCACCTCGCTGGTCAGCAGGACCGCCACCCCGTCTTCGCCATTCCACTGCGCGGGGTAGAACGGCTTGTACACCGCCCGCCCCTGGAGCTCCTCCACGAACCGCCGGATGCGGGCGGGATCGTTGCTCATCAGCGTGGGGGGCACGGTCAGGCCCGCGCGCACCGCCTCGGGGAGCTGCACCGCCTTCAGCTCGGAGCGGGCGCGGGTCGCGAGGGGGTTCACCCAGAAGGCGTCCGGCGCGGCCAGATGGTAGAGCCCGTCGAGGAAGTCCCGGCACTCCCGCCGCGCCACGGGCACGTCGCCGGGGTGGAGGTCCGGGGGGAGGACCGGCGGCGTCGGACGCCGCATCCACATCACGTCGAACGGCGGGCGCCCCCCGTCCAGGGCCGGCCCCGCGATCTCCCAGCCCACCGCGCCGCCGCGGACCTCGATCGATCCTGTCTGGAGAGTGGGAAAGTCGGTGCCGCACCAGAGGACCGCCTCGTGCCCGCGGTCCTCTAGCGCCAGGGCTACTTCCTCGGCGTGAAGGTCCTCGGGATAGGTCGGGATCAACACTCGCGCCATGCAACATCCTCCAGGGCTCGAAGAGCGGGGAGACGCGTGAAAGCGGGCTGGAGAAAGGCCCCGGCCGGCCAGGCCGGGGTCTCGGGATGGTGGAGCGGATCGGACCGCGGCGCCTCAGTGGTCGCGGTACGGGCCGTCTGGCGGATCGGTCAGGGTCCAGCACTGGACGCGTTCAATGGAGCTGGCGCTGCCGTTCGCCTTGTCCAGCTCCTCGCGGCTCAGCTCCCGGGCCAGCCTGCGGCCGAGGATTCGTCCGGTGTGAGTGTCGTTCTTCTTCATTCTCACTCCTTTCTCGTCTGGAAGGGGCCCCGAGGACCACGCTCCCACTAGAAGGGGTGCCGCGAGCAGGGCAAGGTGAGACGATCATGGCTATGAAGCTATTTTTAGCTCTGACCGGCGAAAGCCAGCCCGGCGAGCCGGATCAGCGGGTCGTCCTGGAGCTGCCAGAGGGCGACCGCGTCGTTGGCCTGGCGGTACTGGCCGCCGAAGTGGAGGCCGATCACCTGCTGGGTCTCCAGGTCGACGACGCAGGAGCCGCTGTTGCCGCCGAGGGTCGAGCAGTCGTGGGTGAGCTTGCGCTCGCCGGCGTCGTGGCGCATCACGGTGCCGGGCTGCAGGCGCTTGACGTTGTAGATGTTCCCGAAGAGGCGCTGCATCGGCTCGGGGTCGTTGCGCCGGCCGTCCCAGGCGGGGTAGCCCACGACGTAGACGGTCCGCCCGGCGACCGGCCCGAGGCTCTCCGGGGTGGCGGCCAGCGGCAGCGGCGCGGGACCGTCCAGGGTGGCGCCGGCGCCCCCCTTGCGCGCGACCCGGAAGAGGGCCATGTCATAGCGGCCGTGCATGCCGATCAGCCTCTCGATGGCGAACTCGGCCGACCGGCCGGCGCCCAGATCCTCCTTGTAGTCCACCCGCGCCTTCATGCCGCGCGCGATCCCCCAGCGGCCGTTGCTCCGCGGCTCGGTGAACTCCAGGGCCACGTGACGGTTGGTGATCAGGATGTCCGGCGCCACCAGGAAACCGGTGCCGATCCATTGCAGGCTCGGATGGCCGTCCACCTCGACGCGGCCGACGCTCAGGAAGGTGTCCTCGATCGCCGCGCGCTTCGTCTCCAGCACCTGCCAGTCCTCGGGCGGCGGCAGGAACCTGCCGTCCTGGATCAGCAGGGCGGGGCGGCCGAAGAGGAGGACGATGGCCTCGAGGCCGATCTGCTCGGACGGCGCGAGCGGCGTCTCCGGCCCTCCCCGGAGGATCTTCTGGACCGCGCGGTGGCCGGCGGCCACGGTGGCCTCGCGCTGGGCCTGGAGGGCGCCTTCCACGCTCTCGTTCCGCGGCAGCCGTCCAGCCCCCGGCAGGGTCTCGGAGGTGGACGCGGCGGCGACCGATTCGAGCCCCGTCCGCGCCATCGGACCGGCGGCGGCGCCGGTGCCGGTTCCGGTGCCGGCCAGGGCGGTGGCCAGGACCTCCCCCGGATCGGTGGTGCGCAGGGTCTCGTGGACCTTCTCGAGCGGCGGCAGCCTGGCGATCAGGTCGGCGTTGTTCATGGCGTCTCCTCCTTGGGGATCGGTGAGACCCAGGCGCTCCAGGACGACGCGGGGAGC
>Ga0070665_100006459_pt1 | contig 11931 bp, 9 predicted proteins | sample KBSS13metaG_FD_65862 | JGI IMG/M metagenome (GOLD analysis project Ga0070665, IMG submission 65862) | Switchgrass rhizosphere microbial communities from Kellogg Biological Station, Michigan, USA - KBS S1-3 metaG | ecosystem: Host-associated > Plants > Roots > Rhizosphere > Soil ...
GCCGATCATCTGGCGCGCGACGCGTGCTTCGAGGCTGGACTTCACGTCGGAAAAGCGCTGGCCGCCGACGCTGATCGGGCCGAGCTCGGGGAAGCTGACACGACCATCGCGGCCGACCGTCAGTGGCAGCACCCGATTCTGGTTGCCATATAACTGCACGTCGAGCTCGTCGCCAGGACCGACGATGTAGTCCGAAGGCACGGGCACATTCGTGACGGGCGCAAAGGTTGACGGCGAGCGGTCGAACAGCTCGTAGCCGAACGGCTTGAGCGCATCCGCGCCGTATTTCTTCAGCGGCAGGCGGATAAGGGCCACATCGAAGTTGCGCAGCTCGGGATCCGCCTGCAACCGCATGGTCGCTTCGAACTGTGTCAGACCGGCGAGAGGGATGCCCGCGAAGCCCGGGAGCAGCAGCTGCCCTTCCGGCGACAGCCGATACGGATTACGCGAGCGGACCAGCTCGATGAGTTTGCGGCGACGCTCGAGTTCCTCCTCGGACAACTCCTTCACTCGGGTTTGCGACAGCACCTGCGCGCCTTGCTGGTTGATCAGCGGGCTTGCCGTAGCGGGCAGGTTCGGTCCCTGCATCGGCTGCTGCTGTTGCTGCTGTTGTTGTTGCTGCTGCTGAGGGCCCATCTGCGGGTTTGCAAGGACATTTTCGTCGGGCAGACCCACGCGCGGCAGATCGATACGGATGATGACGGTGTCGTCGCCCTTGAGGAGCGGCATGCCATTGCGGTACTCGTCGGCGTCTTCGTCGCGGTCTTTCCGCCGCAGTAACTCGAGCTGCTGCTGGGTCTGATCGCCCTGCTGCTCCGTGCGATCGCGGTTCTGAGCGTTCGTGTTCGTCCCGGGCGTCCCTGTGCTGGCGCCGCCCGTGATCTGCTGCATGATCGCGTTCCGCTGTTCGGGACTGAGGTTCCGGAGCATCTCGAGCTGTTCGGGGGTCGGGGTCGGGACCTGCGCCCCGGTGGGCGTGGCACCTGCCAGAATGACAGCCCCCTGAATGACGAACAGCACGGACAGAAACAGGCTACGGAACGCTCGCATCAGAATCCTTGGGCCATGGGTGGCAGGGCCCTTCCGGCCCACGCAAATTGGGCGCGATGATACGAGGCCGCCGACCCTCGCGCCAATGTTCTGCGCCGTACGGAGCGCGCATGCGATACTTGTCCGCATGATGAGAGTCTCGCGCGCAGCGTTGACGCTGCTAATAGCCGTCCCACTGTGCGTTTCCGCACGAGGCGTCAGCCCTTACCTTCCCCTCAACCTCGATCCCACCATCGAACGCCAGATCGAGCGCGTGCTGATCCTGGCTGATAAACCAGTGCTCAAGCGGCCCATCGCCACCGCGACCGTCCTCGACGCGCTACCGGCCGCCTGCAAGCGAGATCCCCAGTTGTGCGGGGAAGTGCGTCGCTATCTGCGGATTTACATGCGCAGCTGGGGCGTAACAGAGGCGAGCGTCGAAGGCGCTGCGACGAGCGGTTCGGACACCGCTGTTCCAAATCGCTACGGCATGACCACGGACTCCTCATGGGCGGCGTCCGTGCGCGGCTACTGGCAGCCCACCGATCACGCGCTCGTGAGCGTCGGCGCTGTCGCGTATGACAACGAAGTCGTTCCGGAAGGCTCCTTTCTCAGCTTCGGGTGGGATCGCGCCCAGTTGGACCTCGGCTATCGCGCGCACTGGCTGTCCCCGCTCAGCGACAGTTCCATGCTCGTCAGCACGCAGGCCGCCACCATGCCGTCGGTGACGATCTCGAACTACACGCCGCTCACGCGCTGGGGCATCAGCTACGAAGCGTTCATCGCCAGCATGTCCGAGTCGCACACGATCGAGTTTCAGGGCGAGTCCCAGACCGGGCGGCCTCGGCTCGCGGGCGTGCACCTGTCGATGGAGCCGGCGAGCGGCTGGGCACTCGGCGTCAATCGCCTGCTGCAGTATGGCGGCGGCGGCCGTCCCGGCTCGATCAACGACCTGCTGCACGCGTTCTTCAGCCCTTCGCGCTACGACAACACCAACGCGAACCTGAACGATGACCAGCAGTTCGGCAACCAGGTGGCCTCGGTCACGAGCTCGTTCCTGTTCCCGGGCAAGGTGCCGTTCTCCGTCTATTTCGAGTACGCCGGCGAGGATACGTCCGCGGGCCAGAATTACCTCCTCGGCAATGCCGCACTCTCCGCGGGAATTCACTTTCCGCGGCTGTGGGATCACTTCGATCTCAGCTACGAAGTGTCGGAATGGCAGAACGGCTGGTACGTCAACAGCGTCTATGGCGACGGCCTGACCAACAAGGGTCACGTCATCGGCCACTGGGCCGGCGACGACCGCCGCTTCTCCGACGGCATCGGCGCCCAGAGCCACATGCTGCGCGTCGGCTGGGAACCGGCGTTTGGCGGGCTCGTCGACGTGAAATTCCGCACGCTCGACAATCAGAACTCCTACGGAGGCGGCGGCTACAAGCGCGCGTATGACGGCACGCTGAGCTACTCGCGTCCGCTTAGATACATCACAGTGGGAGCCGAGGCATTCGTCGGCCGCGACGTGTTCGGCGAGGACTTCTCGCGCGTTGCCGCCTTCTTCCGCTACAACCCATCCGGCGAAAGCCCCTGGCGTGGCAACCTCGATGACGGTGGCGCGGACGTGTCCGACCCGACCGCCGAGCTCTTCGTCGAAGCCGGTCCCGCCTTCAACCGCGTGCGCATCGACCTCGACGAAACCACGTCGCCGCGAGTCTCGAACACGGGCGCGCACGTCGCCGTCGGCGCGCGTCGCGCGGTGTCAGAACGCAGCGACCTCGGGGCCCGGCTGGAAGCGGACGACGTTGATGGCCACACGCTGCTCAGCGTGCGCGCGATCGACTATCGCTATCGGTTCAGGGGTCCCATCGCGCTCAGCGTCTTCGTGGGCGCCTCACGCTACGATCTGGCTACTCCCGCCATGGGCCTCTACTACGGTGGCGGTTTGCAGTGGCGCGATGTTCTGCCGAGCTGGGATGTCGGGCTCGATCTGCGTACCGCGAAAAAAGTGGCGCGGGATCACCTGCTGCCGAGCGATCCGCAGAGCGTGCGGCCGGACAGCTTCTACACCGTCAACAGCCTCTCGCTCTATCTCACGAAGCGGTTCTGATCTCGCCCGTGTCGCTGAAGTAGCGGGCCCACATCCGCTCGAACGGTGAGTCGGACGGGTACGTCCCGTTCTTGCTCTGCCGCGCGTTGCGCACGATCAGGTTGTTCCAGAGATGCACGGCGCGGCTGTTCTCCAGCGAGATCGCCGAGCCCGCCGCCGGGCTCTCGAACAGCAGCCGGAAGTTCTCGTGCGTGACCGGATAGAAATGCCAGGACGGCAGCGCTTCCTCGGTGTAGCCGAAGTGCGCGAGGGCGTGCGTCAGTCCGACCGGGCCGCTTTCGCCCCAGCGCACGTTGCCGCGGAAGTTGCCCTTGAACAATCGGCGCTTCAGCTTGCGCGCGCGCAGCGTGAAGTCGTCATACGGCAGCCAGCGGTTGGGATGCTCGCAGACTTCCGCCATCCAGCTCGCGAGCGGGTCACCGCGCCGCAGACCCAGCACCGCGTTGTTGATGGTGCGCTCGTCCTGCCACGCGAACACGCGCGGCTGCGAATAATCGAAAGGCTTGAGGCACACCACATCGGTGTCCGCCCAGATGCCGCCCCGCTCGAACAGCAGCCGGTAGCGGAACCAGTCCGCGAACGGCGCGAGCGAGTTGGTGCGCCGGTGCCGGAAAATCAGGTTGCGCGGCAGGATCTCTTCCGCGTTCCGGAGCGTGATGCCCGCGGGGACGTCGGCGATCTCGTCGTACGCATACAGATCGACCGCGTGTCCGTGATGCACGAACGACGTGAGCGACAGGCGCTCGACACGGGAAAGCGGCGCTCCGTGCCAGAACATCTGGATGACCGGCAGCGCTTGCTGCGCGATCGCGATCGGGCTGATCAGTGGAACCTGCACGTCGGCATTCTCAGGACGACATCCTCATTTTGTCTATCGCGTGGAGCAGTTTGCCCACCACCGGGGACGCCGGCGGGTTGCCCGACGGATCCCGAACGGCCGGTGCCAGCTGCTCCGCGAGCTTCTTGCCCAGCTCCACGCCCCACTGATCGAAGGAGTTGATTCCCCACACGACGCCCTGCGTGAACACCTTGTGCTCGTAGAGCGCCACGAGCTTACCCAACGTCACTGGATCCACCTGCGTGAACGCCACGACGGTGCTCGGCCGGTCGCCGATGTGCACCTTGTGGGGAATGAGGTAATCGACCCGATCCGGCGGCAGCTTCTGTTTCTCGAGCTCGGCGCGCACTGCGGGGGGCGGATTGCCAGCCATGAACGCCTCGGCTTGCGCCAGGCAGTTGGCGATGGCGAGGTTCTGCTGCTCCTGGTTTCCGGCAGACGACTTCGCCGGCACCAGAAAATCGAGGGCCGCGCGCGGCGTGCCCTGATGCAGCAGCTGGAAGAAAGAATGTTGCGCATTGTTGCCAGGCTCGCCCCAGATCACGGCAGCGGTATCCCATTCCACTCGCAGACCTGCCAGTGAGACGCTCTTGCCGTTGCTTTCCATCTCGAGCTGCTGCAGGTAGGCCGGAAATCGGGCGAGACGGTCGTCGTACGGCAGCACCGCGAGCGTCGGCAGGTGACGGAAGTTGACGTTCCAGACGCCGAGCAGGCCCATGAGGGCCGGGAGGTTGTGCCGCCACGGTGCACAGCGGAAATGCTCGTCCATCTCGTGCCCGCCGCGCAGGAACGCGAGGAAATGCTCGCGGCCGATCGCGATGGCGAGCGACACGCCGATGGAAGACCACATCGAATAGCGGCCGCCAACCCAATCCCACATCTGGAAACGGTAGTCAGGATGCACGCCGAACGCATCCATGGCCTTGTGGTTGACGGACACTGCGGCGAAATGTTCGCGCACCGACTGCTCGCCGAGCTTGCCCTTGATCCACGCGCGCGCGGTGTTCGCGTTGGTGAGCGTCTCGAGCGTGGTGAACGTCTTGGACGCGACGATGAAGAGCGTGGTTTCCGGATTCGCGCTCTCGAGCACGTCCGCGAGCCGGCAACCGTCCACGTTCGACACGAACTCGCAGCGCGGACCGCCGCCCGTGAAACGCTTCAGGGCCAGCACGGCCATCGCCGGCCCGAGATCCGAGCCGCCGATGCCGATGTTCACCACGAGGGTGAATTTCTTCTTGGTGCTGCCGACGATCGTGCCACTGCGCACGCGGTCGACGAACGAAAGCATGCGTTCGCGCTCGTCGAGCACGAGCTTCTCGATCTCGGCGCCACCGATGCCGGCACCACGCGGCTGCCGCAAGGCGACGTGCAACACGGCACGACCTTCGGTCGCATTGATCGTGTCCCCGCGCCACATGGCCTGGATGCGCTCCTTCAACGCCACCGCATCGGCTAGCGCCGCGAGCTTGCCCATCACGGGCTCGTCCACCCGCTGCCGCGAGTAATCCATCAGCAGGCCGGCCGCTTCGGCGGAGAAGTGCTCGAAGCGCTTCGCGTCGCCGGCGACGAGCTCGCGGGTTGCCACGCTGCTCAACCGGGCCGCGTGCGTCTCGAGCTCTTTCCAGATCGGGGTGCGGGGGCCGGGAACAGTGGCGTCAGCCATGGTTAGCGCCTGTAGAAGTCCGCCACGCTCTGCACGACATAGCGAAGCTGGTCTTCGGTGAGCTCGGGGAAGATCGGCAACGCCAACGTTTCCTCCGCTGCCCGTTCGGATTGCGGGAAATCGCCTTTGCGATGCTTCAGGTACGCGAAGCATTCTTGCAGATGCAGCGGCACGGGATAGTAAATTTCGGTCCCGACGCCGGCCGCCATCAGGTGCTGGCGCAATTTGTCGCGATCCCGAACGCGGATCACGTATTGATTGAAGATATGACGCAGGCCAGGCACGGCACGCGGCGTCTCCACCGCCTTGCCCAGGTCCGCCGCTTCGAAGGCGTTGTCGTAGATGCGCGCGTTGCGCTGACGGCCCGCGCTCCAGGCATCCAGATGCTTCAGCTTGATGTTGAGCACCGCGGACTGGATCTCATCGATGCGGAAATTGCCGCCGATGAAGGCGTGGTAATACTTCGGCTTGCCGCCGTGCACGCGCAGGATCTCGATACGTTCGGCCAGCGCCGTATCGTTCGCCACCACGCACATGCCCGCGTCGCCGAACGCGCCGAGGTTCTTGGTGGGGAAGAACGACAGGCAGCCGACGTCACCGAAGCTGCCGGCGCGCGCTTTCTGTGCATCTTCCGCACCGATGGCCTGCGCCGCATCCTCGATCACCTTGAGGCCGAAGCGCCGCGCGATCTGCACGAGCGGCCCCATCTCGGCCACCTGCCCGTACAGGTGCACCGGCATGATCGCCTTGATGACGCCCTGCGTGTCCTTGTTGATGAGCTTGCCGTCCTTGGTCTGGCAGCGTCGCTCGATGAACGACAGCACCGACGCGGGCGACAGGTTGAAGGTGTCCGGCTCGATGTCGCAGAACGTGGGGCGCGCGCCGGTGCGCGCGATCGTCCCCGCGGTCGCGAAGAACGTGAACGGGCTCGTGATGACCTCGTCCCCCGGCCCGATGTTGAGCGCCATCAGGGCGACGAGCAGCGCATCCGTCCCGGAGGAGACGCCGATGCCGAAGCGGCACTGGCAGTAGGCAGCGACCGCCGCTTCGAGCTCGCGGGTGGCCGGCCCCAGAATGAAGGCCTGGCTGGCGCAGACCTTTTCGATGGCGGCCTGGATTTCCTTCTGGAGCGGCTGGTACTGAAGCTTGAGGTCCAGCAGCGGCACCCCCTGGGTGGGTGCCGGCTGCGTTTTCGAATCCGACATGCGATCTCCGCCCGCGCGTCGCGGGGCTTTTCAAGGCGTCGGATTCTAGCGTGACTTCTGGCCGTAATACTCCAGATACCAGTCTACGAACCGGCGTACGCCCTCTTCTACCGTCGTGGCCGGGCGGTAGCCGACGTCCGAGACGAGGTCGTCGATGTCGGCACTGGTTTCGGGCACGTCGCCGAGCTGCAACGGCAGCATGTTCTTTTGCGCCTTCTTCCCGAGGCACTGCTCCAGCACCTCGATGTAATGCATCAGCGGCACCGGCCGGTTGTTACCGATGTTGTAGATGCGGAACGGCGCGTTGCTGGTCGAGGGATCGGGCTTGTTGCTGTCCCACTTCGGGTCGGGCTGCGCCACGCGGTCCATCGAGCGCACCACGCCTTCGGCGATGTCCTCCACGAACGTGAAGTCCCGCTTGTGATGGCCGTGGTTGAACACGTCGATCGGCTTGCCTTCGAGGATGTTCTTCGTGAACAGGAACAGCGCCATGTCCGGCCGGCCCCACGGGCCGTACACCGTGAAGAAGCGCAGGCCGGTGGTCGGCAACTTGAAGAGCGATGAGAAGTTGTGCGCCATCAGCTCGTTCGCGCGCTTGGTCGCCGCGTACAGCGACAGCGGGTGATCGGCGATGTTGTGCACGGAGAACGGCATGTTCGTGTTCGCGCCGTAGACCGAGCTGGTCGACGCGTAGACGAGATGCTCCACCTTGTTGTGCCGGCAGCCTTCCAGCACGTTCAGCGTGCCGGTGACGTTGCTCTGGATGTAGGTGTGCGGAAAGTCGATGGAGTACCGCACACCCGCCTGCGCCGCGAGGTGCACGACACGCTGGAATTTCTCGCGCGCGAACAGTTCGGCGACGCCCTGCTGGTCACTGAGATCGAGCTTCGCGAGACGAAACTTCGGCAGCTTCTCCAGGCGCGCGAGGCGCGCCAGCTTCAACGTGACGTCGTAGTACTCATTCAGGTTGTCGAGCCCGACTACCTCGTCGCCGCGCGCGAGCAGCTTGTGCGCAACGTGTGAGCCGATGAATCCGGCAGCGCCGGTGACGAGGATCTTCATTCGTTCATCACCTCAGAGCCGCCCGTCGGTTTCTTCCGCACGGAAGACATGTTTGATGTCATACATCACGTGGTTCTTCTTGCCGAGCTTGCGCAGGCCTTTCGAGCCGGCATCCTTGAACTCGCGATGCGACACCGCGAGGACGATCGCGTCGTACGCGCCGCGATTCGACAGCGCATCGCGCACCGGCCGCACGCCGTACTCGTGCTTGCACTCGGCACCGTTCGCCCACGGGTCGTGAATATCGACCTTGGCGCCGTACTTCTCCAGCTCGCGCACCACGTCGATGACCTTCGAGTTGCGGATGTCCGGGCAGTTTTCCTTGAACGTGATGCCGAGCATCAGCACGCGCGCGCCATTCACATGGATGCGCTTCTGCGTCATGAGCCGCACGACTTCCTGGGCGACGTACATCGCCATGTTGTCGTTCAGGCGACGGCCCGCCAGGATCATCTCGGGGTGATAGCCGATCTCCTGCGCCTTGTGCGTCAGGTAGTACGGATCGACACCGATGCAGTGGCCGCCGACGAGGCCCGGCCGGAAATTCTGGAAATTCCACTTGGTGCCGGCCGCCACCAGCACCTCCTCGGTATCGATACCGAGCCGGTTGAAGATGAGCGCCAGCTCGTTCATGAGCGCGATGTTCACGTCGCGCTGGGTGTTCTCGATCACTTTCGCCGCCTCGGCCACGCGGATCGAGCCCGCAGAATGCGTGCCCGCCTTGATGATCGTGCGGTAGAGCTTGTCGACGAAGTCCGCCACTTCCGGCGTCGAGCCCGAGGTGACCTTCTTGATCGTCGGCAGGCGGTGTTCCTTGTCGCCCGGGTTGATGCGCTCGGGGCTGTAGCCCGCGAAAAAATCCTTGTTGAAGGTGAGGCCGGACTCGCGCTCCAGGATCGGCACGCAGACCTCTTCCGTGCAGCCCGGGTACACCGTGGATTCGTACACCACGACGTCGCCCTTCTTCAGCACCTTGCCGACGCTCTCGCTCGCCTTCACGAGCGGCGTGAGATCGGGGCGTTTGTACTCGTCGATCGGCGTCGGCACCGTCACGATGTAGACGCGGCACTTCTTCAGGTCCGCCAGATTGGTGGTGAAGGTGAGCTTGTCGGCGGCCTTCAGCTCGGCACGGGTGGTCTCGAGAGTGCTGTCGCGGCCGGCCTTGAGCTCGGCGATGCGGTCCGACTTGACGTCGAAGCCGACCGTCTCGAAATGCTTGCCGAACTCGACTGCGAGCGGCAGACCGACGTAGCCCAGGCCGATGACGCCCAGGCGGCACTTACGCATGTTGAGCACGATGACGGAGATTCCTTGCTGTTTGGTTTTCGTTGCAGGCGGATCGCAATTGTCGGCCCCGGACCGTGGGCGCGTCCGAGACGGGGTTGGCATCCCGTCTCGTTCCCGAGCCCTGCCCAGGGGTAGGCCCCGATACAAATCAGGCACTTGAGGCAGATTGTGCCACTACTGCGGGAGGGGGCTCCAGCGCCTGCCACAGGCACTTGCCCTTACTCGCCTTGCCGATGATGGCGAGCATGGCATCGTGAAGTTTCAGCTCTTCGGGTGAAGCGCTGACAACGACGAGCGGCACGGCCGGTCGCACCAGCGCCCGCACCTGCCCGGCCATCTGGGACGCCGCCGTCTCCACGCCGAGCGCCAGGCCCACCTGGCCGCCGGTCATGGCGAGATACACGTCCGCCAGGATGCGCGCGTCGAGGAGCGCGCCGTGCATCTCGCGGTGCGAGTTGTCGATGGAGTAACGCTTGCAGAGCGCGTCCAGGTTGTTGCGCTGGCCGGGGTGCATCTGCCGCGCGAGCGCGAGCGAGTCGAGCACGCGGCACTCGGCGTTGATGGTCCGGCCGGCGAATGTCGCGATCGTCTTCCCGAGCATCCGCAGCTCGTGATCGAGGAAGGCGACGTCGAACGCGGCGTTGTGGATCACGAGCTCGGCGCCGGAGATGAACGTCATCAGCTCCTCGGCCACCTCGGCGAAGCGCGGTTTGCCGCGCAGCTGCTCGAGCGTGATGCCGTGGACTTCGAGCGCACCCTTGTCGATGTCGCGATCGGGATTGAGGTAGTGATGGAACGTACGGCCGGTCGGCCTGCGATTCAGAATCTCGACACAACCGATTTCGATGATCCGGTGACCCAGCTCGGGCTCGAGGCCTGTGGTTTCGGTGTCGAGAACGATCTGCCGCATGTCTAGGTGCCGGGGAACGAAGCCGTAAGTAGTGGTGCTCGCGCCGATACTGATGTGTCTCGACGACGGAAGTCTAACTCAGGTGCGCGCCTGCATGGCGTCGATCGCTTCGTTGGCGAGCTGGTCGACGCGCTCGTTGCCTGCGACGCCCGAGTGGCCGCGCACCCAGTGCCACTCGAGATTGTGCTGTTGAGCCAGTGCGTCGAGACGTTCCCACAAATCCTGATTCTTGACGGGCTTTTTGTCCGCCGTTTTCCAGCCGCGCTGCTTCCAGCTCGCGACCCACTCGCTGATTCCCTTGATGACGTACTGCGAGTCGGTGTACACGCGCGCCGTGGTGCCCGGATTCTTCAGCGCCTCGAGGCCGCGAATCGCCGCGAGCAGCTCCATGCGATTGTTGGTGGTGTGCGCTTCGCTGCCGGAGAGTTCCTTGCGGAGTTCTCCGGAAATCAATAACGCGGCCCAGCCGCCGGGACCTGGGTTACCTCGACAGGCCCCATCCGTATAAATCTCGATGTGCTTCACGAGCGAAAAGAGCCCGTCTGACGTGTCGTCGGCTTGACGAGACCGCCGATGACCGCCGGCTTCTCGCGGAAGCGCGGCCGTATGGGCGTCATGGTGTAGACGCGCTTGCGCGCCTTGAGGAGGTAGGCGCCGGCGGGAAAGGGATTCAGGCCACGGCGCAGGTAACGGCCGGTGCCCTCGCCCGGGTGCGAGCCCGAGCCCCATGGATTTGCAAACAGGTAGTGTCGTGACGACACGACTTCGTAGCCCAGCAGAACCAGCCAGTCTCTCACGCGTTTCTCGGAGAGCACGCGGCGCATGCCGGGCGGAAACCCCACCCGGCTGTAGCGCGCGCGCAGCCCCCAGGGGCTCCAGGGCGCGAAGCCGAGCACCAGCAACTGACCTTCCCCGGTGAGCACACGATCCACTTCACGCACGATGGCGTACGGATCGGAGGCGAACTCGAGCGTATGAGGCAGCAGCACGGCATCCATCGAATCGCTGTTGATCGGCAGCTGCGAGGCGCGCCCGATTACGTCTACTCCGGCACCGAGTTCGAGCGGAGCCACGACCGTCTGGCGGCGTGTGCGGCTGCTCCCGAGCAACTCGCGCCCGCGTCCCCAGGCACCTACCTGCAGCAGCTCCCAGCCGAAGACGTCTTCGAGCGCTTCCCGCAGCAGCTCGGATTCCGCGGCCAGCAGGCCGGCACCGAGCGAGCCGGACCACCAGGAGCTGAGGGCTGCGTCACGATTCATGAGTCAGTACGGAAGTCGCAGGCTTGCGGTTTTGCGAAGTCACGGGCTGGTAATAGTGTGAACTGGCAGGGTAAATTCCGGTCCATGAACCCGTAGTTTCGTGCCCGGGAAATATGTCCTGCGCGCGAGGCGACCTTAGCACGCGCGGCGGCGGCAGACGAAGAGTGCGTATCATCACTCGCCGGCCCGCACTAGAACTCGCTTTCGAGGGTACGAAACTTGATGAAGTCGGCCGTCTCTGTAGTCGTTGCTGTCATTGCCCTCGCCGGCTGCGCGCATACGCCCTCCCCGGATCGGGATCGTCCCCTGACGGGTCACTCGGAAGAGCCCGTTGGCGTCGTCGTCCCACCCGCTCCGGCCGCTGAAACCAGCGCCACGAATCCTGAACCATTCACGCCGCCGGGCGCCCAGGCCCCCGCGGTAGAAGAGTCCGCCACCGAGCCGACCCCGGTCGCCGGCATCACGCCCGCCCAGTACAGCGACCTCTTCGACCGCATGCGCGCCGGCTTCAAGCTCGAGGACGAAGACCGCCACGCCATCGACACGAATGCCGACTGGTACGCCAATCACCCGG
>Ga0070665_100006460_pt1 | contig 11931 bp, 9 predicted proteins | sample KBSS13metaG_FD_65862 | JGI IMG/M metagenome (GOLD analysis project Ga0070665, IMG submission 65862) | Switchgrass rhizosphere microbial communities from Kellogg Biological Station, Michigan, USA - KBS S1-3 metaG | ecosystem: Host-associated > Plants > Roots > Rhizosphere > Soil ...
CGTCAGGCCGCAGAAATCCGCGACGCGCAGCGCCGCCTCGAACGCGCGTCGCTCACGATCAACGAGGGCCATTGGGAGATCGATCTCGCGGCCCGCAAGCACTGGGCTTCGGCCAACTACTACGAGCTGCTTGGTTATCGGCCGGGCGAGGTCGAATTCGACACGTTCGAAAAGCTCAACGCAATCACGCATCCGGATGACATGCCGAGCGTGCAGGAGGCGATGGACAAGCACATCGCGGACGCCGCCCACCCGCATGACGTCGAGCTGCGCGTCCTGACGAAGAGCGGCGTCTACAGATGGTTCCGCTTGCGCGGCAATGCCGAGCGGGACACCGAAGGTCGAGTCGTTCGCGTCGCGGGCTCGCTGCAGGACATCGAGCGCCGCAAAGTCGCGGAGGCTGCGCTGACGGATGCGCGAGCGCGCTTCGATCGCGCGGTCCGCGGCACACAGGATGGCCTGTGGGAAGCCGACACCGTTTCACAACGCATGTGGATTTCGCCGCGGATGCAGTCGCTCCTGGGCTTCAGGGAAGGCGAGCTGGGCGATCACCTCACCGTGATCCGCGAACGCATGCATCCCGACGATCTGCAGGGCGCGGACGAGTCGCTGCTGCATGCGATTCAGAAAGGCCTCTCCGTCGACCGGGAGTTGCGCCTGCAGAAGAAGGACGGCACCTGGCGCTGGTTCCGCGTCCGCGGCACGCCGGAGCTGAAGGCCTCGGGCGAAGTGCACTACATGTCCGGCTCGATGCAGGACGTGACCGAGGCCCGCGCCGCGCGCGACGCGCTCATCGAGGCGTCGGAGGCAGCGCAGGCCGCGAATCGCTCGAAGAGCGCCTTCATCGCGAACGTGAGCCATGAGATCCGCACGCCGATGAACGGCATCATCGGCATGACGAGCCTGCTGCTCGACACGCAGCTCGACCGCTCGCAGCGTGAGTACGCGGACACGATCCGCGCGAGCGCCGACGCGCTCCTCACCGTCATCAACGACATTCTCGATTTCTCCAAGATCGAGGCCGGCAAGCTCGACATCGATGCGATCGAGATGGACCTGCCCAGCAACGTGGAAGACGTCGGCTCGACCCTGGCGTTCCAGGCTGCGGCGAAAGGTCTCGAGCTGATCGTCAACGTGCATCCCGACGTGCCGATGCAGGTCATCGGCGATCCGCAACGCATCCGGCAGTGTCTGATCAACCTGATCGGCAACGCCATCAAGTTCACCAAGGCCGGCGAGATCGCCGTGGAAGTCTGTCGGCACGGCGGGTCCGAGGACGCACCGGTCATCCGCTTCGAGGTTCGCGATACGGGCATCGGCATCGCGCCGAAGGCGCTCGACACGCTGTTCCAGCCGTTCGTGCAAGCGGACGTTTCAACAACGCGCAATTTCGGTGGCACAGGCCTGGGGCTGTCCATCGTGAGCCGACTCGCCGAGCTGATGGGCGGCACCGTCGGCGTGAGCTCCGTGCTCGGCGAAGGCTCTACGTTCTGGTTCTCGTTGCCGATGCGCAAAGTCGCACCAGTAGAGCAGTCCTCGCCAACGACAACGCCGCGGGCCGGCCGCCGCGTGCTCGTAGTCGACGACAACGAAACGAATCGCCGCGTGCTGGCGACGCGCCTCGCACACGTCGGCTACGACGTCGCGCTCGCATCCAGCGGGCGCGAGGCGCTCGTGACGATGCGACTGGCTCTCGCCGCCAACCGCGGCTTCGATCTCGTGCTGTCGGACTTCCAGATGCCCGACATGGATGGCGCGATGCTCGGAGAACGCATCAACACCGATCCGGCGCTGTCACAGGCGCGCGTCGTGTTGCTGACCTCGATCGACCGGCAGGGCGATCTCGTCAAATTCGCACAGCTCGGCTTCGCGGGATACCTGACGAAGCCGATCCGGGCGCGGGAGCTGCTCGCCTGCCTCGACAAGGTGTTCGAGCATGAGGCGCAGGCGTGGCATGCGAAGACCCATCCGATCGTGACGACGAACTCGCTCACCCGGGACTCCGCCACTCGGCCGTTCTCCGGCAAGGTGCTGCTCGTCGAAGACAACATCGTGAACCAGAAGGTCGGTCAGCGATTCCTGGAGCGCCTCGGCTGCACCGTCACGCTCGCAGAGAACGGACAGGAGGCCATCGACGCGTGGAAGGACGGCGGATTCCGCCTCGTGCTGATGGACGTGCAGATGCCGGTGATGGACGGCTACACCGCGACTCGCCAGATCCGCGACCTCGAACGCGGACGCCTGCGCACGCCCATCGTGGCGCTCACCGCGAATGCCATGACCGGACAACTCGAACGCTGCCTGCAATCCGGGATGGACGGCCTGCTCACCAAGCCGCTCGAACCCGAGCGACTCGAAGAAGTGCTCGAACGTTTCGGCCTCGGCGCGCCCGAGGAAGCGCTGGACGAACCCGCGCGCGCCTGACGTGCGCCTGCGACGCGACTCGCCAAAAGGTGAAATGCGTCATAGCCGCTCGTCCCTGAATGAGAGCCGGTCGACAGCGGTCCATTTTCGGTGTGAAACGGGTCAGGGCGGCGCTGCACCAAATCCGTTCAAATCGGTGTCATGGACGCCCATCACGAGCGGCTGATGCTTCGCACGCTCGTCGACAACCTGCCGGACTTCATCTACGCCAAGGATGCCGTGGGTCGTTTTCTGCTGGCCAATGCGTCCGTCGCGCGTCACATGGGCACGACGCCCGAGAATCTGCTCGGCAAGACCGACTTCGATTTCTTCCCACCCGATCTCGCTGAAGCGTATGCCGAGGACGAACGCCGCGTGATGCGCTCCGGTGAAGCGCTGATCAATCGCGAAGAAGCGGGCCTCGACGCGAACGGCAACGCGATCACGATCCTCACGACCAAGGTGCCGCTGCGGGACGAGGAAGGCCGTGTGGTCGGCATTCTCGGCATCGGGCGCGACATCACGGCGCGCGTGAAGGTCGAAGCGGAGATTCGCGCCGCGCGCGAAGCGGCGGAAGCGGCCAATCGCGCGAAGAGCGACTTCCTCGCCAACATGAGCCACGAGATCCGCACGCCGATGAACGGGGTGCTCGGCATGTCGGAGCTGTTGCTGGACTCGCGCCTCGACACCGAACAGCGCGACTGTGCGGAAACGATCCGCGAGAGTGGCAAGGCGCTGCTCACCGTCATCAACGATATTCTGGACTTCTCGAAGGTCGAGGCGGGAAAGCTGGAGCTGGAAGCCATCGAGATGGACGTGCGCAGCAGCGTCGACGAATGCGCGCGCCTGCTCGCAATTCAGGCACACGCCAAGGGACTCGAGCTGGAAGTCTCCTGCGATCCGGAACTGCCGGAGAGTGTGCGCGGCGATCCGAACCGGTTGCGACAGATCCTGCTGAACCTCGGCGGCAACGCGGTCAAGTTCACGAGCCGGGGATCGGTGCGCGTTTGCATCGGCGTGCTCGAGGCGACCGCGCACGACGTGCTCGTGCGTTTCGAAGTGCGCGACTCCGGCATCGGCATTCCTAAAGACCGTCTCGATTCGCTGTTCAAGCCCTTCACCCAGGTGGATGCGTCGACGACGCGGCGCTTCGGTGGCACCGGCCTCGGCCTGTCGATCGTGCGCCGACTCGTCGAGCTGATGCATGGGACGTGCGGCGTCGAGAGTGAGCTCGGGGTCGGCTCGAAGTTCTGGTTCACCGCGCGCTTCGGCCGGACGACGGCAATGGAGACGGCGGCCGCGGCAGCCGGCAAAGCCGAGATCTCGGCGCAATCCGTCGCTCCTCATCGCCGCGTGCTCATGGCGGAAGACAACATCGTGAACCAGCGCGTCGCCGCGCGCATGCTCGAGAAGATGGGCTACGCCGTCGACGTGGTGAACGACGGGCGCGCAGCCGTGGCCGCCTGGGCGCGCGGCGGCTACGACGCCATTCTCATGGATTGCCAGATGCCGGAGATGGATGGCTACGCCGCCACGCGCGAGATCCGCCGGCAGGAGAACGGCACGGCGCGCATCCCGATCATTGCGTTGACCGCGCACGCGATCAAAGGCGCCGACGAAGAATGCTTCGCGGCCGGCATGGATCACTACATCACCAAGCCCTTCGATCGCGACGAGCTGCGCGACTGTCTCGAAAGAAGCCTCGCACGCGCCGCCTGACGGGAACGGGGATTGCTTCGTGACTCCCGGCGAAATAGTCGGGAGAGGCAATGGGTATTCTCAAGGTGCTGGGCATCGCCATCATCATCGTGTGGCTGGTGCTGTGGCTTGCGGTGAAGGTCACCTTCGCGGCGGTTCATCTGCTGCTGCTGCTCGGTCTTGCACTGGTGGTCGTCGGGTTCCTCAAGGCGGCCAATCGACCGGGATGACCGCAGCTCTCAGCTTCGAGCGCTGCGCCGATTGAGCGGCACGTCGATCGTGCAACGAACCGAAGTCTCGTTGAGCTCATAACGTGTGATCGCGCCGAGGGAATGCGGCAGCACCCGTTCGATGAGCTCACGACCGTAACCGTGGCCGGCCTGCGCATCGGGTGACGGTGCACTCGCCGCGACCCACGTTTCCGTCCAGTCGAGCGTCAGGCGCTTCTCACCGTGCTCGAACGTGAGGACGCGCCATTCGACGTTGAGCCTTCCGCTTTCATTGCTCAGTGCGCCGTACTTGCGCGCATTGGTCGCGAGCTCGTGGAGTGCGAGCGAGAGCGTCTGAACCATCGAGTTCTGCAGCGGCACGTCCGGCCCGCTGAGGCGCATGCGGTTGAGCGCTTCCTCGGCGCCGAGCGCCGCCAGTTCCATCCGTACGAGCATCTCGATGGTGATCGGGTCCTGCTCCGAGCGCGAGAGCAGACCTTGCACGCGTGACAGCGCACCGAGCCGGTCTTCGAACTTGGCGCGGAACACGTCGAGGGAGTCGCTCGCGGCGAGCGTTTGATTCGCGATCGACCTCACGACTGCGAGCAGATTGCGCGTGCGGTGCTGCAGCTCCGCGACGACGACGCGGAGGTGATCCTCGGCGCGGGCGCGCTCGAGCGCATCCCAGACCCGGTTGGCGACTTCCTGGACGAGGGCGGCTTCCTCGTCGGTCCAGTGACGGGGCCCGGAACTTTGGACTGCGATCGCCGCGACCAGTCGGCCGCCGCGGATGAGAGGCGGGCACATCGCACCGCGGATGCCGATCGCGCGATACGCATCAATGCCCTCCCGGACGTGCGCGCGCGGATCCGTTTCGACGTCGTCTACGCGCCAGAGCTTGCCGTCGCGCCAGCCTTGCACCATCGTCGGGCCGAAGCTGTCGAGGTGATGGCGGCCGACGATGCTCGGTACCGTGCCGTCGGTCCAGTCGGACCAGACGTTTGCATATCGGGTGGATTCATCCATCTCCGCGTAGACGACGCGGGTGGCCGACATGTGCCGGCCTAACGCCTCGGCAGTGGCGTCGGTGATGGCGCGGGCATCGACAAGGTTGCGCAGCCGATCCCCCAGGGCGAGCAGGAACGACGGTCGTCGATCCTGCATCGCCACGTTTGGGATCTGGCGTGACGTCTCACGCGCGAGTGGTGAGCGTTTCTCGGTCATCGTGACGCGCGGTCAGGGAGTCGCGCGTCATTCTGCGCCGCTCGACGGCCATGGCAAGCCTGTCGAGCACGGTGATGGAGGTGTTCCAGTCGATGCAGGCGTCCGTGATGCTCTGCCCGTAGCGCAACGGCTTGCCGTCTACCTGATCCTGACGGCCGGCGACGAGATGGCTTTCCACCATGACGCCGCCGATGCGGCGATCGCCGGCTTCGATCTGCTGGGCGATCGAATCGACCACGATCGGCTGGTTCTCGTACTTCTTGCTGCTGTTGCCGTGGCTCGCGTCGATCATCACGCAGGTGCGCACGCCGCCAGTGGACATAACTTTGGTCGCTGCGTCGATGCTCGCGGCGTCGTAGTTGGGCGTCTTGCCCCCGCGAAGGATGACGTGGCAGTCACCGTTGCCGGCCGTCGTCGCGATGGCGGTACGACCCTGCTTGGTGACCGCCAGGAAATGATGGGCCTGGGACGCGGCTTGCACCGCATCGACCGCGATCTTGACGTTGCCGTCGGTGCCGTTCTTGAAGCCGACCGGGCAGGAGAGGCCCGAAGCGAGCTCGCGGTGCACCTGGCTCTCCGTCGTGCGCGCGCCGATGGCGCCCCAGGCGACGAGGTCTGCGATGTACTGCGGCGTGATCATATCCAGGAACTCGCAGCCGGCCGGCAATCCCATCTCGTTGATGCCGAGGAGCAGGCCGCGGGCGAGACGCAGGCCATCGTTGATGCGGAAGCTGCCGTCGAGGCCGGGATCGTTGATCAGCCCCTTCCAGCCGACGGTCGTGCGTGGCTTCTCGAAGTACACGCGCATCACGATCTCGAGCGTGCCGGCATGGCGATCGCGCTGCTCCTTGAGGAGCGCGGCGTATTCGCGCGCAGCGGCGATGTCGTGGATGGAGCAGGGACCGATGACGACGACGAGGCGGTCGTCTTCACCGTGAAGGATGCGATGGATGGCGTGGCGGGCATCGCCCACGACCTCCGCGGCGTGCTCGCTGCACGGAAATTCGCGCGTCAGGTCTTCAGGGGTGATGAGCTCCCTGATGTCGCGGATGCGCAGGTCGTCGGTTCGAAGGCTCATGGGCGGCTCCGTTGGGCCGGCCCGCCGGCGGAAATAAAAAACCGCCAGAGGGCTGGCGGTTTTTTCGGGAATCTGTTCGTTGGAGTTGTCAGCTCGTCACGCGCCCGCTACCGCCTGTGCCTTTCGGCCAGTAATAAAAGAAGAAGCGGTAGTAGCGGGCGACGGCGTTCATGCGGTGCGGTTTTTAACACACCCGCGGATCCCACCGCAATGGCGACGCGTTGCAGCTGTGAGCTGATCAAAAAATGCTCAATCCAACGTTCGCGTGCGCAATCGCCCGTGTTTTTGCGATCTCGTGACAGGGCGTCGGCATTTGTACACAGAGTTATGCACAGGTTCTGTGGATAACGACGCACGTGTCGCGCCCGTTCGGGAACCGAACCGCGGTGACACCGTCACAAAACTCTGGGAGACTTTTTAACACTCCATAGAGGGCCCGCCGACGTGAGCGAACAAGGAGAAGAAGCCCCCGCCGAGTCCTTTGCGACCGCAAAACTGCGCGCCGACGTGGCCCGTCAGCAGATGCGGCTGGCCAAGGACCAGTTGAAACGCGCCCGCAAGCGCTTCAAGGAAGCCCGGCGGGAAGCCAGACAGGCCCGCAAGCTGGCCGCGGTCGCGCGCCGGGCCTGGAAGAAGGCGCGGCGCGGCAGCAAGGGCAACGGATCGTTGGCCCCGCAGGCGGTGGCCAAGGCGGTCAGTGAGGGGGCGACGAAGCGCAGCCGGAGTGGCCGACGGGTTCGGGCCGAGCGGAAGGGCGCGGATAAGCCGACACGCAAGGCCAAAGGGCGTCGGCGTGGGCGAGCTGGCCGCGCGGCCAAGCGCTCCAGAGCCTGAGAAGCCCTCAATCGCCGGGCGGCTGAGAGGCGTCTCTCCCGATCGATCCAAGCCGCGCGGCGACTGAGCGCTCTTGGCCGCCCGGCGATTGAGGGCTTCTTCGACCGCGGCTCACATTCCCGATGAGCCGCAGTCGCCAGTCAAACCACCGTCAACCATTCCCACGCAGCGTGAACGTCACGCGGAACCGATAACAGTTCGGTACCGGCGTGTCGCCCCGCACCGCACGAGCGTACTTGCCATCGCGAGCCAGGCGGATCGCGGCCTTGTCGAGCGGCTCGCGGCCTGAGGTGGCTTCGATCGTCGGCAGGCCATCGAGCTTCCCGTTGACGTCCACGCAGCTCTGGACTTCCGCCGTGCCTTCCTTGCCCATCCGGATTTCGTTCGCCGGGTAGTAGTCCGCCGAGTTCGGCATCACGTTGCGCCCGACCAGGCGGATCGGGAGCGTAATGGGCGGGGGTATGGTCGTCGGCCCGACCGACGCGGTCGTCGTGGTGATGGGCTCGCTCATGACCGGCGGGTCGGCCATCGGGTTGATGGGAGGGATCACGGGGTCATCGAATTTGGCGATGAACTGCGTCGGCACCGGGGTGGGCGGCGGCGCCGTCTCCGGCGGTGGGTGCCTCTCGATGTTGATGAACTCGATCGGCTTGTCCGGCACGAGAATCTTGATCGTCTGCGTGATCATCCCGCTCGCGAACAGGTAAGCGAGCAAAGCATGACCGCCCGCGATGCCGAGGAACAGAACCGCGCGGGCCGGGAGCACTTGAGCAGTATGAATCGAGGGGTTCATGGCGCGTCAGACCCTTCCGTTTGTGGTGCCTGTAGAGCGGGAACGGAAGCGGCACCCGATTTGGGTTAAGGGGTACGCGGCTTGGTGTAGGACAAAGACCTATTGGGCATTTCGGGACCCTGTCGGGGTACAGCCATTGCTGAACAGTAGACAGGTTTAGTGACCTGAAAGGTGTACCGCATGAACACGAAACTCCTCAGCATTTTCGCGGCCGCCGCGCTGCTCGGACTCGCCGGCTGCAACAAGGCCGAGTCGCCGTCCGAGGTCCAGCACGACGTCGCCAAGGCGCAGGAGAACGCGAACGAGAATGTGGCGGAGGAACGCGCCGACCAGGCCGACACCAACGCCGACGCGAACCGCCACGTTGCCGACGCCTCGCAGGATGCGGCGAAGGAGAAGGCAGGCAGCGCGTATGACGTCGCCGTGGAGAAGGCGAAGGGTGCGCATGACGTAGCGATCCAGGCGTGCGAAGGCCAGTCTGGCGCCGCGCAGAAGTCCTGCAAGGAGCAGGCGGATGCGCAGTACGACGCCGCGAAGGCCAATGCGAAGGCGACTTATCCGGACCGCGGGTAATCGCTAGCGGGGCGCGCTGAGAGCGAACGACAGGCTCAGCGCGCCCGGCGAACCGGGGCAATGGCAAGCCCCGCGATGAGGCCGGAAAGGCCCGCCACCACGAATACGGCGGTGTAGCTGCCTGTAGTAATCAGGATCGCCGAGGCGACCGCGGGCGCAATCGACTGGGGCAGGGCGCTCGCGACATTGAAAAGGCCAAGATCCTTGGCCGCGTCGTCTTCCCGGTTGGGCAGCACGTCCGTCACGAGTGCGAAGTCGACGCTGAGATAGGCCCCTAGCCCAATCCCGAACAGAGTGATTCCAGTCAAGAACGCATCGTAAGACGACGCGCTCGCGATGAGCCAAGAGCCGAGTGCGCACGCCGCGCCGGCTCCGATCACGAAGGGCTTGCGGCGGTGGGTGAGGTCGGACAACCGCCCCGCCAGAAGCCCGGCGAGCACGACGCCGACTGCCTGAACGAGCGTTGAACGGAACACGACATCCGGTACCGCTTCAGCCGGCACACCGAGCCGGTTCATCAGAAAATAAGGCTGATAGGCGGTGAGGAACGACATGCACAGGATCAGGAAGAACCGACCCGTGCAGACCCACGCGAAGTCGGGCGCCCGACCGGGGTTGATCCAGAATGTGTGCAGGAAGGCGGTCCAGCGCATGCCGGCCACGTGGCCGGGCGCGAGGCGCCGGTCTGGCAGGACCGAGACCAGCAGCAGCACGAGCACCAAACACACGACGCCGGGCACGATGAGCATCGCGTTCATGTCCCCCGCCAGCGCCTTTGTAAGGTAGGTGCCGCCGACCTGCCCCAGTGGCGTCGTGATGCTGATGATGCCGGCGACGGTTCCGCGGCGTTCCGCTGGAACGTGATCGGGGAGCAGTGCCGCCAGGGGCGCCAGCACCGCGTTGAAAGCCAGCTGGGCCAGGCACCAGCCGACGAGCAGCCAGGCGAGCGATGGCGCAATCGAGACGATCCACAACGACACCAGGCCGCCGACGGCACCGGCGATCAGCCACGGGCGCCGCATGCCCCACCGGGACGTCGTGTGGTCGCTGAGCCAGCCGACGAGGGGGTTGCTCACCAGCGCGAACAGCGCCCCGACGGCCAGCACCAGCGATAGCCCGTATTCGGAGGACGTCGCCTCGAGCTGCCGCGCCCGCAAAGCCAGCGTGACCATGATCGGCGTGAGCACGGCGAGCCAGGTCCCGGCGTACGCCGCCGCGTAGATCGAAATAAAGCCCCAGCCGCTGCGGGGCGCTTCTACTTCACGTACGGCGGGTGGCACACTCATGCAGGACAGCAGAATGAATGGGCCCCGTTTGAGCCGCAAGACCATCACCGATGTCGCGAAGGCGGCAGGCGTCGCGATCAAGACCGTCTCTCGCGTGCTGAACAACGAGCCGCGGGTGCGTCCGGCGACGCGTGAGCGCGTGATGGCGGCCGTGAAGGCGCTCAATTATTTCCCGAGCGTCGCGGCGCGCGGCCTTGCCGGCCGGCGTTCGTGCCTCGTCGGGCTCGTGTACGAGAACCCCAGCCCGAACTACATCATGGACGTGCAGAACGGCGCGATGGCGCGCTGCCGGGAAGAGCGCTTCCAGCTGATCATGCATCACTACAGCGGGCGCGGTGCCGATCTCGCGACCGACATCGGTCGCCTCGTCGATCAGACGCATCTCGACGGGCTGGTGCTCACGCCGCCGCTCAGCTCCTCGAAGGAACTGATCCAGGCGCTGGATGCGCGCAAGCTGCCGTTCGTGCGCATCGCGCCCAACCGGATGAAGCACGACTCGCCGCTGGTCGACGTCGACGACTTCGCGGCCGCGCAGGAGATGACCGAATACCTCATCGGTATCGGCCATCGCCGCATCGGCTTCATCGTCGGCAACCCGGAGCATTTCGCGAGCGGCCGCCGGCTCGAGGGCTACAAGGCCGCGCTCAAACGGCACGGCATCGAGTATCGCGACGACTATGTGAAGCAGGGCTACTTCGTGTTCGACTCCGGCCTCACGAGCGGCGCGGAGCTCATGTCGATGGCCGAGCCGCCGACCGCCATCTTCGCAAGCAACGACGACATGGCCGCCGGGGTGCTGATGGCCGCGCACCAACGCGGCATCAAGGTGCCGGAAGATCTCTCGGTCGCTGGGTTCGACGACGCGCAGATCGCGCGGCTCGTGTGGCCGCGGCTCACCACCGTGTTCCAGCCGGCATACGACCTCGCGTATGCCGCCACGGACATACTGTTGCAGCTGCTGAAAGCGCCGAAGCCTGCGCGCTCCCGGCAGTTCTCACATCGCCTCGTATGCCGCGATTCGACCGGGCCGCTCAGGCAGCGCGACGCTTCTTCTCCAGCAGTTGCAGAATCAGCGGCGTCAGGATGAGCTGCATGGCGAGATCGAGCTTACCGCCGGGCACGACGAGACTGTTCGCGCGCGACATCATGCTCCCGCAGATCATCGAGAGCAGGTAAGGGAAGTCGATCCCGCGCGGATTCGCGAACCGCACCACCACCATCGACTCCTCCGGCGTCGGGATCCACTGAGCGATGAAGGGGTTCGACGTATCCACCGTCGGCACCCGCTGGAAGTTGATGTGCGTCTCGCTGAACTGCGGGCAAATGAAGTTCGCGTAGTCCGGCATGCGACGCAGGATCGTGTCGACGACCGCATCGGTGGAATACCCACGCGTGTCACGGTCACGATGAATCTTCTGAATCCACTCGAGATTCACCACCGGCACGACGCCGAGGCGCAGGTCGGCGTGCTTCGCGATGTTCACCTCATCTGTGACCGTGCAGCCATGCAGGCCTTCGTAGAAGAGCAGGTCCGTGCCGCTGCCGATGGTTTCCCAGTCGGTGAACGTTCCGGGATTCGAGTCGTACAGCCGGGATTCCTGCGCGTCGTGGATGTAGTGGCGCGTTCGGCAGGTGCCAGTTCGGCCGTATGCGGCGAACGATTCCTCCAGCTCGGCAAGCAGGTTGGCGCGCGGACCGAAATGGCTGAAGTGCCGGTTGCCTTGCTGGGCTTCGTCCGCCATCACGCGTCGCATGTGCTCGCGGTCGTAGCGATGGAACGCGTCGCCTTCGATGAAGGCGGCGGTGATCTTCTCGCGACGGAAGATGTGCTCG
>Ga0070665_100006461_pt1 | contig 11931 bp, 8 predicted proteins | sample KBSS13metaG_FD_65862 | JGI IMG/M metagenome (GOLD analysis project Ga0070665, IMG submission 65862) | Switchgrass rhizosphere microbial communities from Kellogg Biological Station, Michigan, USA - KBS S1-3 metaG | ecosystem: Host-associated > Plants > Roots > Rhizosphere > Soil ...
GGCAACGGCACCGGCGGCCGCGAGGCCGAGGCGTTCGTGAAGCGCGCGCTCGCCGACGCCGGGCTCAAGGACATGTACGTCGTGCAGGTCAACGAGGCCGGCGCGAGCGTGTACTCCGCCTCGGATCTCGCACGCGAGGAATTCCCCGAGCTCGACCTCACGATCCGCGGCGCGATCTCGATCGCGCGGCGGCTGCAAGATCCGCTCGCCGAGCTGGTCAAGATCGAGCCGAAGTCGATCGGCGTCGGCCAGTACCAGCACGACGTGCTCGAGAAGCTGCTGGTCAAGCGCCTCGGCGACGTCGTCGAGAGCTGCGTCAACCACGTCGGCGTCGAGCTCAACACCGCGAGCGCACAGCTGCTCGGCTACGTGGCCGGCATCGGCAAGGCGCTCGCGAAGAAGATCGTCGCGCATCGCGACGAGCGCGGCGCGTTCGCGTCGCGCGCGCAGCTGCAAGACGTCTCGGGCCTCGGGCCGAAGGCGTTCGAGCAGGCCGCCGGCTTCTTGCGGATCCACGGCGGCGCGCAGCCGCTCGACGCGTCGGCGGTGCACCCGGAGCGCTACGCGCTGGTCCAGCAGATGGCCGGCGATCTCGGCATCGGCTTGCCCGAGCTGATCGGCAACGCGGACCTCGTCGACAAGATCGATCTCGCGCGCTACGTCGCCGCCGACGTCGGCGAGCCGACGCTGCGCGACATCGCGGCCGAGCTCAAGAAGCCGGGCCGCGACCCGCGCGCCGAGTTCGCGCCGCCGAAGTTCCGCGACGACGTCACGACGATGGAAGACCTCAAGCCCGGCATGGTGCTCGAGGGCGTCGTCACCAACGTCACCGCGTTCGGCGCGTTCGTCGACATCGGCGTGCACAACGACGGCCTCGTCCACGTCTCGCAGCTCTCCGAGCAGTTCGTGAAAGAGCCGAGCGAGGTCGTCAAGGTCGGCCAGAAGCTCAAGGTCCGCGTGCTCGAGATCGATCACGCGCGCAAGCGCATCGCGCTGTCGGCGCGGCCGCCGCAGCAAAAGCGCGAGCGCGAGCCGCATCAACAGCAACAGCAGCCGCAGGGCCCTCGCGACAACCAGGGCGGCAATCGCAACCGCGGGCCGCGCCCGCCGCGCGACGGCCAGCGCGACGGCCAGCGCGACGGCCAGCGCGTCGATCAACGCCAGGGCGGTCCGCAGCCCAAGCGCTACGAGCAGCGCTTCGAGGGCCAGCCGCCGCAGCAGCCGCCGGCGCAGCAGCAAGCGCGCGGGCCGCGCAATCCCGACGAGCGCCGCGATGACCGTCGCGACGATCGCCGCGATCGCCGCGGACCGCCGCCGCAGGCCCGCCGCGATGAGCGCCGTGACGAGCGCCCGGCCGAGCCGCCGCAGAACTGGGGCGTCTCCGGGTTCGTGAACAACCCGTTCGCGAAGCTGAGCGACAAGCCGCGCAAGTCCTAGCGACTGCATGTCGTGCGCGCACGCGTGCACGATCTGCCGTGCGCGACGTCATTCGTCCGAACACGCGCGTCGAGTAGCATCCGCGCGATGCGTCTCGCCGCCCCTCGTCAGGGACTCCCCTGGGTCGTCGCACTCGCGGCTCTGACTGCAATCGCGGCAGCTCCCGACGCGCCGACCGGTCCATTGGCAGTCAAGGCGCTCGTGATCGCGCCGACGACCGCCGAGCTCCAGCCGTGGATCGCGCACTACGGGTTGACGCAGGCGATCGCGATTCCCGGGCTGTCACCCGGCGCGCCGGCACTGCAGTGCAACGGCGACGGCGTGTGCGCGGTCGCGACCGGCGCCGGCAAGGCGAACGCGGCCGCGTCGATCGCGGCGCTCGCGTTCACCGGGCAGCTCGATCTGAGCGCGACCTACTTCGTGATCGCCGAGCTCGCGCGGATCGATCCGTCGGTCGGCACGATCGACTCGGCCGTGTGGGTGAACGACCTCGTCGACGCGGGCATCGCCTGGGAGATCGACGCGCGCACGCTGCCCGCGGGCTGGAACACCGGCTACCTCGGCATCGGCGCGACCGATCCGACCACCCCGCCGCCGATCCCGTTCGGCACGGAGCACTACGCGATCGATCCGGCGCTGGTCGCGAAGGCGGTCGCGTTATCGAGCGCGAGCACGCTCGAGGACGGCAGCGCGGCGCAGGCGTATCGCGCGCTCTACGGCAGCGGTGCGGCGATCGGCGCGCCGAGCGTGCGGCAAGGCGCGACCGCGTCGAGCGATACGACCTGGCACGGCGCGTTGCTCGGCCAGCGCGCGCACGACTGGGTCGGCGTGATCGCGGGCAGCGGCGCGACGTACGCGACGATGCAGCAGAACGACAACGCGACGCTCGCGGCGCTCACGGCGGCGAGCAATGCCGGCAAGCTCGACGCCAAGCGCGCCGTCGTGCTCCACGCGGCATGGGCGTTCGACCGGCCGCATCCCGGCCAGACCGCATACGACTCGCTGCTCGCCGATCCGGGTGCGCGCGCGTCGTCGCTCGACAACCTCGTGATCGCGGGCGCGCCGCTCGTCGACGACATCGTCGCGAACTGGAGCGCGTGGCAGAGCGGGGTGCCGGAGTGAGGGGCGTGCGGTTGCTCCTGCTCGCAGCGTGCTCGCATCACGCGGCGTCGTCGCCCGGCGATGCCGCCGGCAGCGACGCGGCCTCCGGCGCGCGCGCCGTCAAGGTCATGATCGTCGACATGTCGCCGATCGAGGGCACGCCGATCACGACCGCGCTCGGCCTGACCGACAAGGTGATGACGAACGGGCTCACGCTCGACTGCAATAGCGACGACGTCTGCGAGGTCGTCACGCAGATGGGGTACGCGAACGCGGCCGCGTCGGTGACCGCGCTGGCCTACAGCTCGGCGGTCGATCTGTCGCACGCGTACATCGTGATCGCCGGGATCGCCGGCATCGATCCGGCGCAGGGCACGCTCGGCACCGCCGCGTGGGCGCGCTACGCCGTCGACATCGGCTATGCGAACGAGCTCGATGCGCGCGAGATGCCGAGCGGCTGGCCATACGGCTACTTCGCGATCGGCGGCACCACGCCGAGCGATCCGCCGACGGGCGACTACCGTGGCACGTTCCAGCTCGACGAGCGATTCTTGCAAGCGGCGCTACGCCTGACACGCGACGTCCAGCTCACCGACTCGCAGACCGCGGCCACCGCGCGCATGGCCTATCCGAGCGCGCCGGCGAATCAGCCGCCGATCGTCACGCAATGCGACGTCGTGTCGTCGGATACGTGGTTCGCCGGCACGGCGCTGACGCAGCGCGCGCGCGACTGGATGAAGCTCGCGACGAACGGCGCCGGCACCTACTGCACGAGCGCGCAGGAGGACAACGCGACGCTCGAGGTCCTCACGCGCGCGGCGGCCGCAGGTCGCGTCGATTTCACGCGCGTCGCGCTGCTGCGCACCGCGTCTGACTTCAGCGCGCCGTATCCGAACCAGACCGATTCCGACGCGCTGCTCGGCGCGCTGGCCGAGGGCGGCTTGGGTCCTTCGACCCAGAACTTGGCCAAGACGCTCGCGCCGCTGGTGCAGGCGATCGTCACCGACTGGTCCGACTGGCAGACTGGCGTGCCCGCGAGCTAGGATCCCGCGACATGCTCGAACCGGGTGCGCTGGTCGCAGGCAAGCTGCGAATCGAGAGGATTCTCGGTGAGGGCGGGATGGGCACGGTCGCGGTCGCCACGCACGTCGGGCTCGATCAGCGCGTCGCGATCAAGGTGCTGAAGCCCGAGCTCGCGAACCAGCCCGAGATCGTCCAGCGCTTCGTGCGCGAGGCGCGCGCCGCGGCGAAGCTCAAGAGCGAGCACGTGTGCCGCGTGACCGACGTCGGCGAGACCGCGCAAGGCGAGGTCTACATCGAGATGGAGCTGCTCGAGGGCGAGGACCTCGCGTCGCGGATCTCGCGCGGGGCGCTCGAGGTCGCGGTGGCCGCCGATTACGTCGTGCAGGCGTGCGTCGCGATCGCCGAGGCGCACCATCTCGGCATCGTCCACCGCGATCTCAAGCCGGCGAACCTGTTCGTCACGCAGCGGCTCGACGGCACGGCGCTGATCAAGGTCCTCGATTTCGGCATCGCGACCGCGCCGTCCGCCGAGGACTTCAAGATCACGAAGACGAGCACCGTGATGGGCTCGCCGGGCTACATGTCCCCCGAGCACCTGCGCTCGGCGCGCGACGTCGACGTGCGCTCCGACATCTGGGCGCTCGGCGTGATCCTCTACGAAGCCGTCACCGGCAAGCTGCCGTTCTCGGCCACGTCGATCACCGAGCTCGCGGTCAAGGTCGTCATGGACGAGCCCGAGAAGCTCGACCACATCGATCCGCGCTACGCCGCGATCGTCTCGCGCTGCCTGAAGAAGCCGCCCGAAGAGCGCTACCAGACCGTGGCCGAGCTGGCCGCCGAGCTCGGCGATCTCGCCGGCACGTCGGCGCAGAGCACCGCGCATCTTGTCGCGAAGCTGCTCGGCGGTAGCCCGAGCCGGTCGGTGTCGGCCGCGACGCCGGCCGTGTCCGCGCTCGCTGCGACGGTGGCGACCAAGCCGCCGGATGCGAAGCCCGTGTCGACGACGCTGAGTAGCGCCGCGAGCGCGTCGTTCGCGCCGTCGGAGCCGGCACCGAAGAAGCAGCGCGGGCTCGCGCTCGCGATCGGCGCCGTCGCGGTGATCGCCGCGGGTGCCGGTGCGGTCGCGCTCGTCGGTCGCAGCGGCAACGAGAAGCCGGCCGTGCACGCGCCGCATCCGCACGATGCCGGCACGCCGCAGGTGTCGTACGCGCCGCCCGTCGACGCGGCGCCGCGGATCGACCCGCAGCTGCGCGACAAGCTCAAAGAGCTCGCCGACAACAAGGACTACCAGGGCATCCTCGTGTTCGCGGACGCCGGCCAGAGCGATCCGCAAGTCGCGGCGATCGTCGCCGACGCGAAGGCCAAGTACGTCGACGAGCAGACGAAGGAGGTGGCGCGGCACGCCGCGCGCGGCGAGTGCGCGCAGGCGACGCTCGAGGCGGGCGAGGGCGCCAAGCTCGTGCCCGATGCCGCCGACGCGTTCACCAAGGCGGCCACGTGCACCGCCAAGCCGAAGCCGGCGGGCTCGCCCACCGCGACGGCCGATCAAGCCGGTGCCGCGTACGCGAAGGGCGACTACAGCGCCGCGCTCGCGACCGCGAAGCAAGTGCTCGCGAAGCAGCCACAGGACGTCACCGCGCTCGGCATCGCGACGCGTGCGGCGTGCGCGCTCCACGACGCGACCGAGGCAAAGGCCTACTTCGCGAAGCTGCCGCCGAGCGAGCGCGGCGGACCGTCGTCGAAGTGTCGCGAGGTCGGCATCGACGTCAAGGCGACGCTCGACAAGCAGACGCAGAACGACGTGCACGAGGCGCAAACTGCGGGCAGCTCGCACGACTGGGCACGCGCCGAGGCCGACGCGAGAAAGGCGCTCGCGCTCGAGCCCAGGAGCCGCAACGGGCTCTACGAGCTTGGCGTAGCGCTCTGTCACGAGCACAAGACCGCCGACCTCGACGACCTCATGTCGCGTGTGGGGCCGCTGGTCGCCGCTCGTATTCGACGATCGTGCGGCGGCAAGGCCGAGTAATCGCGCTCGCGCTGCTCGCGGCGTGCGGTGCGAAGAAGCACGCGGCGCAGCGGGACGCAGATGCGGGAAGCGCCACGCCCGTCGTGGTCGACGCGGCAGCTCCGCTCGATGCCGCGATCTCGGCGGTGCGCAGCGAGCACGTCGCGTTCGCTCTCGTCGATAACCGCCACGCGGCACATCGCGCGATCGCGGGCGAGCTGGTCATCGACGCCGGCGACATCGGCTTCGCGCGCTACACGCGCTTCGGGCTGCCGGTGCCGCACTGGCACCTCGGCCAGATTGTCGACAAGGAGCGCGTCGCGATCGCCGACCGGTTCGCGTCGCTCGAGGTCCCGCTGCCGGTGGCCGCGCGCGACCACGCGCAGCAGATCACGATGCGCATCCACGCGGATGCGAAGCAGTCGCTGATCGTGCGCGCGAACGGTCGCAAGGCCGGCACGGTGGCGCTCGACGCGGGCTGGCAGACGATCGCGGTGCCCGTCGCCAAGGGCGGGTTCATCGTCGGCGAGAACGAGCTCTCGCTCGAGACCGCCGGCAAGAAGGCCGTGCCGATCGCGCTCGCGTGGCTGCGGATCGGCGCGTCGAGCCCGGCGCCGGGCGACGATCCGCGCGCGGCCGCGACGTTCGACGCCAAGGCCGACGCGATCGAGCTCGCCAACGGCGCCGAGCTCGCGTGGTACGTGACCATTCCCGACGGCGCGAACCTGATCGCCGACGTGGCGGCGCCGTGCCGCGTCGAGGTCGCCGCGCGTGCCGGCGACGATAGCCTCGCGGGCGGGACGCTCGCGGCCGATCATCCGCGCGTGGATCTGTCGGCGAGCGCGGGCAAGGTCGTGCGGCTCGCGCTGATCGCGCACGATTGCCCGAAGGCGCACATCGCGCACGCGCAGATCACGCTGCTCGGCGCCGCGCCACCGCCGCCGCCGAAGGCCGATCCGCCGCGGTTCGTGATCGTGTGGGTGCTCGACGGCCTGCGCGCCGATCGCGTGCTCCGCGCGCCGAACTTCGACGAGCTCGCGCGATCGTCGACGAGCTTTCGCGAGGCGTACGCCCAGGGCAACGAGTCGCAGGCGAGCCACGCGAGCTTGTGGACGTCGCTGTACCCGGCGGTGCACGGCGTGCGGCTCGCCGGCATCTCGCCGCGCACGTCCAAGCTCGACCCCAGGCTCGCGACGCTGCCGGTCGCGGCGGGCCTCGGCGCGTTCGCGTTCACGGCGAACCCGGCGGTGTCCGCAGCCGACGGCTACGCGCGCGGCTTCACCGAGCTGCACACCACGCTGCCGGCGCTCGATGCCGCGCTCGCCGCGCTCGGCGCGCATCGCGACGCCCCCGCCCTGATCTTCGTCGAAACGATCGCTCACGAGGCACTGCTTCACCTCGCGCCGAACGCGATGGGCTGCAAGACGGTCCCGCCCGACGACGCGATCGCGCAGCTGCGCGCGAGCTACGACGCCGCGACGCAGGCGGTCGATCAGCAGCTCGGCAAGCTCGTCGCGCAGCTCGAGGCGTGGGGCATCTGGGATCAGACGATGCTGATCGTGACGTCGGATCACGGCGAGGAGCTGTTCGAGGACGGGCGCTGCGGCCACGGCGTCACGCTGCGCGATTCGGTCGTCCACGTGCCGCTCGTGATCCACGACCCGGCGCGGTTTCCCGCCGGCACGATCGTCGACGAAGGCGTCGAGGCGATCGATGTCGCGCCGACGATCCTCGCGGCGCTGGGCCGACCGGCGCTGCCCGGCGCGCAGGGCGAGTCGCTCGAGCCGCTGGCGCGCGGCGTCGGCCGGGGCTGGGCGCGGCCGGCGTTCGCGTCGATGTACGAGTACGCGTTCGCGATGCGGATCGGCCGCTGGAAGGCGCGGATCGGTCAGACGGCCGTGCCGCTCGTCGCCGACGTCGTGGCGGATCCCGACGAGAAGAACGATCTCGCGGCGAGCCACCCGGTCGAGCGCCGCATGCTGACCGACAACCTCGGCCTCATGCTCGCGCTGCGCACGCGCTGGCAGAAGAGCTCGTGGGGCGTGACCACGAACCTCACCGCGGAGGGCGCCGCTGCGCTCGACGGCGCGAGCACGCCCTGACGGCAGGAACCCGAGGGCTTACAGCCCGACGTAACCGTGCTTGACCGCGAACCGCGTGAGCTCGGAGTTGTTCCGAAGCCCGAGCTTCTTCAAGACGTGACCTCTGTGGGTGTCGACCGTCTTGATGCTGATCGCCAGGTGCTCGGCGATCTCGCGATTGGTCATGCCGCGCGCGAGCATCTCCATGACCTGCTGCTCGCGAGCGGTGAGCGCCCCGGCGGGGTGCTCGCCGGCTGCGGTCGCGAGCTCGATCCCGGCGGGCACGACCTGCTCGCCGCGGCTGACCGCGCGAATCGCATCGACGAGCTCGGTCGGGCCCACGCTCTTGTTCAAGAAGCCGTGAGCGCCGGCCGCGATCGCGCGGGACGCGTACGCGGGCTCGGTATGCCAGGTCAAGACGACGACCAGCGGCGCCGTGTCGATCTGACGGAGCTCGGCGAGTACGTCGAAGCCGGAGCGGTCGGGCAGGCTCAGATCGAGGAGAAGCACGTCGGGTTGATCCTTGCGGATCATCGCCAGCGTCTCCTCGGCTGTCCCCGCCTCGCCCACGACCTCGATATCCTCGGTTTTGGAGAGCGCTTCACGCAGCGCCCACCGCACGATGGTGTGATCTTCCGTCAACGCCAGTCGGATCATGAAAAGCCTCCGCTGATAGGCGAAAGTTGCAACAGATGGGCCGACTTCACGGCCGGTCTCGTGAGAGGAAATTGGCGTGCGGGGTCTGCCCACGCCGACAAAGACGGCTCGGAGCCTTTCTTGTTCGTGGCCCAGGAAACGTGGTCTGGCTGACAAGCACTGCGCGCCGGCGCTCGTAGTGCGGGAGCGCCCGGCGAATGTCTCGGGCACCTCGGCCCCGGTGGGCGCCGCTCTCGCACATGGCGTTCGGGTTGACAGCTAGCGGCGGGGGCTGCGAAAAGGGCGCGATGTCGCGTCCGCTCGTCGTCGGTATCGCCGGTGGAACCGGTTCCGGCAAGTCTACGGTCGCGAACAAGCTCGCGTCCGCGATTCCACACGGTCGCTGCGTCACGCTCGACCACGACGCGTACTACCGCGCGCAGAGCCACCTCTCGTTCGACGAGCGCGCACGGCTCAACTACGACCACCCGTCGTCGCTCGAGACCGAGCTCTTGGTCGCGCACCTGCGCGCGCTGCGCGAGGGCAGGGCCGTCGAGGTGCCGATCTACGACTTCGCGCACCACGACCGGCGGCCCGAAACGCGTCGCGTCGAGCCCGCGCCCGTGATCGTGGTCGAGGGCATCCTGGTGTTCGTCGACCCGCAGCTGCGCGAGCAGATGGACGTGAAGATCTTCGTCGACACCGACGCCGACATTCGCCTCATGCGCCGGATCCGCCGCGACCTCGAGCAGCGCGGCCGCAGCTTCCAGTCGGTGCGCGACCAGTACTACGCGACCGTGCGCCCGATGCACATCGAGCACGTCGAGCCCAGCAAGCGGTGGGCGGACCTGATCGTGCCCGAGGGCGGCGACAACCACGTCGCGCTCGACGTGCTGCTCGGCCGCCTCGGCAGGATCGCGTTCGGCAACGAGTAGCCGTCGCCCCTGCGCTCGCATCGCGCGCTCGCGTTGCGCCCGCGCTCGCGCGCAGGCTGGGCCGTGCGGCTGCGCGCTCGGGGCACCCGCGCGCTCGCTAGGGCGCAGCGCGATCACGCTCGCTCGCTCCTCGCGCCGGCTTACCGCTACGGGACGAGGATCATCGAGCCGGTCGTGGCGCGCGATTCCAGCGCGCGGTGGGCGTCCGCGGCCTGGGCGAGCGGGAACGACCGGCTGACGTCGATCTTCACCTTGCCCGACGTGACCATCCCGAACAGCGATCTCGCGCCGTCCTCGAGGAGCTCGCGCGTTGCCGTGTGCACGCCGAGCGTGGGCCGCGTGACATAGAGCGACTTCGGTGTGAGCGCGAGCAGGCTCACGGGCGGCACCGGGCCCGACGCGTTGCCGAACGACACCATGAGGCCGAGCGGCGCGAGGCACTCGAGCGAGCGTTCCCACGTGTCCTTGCCGACCGAGTCGTAGACGACCTTGACGCCCTTGCCGCCGGTCAGCTCGCGCACGCGCGCGACGACATCTTCTTTGGTGTAGTCGATCGCGTGTGCGGCGCCGTGTCGCATGGCGAGCTCGCACTTCGCGGGACTGCCCGCCGTGGCGATCACGGCGAGGCCGAGCGCCTTCGCCCACTGGCACGCGATGAGCCCGACGCCGCCGGCCGCGGCGTGCCAGACGATCGGGTCGCCCGGCTGCAGCCCACCGTGCGGTTGCGTGCGCTCCAGCAGGTACTGCACCGTGAGCCCTTTGAGCATCATCGCGGCTGCGCGCTCGAAGTCGATCGAGTCGGGGAGCTTCACCGCCTGCGCGGCGTCGAGCGTGCGCGCCTCGGCGTAGCTGCCTGGCGTGCGCGCCACGTAGGCCACGCGATCGCCGACCGCGACGTGTGTGACGCCCGCGCCCACCGCATCGACCACGCCGGCGCCCTCGGTTCCGAGCCCCATCGGCACCGGGCTCTTGTACAGGCCGGTGCGGTGATAGACGTCGAGGAAGTTCACACCCACCGCGCGGTGGCGCACGCGGATCTCGCCGGGCTTGGGCTCGGGCACCGCGAGATCCACCAGCTTCAGCAGCTCCGGCCCGCCGTGTGCTTCGATCTGGATCGCTTTCATGCGCCGGAAACTAGCAGGTAGAGTGAGCTCGTGATTGTCGTTACCGGCGGAGCCGGCTTCATCGGATCGCACGTCGTCGAGCATCTGCTCGCAGCCGGCCACGAGGTCGTCGTGCTCGACAACTTCTCGACCGGTAAGCGTTCGAACCTACCGACGAGCGATCGCCTGCACGTGGTCGTGTGCGACGTCGCGCACGGCATCTTCGCGGCGCTCGCGCCGTTCCGGAACATCGAGGGCATCGTGCATCTCGCGGCGCAGGTGTCGGTCGTCGCGTCGATCGCGAACCCGCTGACCGACATGGCCGTCAATTACGGCGGCACGCTGCACGTGCTCGAGTACGCGCGCGCCACCGGCGTGAAGAAGGTGGTGCTCGCGTCGTCGGCCGCGATCTACGGCGACGTCGCCGAGCTGCCGGTCCCCGAGGATGCGCCGTGCCGCCCGGTGTCGCCGTACGGCATCCACAAGCTGTCGAGCGAGCACGCGCTCGCCTACTACGCGACCGTGCACGGCATCTCGACGGCCGCGCTCCGGTTCTTCAACGTGTACGGCCCGCGTCAGGATCCGACGAGCCCGTACTCCGGCGTGATCTCGGTCTTCACGGACCGCGCACGCGCGGGCAAGCCGCTCGTGATCTTCGGCGACGGCTCGCAGACGCGCGACTTCGTCTACGTCGGCGACGTCGTGCGCGCGCTGAACGCGGCGCTGCACGGCCACGAGCATCATCTGGTCGCCAACGTCGGCACCGGTGGCGAGATCAGCGTGCTCGAGCTCGCGCGCTCGATCGTCGAGCTCACCGGCAACCGCTCGAGCATCGAGCACGCGCCGGCGCGTGCGGGCGAGATCCTCCGGTCGCGCGCGCGTGTCGATCGGCTGCGCGAGCTGCTCGGCGTCGTCGCCGAGACGCGGCTCGCCGACGGCCTGCGCGCGACGCTCGGCTAGGGCCGCGCGATCCAGGGCGCCGACAGCGCGTTCGCGAGCGTCGGCGGTGCGCACGACTTCTCGTCGGTGCGGCGGTCGCCCGAGCCCTTGCACGACAGATATTTGACCGAATCGGGGATCTGCGTCATCAGCCCGCCGGCGTTCGCGACCATCCACGAGTACGCGGGCCAGTCGAATGCCCACAACAGGTGGCCGTGCGTCGGCCGGTTCGCTTGATCGCGCGCCGGCTCGAGGTCGAGCGCGAACGCGGCGCGGACCGCGATCGGATCGAGATCGAAGCCGGCGTGATCGAGGACCTTCACGCGCTTCACCGCGCCGGACTCGTCGACATCGAGGAGCAGCCAGGCACGGAGCCATTCGTCGTGGTCCGTCGCGGCGTCGGAGTAGGCCGGCAGTCGCGGGCGGTGACGCGGCCGCGGTGGTTGCGCGACCATCGCTGCGTCGTGCACCTCGATCATCTCCTCGTCGTTGACGACGTGCGAGCTCGCCGCCGAGCTCGAGATCTTCACGTCGCCGTAGACGAACACCAGGCACTGCGCGCCGGGCGCGACCTTCACGCGGTAGTGGCCGGCGCGGTCGGTCGCGATCACGCGCTCGACGTCGCCGGTCGACACGACGTGGACGAGTACTCCTGCGAGCGGATGGCCGGC
>Ga0070665_100006462_pt1 | contig 11931 bp, 9 predicted proteins | sample KBSS13metaG_FD_65862 | JGI IMG/M metagenome (GOLD analysis project Ga0070665, IMG submission 65862) | Switchgrass rhizosphere microbial communities from Kellogg Biological Station, Michigan, USA - KBS S1-3 metaG | ecosystem: Host-associated > Plants > Roots > Rhizosphere > Soil ...
AGCGCCTGCCCAACGGCATGGACGGCGTGGGCGGCATCACGCAGCCGCACATTCCGCCGGGCAAGACCTTCGTCTACGAGTTCACCGCGCGGCGGCCCGGCACCTTCATGTACCACCCGCATGCCGACGAGATGGTGCAGATGGCGATGGGGATGATGGGGTTCTGGGTGACGCACCCCAAGGCGCCGCATCCGCTGATCGGGAAGGTCGATCGCGACTTCTGCTTTCTGCTCGGCAGCTTCGACGTCGAGCCCGGCAGCAAGACGCCGAAGGTCAACACCATGACCGACTTCAACCTCTGGAGCTTCAACAGCCGCGTGTTCCCCGGCATCGACACGCTGAACGTGCGGCGCGGCGACCGGGTGCGCCTCCGTGTCGGCAACCTCACGATGACCAATCACCCGATCCACGTGCACGGCCACGAGTTCGAAGTCACCGGCACCGATGGTGGCCCGGTGCCAAAGACCGCGCGCTGGCCCGAGGTGTCGGTCGATGTCGGCGTCGGTCAGATGCGACAGATGGAGTTCATCGCCGACGAGGAAGGCGACTGGTCGCTGCACTGCCACAAGGCGCACCACACCATGGGCCCGATGGGGCACGGCGTGCCGACCATGATCGGCGTCGACCACAAAGACGTGGCCGACAAGATCAGAAAGCTGGTGCCCGACTACATGGTGATGGGCGACAAGGGCATGGCCGACATGGGCGCGATGCAGATGCCTTTGCCGACCAACACGCTGCCGATGATGGCCGGCCAGGGGCCGTTCGGTCCGGCCGAAATGGGCGGCATGTTCACCCTGCTGAAGGTGCGGCGCAATCAGAAGCCCGGCGACTACACGGACCCGGGCTGGTACAAACATCCGGCTGGCACGGTGGCGCACGAAGTCGACGGCGCGGCGCCGCCCGCTGCGACGCGCGGCACGCCCGCGCCCGCCGGCGACGCGCCCGATGCCACCGTGCGCAAACCCTCGGGCCCTGGCCCCCACCGCCATTGAAAGAGAAAGACCATGCAACGACGAACCTTCCTCTGCACACCGGCCGCCTTCGCGCTGGCCGCCTCGGCGCGGGCGCAAGCCGCGCTGCCGGTGGTCGACGCCGAGGTGCGGCAGATCGACAAGGCGACCCAAACCATCACGCTCAGGCACGGGGACATCAAGAACGTCGACATGCCCGCGATGACCATGGTGTTTCGCGTCAAGGACGCGGCGATGCTCACGGCCGTGAAGGTCGGCGACAAGGTGAAGTTTTCGGCCGACAAGGTCGACGGCGTGATCACGGTGGTGGCTCTGGAGCCGGCGAAGCCCTGAACCGCCCCGGGCGCCAGTGAGCGAGCGACTAAACTGGGCGGTTTTTCGCTTCCGTCGCCAGGGTGCCAGTGTCACAACGCACAGCGTTCAGCGGGTCGTCGCTCATCCGCGTGCTTTCCCGTCTGACGGAGGCCGCCGACCCTCCCGAATCCAGACAATCCTTCGCCGAACGCCTCTCGCACTGGCTCGGCTGGACGGATGCCATCTCGCTGTCGGCTGCCTTGAGCAGCACGCCGGCCGGCGCCACCACGGCCGCACACGGCGGCGCCAGCGCCGAGCAGGCCCAGTGCGCGCGTGTGCGCAGCGCGCTGGTGAATGCAATCGCGCAAGAGATGCACGGCGCGGCCAAGGACGCAGTGATCGATTTTCTGCCCTACCGCCGCCGCTACCTGGCGCGGCAGCAGGCCATGGAAACCAGCATCGGCCCCTTGCGTGGGCGCCTGCGCGAAACGCTGGCCGCGCGCTCGCCGGCCATGGCCAAACTGGCCGCGGTCGACGCCGTCATGGAACAGGTGCTGGGGCCGCACGAGCAGCGCCTGCTCGCGACCGTGCCGTCGCTGCTGGAGAAGCACTTCAAGCGTTCGCGCCCGCCGCACGCCGCAGCGGACACGACCGACGACGACAGCGACGACGAGGTCCGGCGCCGCGCCTGGCTCGACGCGTTCGGCCAGGACATGCACAGCGTGCTGCTCGCCGAACTGGATCTTCGATTGCAACCGGTCGAAGGGCTCGTGGAAGCCCTTCGCGCCAGCTAACTCCATCGCCCCCATCGCCTCCATTGCCCCCATGAACCGAACCGCATCTTCCCTTCACTACGCCGCCTTCTTCGTGGGCTTGGCCGCCATCGGCTGGGTCGGCATCGGCTACCTCGGCAGCAACCCGCTGGCGCTGGCGATCACGCTGCTGATCGGCGCGTTCTACGTGATGGGCGCGCTGGAACTGCGCCGCTTTCGGGCGGCGACGGCGACGCTGACGAAGGCGGTGTCGGACGTGTCCCAACCCCCGGCGAGCCTGGGCGATTGGCTCGAACCGCTGCACCCATCGCTGCGCAACGTGGTGCGGCTGCGCGTCGAAGGCGAGCGCGTCGGCCTGCCCGGGCCGGCGCTGACGCCGTACCTCACCGGCCTTCTGGTGCTGCTCGGCATGCTGGGCACGTTCGTGGGCATGGTCGTCACGCTGAAGGGCACCGGCACGGCGCTGGAGAGCGCATCTGATTTGCTGGCCATTCGCTCCTCGCTGGCCGCGCCGGTCAAGGGCTTGGGACTGGCGTTCGGCACTTCGCTGGCGGGCGTGGCGGCCTCTGCGATGCTCGGCTTGGTGTCGGCGCTGTGCCGGCGCGATCGGCTTGCAGCAGCGCAGTTGCTCGACACGCGCATCGCGACGAGCTTGCGTGCGTTCTCGCTGGTGCATCAACGCGAAGAATCGTTCCGGCTGCTGCAGCGGCAGGCCGAAGCGATGCCGGTGCTCGTCGACAAGCTGCAGACGTTGATGGATGCGATGGAGCGGCAAAGCCTGGCGCTGAACGAGCGTCTCGTCGCTGGCCAGGAGGGCTTCCACCAGAAGGCCGAGGCCGCCTACACCGGCCTGGCGACCTCGGTCGGCCATTCATTGACGCAAAGCCTGAGCGAAAGCGCCCGTGCCGCCGGCGCGACGATCCAGCCGGTGGTCGAGGCCACGATGGCCGCCATTGCCCGCGAGACGGCCGCCCTGCACGCGACAGTCGAGCGCGGCGTGCAGCAGCAACTGGAAGGACTGTCGACCCGATTCGAGACCAGCACGGCCACGGTGGCCGAACTCTGGCAAACCGCGCTGGCCCGACATCAACACACGAGCGAGACGCTGTCCGCCGACTTGCGCGGCACGCTCGATCGGTTTTCGACCACCTTCGAGCAACGCTCGGCTTCGATGGTGGAGGGCGTGGCGGCGCGCCTCGATCGCGCGGCCGAGGGCGTGTCGGAACATTGGCGCAGCGCGCTCGCGCAGCACGAGCGCACCAGCGCAGCGCTGGCTGGCGACACGCAGCGCGCCTTGACGGCGGCGGCCGCCACGTTCGAGCAGCATTCGGCATCGTTGCTCGGCACCATCGGCCAGGCCCATGCCGACCTGCAGACCCGCATGGCCGAGCGCGACGCCGAACGGCTGTCCGCGTGGACCGATGCGCTCGCCGCCATGGCCGAATCGCTGCAACAAGAAATGCAGCAGGCCGGCGAACAGGCCGCAAGCCAGCAGCAGGCCATCTGCAAAAAGCTGGCGCAGACCGCGCACGACATCACCGAACAGTCCGAGGCGCATGCGAGCCGCACCATCGCGCAGATCGCCGGCCTGATGCAGACCGCCTCCGAGGCCCCCCGCGCGGCGGCCGAAGTGATCGCCGAACTGCGCCAGAAGCTCTCCGACAGCATGGTGCGCGACAACGCCATGCTCGATGAGCGCAGCCGCATCCTCGGCACGCTCGAAACGCTGCTTGGCGCCATCAACCACGCATCCACCGAGCAGCGCGCGGCGATCGATGCGCTGGTGGGCGCCTCGGCCGATTTGCTGAACCGTGTCGGCACGAAGTTCACCGACCAGGTCGACGCCGAGGCCGGCAAGATGGCCGGCATCGCGTCGCAACTCACCGGCAGCGCCGTCGAAGTGGCCAGCCTGGGCGAGTCGTTCGGTACGGCAGTCGAGTTGTTCAGCCAGTCCAGCGACAAGCTGGGCGCGCAGTTGCAGCGCATCGAGGGCGCGCTCGGCAAGTCGATGGCGCGCAGCGACGAGCAGTTGGCCTACTACGTGGCGCAGGCGCGGGAGATCATCGACCTCGGCACGCTGTCGCAAAAGCAGATCGTCGAAGACCTGCAGCGCCTCGCCACCAACCAGCGTGCACTGGCGGGCAGCGACGCATGATGACGACGGAAGACTTCGACGGCGGCATGGAATCGGCCGTGCCGGTGTGGGCGGTGTTCGGCGACTTGATGTCGGGGCTGCTCGGCGCCTTCGTGCTGATCCTGGTGTGCGTGCTGGCCATGCAACTGGAGCTGGCCACGCAACTGGAGGCCGAGGTCAAGCAGCGGCAAGTGGAAGTGCAGCGCCTGCAAACCTTGGAGCAGGCACTGGCCGGGCCGCTGGCCGCGGGCCGCGTCACGTTGGCCAACGGGCGCATCGGCATCAGCGGCAACGTGCTGTTCGCCCTGAACTCGGCCGAGCTCGAGCCCGAGGGCCGACAGGTGCTGAAAAGCCTGGCCGCACCACTGGCCGCGTACCTGAAGGCACGCAACGAGATGCTGATGGTGAGCGGCTTCACCGACGACCGGCAGGTGCGCGGCGGCAACCGCCCCTTCGCCGACAACTGGGAACTCTCGGCGCAGCGCGCATTGACCGTGACGCGCGCGTTGATCGAGGAAGGCATCGCGTCGGGCTCGGTGTTCGCCGCGGCCTTCGGCGCCGAGCAGGCCGTGGCATCGAATGCCGATGCCGAGGGCCGCAGCAAGAACCGGCGCGTCGAGATGGCGCCGACGCCCAAGCGCGCCGACGTGGCGACGCCCGCGGCGAACAAGCCCCGCGAATGACAGTGCGTGAGGTCGACCCCGTCAGCCTGCTCGAGGCATGGCGCGCGCGCGGCGACGATCGCATCGATCCCGTGCGCTTTGCCCTGATCGAGGCGCTGGCGCGGCGCAGCGCAAGACACGAAGGCGAGGCGCGGCGCATCCTCGATGACAAGCTGGACAGCCTGCTGCGTGACTACGGCGAAGCGTCGGCCCGGAAGGCACGTCAAGCGAACGCTGCCGCAGACGCGCCGCATCCGCGCAGCGCGCTCGCTGCACTGGTCGAGGGTCTGGCGCCCCCAACGCCGGCGCGTGCGGCCAACACACTCGACTACTTGAGAGCCACCTGGTCGCGCCTGAGCGCCGAACGCAGCCTGACACGATCGCTGGCGACGGTGCCCGAAAACGCCGGCCCGCTCAACTCGCAGCAACTGGTGCACCGGTCGCTGACGCTGATGCGCGACCTGTCGCCTGAGTACCTGCACCGCTTCATGTCCTACGTCGATGCCTTGTTGCGGCTCGATCAGGGCTTCGGCGGCGCGGCGCCGACCGGCGCCGAGAGCGCACGGGCCGAAAGCCCCAAACGGGCGCCACGCCGCAAAGCCGGCTGACACCCACGCGGCCGCGATGCCCGGTTGCTCGGCCTCGACCTCAGGCCGGCGCCACGGCAGTCGGCAGCACGTGATTCCCGTACAGCTCGCGCAGCTTCGTCTTCAGCAGCTTGCCGGTCGCCGTGTGCGGCAACTCGGCGACGAACAGCACATCGTCCGGCAACCACCATTTGGCGATGCGCGTCGACAAAAAGTCGAGCAGCGCCTCGCGCGTGACGTCATCGTGCCCTGCACGCTTGACGACCAGCATCAGCGGCCGCTCCTGCCAGGTCGGATGCGCCACGCCGATGATCGCGGCCTCGGCCACGGCGGGGTGACCCATCGCGGCGTTCTCGACATCGATCGACGAGATCCATTCGCCGCCCGACTTGATCACGTCCTTGGCGCGGTCGACCAGTTGCAGGTAGCCGTCGGGGTCGATCGTCGCGATGTCGCCGGTGCGAAAGTAGCCTTCGTCGTCGAGCGGCGAGCCACCTTCGCCACGGTAGTAGCCGCTCGCGATCCACGGGCCGCGCACGTACAGGTGGCCAAACGCCTTGCCGTCCCAGGGTTGCACGATGCCGTCGTCGTCGACGATCTTCAGGTCGACACCCCAGACACCGCGGCCCTGCTTCAACTTGACCTGCGTCTGCGCTTCGGGCGAGAGCCCGGCGTGCTTGGGCAGCAGCTTGGCGATGACGCCGATCGGGCTGGTCTCGGTCATGCCCCAGCCCTGCATGACGTCGGCGCCGAAGTCGCGTTCGAAGCGCTCCAGCATGGCGCGCGACAAGGCCGCACCGCCGACGCCGATGCGCTTGATGCCGAGCGCGCGCGCGTCGAGTTCGGGGTGCGCATCGAGGTACTGGAACAGCATCATCCAGACCGTCGGGACACCCTGCGAATAGGTCACGCGCTCGTCGCGCATCAGCGTGTAGATGCTCTGACCGTCCAGGTGGGGGCCGGGCAACACCAGCTTGGCGCCGACCATCGGCGCCGCGTACGGCGTGCCCCAGCCGTTGGCGTGGAACATCGGCACCACCAGCAGCAGCGTCTCGCCTGAATGCAGGCCGAAAGTGTCGGGCGCCATTTCCATCAGCGCGTGCAGCACGGTCGAGCGGTGCGAATACAGCACGCCCTTGGGGTTGCCGGTGGTGCCCGAGGTGTAGCAAAGCGACGAGGCCGAACGTTCGTCGAATTCGGGCCAGCTGTAGTCAGTCGGCTGTGCGTCGAGCAGTTCTTCGTGGCACAGCAGGTTCGGCACGTCGATGGCCGGCATGTGCGCACGGTCGGTCATGGCGACGAAGGCCTCGACGGTCGTCAGGCGCGGCGCGAGCTTCTCGACCAGCGGCGCGAAGGTCGCATCGAAGAACAGCACGCGGTCTTCGGCGTGGTTGACGATGTAGTCGATCTGCTCGGGAAAGAGCCGTGGATTGACGGTGTGCAGCACCGCGCCCATGCCCGACACGCCGTAGTACAGCGCCAGATGGCGGTGCGTGTTCCAGGCCAGCGTGCCGACGCGGTCGCCCGCCTGCACGCCGATCGCGGCCATGGCGTTGGCCACCTGCTTGGCCCGGTCGCGCACGCCACGCCAGGTGGTGCGGTGCACCGTACCTTCGGGCAGGCGCGAGACGATCTCGGTGTGCGGATGAAACGTCGCCGCGTGCTCGACCAGCGACGAAATGAGCAAGGGACGGTCCTGCATCAATCCCAGCATGGCGTGTGTCTCCGTTGTGGTGATGGATCGAATGGAATCGTCACCCGCGTCCGTGACCGTGACAAGCGGGGAAGCCGGGGGCAGCGGGCGAAGCCAGAGCAGCCGAGGCAAAGGGCGGCACGGTTCCATAATCGCCACAGCCCGCCATGTCCGTCCCGAACACCTCCGTTTCTTCTGCGCACGCCCTGCCCTTTGGCGGTTCGATCACCGATGTCGCCGGCATCGAAGTCGGCCACTTCAGCGACACGCGCCGTCCGACCGGTTGCACCGTGGTGATCGCGCGCGACGGCGCGGTGGGCGGTGTCGATGTGCGCGGCGCGGCGCCCGGCACGCGCGAGACCGACCTGCTCGCGCCCGGCAACTTCGTGCAGCACGTGCATGCGGTGATGCTGGCCGGCGGCAGCGCCTGGGGCCTGGCCGCGGCCGATGGCGCGGTGCGCTGGCTCGAGGAACATGGCGTCGGCCTCGACGTGCGTTACGGCACCCTGCCGATCGTGCCGGCAGCGGTGTTGTTCGACTTGCCCATGGGAGATGCGCGCATCCGGCCCGATGCCGCCGCCGGCTATGCGGCGTGCGAGGCCGCCACGCGCGATGCACCGGCCGAAGGCAACGTCGGCGCCGGCAGCGGCGCGCTGGTCGGCAAGCTGTTCGGCATCGACCACGCGATGAAGGGCGGCATCGGCACCGCATCGATCACGGTGGGCGGCATCACGGTCGGCGCGCTGATCGCCTGCAATGCGTTGGGCGACGTGATCGATCCCGACACCGCGCGGCCCGTGGCCGGCGCCCGCACCGCCGACGGACGCGCGCTGCGCGACACGCGAAGATCGCTGATCGCCGGCGACCTGCCGCGGCCGCTGCTCGCCGGCACCAACACCACCCTGGGCGTGATCGCGACCGATGCGCAGCTGACCAAGGTGCAGGCGAATCGGCTGGCAACGGTCGCGCACGACGGGCTGGCGCGCGCCATCAATCCGGTGCACACGATGAGCGACGGTGACACGCTGTTCGTGCTGGCCACCGGCCGCGTGCCGCTCGAAGGCGACGCGCCCGGCATGACGGTGCTGGGCACGATGGCGGCCGAAGTCGTGGCGCGCGCCACGTTGCGCGCGGTGCTGGCGGCGGTGTCGGTGCGGATCGGTGCGCTCTACGTGCCGGCAGCGCGCGACCTGGTCTAGCGTTCTTGCGAGGCGCTCAGGCCGGCAGTTCGTTCTTGCAGACGACACCGTCGCGCATGATGAATTTGAGGTTGCGTTGCGGGTCCATCAGCACCCCCAGATCGACCAGCGGATCGCCCTCCACGATCAGCACATCGGCATAGGCGCCCTCGGCGATGGTGCCGAGCAGCCCCTTGCACATCAGCAGGTCCGCATTGGTGGCGGTGGCCGAGCGCAGGATGTTGGCAGGCGTGTCGAGGTCTTGACGCATCTCGAACTCCCGCAGCTGCGATTTCTGCGCGTCGGGCCCCCACAGATCGGTACCGAAGCCGATCGACAGCTTGTACTTTTGCGCCCAGGCATAGACCTGCTTGCCGCGCGCAACGGTGCGCTCGATGTTGTCGACGATGGTGGGCGACAGATGGGTCTGCGCGGCACTTTCGATCCGCTGCACCAGCGAGATGAAGGTCGGCACCAGGAACACCCCGGCGTCGGCCATCATCGTCACGGTCTCTTCGGACGCGAAGTTCGCATGCTCGAACGACCGCACGCCCGCCTTCAGACAACGCCGCACCCCCTCGTCGGTGTAGACGTGCGCCATGACATAGGTGTCGCGCGCGCTGGCCTCCTCGACCACCGCACGCAGCTCGGCCTCCGAGAATTCGTAGCGCGTCGAGTGGCCTTCGGCGGGAAACACGACACCGCCCGAGGCGAACAACTTGATCTGCGAGGCGCCCTTGCGCAACTCTTCGCGGGCGGCCTTTCGCACCTCGTCGACCCCATCGGCGATCACCGACATGTTGGAAAACGGCCCGATGTGGCCGCAGGGATCGAGATGTTCGTCCGGGGTCCGGAAATCAGCCCCGCCACCGGTCTGCGTCAACGCCTTGCCCGAATAAAACAGCCGAGGCCCGACGACCGCACCCGACGTCAGCAGGTGCGAGGTGGCGTGGTCCGCGCCACCCGCCTCGCGGATGGTGGTGAAGCCATCCATCAAGCAGTTGTGCAGGTAGTTCGCCGACGCCATGGCGATCTCGGCCGGCGGATAGGCGGCGTTTTTGGGTGTGAGCGACAGCCCCATGACGTGCGCATGCGCGTCGATCAGGCCCGGCATCAGCGTCCGGCCGCCGACATCGATCACGGTCGCGCCGGCGGAACGGTCGAGCGCCTGCGCCGAAACCGCGCGAATGTGGCCGTCCTCGACCAGCACCTCGAAAGACCGCTGCAGCTCCGCGAACCCGTCCAGCACGAGGTTGGCGTTGGTGAAAATCGTCCGTGGCATCCGGCGTCCTTTCTGAGTCCGCCGAAATTCTAGCCAGCGGCTTCACGAAACGGTGTGTCGAAAAGGCGTGCTGCCAGCGCGCGGCGGCCGCCCCCACTCGATGCGCCGATCGGCTTCGCGTAGCATGAACTGCCACCCACAGCGGCAAGCCCTCCTGCCGACACCATGCCCCGATTTCTCAAGCTCTTCCTGCTCGCCGTCAAGGACCTGATCGCCTCGGCCGGGCCGATCGTCTTCATCGTGATCGGCGTACTGGTTGCTGCGTACTGGTACCTCGACCCGCAGCCTCCCAAGCACGTCACGCTGGCCACCGGGCCGGCCGGCAGCGCCTACGCCACCTTCGGCGAACGCTATGCCAAAGCCCTGAAGACCAGCGGCATCGAGGTCGAACTCAAACCCACGGATGGCGCCGCCGACAACCTGCGGCTGCTGCGCGAGGGCCAGGTCGACGTGGCCTTCGTGCGCGGCGGCAGCGCCGATCCGGTGGCCGACGACGAAGCGGGGCTCAGTTCGCTCGGCAGCCTGTTCTACGAGCCGCTGTGGCTGTTTTATCGCAACGATGCAGCGCGCCAGGTCGACCGCAAGACCGGCACGCTGACGTCGCTGGCGCAGCTGAAGGGCCTGCGCGTCAACGTCGACAAGCCCGGCAGCGGCGTGCCCGAAATCATGGAGAAGATGCTCAAGGCCAACCGCATGGAAGCGAGCGATCTGCACCTGTCGAACCTGGAGCCGGCACCGGCCGTCGAGGCGCTCAGCGCCGGGTTGCTCGATGCGATCGTGCTGGCCTCGGCGCCGCAATCTCGGCTGGTGCGGCAACTGCTGCGCTCGCCCGACATCCAGCTGATGGACTTCGGCCAGAGCGATGCGTACTCGCGCCGCTTCCCGTTCCTGTCGGCCGTTACCTTGCCGCGCGGCGTGGTCGATTTGGCCGCCGACGTGCCGCCGCACGACGTGTCGTTGCTGGCCGCCACCACCTCGCTGCTGGCGCGCGAGCAAACGCATCCGGCGCTGCGCCAGCTGTTTGCGCAAAGCGCGCAGAAACTGCACGGCGAGGCCGGCTGGTTCAACCGCGCGCGCGACTTCCCCAACACCAAAACCAGCGAGCTGCCGGTCAGCCCCGAAGGCGACCGCGCCATCAACGGCACCCCGCCGTTCTGGCAACGTTACCTGCCGTTCTGGGCCAGCAACCTGGTCGAGCGCATGTGGCTGGTGCTCGGCGGCTTGCTCGTGCTGCTCTTGCCGCTGTCGCGCGTGGTCCCGCCGCTCTACACCTTCCGCGTGCGCCGCCGCGTGTTCCGCTGGTATGCCCGGCTGCGCCAGATCGAACAGAAAGTCGAGCGCGGCGAAGGCGACCGCACCGAACTGCTCGATGAACTGGACGAACTCGACCGCGTCGCCAACCGCGTGACCGTGCCCCTGTCGTACGCCGAGGAGCTCTACGCCCTGCGCAACAACATCCACGCCGCTCGCAAGCGCCTCCTGGCCAAGCGCCCGGTCGAAGTCCAAGTCTCGAAGGAAGCAGCCGCCCCATCGCCTCCGTAGCACTGGCAGCGCAATCGCGCGGCAAGCGCAGCGAAGCCCGTTCGCGAGACACCGAGGAACCGGCTTTGCCGGGCCTCTGGTGTCGCCCCCTTGAGGGGGGAATCGAGCTACACGAAGTGAGCGAGGAACGGGGGTGGGCCTATTTCAACGCTTTGTAGCGCATGCGGTGCGGCTTGGCCCCTTCTTCGCCCAGCCGCTTCTTCTTGTCGGCTTCGTACTCCTGGTAGTTGCCGTTGAAGAAGGTCCACTGGCTGTCGCCTTCGGCCGCCAGGATGTGGGTGGCGATGCGGTCCAGGAACCAGCGGTCGTGGCTGATGACCATCACGGTGCCGGCGAACTCGAGCAGCGCGTCTTCGAGTGCACGCAGCGTTTCCACGTCGAGGTCGTTCGACGGCTCGTCCAGCATCAGCACGTTGCCGCCAGCGATCAGCGTCTTGGCCAGATGCAGGCGACCGCGCTCACCGCCCGACAGCGTGCCGACCTTCTTCTGCTGGTCGGCACCGTTGAAGTTGAAGCGGCCGGCATAGGCCCGGCTGGCCATCTGGAACTTGCCGACGTTGATGATGTCCAGGCCGTTGGAGATGTCTTCCCACACGGTCTTCTGGTTGGCCAACTCGTCGCGGTGCTGATCGACGAAGGCGGCACGCACGGTCGAGCCGATGACGACGTTGCCGCTGTCGGGCTGCTCCTTGCCCGCGATCAGCTTGAACAGCGTCGACTTGCCGGCGCCGTTCGGGCCGATGATGCCGACGATGGCGCCCGGCGGAACGGTGAAGCTCAGGTTGTCGATCAGCATCCGGTCGCCGAAGGAC
>Ga0070665_100006463_pt1 | contig 11930 bp, 12 predicted proteins | sample KBSS13metaG_FD_65862 | JGI IMG/M metagenome (GOLD analysis project Ga0070665, IMG submission 65862) | Switchgrass rhizosphere microbial communities from Kellogg Biological Station, Michigan, USA - KBS S1-3 metaG | ecosystem: Host-associated > Plants > Roots > Rhizosphere > Soil ...
CAGGCGAAGTGGCCCACGACAGGCAACCGGACGATTCGTACTCAGATTCTCCGTGGTCGGCCACGATGGGACGCCTCGCCATCACGACCGGCGCCCACGTTGTGCCCGCCTTCATCGACGGGCGGAACACGCGATGGTTCTACGCCGCCGGCCGCGTTCATCCGTTCCTGCGCACCGCCCTGCTGGCTCGCGAGGCCCTGAAGGCGCGCGGCCGGCAGTTGACGGTCCGGCTCGGCGCGTCCATAAGCGTGAGAAACCGGGGGGGCGTCACAACCAACGCCGAGGCGGCCACACAGGTCGTTCGGGACGCCGTCGAACAGCTGAAGCAGCGGACGCCAGCCCCCTTGCCAGTCCCCGGACACGGCGATGATGTTGCCGCGGATATCGACCGCCTACCGCAGACGTCGTGTCTCGTCGACAGCGGCACATTTCAGGTGTTCTGCGTGGAAGCGCGACAGATCCCGTCAGCCCTCCGGGAGATCGGCCGGCTGCGAGAAGTCACCTATCGAGCTGTCGGCGAAGGCACCGGCCGCGATCTGGACCTGGACGCATTCGACGACCGCTATCTGCATCTCTTCTCCTGGGATCGCGGCCGCCGGCAGATCGCCGGTGCGTATCGCATCGGACGGACTGACCGCATCCTGGCCACCGAAGGCGTCGACGGTCTCTACACGCGGACGCTGTTCCGGTACGACTCGCGCCTCATCGCGCGTTTGTCTCCGGCCCTGGAGCTCGGGCGTTCTTTCGTGCGGGCCGAGTACCAGCGAAACTACAGCGCGCTGCTGTTGCTCTGGAAGGGCATCGGTCAGTTCGTCATACGTCACCCCGAATATCGAATCCTCTTTGGACCGGTCAGCATCAGTTCCCGCTACTCCGACCACTCGCATCGCCTGCTGATGGCGTTTCTGCTGCAGAATCACCTCGACCGCGATCTCGCCCGGCTCGTCGAGGCGATCAATCCGACAGACCTGCACCCGGCGCCGTCGTCGGTCCCACAGTCGATCGATGAAGCGAACCGACTGGTGACTCAGGCAGAGGCCGGCGGCGAGGGCGTCCCGATTCTGCTGCGGCAGTATCTGAAACTGAACGCCAGGCTCCTGGGATTCAACGTCGATCCGAATTTTGGGGATGCGCTGGACGCGCTCATGATGGTGGACCTGGCGGCGGTGGACCCCGCGATTCTCAACCGCTACTTCGGGCGCCAAGAGGCTGCCCGATTCCTGAGCCACCACCGGGATCGCCGGCCGGCACACGCCGCCTGATTCTCAGCAACGACAGCATCGCAAGGGCAATGACGATCTCAGGGATCCAGCTGAGGTCCGCCAACGATGCGATTCGAGATGTAAACGCCTCGCCGAGGCCCGCCGTCGCCAGCACGAGTGCCGGCGTCCACAGGAGCGTCCCCACAAGAGCCCACGTAGTAAACACCCCGGCAGGCAGCTCCAGAATGCCGGCGATTAGATACAGCGGAAGCCGCGTCCCGGGCAAGAAGCGGCTCGCCACAATGGCGCGCCCCGCGTGACGCTCGAGCCACGATCGAAGCTCGCCGACGCGGTCCTGCCGCACCTGACGGCTCACCCAGGGCCACGCGAGAACGGCACGCCCGAACAGGCGGCCCGCAGCCCACAGCCCCACGTCGCCGGCGAAAATGCCGAGCGTGCACGCGAGAATCGCGGCCGGCGCGCCAATCTCGCCGCGTTCGATCAGCAGGCCCGCCGTGACACACGCAAGATCTTCCGACACGAACGTGCCGAAGGCCAGCGAGACAAAGACCAGCATGACTACGCGGCCCTGCCCGCTTGCTGCTTCTCGGCGCCGAGCGGCACGTAGTCAAGATCGATCACACGTGAAGTCACGATGATGGTGGTCCGACTCACCGTGCGCGCGTCGGGGCGCTCCATGTGGACGCTGATATCGGCACGCGACGGCCATCGGTGGGCGTGGAACCGATCCTGCGCCAGCGGCCAGAAACGGTCGCTTTGCAGCACCAGTCGTTCGAACAACTGGCGACGTGGCGCATCTACCACCGCATCGCCCAGCCCAGACGACGTCAGCATCTGCGGCCGTCCCACGTCCATCATCTGGACGGAGAGGGTCTGGCCGTCCGACGTCACTATGCCGGCAGTCATGCGCTCGACAAGGACGACAGAAAACGGGTTGAACTGCGCCGGGGCCAGGCGGCGTGCGGTCTCGAGTGCCTCGGTCAGCGATCGGCTGTCGAGCAATTGCGGAATGATGAGGCCTCGACTGCGAAGTGCGCGACAGGCCGCCGCTGCGATGGGATCGGCCGTCCGGTTCAGCAGTGCCGCCGCCAGTCCCCCCTCGTTCACGCCCACCCATGTTCCGCCCCCTCGCGTATCCTGGGGGTAAGTGGCCGATACCCGCTGCAGAAGACGGACGGTCGGTGGAATGGCCGCCGGCCGATCGCGGCGCTCATCGCGGTTGCACACCAGACGAAATCCGTCATCGTACGGAACGATTGAGACCGTGCACATGGCCCGGATCCGTCAATGGCGCCGCGGCGTGGATGGCGAGTGGCCGAATCGCTCGGGCACGGAGTGGCCATGAATGGATAGCAGCACGCCGACGATGGCCTGGTGGTGGATCGTATGGCTCACGACGAAGGCCAGCTCGCGGGCCAGCGTGGACCAGCCCGTGACCGCGTCACCCGCGGCAGAAATCATCGACGTGACCCGAACCGGTTCATCAAGCGATCGTGTGGACCACACGTCGAGCGCCCGCTTCAGTTCGAGGATCTGTCGGAGCGCTTCGGCCGGATCGGACTCCACGGCCGTTCCGCGATGCCGCCGATCGTAGGACAGGGTCACAGACGGATCGGCGGCCAGCAGTGCGGCAACGTGGTCGAGACAGTGTCTGACGTGCTCGCCAATCGACCCTGAGACGTTGCTCGCCAGACGCTCGCAGTAGACAGGCACTGCCACATTGCTGATGAGCAACTCGATTTCGTCGAGCAAGCGCCAAAGGGCTCGCGCCGCTGGTACGGGTCCACGTGTGGAGACGGACTGGAGTTCCATGGGCGTCACGCCAACTGATGAAACAGGCGGCCAACCACCGGAATCTGCGAGCGGCGCAGCACCAGTACGACGACGCTACCGACAAAGGCCGTCAACGCGAGGGCAACCAGCAGGCCGCCATCGCCCTTCACCTCGACACCCAGGACGAGGATATGGCTGGCGATTGCGCCGGCCATGACGCCCATCGCCAGGCCGGCCCCAAGCGAGGCTGTCGCGGGCACGAGCAGCATCAGCCCGGCGATCAGTTCGATAACGCCCGAACCGATGCGACCCCAGGGCTCGACGCCGGCCACGTGCACAAACCTGCCCAGCGTCGTAAAGATGTAGACCGATTCTTCGGCCCCCGTGAACTTGAAGAACAGTGTTTGCAGCAGGATACCGGCGACTGTCAGCTGGGCAACCCAGCTCACGACGGCTTGGGTCCTCGATAGGTGATTCATGCCCGTTGGATGACCCTGACCGGCACAGGGTTACAACCAGACGGGTGAAACCCAGGCCGATTTCGGGCATCCAACTTGTGGGGGCAGGGTGCCCCCCAAGCTGCCCCGTCGGGACGGCCTTGAAAGGCAAGACGGTGCAAGCCACAATCTTGCAGGAAGGGGCTCCCGCCGATGGCGCCAGCCCGAAGGAGAGCCCAGTGACCTGCCGCGAGTTCGCCGACTTCATCATGGACTACCTGTCCGGCGAGTTGTCGGCTGAGCGGAGAGCGCAGTTCGAGCAGCATCTGAGCCTCTGCGCGAACTGCCGGACGTATCTGACGTCCTACGAAGAGACCGTCAAGCTCGGGAAGGCCGCGTTCGACGATGACAAGGGCGCACTGCCGCCGGACGTTCCGGAAGAACTCGTAAAGGCCATCCTCGCGGCGCGACGACCAGCCTGAACCCAGTTCGCGTCGATCGCCATCCTATTAAGCAACATGAGAGTCCCCGCGCCGTTCCTATGGGCCGGCGGTACGTTCGCAGTGCTTGCCGTGGCCGTCACCCTCGCTGGAGCCCGATCCGCCGCTGCTCCTGATCCGCCGCCTGCAGAAGGCCCGGAACGTACACCCGTGGTCGTCGAGCTCTTCACGTCGGAGGGCTGCTCGAGCTGCCCGCCGGCTGATGACGTGATGACAAAGCTGGTCAGCCAACAGCCGGTTGCCGGCGCGGAGATTATCGGGATTGGCGAGCACGTGGACTACTGGGATCGTCTTGGCTGGCGCGATCCGTTCTCGTCGGCGACGTTCAGTGCACGCCAGTCTGAGTACGCATCGCGCGTCTTTCACACGGCCGATATCTACACGCCGCAGATGGTGGTGGACGGACGCGAGCAGTTCGTCGGCAGCGACTACCGCGCGGCAACAACCGCGATCGCGCGAGCGGCGAGCCTCCCGGGCGCGCGAATGCAACTGGCCCTGAAGGTCAACCAGGTGTCTGCTACCTCAGCACAGGCGACGATACAGGTCCAGTCACCCGTTGGCGTGCCGCTCACCGGCACCGCCGAGGTATTCCTGGCGGTGACCGAAGATGGACTCGTGACACAGGTGCGCCGAGGGGAGAACGGCGGCCGGCAACTGCGGCACAGCGCTGCGGCTCGGGCGATCACGTCTATTGGTGTGCCGCGAGCCGATGGTGGCTCCTGGTCGACCACGACGAACATGCGTATCTCGCCCGACTGGAACATCGGCCGCACCCGGATTGTCGCGTTCGCACAGGATCGCGCGACGAAGAGGATTCTCGGCGCGACCACCGCAAGCGTCCTACCGCACACAGAGGCGCTGAAACCATAAACCTGCGGCGTCATCCAACCTGCGGGACCACTTCCCGGGCCGCAGGAGGCGCCGTTGTCTTTTCACACCCCTCTTCGACTTCGATCACTGGGCGCCGATGGTGGACGCAAGGTCACCTGGCTCGAGCTGTTCTTTGACTTGATCTTCGTGGCCGCCGTCAGCCAGGTCGCGGTGCCGCTGCGCGAACACTACTCGGTGGCCGAGCTCCTGCGGTTCGCGCCACTCTTCGTCCTGATCTGGTGGGCATGGACCGGCCACACCGTCTTCTCCACCCGCTTCGATACCGACGACGTGATCCAGCGCGGGCTGACGCTCGTGCAGATGTTCGCCGTGGCGGTGATGGCCGCCAACGCGAAGGATGCACTCGACAGCCGGTCGTCGGCCGGCTTCGCGGCAGCGTACGCAGCCGTGCGCTTCATCCTCGTGGCGCAGTACTTTCGCGCACGCCATGTGCCCGAGGCCCGGCCGTTGACGACGCGGTATCTCGTCGGGCACGGCAGCGCCGCACTACTCTGGTTGGCGTCCGCGCTCGTGCCGGCACCGGCCCGATTCTGGATCTGGGGCGCGGCATTCGCGATCGACCTCGGCACGCCCTGGCTGGCCGTACCGCATAGCGTCAAGATCCCACCGGATGCCGCCCACTTGCCGGAGCGGTTCGGTTTGTTCACGCTCATCCTGCTTGGCGAATCCATTGTTGCCGTCATGCAGGGGATGGAAAGCCAGGAGGACTGGTCGCCGGCGGCCGCCACGGCGGCATTTCTGGGGATGGGCATTTCGTTCGTGATCTGGTGGTGGTACTTCGACGGCGTCGCCGGCGCTTCGGAGCAGCCGGTGCGCACCCGGCGCGAGGCCATCCGCTTCCACATCTGGAGCTACGCCCACTGCCCTCTCGCCCTTGGCATCATCATCACCGGTGTCGGCATCGAACGCGTCGTCACAGTTGCCTCGCGCACGGCGATTCCGGCAGCGGACGCGCTGATCCTGACGGGAGCCGTCACAGTCGTGATGGTAGCGATGACGGTCATTGGCTTCACGTCAGCCACTCAGGCCAGAAACCGCTCGCGGCACGTCCCACAGAATCTCGCGCTTGCCGGGGTGGCGCTCGCGCTTGGGACCGCCGGGCACATCGAGTCTGCCGTCGTGCTGATTGTGGCCATTGCGACACTGTGTGTCGCGCAGCTCGTGCTGTCGCTCGGCCGAATCTCGCCGCCGCTGCACCACAGAGAGTCGACCGCCGCTTAGCCGTCCCACCGGATCCACATCTGACGGCCGACGCCGGCAAACGCAAGACCGAAGATCACGCCAGACCAGAGCAGGAACGCGTCGGCATTCGAAGTGGCGCTGCCCAGGATGCCGAGAAGCGTCGAGAGCACGAACGCCAGTGGCACCCAGCCCGACATCCTGTGCACAATCCATGCACCAGCACTAACCACGATCACGCCGGCGGCGGTGATCAGCGCGCCGGCCTGGTACACGTCGACGGCCGATATGAACGCGCTGGCTCGGACCGCGGCGATACCCGTCAGGAGCATCGCGAGGCCGATGACGCCTCGGCGTGCGAAGTCCTTCGAGCCCTGCCACCAGAAGCCGACGAGGCCGACGGTCAGACAGACATCGACGGCAAAGTAGAGGGATTGCCGCGCCAGATTAGAAGGGATGAGTAAGGGGGCGAACGAGGCTGCGATCCGCAGCAGGCCGCCGACGATGGCGGCCTGCGCACTCAAGCGAACGAACGGCCTCGTCATACTGTCGCGCGAGGAATCACTTGATAGTTGAAATCGCCTTGGCGCCAGCGATGGCGATGTCTTCGTCCACCTGCGGCGAATCGCCACTCACGCCGACGGCGCCGACGACCTGCCCGTTGATCACGATCGGGATGCCGCCTTGCAGAGGCGGCGTCCGCCAGCGCCAGCGCCGCAATCCGGCCGTCGCGGATTTGCTCTTCTAACACGCGGCTGGGGCGGCGGTAGATCGCGGCCGTCCGGGCCTTGCCAATGCCGACGTTGACGCTGGCGATCTGGGCCGAGTCCATTCGCGTCAATTCAATCACGGTTCCCGCGTCGTCTACCACGACGATGACGACGCCAAGCCCACGCTTCGTGGCCTCAGCCTCTGAAGCCGCGAGCTGAGTCATCTCCCGTTCTCAGCCAGCTGATCAGCCTTTGCTACATTGCGTGACGCCACGGTCACTTCCTGATACGGTCCGGGCGTATGGCCGTCGACGAGAAGATTCGGCTCGCCATTTAGATACCGCTCAAAGAACGCGACGGTGTAATCGTTGATGATTCTGTGTGCCCGCCTGATGTTCATGAGCTCTGGGTCGGGAAATCCGATAATGAGATACAAATCGGAAAAGGTGACGTGATTCGTCCGGCGGATGAAGACGTTGTATATCGGACCGTTGGCGCTGCTGAACAACCGCATTTGCCGCGCATAGTGATCCTGCTCGGCGATCTTGAACTGGGCGGCAGTGAGTCCCCACCGGGCGAGCTGTGCGTCGGTCGACGCGATGTAGGGCGCGGCCGACTGCATATACATCAATGGCCGGCGAAGCTCGGTGAGGGTCCGATCGGAGAAATACGGCTTGCCATCCTGGGCCACTCCGGCCTTGATTCGCGGTTCATCCAGCAGCGCCTGGACGACGACTGAACCCCCGAACGAGGCGCCAACGTATCCGATCCGGGACAGATCCATCCGGCCCGTCAGTACGCCGCTCGGACCGGCCTCATTGAGGGCTTCGAGGCGATCGATCACGAACCTCACGTCCGACGTCCAGGTTTGCAGCATCGCCGTCGATTTCGCGTCGACGAACACCGGCCACGCGGCGTTCGCGTCTGGTGGGACGGCATGCCCGTCAGGAAAGATCGTCGTCGACGCATAGCCCGTGTGGTCGATAGCGATGACGATGAAGCCGTGACTCGCCAGCGCTTCCATCTGGAACACGCTTTGTGACCGGTTGGCGCTCAAAGGGCCGTGCGAGAACAGCACGACGGGAAAGCGTGCGCGGGCTCGAGCAACCGGCGCGTTCGGGATGGCGTGCGTCTTCACCAGGCGCAGGTGGTCGAACAACGGCGTCGGGAGCCCTGTGAACGAGGCGTATGCCGCCGCCAACAGATCCGGACGGGAGGTAATGCCGGCCGGCCGGCCGTGGACGTCACGCGCAATCGGGTACCACGCCTGAATGACAAGATCCCGGTTTCTCTCGTCGTTCTTCAGTTCGTACTCCGCAGTGCCGATCCCGTACGGGCCGGTTGGCGTCTCGTAGGCGAACACAGGAAAGAACACGGGGAGCACACCCGCTACGCCGATCCAGGAGGCGAGTGCAGTGCCTGCGGCCACTCGAGCCAAACGACCTGGTTGCAGCTGCTCGCGACGCGACAAGGCTCGCCTCCCCGTGACTACAAGCGAACCGACCATCATGAGGTAGGTCGGCAGCAGGTGAAACCGCGCACCCTCAGTCAGGAGATGAACCGCGGCGATCAGCAGGGTTGCCGAGGTGAATCCGACGTCAATTCGGCGGCTCGGACGCCAGAGGATCCAGGTTGCCGCCCATGTCGAGCTCACCAGCCATAGCAATAGTTCGACCGTTCTCATAACGACCTCGTCAATGTGACCTTTCCTCGGCGTCCCGGTGCCGGTTGCTTCTTCAGAATCGGACGACCAGACCGCCCGACACGACGACGTTGTGAACCTTTGGGCCGGGCGTCGGAATCGAGAAATTGCGTGCGCCGGTATAGATGTCCCGAACTTCACCGCGAAAGCCCAGCCAGCCGAACCCGCGCACGTCGACGCCCCCACCGAACTCGAACGCACCGGCGTTCGTGTCGCGCTGGTCCGGGTTAGAACTACGGTCCGCGCGCAATTTCGACTCCGAGTAGCGCGCATAGCCGCCGCCGATCGAACCAAAGATCGAGACCGGCGACTTCGACAACACGGTGATGCGAGCCGCGGGGGTCAAGTAAAACGAGGCATATTCCAGCGGCAGGGAGCCACCAGGCGTCAGAACCGTAAATGCCGGCGACGCGATGAACGGCACTTCGATCGACAGCTTGGTCGAGTCTCCGCGCCACACGTCCCAGGCGAACGTGGCTTGGTACGTCGTACCGCGATCGAAGCTTAGAACGGTGCCTTCGTCGGTGGCGCGCGTTGAGCCGAGCAACAGGCCGACATCAAACCGTGTCTGGGCACCCGCGCTGGCCGCTGCTGACAACAGCAGGGCGGTCATCAGAATGGCTTGCCTCTGCATGGCGATCCTCAATCCCTCCGGTGACTGAGATGCCCGGCAAGGCGTCAGGTTTCATGACCCGGTCCGGTTCAGGACGGCTGGAACAGCGGGCACCCGCTGTCTTATCGAAAAGTCTTTGCGAGGGCTCGCGCGGGTCTGATACCCTCACCTGAACGCCATGAACTCGCGTCTGCCGGACGACGAACAGGGTCGCCTCGAGGCCTTGCGTGCGTACGAGATTCTCGACACGCCGCCTGAACCCGGTTTTGACGACCTGGCGCGGCTCGCCGCCGACCTCTGCGCGGCGCCGATGGCCCTCGTGACATTCATCGACGCCGATCGGCAGTGGTTCAAGGCGTCTATCGGCCTCGACGTCGAAGCGACCCCGCGCGACGTATCGTTCTGCGCGCACACGATCCTCGGATCAAACGTCCTTGTCGTGCCCGACGCCGCGGCCGACGCACGTTTCTCGGACAACCCATTCGTCACCGGCGATCCACACATTCGTTTCTATGCGGGCGCGCCCCTCATCGCCGACGGCGGTCACGCGCTGGGTGCGATCTGCGTCGTCGACCGAGTCCCACGCTCGCTGACGCCCTCGCAGGAGACGGCGCTCCAGGTCCTGAGCCGGCAAGTGGTGGCGCAGCTCGAATTGCGCCGGTCGACGATGTCGGTCGTGACGGACGAAGATCGGAAGAAGGCCGAACACCTGCTCCGCGAGCTGACCGAAGGCACGGCGTCGGTTACCGGGGGAGCGTTCTTCTCGTCACTGGTTCAGCATCTCGCGATGGCCCTGCACGTGCGCCGCGTCTACGTCGCCGAGTGCCTGCCGGACGATCGCGCCAAGTCGAGAGCGCTCTGGATGGGCAACGAAGCCCAGCCCAATTTCGAATACGACCTCCGGGGCACGCCGTGCATGAAGGTCTCGAAAGGCGAAACCTGTCTGTACGCGCGCAACGTCTCGAAGTATTTCCCCGAAAATCAGTTTCTGGCCAAGTTCGGCTACGAGAGCTATCTCGGTGTGCCGCTGTGGGATTCCGCTCATCGCGTGATCGGCCACATGGTGCTCGTGGACGACAAGCCCATGTCCGAGGATCCGTTGTGGGTATCCGTGCTGCGCACGTTCGCCTCGCGAGCTGGCGTCGAACTCGAACGCGAACAGGGCGAAGAGAAGCTGCGCCTGGCGCTCGCTGAAGTCGAGAGCCTGAAGAACCGGTTGCAGGCTGAGAACGTCTACCTGCAGGAAGAGATCCGGAAAGAGCACAACTTCGAGGAGATGGTCGGCCAGAGCCCCGCGCTCCTCGCGCTGCTACAAAAGCTTGAGCGCGTTGCCAATACCGATGCCACCGTACTCATCTGCGGCGAGACGGGAACCGGCAAGGAGCTGATTGCCCGAGCGTTGCATAACAGCGGGCCGCGCAAGCAACGGCCGCTCGTCAAGGTGAACTGCGGCGCGATGCCGGCGGCCTTGCTGGAAAGCGAGCTCTTCGGGCACGTCAAGGGGGCCTTCACGGGCGCCATCGAGCGACGCGTCGGGCGTTTTGAGCTGGCCGACGGCGGCACCCTGTTTCTCGACGAGGTCGGCGAGCTGCCGCTCGAAACCCAGGTCAAGCTCCTTCGCGTGCTTCAGGAACAGGAATTCGAGCCTGTCGGCAGCAGCCGGACCGTCCGCGTCGATGTGCGAATCATCGCCGCCACCAACCGCGATCTCAACGACGAGGTCCGCGCCGGACGCTTTCGCGCGGATCTCTTCTTCCGCCTCAACGTCGTGCCACTCACGGTCCCGCCGCTGCGCGATCGGCCGTCCGACATCCCGATGCTCGTGACGTACTTTGTCTCGCGCTTCGCGAAGAAATTTGGCAGGAAGATCGATGGTGTCACGCGCGACACGATGCACCGGTTGACGACCTATCAGTGGCCCGGCAACATCCGCGAGCTACAGAACATCGTCGAGCGTGCAGTCGTGATGGCGCAGGGTTCGCTGTTGACGCTCGATGCGGACATTCTGCCTATAGCGCATGCCGCTACGGAGTCTCCGACCCAAGATGCGGCACACGAACCGGCGCAAGCCGGCACTCTCTCACTCAACGAGGCGGAGCGGCGCCATATTGAGACGGTACTCAGCCAAACAGGCGGCGTCATCGAGGGCGCAGCTGGCGCGGCGAAGATCCTCAATCTCCACCCGAATACGCTCCGAAGCCGCATGAAGAAGCTTGGCGTCCAGCGGCCTGCCGCGCACGAAGTCTCGTAGCCACGAAGGGCACGGAGCGCTTCGCGACAGGAGACCATAGGAAGAGTCTCGTGTCTGGCCCCTCCGAAGTTACGTTTCCAACGCCTTGACCGCGAGTGCTATCTGGAGAAATCCAGAACCAACGTAAGCATCAGGTCCGGAACCGGATGATCGATCGACGAACAACGTCTGCGGTGCAGATTCATTGTCGAGCGTGCCTGCATCCCATGACGTGGACCGGCGGTCACCCGAGGAGTTCAAACGACTTCGCGGAGTGTGTGCTCTACGGCGAAGCCGATGATGCGCGTCGCAACTCGCCCTCTTGAGTCCAGACCGCGTGTCTCAGTGGTGTCTCACACTGGTTGGAAAACCCAAAGGCAGGCTGGAGTTCATCGAACGAACACCAATAAATGCAACGATTTGGACGCGCCCCGAAGACGTCCGGCGCGCGAATGCCGACACCGGATGCTCTGCAAAACGACCAGCTGCTGTAAGTAATTGAAAATGAAGCCGATTGGCTCCTCAGGCTGGATTCGAACCAGCAACCCTCCGGTTAACAGCCGGATGCTCTGCCGTTGAGCTACTGAGGAACAGGGTGGGTCTGCCGCCTTTCTGGCTCTTCAGGCGACCTTTCATAGTAGCGAATGCCGCAGCAGCTGGTCAACGACGCCG
>Ga0070665_100006467_pt1 | contig 11927 bp, 10 predicted proteins | sample KBSS13metaG_FD_65862 | JGI IMG/M metagenome (GOLD analysis project Ga0070665, IMG submission 65862) | Switchgrass rhizosphere microbial communities from Kellogg Biological Station, Michigan, USA - KBS S1-3 metaG | ecosystem: Host-associated > Plants > Roots > Rhizosphere > Soil ...
CGCTCGCGCCGCGCGGTACGCGGAATGACGTCGTTCGGCCGTCCCTCGACCAGGTGGCAGTGGCTGTGTTTCACGTCGAAACCATCGACCGCGCGCGCCAGGTTGCGGCGCGCGGCCTCTTCGACCAGGTCGCGTTCGCCGATATCGACCAGCGGCCCATCCGGCAGCGCCGGTACCACCGGCAGCGGCGGAAGCAGGGCGTGCAGCGCATGCATTTCGCCGTGCAGCGCGTGCACCAGCTGCGCGCCGGCGCGCAGGATCTGCCGATCGAGGTTGGTCGGTTTGGCGTGCACGTGCGAGGGATCGATCGCGGCCAGCACGCGCGGCCGGTGGTAGAGCTTGCGATTCTTGACCAGCAACACCGGGATCGGGCACAGCCGCAGCAGCTCCCAGTCGGTGTAGGCCAGCAGCCAGCGCGCGGGATGTTTGCCGCTGCCGTGGTGATTCTCGACCACCAGCAGGTCGGCGGAGATGCGCTGCGCCTTGCGGATGATGGCTTCGTACGGCGGATAGTCCCAGTCGGCGGACACGTCGACGTCGACACCATGCCTGCGCACGCGCGCGGCCAGCTTCTCCAGCTGTTCGCGTCGCGCGGTCTGTACTTCGCGTTGCCACGACTTCAGATCCACGTCGCGGCCCTGCAGCGCCTCCGCGTACAGCGGCGTGGCGATATCGTGGAACAGCGTCAGCTGCGCGCCGAGTCCCTTGGCGATCTGCGTGGCCTTGTTGAGGGCGGGCAGCGAACGCGCGGCAGGGTTCTTGATCGCAACCAGGATTCGGCGGATGGGCTGCATGGCGCGAGGGTGGCGCATGCATTCCTGCAAAACATCGGGAGAACCACTTATGGCCGTGTCGGCAGGTGCTTACGGCGAGGAACCTGCCGCGCTGCGCGCGGACTGCTCGACGAAGTTGCGCATTTCCGGCGATTCCTCGACCAACTGGTGTGCGGCGCGGCGCAGCCGGATGATTTCTTCCGAGGACAACGTGAACGCCGTGGGCACGAGATTCAGGTATTTGCGTTCCGCCTCGTCCTGGATGCGGTCGAACGACAGCTCCACCAGGTCGATGTCGAACTTGTCGCAGTCGGGCATCGGCAGGGTGGACTTGCAGCGCGTGGTGCGCACGTCGGTTTCCCATCGCTTCACGCGTGCGCGCATCAGGTTCATGGTCTCGAAGCTGTAGCGGTTGAACGTGGCGCTGACCACGGCGTCCATGACCTTCTTGATGCCCAGCGGCTCCGGCACCTGGGCGTAGCGCTGGTCGAAGCCGGTGCGCGCATCCACGATCACGAACAGCATGCGGCGCGCGCGCGAATAGCCATTGCGTCGCAAGGCGTCGGTGACCGTGTCGCCGAGCGCCACTTCGTCGAGGATGGCGCGCGCGCCGAGGTTGTCGGCGAAGGCGCCGTCGGCCAGGTGGAGGTAGGGATAATTGGCGGTGTCGAGGAACGACAGCAGACGCTCGGCGCGCTCCCGCCGGTACACGTCTTCGATGGAATCGAGCGGCTGGCCGGCGATCTCCGGCGTCTGGTAGTTGCACTTGCCGGCGAAGGTCTGCATGACCAGCGGCGCGAAGTAGATGGGCGTGGCCGCCGAGGCGAACACCGCGCGCGCCACCGGCACGCTTTTCGGATCCACGCACACGCCATTGAGCTGGTCGCGCGTGAACGCGAACGGCTTGGCGCGCACCAGGTCGGTGGCCGTGATGATGACGCGCGGCGAACGCGTGATGACGTCGTACACGCTGGCGCCGCGGAACAGCTCCTTGTCGAAGTATTCCACCTCCAGGTCGCTGCGACTGACGTCGTCGCGGGCCAGCTTTCCCCAGCTGGACGGCACCAGCACCTGGTGCCAGAGATCCTTCTCGGTGTCGTGGTTGAGGAAACGCGGCGCGAAACTCTCGAAGGTTTCGTGGCCGTGCAGCGCGTAGTAGGCCGCGGTGAAGGCGCCGCCAGAGACGGCAGAGATCAGGTCGACCTCGTCGAGCAGCGCGCGCCGCTCGCCGTCGGGCGTGGTCACCTGGATGTCGCGCAGCGCCTCGAGCACGCCAAATGAAAAGGCCGCGGCGCGTTTGCCGCCGCCGGAGAATGTGAGCACCACGAACAGCTTGTCGGAATTGCCTTCGACACCGGGCGCGAGCACCGGCGCCGTGAGCGGCACCACCTGGGCGAGCGGCTGCTCGCGCTTCGGCATGCCGGCGCAGGAGGTGAGGGCGAAGGCCGCGATGGCGAGCGCGAGCCTCGGCGCGCGAGAGCTTTTCATGCACCGCAGTATACGGTGCACACGATCAGGCAGTAGCGGCGATCCGGTACATGTCGGGCCGGAGGATCTGCATGAGCACACCGTCGTCGGGTGGCGCGCGAAAGCCGTACTGCGCGTACAAGCCGTGCGCGTCGCGCGTGCCGAGCATGGTCCGGCGCGCGCCGGTCAGCGCGGGATGGGCCATCACGGCACTCATCATGAATTTGCCGAGACCGCGCCCGCGATGTTCTTCGAGCACGTACACATCGCACAGGTAGGCGAACGTGGCGTAGTCGGTGACCACGCGCGACAGCCCCACCTGTTTGCCGCTGGACTTTTCATACAGCCCGAAGCACAGCGAATGCCGCGCGGCGCGCTCCACCGTGGCGAAAGGAATCCCCGGCGACCAGTACGAGCGCGTGAGATAGGCGTGCATCGCGCCGATGTCGAGGCGCGTCGGATCGGTAGAGATCTCGTAGTCGCTGGCGACGTCAGTCGATGACATACAGCCTGGCCCCGGTGCGCGTGGCGGAACGGTGTGGCTCGGCGTCGTCCGCCACCTGGTAACTCATGCCGGGGCGCAGCGTGAAACTGCGCCCGTCCGCGAGCGTCGTCTCGAGCTCGCCCTCGAGGCACAACAGGAAGTGGCCCTTCGAACACCAATGGTCGGCCGAGTAGCCCGGGGTGTACTCGAGCATGCGCACGCGCACGTCGCCGAAGCGCCGCGTGCGCCAGCGCGCCTCGCCGGTGATGCCGGCGTGCGTGGTGACTTCCACCTGGTTCCAGTCGACGGTGCCGAACGGCAGGTTGCCGATCCTCATCGATGCCCCGCCAGTACCTCGGCGAGCAACCCCGTGTCGACGTTGCCACCGGTGAGCGTGAGTGCGACGCGCTGGCCGGCGAGCGATTCGCGCTCGCGCCAGGCGGCGGCGAAAGCCGCGGCACCCGCGCCCTCGGCGACGTTGTGCGTCATGGCGAAGATTCGCCGCATGGCGTCGGCGAGCTCGGTGTCCGTGACTTCGACGATGCGGCTGATGTTGGCGAGCACCAGGTCCAGCGCTTCCTGGTCGGGACGGCGGCAGGCCATGCCATCGCCGAGCAGCGTCTCGACAGGCGCCTCGACCACGCGGCGCGCGGCGAACGAGCGCGAGAAACACGGCGCATGGGCCGAGACCACGCCCACGATCCGGGTGCGCGGCGAATAGGCATTGCGTGCCGCGGCTGCCGCGCACGCGCCCGAGCCCTGGCCGATGGGCACGTACACCACGTCCAGGCCCGGCACGGCGCGGAACAGTTCGGCCCAGTACGTGCTCACGCCCAGCACGATGTCGAGATGGAAGGCCGGCACCATGTGCAGCCCGCGCTGCGCGCCGACACGCGCCGCTTCCTCGCGCGCTTCCTGGAAGTCGTGCCCGTGCTCGACCAGCGTGACGCCGAGCGCGCGCATCGCCGCGTTCTTCTCCACGCCATTGCCGCGTGGCACGTAGACCGTGGCGGGTAGTTTGAAGCGCCGCGCGGCGAGTCCCACCGCCTGGCCGTGGTTGCCGCGCGTCGCGGTGATGACGCCGGGGCAGGCGGGCTCGCGTTCCATCAGGCGCCGGAAGTAGGTCGCGGCGCTGCGCGCCTTGAACGCGCCGATGGGCGTGTGGTTCTCGTGCTTGAGCCACACCTCGGTGCCGAAGGCGGCGAGCACCTGCGGCCACAGGTACTGCGGCGTCGGCGACACCAGCGGTTGCAGGAATTCCGCGGCGGCCTCTATCTGTTCGCGCGTGGGCAGGGCCGGGCCGGCCGCAACTGTATTGGCGGTCTGTGCATTCATGGCCTGCGAAATATAGATCACGGCCCAGTACAGTTGCAGTACAGTTATCCCACCAACCCACCCACACTGGCCCGCTCTTATATATGTCGCTGGAACCCAAGCAGGATCACCGACTCCCCGCACAGCTCGCCGCGCGGCTCGCGCAGCGCATCGAGACACACGCGCTGCGCCCCGGCACGCGCCTGCCGTCGATCCGCAATTGCGCGCAGGAATCGCGCGTCAGCCGCTCCACCGTGGTCGAGGCCTACGACCGCCTGATCGCCGCGGGACTGATCGAGTCGCGCCGCGGTTCGGGCTTCTACGTGCGGTTGCGCAACCACAAGCTGGTGCAGCGCCGCGCCGCCGCGCACCCGATGCCGTCATCGGCGCTCGACGTGAGCTGGCTGCTGCGCGCGCAGCGCCGGCAATCACCCGGCAGCGAACAGCCCGGCGCCGGCCTGCTGCCGGAGAACTGGCTGGACCACGAACTGGTGGCCGCGGCGGTGCGCGGCGTCGGCCGCAGCCGCGGTTCCTGGCTGCTCAAGTACGGCTCGGTCGAGGGCTATCTACCGCTGCGCGAGGCGCTGGCCACGCGGCTCGCGCATCTCGGCATCGAGGCGCCGGCGGACCAGATCGTCACCACGGCCGGCGCCACCCAGGCCATTGACCTGGTGGCGCGCCGCTTCCTGGTGCCCGGCGACGTGGTGTTCGTCGAGGATCCCGCGTGGTTCGTGATGTTCGCGCGCTTCGCGGCCTTCGGCGCGCGCATCGTCGGCGTGCCGCGCACTGCCGAGGGGCCGGACATCGCCGCGCTGCAGAGCCTGCTGATACGCGAGAAGCCCAAGCTGTTCATCCTCAACTCGGTGGCGCACAACCCGACCGGCTCGTGCATGAGCGCGGCGAATGCCGCGCGCGTGCTGGAGCTCGCCGCGCGCCACGAATTCATGATCGTCGAGGACGACATCTACGGCGACCTGCAGGGCCGGCACGCGCCGCGCCTCGCGAGCATGGATCACGACCGGCGCGTGGTGTACGTCGGCGGCTTCTCCAAGACGCTGGCCGCCAACCTGCGGGTGGGATTCATGACCGCGCACCCGGCGCTGATCCGCGAGCTGCGCGACATCAAGGCGCTCACGGGCCTGGCCTCGTCCGAACTCTGCGAGCGCGTGGTCGCGCGCATCATCAACGAACGGAGTTACGAGCGCATGCTGGAGCGCATCCGCGCGCGGCTCGATGAATGCCGCGCGCGCACCGCCGAATCGCTGCTGCGCATGGGCGCGAAGATCGCCGGCCCGCCCGTCGGCGGCATGTACGTCTGGGCCGACTTCCGCCGCGACACCAACGAGCTGGCCGCCGCGGGCAGCCGCGAAGGCGTGCTGCTGGCGCCGGGCAGCCTGTTCTCGCCCACGCAACTGCCGAGCTCCTGGATGCGCGTGGCCGCGGCCACCTGCCTCAACCCGGCCGCCATGACATTCCTGGCGCGCGCCATGGAGCACTGAAACGTTCGCTGTGGGTTGAACACGCGGCGGCGCGCCGTTTCATCCTGCCCGCACGAGGAGGCGTCCATGAAAGACCTGGCGGGAAAAGTCGCATTCATCACCGGTGGCGGCAGCGGTGTCGCGCTCGGACAGGCCAAGGCCTTTGCCGCGCAAGGCATGAAGATCGTGATCGCCGACATCCGCCGCGATCATCTCGACAGTGCGCTGGCGTATTTCCGCGAGAACAAACTTCCCGCGCACGGCATCCAGCTCGACATCACCGACCGCAAGGCCTACGCGGCCGCGGCCGACGAAGCCGAGAAGGTGTTCGGTCCGGTGCAGCTGCTGTGCAATACCGCCGGCGTCAGCCAGTTCGGTCCGGTGCAGCAGGCCACCTACGACGACTGGGACTGGCAGATGTCCGTGAACCTCGGCGGCGTGATCAACGGCATCCAGACCTTCGTGCCGCGCATGTTGAAGCACGCGCTCGGCTCGCACATCGTGATCACCGCCTCGATGGCCGGATTCCTGCCGCTGCCGGGTTGCGCTATCTACTGCACCACCAAGTTCGCGGTGCGCGGCCTGGCCGAGTGCATCCAGCAGGACCTGGCGCCGCAGAACATCGGCGTGTCGGTGCTCTGTCCTGGTGCAGTTAACACCAACATCCACGAGGCCGTGTTGACGCGGCCCAAGCACCTGTCCAACACCGGCTATTACGGCGCCGATCCCACCGTGATGAAGAGCCTGAAGGAAGTCATCGCGCCGGGATACGACCCGGTGGACCTGGGCGAAATCGTGGTGCGCGCGGTGCAGGAAAATCAGCTCTACGTGATTCCGTATGCCGAGTTCAGCGGGCCCATGCAGGAGCGGCTCAACCTGGCATTGAAGGTGATTCCCGATCCCAAGGACGACCCGGGCATGGCCGGCCGCGAGGCCGCCATGACCAAGCGTCGGGCCGAGCGCGCGGCGGAGTCGCAGAAGAAAGCGAATTAGCCTTCACTAGGCATAGAATGCTCCGCAAAGCGGATGGCCCAACCCCGGGCGATCCCATAGAAAAAGGGGCATGCCATGTCAGTCCGTTTGATCGTGCTTGCTTGCAGCGCCGCCATCACGCTGGCCGCCTGCTCGGGAAAGAAAGAAGAACCGAAGGAAGCCGCGGCCGCGATGGCCCCGTCGACGGCGCTGGAAGGCCAGCTCGACATCGTGGCCTGGCCCGGTTACATCGAGCGCGGCGAATCCGACAAGGCCTACGACTGGGTCACGCAGTTCGAGTCGCAGACGGGTTGCAAGGTCAACGTGAAGGTGGCCAACACCTCGGACGAGATGGTCACGCTGATGAAGAGCGGCGGCCCGCCGCCCAGTCCTCCCGGCGATGCCTCCTGGCCGCCGCCGGGCAATGCGCCGTATGACCTCGTGACCGCCTCGGGCGATGCGTCGCTGCGCCTGATTCGCGGCGGCACCGTGCAGCCCATCGGCATCGACCGCGTCAAGAGTTACTCGTCGCTGGACCCGCGCCTGCAGGAAGCGGCCTGGCACTACGTCGACGGCAAGCACTGGGGCGTGCCCTACCAGTGGGGTCCGAACGTGCTGCTCTACAACACCAAGACCTTCAAGAAGGCGCCGACCTCCTGGTCGGTGGTGTTCGAAGACCAGAAGCTGCCGGACGGCAAGTCCAACAAGGGTCGCGTGCAGGCCTACGACGGGCCTATCTACATTGCCGACGCCGCGTTGTACCTCGCCGCGAAGAAGCCCGAGCTGGGCATCAAGGATCCGTACGAGCTCAACGAAGCCGCCTACGCCGAGGTGTTGAAAGTGCTGCGCGGCCAGCATCCACTGGTCCAGCGCTACTGGCATGACGCGAACGTGCAGGTCCAGGACTTCACCACCGAAGGCATCGTCGCCTCGGGCTCCTGGCCGTTCCAGGCGAACACGCTCTCGGCCAACAAGCAGCCGGTGGCCACCACCATCCCGGCGGAAGGTGCCACGGGCTGGGCCGACACCACCATGCTGGCGGCCGGCGCGAAGCATCCCAACTGCGCCTACGCGTGGATGGAGTGGTCGATCTCGCCCAAGGTGCAGGGTGACGTGGCCGCGTGGTTCGGCTCCAACCCCGTGGTTCCCAAGGCCTGCGAAGGCAACGAGTTGTTGGGCGCCGAGGGTTGCAAGAACAACGGCTTCGAGAACTTCGACAAGATCAAGTTCTGGCGCACACCCGAGGCCAAGTGCGCCTCGCATGCCGAAGGCTGCGTACCGTACAGCCGCTGGGTCACGGACTACGTCGCGGTCATAGGCGGCCAGTAAACCCGCGCCGCTCATGACGGCGGCCATCGAATTCCGCGGCGTGTCACGCGTCTACGGCGAGCTGCGCGCCGTGGACGACGTGTCGTTCGCGGTGGAGGCGGGTGAGTTCTTCGCCATGCTCGGTCCCTCGGGATCGGGCAAGACCACCTGCCTGCGGCTGGTCGCGGGATTCGACACGCCCAACCAGGGGCAGGTGCTGCTGGATGGCGCGGACGTCTCGGACACGCCGCCGTACGACCGCAACGTCAACACCGTGTTCCAGGACTACGCGCTGTTCCCACACATGACGGTGCTGGAGAACGTCGCGTATGGCCCGCGCGTGCGCGGCGTGGCGAAGTCCGATCGCGAGGCGCGCGCGCGTGAAATGCTCGAGCTGGTGCAGCTCGGGGCGCAGGGCGAACGCCGGCCCGCGCAGCTTTCCGGCGGCCAGCGCCAGCGCGTGGCACTGGCGCGCGCGCTGATCAATCAGCCCAGGGTGCTGCTGCTCGATGAGCCGCTGGGCGCGCTCGATCTCAAGCTGCGCGAGGAAATGCAGATCGAGCTCAAGAGCCTGCAGAAGAAGCTCGGCATCACCTTCGTCTACGTGACGCATGACCAGGGCGAGGCCTTGTCCATGGCCGACCGCGTCGCGGTGTTCAACAAGGGGCGCATCGAGCAACTCGCGGTGCCGCGCGAGTTGTACCTGCGTCCCTCCACGGCGTTTGTTGCCCGCTTCGTCGGCAGCGCCAATGTCGCCGATGCCGCGCTGGCGCAGAAGCTCGGGCTGGGCGCGCCATTCGCGATCCGCGCCGAGAACATCGACGTCCAGGCGGAGTCGGCGAACCTTGCACCCGACAGCGTGGCCGCGCCGGGTGCCGTGGTGGCGGTGCAGTTCCACGGCGCCGCCAGCCGCTGGCAGGTACAGCTCGAGTCCGGCGAGGTGTGGAGCGCGCTGTTGCCGGATTCTCGCCGCATGAATGGCCTCACCGTCGGGTCGCGCGTGAAACTGACCTGGCCGCGCGCAGCGGCCGTGCCCCTGGCGTCAACCGCGGGCTGAACATGCGCGCGGCGTCGACATTCTTCTGGCGACGCCCGTACTGGTATCTCGCGCTGCTGCTGGTGCCACCGCTGCTGTGGTTTGGCACCGTCTATCTCGGTTCGTTGTTCGCGCTGCTGGCGCAGTCCTTCTACGCCATCGACGATTTCACCGCGCAGATCGTGCGCGAGCCCACGCTCGCGACCTACCAGCAGCTGGTCACGCAGCCGGCCAACGTCGACATCGTGTTGCGCACCATGACCATGGCCATCGCGGTGACCATCGCCTGCGCATTGATCGCGCTGCCCATCGCCACCTACATGGCGCGCTATGCCACGGGGCGCATGAAGGCGCTGTTCTACGTCGGCGTCATGCTGCCCATGTGGACCAGCTACCTGGTGAAGGTCTACTCATGGCGGCTGCTGCTGGCGAAGGAAGGCATCATCGCCTGGTGCTTCGGCAAGCTGGGCCTGTCGGGCCTGCTCGATGCGCTGCTCGCGACGCCGGGGATCGGCGGGCCGTCGCTGTCGTCCTCGTACATCGGCATGTTCCTGGTGTTCGTGTACATGTGGCTGCCGTTCATGATCCTGCCCATGGCCGCGGCGCTGGAACGTGTGCCCGGTTCGCTGATCCAGGCGTCGGCCGACCTCGGCGCCACGCCGTCGCAGACCTTCCGCAACGTGGTGCTGCCGCTGGCCGTGCCCGGCATCGCGGCCGGCTCCGTGTTCACGTTCTCGCTGACCCTGGGTGACTACATCATCCCGAGCGTGGTGGGCGCGCCGGGTTATTTCATCGGCATGATGGTGTACGTGCAGCAGGGCACGGCCGGCAACATCCCGCTGGCCGCCGCGTTCTCGGTGGTGCCCATCCTGCTGATCTTCATCTATCTATCCATCGCCAAGCGCTTCGGGGCCTTCGATGCGCTTTAGCAATCCATCGTGGGTCACGCGCATCGGCGCCTTCGCCGGCCTGGCGTTCATGCACATCCCGGTGCTGGTCATCATCCTCTACGCGTTCACCACCGAGGACCGCACCTACCAGTTCCCGCCGCCGGGCCTCACGCTGAAATGGTTCGGAGTGGCTTTCTCGCGCCCGGACATCTGGCAAAGCCTGTCGCTGTCGTTGGGGGTCGCGGCCTGCGCGACCACGCTGGCCATGATCCTCGGCACGCTCGCGGCGTTCGCGCTGGCGCGCAGCACCTTCCGGGGGCGGGACGCGCTGACGGTGTTGTTCGTGTTGCCCATCGCGCTGCCCGGCATCGTCACCGGCATCGCCTTGCTGGCCGCGATGACGCTGGGCGGCATCGAGCCGTCCTTCTTCACCATCGTCGCCGGCCACGCGACCTTCTGCCTGGTCATCGTCTACAACAACGTGGTGGCGCGCCTGCGGCGCCTGCCCTCCAACTGGGTCGAGGCCTCGATGGATCTCGGCGCCGACGGCGCGCAGACCCTGCGATACGTGCTGCTGCCGCAGGTGGCCACCGCCTTCCTCGCCGGCGGCATGCTGGCCTTCGCCTTGTCCTTCGACGAGATCATCGTCACCATCTTCACGGCCGGCAAAGAGCGCACGCTGCCCATCTGGTTCTTCAACGAGCTCTTCCGGCCGCGCGACCGGCCCGTCACCAACGTGGTGGCGGTGATCGTGATCGCGGTGACCCTGCTGCCGATCGTTCTCGCTTACTACCTCACGAGGCCCGACGATGAACACGAAACTGCTCGTTAACGGCAAGCTGGTCAAAGGCAAGGGAGAAGAGCAGGACGTACTCAACCCGGCCACCGGCAAGGTCATCACGCAGGTGAACGAGGCTTCCGAGGAGCAGATCACCGCGGCCGTGGGCGCGGCGTCCAAGGCCTTCGCGGCCTGGGCCAGCACCGTACCCAAGGATCGCGCCACGCTGTTGTTGAAGCTCGCCGATCGCATCGAGGCCGAGGCGCAGGATTTCGCCTCGCTCGAATCGCAGAACTGCGGCAAGCCGCTGGCCGCGGCGTTGAACGATGAAATTCCCGCCATCGCCGACGTGTTCCGATTCTTCGCCGGCGCCTGCCGCGCCATGCACGGCGCCGTCGCGGGCGAGTACCTGCCGGGTTTCACCAGCATGATCCGCCGCGATCCCATCGGCGTGATCGCCTCCATCGCGCCCTGGAATTATCCACTGCTGATGGCGGCCTGGAAGCTCGGCCCCGCGCTGGCCGCTGGCAACACCGTGGTGCTCAAGCCCTCCGAGCAGACGCCGCTGACCACGCTCAAACTCGCGACCATTTTCGCGGAGCTGTTCCCGCCCGGTGTGGTGAACATCCTGCATGGTCGCGGCAATACGGTGGGCGCGCCGCTGGTCGCGCAACCCGAGGTCGCGATGATCTCGCTCACCGGCTCCATCGCCAGCGGCGAAAAGGTGCTCTCGGCCGCCGTGAACGGCACCAAGCGCACGCACCTCGAGCTCGGCGGCAAGGCGCCGGTGATCGTCTTCGATGACGCCGACCTCGAGTCCGTGGTCGGTGGCGTGCGCACCTTCGGCTTCTACAACGCCGGCCAGGATTGCACCGCGGCCTGCCGCATCTACGCCGGCCCCAAGATCCACGACAAGCTGGTGGCCGAACTCTCGGCCGCGGCCAGCAGCATCAAGGTGGGATCGCAGCAAGAAGAGGGCGTGGAGATGGGCCCGCTGATCACCGCACGGCAGCGCTCGCGCGTGGCCGGCTTCGTGCAACGTGCGCAGGAGAAGCGGCACATCGAGGTCACCGCGGGCGGCAAACCGAGGTCGGGCGCGGGTTTCTTCTACGAGCCCACGGTCATCGCCGGCGCGAAGCAGAGCGACGAGATCGTGCAGAAGGAAGTCTTCGGCCCCGTGGTCAGCGTCACGCGCTTCAAGGATGCCGACCAGGCCATCGAGTGGGCCAATGATTCCGACTACGGCCTGGCATCATCGGTGTGGAGCAAGGACGTGTCGAAGGCCATGAAGGTGGCCGCGAAGCTGCAGTACGGCTGCACCTGGGTGAACACGCACTTCATGCTGGTCAGCGAGATGCCGCATGGCGGCATGAAGCGGTCGGGGTATGGCAAGGATTTGAGCGTGTATGCGCTCGAGGACTACACGG
>Ga0070665_100006469_pt1 | contig 11926 bp, 6 predicted proteins | sample KBSS13metaG_FD_65862 | JGI IMG/M metagenome (GOLD analysis project Ga0070665, IMG submission 65862) | Switchgrass rhizosphere microbial communities from Kellogg Biological Station, Michigan, USA - KBS S1-3 metaG | ecosystem: Host-associated > Plants > Roots > Rhizosphere > Soil ...
GGACACGTTATTGAAAAATGCCGACACCGCGCTTTACCGGGCCAAGGAGCAAGGCCGGAATAATTATCAACTCTATACGCCAGCCATGAATGCGCGCGCCTTTGAGCGCTTGGCGATGGAAAACAGCCTGCGTAAAGCGCTCGAGCGGCATGAATTCCAAATTTATTATCAGCCGCAGGTGGATACTCACACCGGCGACATCATCGGCGTAGAAGCGTTAATTCGCTGGCAGCATCCGGATTTGGGTATCGTCTATCCGTCAGAATTTATCGGCTTGGCAGAAGAAACCGGCTTAATCGTTCCATTAGGCGCTTGGGTGTTGCGCACGGCTTGCGCGCAAAATAAAGCCTGGCAGGAGGCGGGACTGCCGCCTCTTGTGACTGCCGTCAATTTATCAGCGCGTCAATTTCAGGATCGGCAATTGGTCGATAATATTGTGGGCATTTTGGTGGATACGGGTTTAGACGCCAAAAACTTAGAACTGGAAATTACGGAAAGTACGGCCATGCAAAATGCGGATTACTCCAATGTCGTGCTCAAAGAGTTAAAGCAGCGGGGCATTCAAATTGCGCTCGATGATTTTGGAACGGGATACTCCTCCTTATCCTATTTGAAAAAATTCCCGATTGATACGCTCAAAATTGATCAATCGTTTATCCGGGACCTCTCCATCAACCCCAATGATGCCGCGATTGCCAATGCCATTATCGTCTTGGCGCATAGTTTGCATCTTCAAGTCGTGGCTGAAGGGGTAGAAACAAAAGCTCAGGCGCATTTTTTGGAAGAACATGTTTGCGACCGTTGGCAGGGCTACCTTTTTAGCCATCCATTAACGGCCCGCGCGTTCGAAACGTTGTGGCGCCAACGACTCCCCAAAAAAACCACGTAACCGCCGCAAAAACGCTTGATTTTTAGACGCGCGCCTGTTACTTCTCAAGATGACTTCTCGTGCGCGCGCAGCCTTTTTATTCCCCGCTTTTCTCTTGCTTATAGGACTTGGAATTCTCTTATTTAAAGCACCAGCGCAAGCCCCGACCATTAGCACACTTTTTTTCATATTTGTTTTCATGACCGCGATTTTTCAAACGGTAGAAACCGCCATTTTTTTTGCCGTGATCATTTGCCTGGTCGAATTTTGTAGCGCGTCACTCTTGTCGGGTTGGGATCGTCTGTGGTTAGTGGCGCAAGCCCCGTTTATTGGAGCCGGTATTTGGTTGGTTCATTTGTACGCCCAGCGCGATAAAAAGATTGAAGCCGATTCCGCCAATGTCCTGCAGGAGCGCCAGCAAAGTCAGGCGCGCTTAAATAAAGAAAAAGAAGCATTAACTAAACGTGTTTCTGAACTGAACGAACAGGCCGCACTCCGGCGGCATTTGTTCGACGCCGTGCAACAGATGGCTAGTTTGCTGGATCCGATTTTAATTCGTCAACGCTTAATGGAGTTCATCCGCGCAACCGTGGGCAAAGGCACGATTCAATTTTTTGCCGGACATATTCCCCGTGACCTCCTCGATAAATGGGTCATGGAACGAAAAATTTCGTTGTTGGTCACAGATACCGCGCAGGACACCCGTTTTAAATCCGCTAAATTAGCGAATGAAGTGCGCTCGGTTTTGGCGGCGCCGATGGTGGTAGAGCGTCAATGGATTGGGCTCGTCCGCGTCAATGGCTTTGAGCCGGATTTATTTACCGTCAGCGATTTGCGCATTTTGGAAGCCCTTACATTAATGGCGTCACTAGCCTTGGAAAATCTACAGCTGCTGCATCGGCTTAAAGAAGGCGCTGTGCGCGATAATTTAACTGCTCTCTACACCCACCGCTTTTTTGAAGAACGTTTAAGTGAAGAAATTTTGTCCGCGGGCCGATTTCAGACGGAATTCTGCGTCTTACTTATGGATATCGATCACTTCAAACGCTACAACGATACCTACGGTCATGCCGCCGGCGATCAGGTCTTAATCCGTTTTGCGGGGCTGCTCCAACGCTTAGTCCGTTCGGTGGATATTGTGGCGCGCTATGGAGGCGAGGAATTCACCGTCATTATGCCGCAAGTCAATCTCGATCAAGCGCGCGCCTTTGCCGAACAAATCCGCCAATCGATTGAAGCCGAATCCTTTCATTTCGGATCAGACGCTACAACACATGAACGCGTCACGGTCAGTATCGGCTTGTCCGATTTTCCGCATGAAGCGACGACGGCCAGCCAATTGATTCGCGTGGCCGACATGCGGCTTTACCATGCTAAACAACATGGCCGCAACCAGGTGGTGGGATGATCCTTCTGCCGGTATTTATTTTTTCCGTGCTTTTTGTCCTGATTCAGGTCCTGGTCTATGCTTTGAATATGCTGGGTGTATGGATCGGCACCATTTTATTTTTTGGGTCTATTTTCTGTTCGGCTTTCTGGGGCGATAGTGATACGGGAGTGCTGATTGTTCAGGCCTTAGGTAGCATGGGTGCTTTACTTTATTTGGCCCGTGCGGCCAACCGACAAAAAGCCTGGCAAGATCGTTTAGACCGTCAACGTCAAGAAGGACGTGACCGGCAGCAGGAGCTGGAAAAAAATATTCAGCAATTAAAAGATCAAATGGCTGTGGGCTCGGCCGAGGTAGATCGCGGTCTTAAGCAGTATGAACTGGTGAAACGTTTATCCGAGGCGACGTCCTGGGAAGAAATGGTGCCTTCCTTGGACAAGGCGCTCAAATATTTTTTCCGGGCCGAAGGCTGGGCACTCCATTTAACGGACGAAGAAAACCGGCTAAATCTAGTACAGCGTCGCGGTGCCATTCCCGATCCGCGCGTGGAAGATACGGCGCGCAAGGATGCTTTTCTGATGACCTTTGTTCCAGCGACAGGTTTAGCTTCCGGTCAAACGGCCTGGGTCTTGGGTATGCCGCTATGGCGTTTGCATGAATATATTGGACTTTTATTGCTGCGCCTGCCCACGCTTGAGCCGGATCAACAGCAATTGCTATTGACGGAAGCCAACGCGTTTTCCGTGCAGTTGATTTTTGCCATGGCGAAAGCCAAATTATTTCGCGAGCTCCAGCAACGCTCCCGTACGGATGGTTTAACGGGTCTCACCCGTCGCGGTCCTTTTGAAGAACGATTGGCGGAAGAAGTTGCGCGCGCTTCCTCATTTAAAACCACATTTTCAATTTTGATGATTGATATCGATCACTTCAAACGCATGAATGATACCTATGGGCATCAAGTCGGGGATGAGGTGTTGCGCACGGTGTCGCAGCGTCTAAAAGAATGTCTGTATGAAACCGACATGATTGCGCGGTATGGAGGAGAAGAATTTGTTTGTCTGATGCCGCGTTCGCAAGCGGTGGGCTTACGTCAAAAAGCCGAACAAATCCGTCAACGCGTAGAAGGCCATGCCTTTGTGATCGGCCTAGAAAGTGTGACGGTGACCATCAGCATCGGCATCGCCCATTTCCCGGCCAATGGCAACACTGCCCAAGCCGTGATGGCTGCCGCCGACAAAGCCTTATACGCCGCCAAAGACGCTGGTCGCAATCAAGTCATCGAAGCCGCCCAACTCCGCGCTGCTTGAATTCAACTGGGGATACATGGCTTTGAATCGGGTGGAGAAAAATATAAATTACGTAGGACGCCCATGCGAAAACGCGAAATCATAACTCCTATCTCGCTCGACGGTATAATCCAGTCCTCCATGCCCTCTGGCGTTCTGCTCAATTTTTACAAGGTCGCTGGATCATGGAAGACCGGCTAGCGTCATGGGCTATAGCGATAAACATTGAAAACCGTCATTGAATAGTTTAAAAATGCGAGGAGGGTTATTTTATGGATGCAGAATTTTCATCCCGTTTTGAAGCCGCTATCGCAAAGATAAAACAAGTTGTAGGCGAAAAGCAGATCATCCTTAAGGGTGAAGCGTTCGAAGAGCGCGCTGGGGATACCTCCCCGAAAGTCCAACGACCTGCAGGATTTGTATTTCCCGCTTCCGTCGAAGAAGTTCAAGCCATCGTGAAAGTCGCTAATGAGTTTAAGATCAGTTTGTGGCCCGTGAGCAAAGGAAAAAATTGGGGCTATGGGGCAGCCACGGCCGTGCATGCAGGCGCATTGATTGTTGTTTTGGAACGGATGAACCGAATTTTAGAAGTCAACGAAGAACTGGCTTACACGATTATCGAGCCCGGCGTAACCTATGGGCAACTCAACACCTATCTCAAAGAAAACCATCCATACCTATGGACCGACACAACCGATAGCACGCCCGAGGGAAGCGTACTGGGGAATGCTCTTGAACGTGGGTTGGGCGAGACACCCTATGGCGATCATTTTGCCAATCTCTGTGGTCTCGAAGCGGTTATGCCTACGGGTGAACGGGTCTGTACCGGCGCCAGCCCTTCCACGGGAGCCAAAACATGGACCACTCATAAATGGGGAACGGGACCCTATCTAGAGGGACTTTTCAGCCAGTCCAATTTTGGAATCGTCACCAAGGCGGGCTTTTGGCTTATGCCGGCGCCAGAATCTTTCAGCTCGATGCTTTTTGAAGTTCATGACGAAGAACACGTGGTGCCGGCTTTGAATGCGTTACGGCGTCTGGCGTTAAAAGGGGTTATTAGAAGCAATATTCACGCCGGAAATAACAATGCTATTTTGATGATTCTCCATTCGTATTATCGCGATTATTCTAAAAAATCCGCGCCTCTAACGAAGGATGAACAGGGTCATCTATGTGACCGATTTGGTGTCGCGCTTTGGACGTTCAACTGTGGATTATATGGCGCCCCTCAAGAGATCCGCGCTTGGAAATCCTTGATCAAGCGGGAGCTTAGTGCACATGGAACGATTCTATTCATGACGGACCCAAAGATGGCGATAGCCCAAAAGATGATGACATGGTTAAGCACACATCAAACGTCCTTCATCGGAGCCGTCGGCGCAAAACTTTTTAGAAAGGTTTTCGGCAAATCGCTGGAATATGCCCAGATGGGTCCTTATCAGCACAATTTGTTAAAGGGAATTCCCACGGAATATTTTCTTCGGTATGCCTATTGTAAGTCCGCGAACGCTGCGCCTGCGCAAGGACTTAATCCGGCCCGCGACCACTGTGGTGAAATGTGGCACGCTCCGGCCATTCCTTTTACGGGGGAACATTTTAAAATTGTGCGTGACGCCTGTCGGCCTTGGTATGAGCACTATCGAATGGACTTCTGCATGACCCTCCTGCTGATCAACCCTCGAGCATTGGTGACGTTGATGGGAATTTTTTTCGTTAAGGAGGATCCTGAAGAAACAGCGCGGGCCAATGCCTTGCATAAGAAGTTGTGTGAAGTCACATTGGCATTAGGGTATCAACCCTATCGTGCAGGTGTTGCATCCATGCCGGGACTTTTAGATTCCGCTCCTGACTATAAAGAGTTGGCGCACCGTTTGAAGTTGGCCCTTGACCCTAATCTGATTTTGGCACCCGGACGCTATGGCGTAGAGCCCTTTCACCCCTAATGGGACTCCGTCGGACTATTTCAGATGTGAGCGATGCGCGCGCCGTAACCAATGGGACAGAAGCCGGTTATTTCTGGGTGGCTCAAGACGGTACCTGGCGTTCGATGACGTATCAAGAATTTCAACGCTCTATTGATGAGCTGGCAGCGCAGTTTCAAGCCTGGGGCCTTGTCCAAGGCGCTCCCGTTGGCTTGATCGCCACCACCTCGATAGAATGGGAATGGGCGGACAAAGCGATTCTAAAATCCGGCGGCATTGTCGTGGGATTAGAACCCCATGCCCACATCGATCAATTGCTTTACTGTTTACAAGAGACGAAAATCCAGGCCCTCATCATCGATGATTTGGCGTTGTATGAACGTTTAGTCCCCTTTTTAAAGAACCCCTTAATCTTCGCCGTTATGTTACAGCGTGGCGAAAATTTGAAACTTGCGGCAAGCTTTCGTTACCTAGACGGAAAAACAAAAAATAATCCCACAATTCCTTTTGCGCCGCCACCCGTGACGGACACGGATCCGGCCGTCATTGTCTTTACATCAGGAACAACCGGAACACCGAAAGGAATTTGTTATACCCATGGACAAGTGTTGACGGCTTGTCGTGCGATTGGCGACGCCTTCCCTCAAATCAACGCTGGCTTATCTATTATTTGCTGGTTACCTTTGGCGAACCTTTTTCAGCGCATCGTTAATTTAGCTGGGGTGATGATTGGGCTAAAGATCTATTTCTCTGACAATCCTAAAACGATCATGGACACGGTGCGTCAAATCGAACCCAGTTTTTTTATTGGCGTCCCTCGGTTTTATGAAAAGGTCTATAACGAATTGCAAAAAATTGTCATGCAAAAAAGTCCCTGGCAACAAGCTCTTTTTGAAAGGGCGCTTCACTATGGAGGTTGGCGAACGCTTCGCGCACAAGAAAAAGTTCCTGCTTCTTGGTGGCGCTCCTTCATCGTAAGCATTGTAGACTTTTTAATTTTTAAAACCATTCGTCGGAAGCTGATGGGTGCGAACATTCGATTCTGCCTCACCGGATCAGCGCCAACGCCGCTGCCCGTTTTGGAATTTTTTCATGCCATTGGTATTCCTTTACTCGAAGCGTATGCGTTATCCGAAAACGTTGTTCCGATGGCCATTAGCCGTCCGCATGCGTTTCGCCTCGGATCGGTCGGGAAAATTCTTCCACCTAATGAAGTTAAACTTTCGCCGGAGGGAGAAGTTTGGGTTCGCGGACCGGGTCTTTTTTCCGGGTACATGAATACCGAATCTTCGGCAGCCGAAAGAGTAGATGGGTTTTATGCTACCGGCGACTTCGGCCGATTTGATGAAGCACAATTTCTTTATTTATCTGGCCGCAACTCCGATTTAATCAAAACATCGACGGGCCGACGCATTTCGCCTCTGCGCGTCGAAGCCGTCTACAGCCAAAGTTCTTACATCGATCAAATAGTCGTTGTCGGGCAAGGGAAAAGTTATCTAAGCGCGATCCTGACGCTTAATCGGGCGGCCGTTGAAAAAGCGTTAAGCTTGAAAGGTGAACCGTTGCCTTCTGTTGAACGTGATGATCGTTCCAAAGCCGTCTTGGATTTATTACGACAAGAATTTGAACGTTTAAACTCGACGCTTGCCGCTTATGAACACGTGCGTGCCATAGCGATTGCCTCTGAACCCTTTTCTATCGAACGCGGAGAACTCACGGCTTCATTTAAATTAAAGCGACAGATCATTGCAGAACATTATGGGAGTTCAATCATTCCTCTCTACGAAAAGGTTCTATGAACGATATTGCAACGAATCGGAAACGTCATGTTTTTTTAACGGGGGCCACCGGAGCGATTGGAAGTAGGGTCTTAGCGGCTTTATTAGAAGAACCATCGACGACTCTCGCGCTTCTCATCCGCGACAGTCGTACGGGTAAACAAGCCACGGATCGTCTGCGCGAAGTGTTTGTATTCCTGGGTTTGGATGCTGAGGATCCAGCTCTTCATGCCCGTATGACGGTCATCTCGGGAAATTTAACGCAGCCGCGATTCGGCATGAACGACAACGACTACCAACGCGAAATACGAAGAACGACACATTTTATTCATGCGGCAGGAAATGTGAAGCTCAATCAATCGTTAGAAAATGCGCGTCGTGATGCGGTGACCACGATGCAAGAGATGGTTGATTTTATTAAAGCGGCCCGACCGCACGGCATTTTTGTTAAAGGTGAGTATCTTAGCACCGTCGGCGTCTGTGGCCATCGTGATGGAATTGTTCCAGAAACGCCTCTGCCCGACCCGCGTCATTTTCGCAATACCTATGAAGCGGCGAAAGCGGAAGCCGAAGACCGCGTACTTTCAGAGATCCAAAAAGGACTTCCGGTCACCATTCATCGTCCCAGTATGGTCGTGGGTGACAGTCGCACAGGCGCACTCATTCACTTCCAAGTGTTCTATTATTTACTTGAATTTCTCCTAGGCACCCGTTCCTGGGGGATCATTCCTCAACTGGGCGTCTTGCGTTTGGATACGATTCCCGTAGACTATGTCGCCCGAGCGATTCTCATCTCCAGCCATGATACGGCCACCATCGGCCGGATCTTTCATCTTTGCGCAGGACCTCAGCACAGTCTGCTACTTACAGCCGTTGCTCAATTAGCCCGCGATAGGGCGCGCAATCGCGGCAGACGTTTACCGACACTGAAGCCGATCAATCCTCGCTGGATTTCGCTTGTACTTCCTACACTGAGTCGGATATTGCCCGCCCAATTGCAGCGCGAATTGAAAAGTGTTCCTTTTTTGTTGAGTTATTTGCAAGAAGACCAGATGTTTGACAACGAGCAAAGCACGCGTTACTTTGTCGCCCAGGGACTTTCCAGTACCACACCTGCTCTTTATTTACCACGACTCATTGATCATTATTTAGACAAAAAAGCGTCGTCTCTCGGTTGATATACTAATGAAAAAGGGGATTATGAATGTCCGCTAAAACAGCTCTTGTTACAGGGGCTTATCGTGGCTTAGGGATGGAAACGGCACGCCAACTTCTGCAGAAGGGGTATGACGTGATTTTAACGTCACGGCGTGGACCCGATGGGAAAAAATCCGCAGAAATTCTAGCCCAGGAGACGAAAGGCAATATTTATTTTGTCGTCATGGATGTGAATGACTCGTCTCTTTTGGCCAGCGCCGCTGAGCAGGTGGCTGGACTTGTGGATCATTTGGATGTTTTAGTCAATAATGCCGGGATTTTTCCGGATCCCTCTAAAACAATCGTGGATACTCCGCCCGAGATGTTGCGGGACGCATTCGAAACCAATACTATCGGTCCTCTGCTAGTGGCGCGTGCTTTTACGCCGCTTTTAAAAAAAGCAAAACCCGGGCCGGCGCGCATTATTAACGTTTCAAGTGGAATGGGTGCGTTAGCAGACATGGGTAATAGTTGTCCCGCTTATAGTATTTCAAAAACAGCGCTTAACGCCGTCACTCGCCAATTGGCAGCGGCCTTGATGGACGATCATATTATCGTTAACTCCGTGTGTCCGGGGTGGTGTCGCACAGAAATGGGCGGACCTAATGCCCCGCGCACACCGGAAGAAGGCGCGTCTGGGATTGTCTGGCTGGCCACGGATGCCCCGACGAATGTGACGGGGAAATTCTGGCGCGATCGTCAGGAAATTTCCTGGTAGGTGAAATTTTCGACGATTGTTTTCAATTCTGACATAAACGTCGCGGCGCACATTCCATCCCATACCGCGTGATCAAAAGCACAGGATAATTGCAGGACCTGGCGGACTTCCATATTGCCCTGACGTAAAACCACGCGTTCTCTTATACCTCCTATACCCATAGCAATCGATGTTCCGATCCGTAATGGAACAATAATATCCAGAGCGGGCAACGCCGTGACTTGAACCGTCCCAGCGGAAGTCATGCGTGGTTGAATGCGTTTGGCAAGTAAGTGAAATAACGCGCGACGTAAGAACCCAAATGGAACGAGTCGGCCCCAACGGCTCAGCCGTTCGCGAACAATCCGATCGCGTTTTTGAACCACGGGAATTTGCTTTTCTATTTCTTGAGCCAAGGCTTCTAGGCTTTTCGTTTCTGCCGCCTTGAGAATGATCGTTGGCGCAACAAACGATTCGCCGGCGACGGACAAGCCTACATCAACATGCGAAGGATAGTAGCAATCGTAACCGCTAAGAACCATCCGCAAATGGGGTAGCCGCTGAAAAGTCTTCGCGATGGCATGAACCAGAAAACTAGTTTCATTGATAAAAATATTTTTTTTCTGAAGCGGCTTTAAATACCGTAAAGCGGCGCTCATATCGAGTTCTATGACCGTAAAACTCCCAGGAATATCGGCCACGGCTAGACCATCCACCATCCAACGCTCGGCATAGTTGAGCGCACGGCGACCACCAAAAGCGGTCGGTTGTAAGTTCTCCGGTATGGAATGGCCGCCATACATCGAAGCGGTCATTTCTATTTTTGGTGAGGGCCCCGCATCCGCTGGGGCCGATTGCAACGCTTCAATCGCTGCCGCCAAACGCGCGATCGTCGATACATTTTGCAGCAGCTGCGGCGGTAATGAAATTTTAAGATCGCTTTGTAGACGTCCAATCACTTGGAGCGCCAATAGCGAATGACCACCAAGGTCAAAAAAATCGTCGTCAATCCCGAGGGGTTTTTCACCCAGTTTTAAAACGGTGCGCCAAATGCTTGCGATTTGTTTCTGCAACAGAGTCTGCGGTTCATTTATTTTCGCCGCTTTTTCCACGGCTGTTGGCTGTGTGTTAAGACTAAGGCTTATCAGTTGCACAATATCGGCAAATTCATTGGCTTCGAAACGTTTTTTTAAATCGCCGTGACGGATTTTCCCGATCTCTGTTTTGGGGATTGCTGTTGGCTGTACAGGAATTAGAAAATCGGGCGTTGTGCCGAAACGTTTTGTAATCAAACTGCGAATGGTTTGCAGCAGGGTATATAAATCAGGGCCTGTCATCCCCGTATGGAAAAAAATGGCGAGCTGATCGGTCTCCGCCTTATCGACACGCACAGAGCAAGCCGCTGTAAATGAAGTCACGATGCCGGGAATCTCTTCAACGGCGGACTCAATTTCATGCGGATGACGGTGGGCGCCATTGATAATGAGAATATCTTTCTCCCGACCGGTAATGGTCAGCTTTCCGGCGCGGATGAGCGCTAAATCTCCGGTATTAAACCAGCCGTCAGGGGTAAAAGAGGCCTTGTTGGCGGCCTCATTTTCAAAATAGCCTCTGGTCACCATCGTGCCGCGCACTTGCAGCTGGCCCGCGGCGCCTTCTTTTAGCAGGCGATTATCCTTATCCACAATGCGAAAGGAAAGGCCGGGTAATGGCGAACCCACTTCGACATAGGGATCTAAATCGCTCATTGTTTGAAGGGAGAACGCGCTGAAGGCGACGCCAGAACTTGTTTCCGACATTCCCCATGCCGAGGTGACAGCGGAAGATCGCAGGCCGTGCGGTTCGAGCAATTTGCAAAAACGCCGTACTGTGGATGCCACCACGGCTTCTCCCCCATTGATCACCAATCGCAGATTCGATAAATCCCATCGACGCGTGGCGATTTCCTCAGACCTTTGATTGACCAGCGCATAAGCAAAATTAGGGGCCCATGTGATTCGAACTTTATGGTGGTTCATTACATCGAGCCAGCGTAAGGGGTCAGCAAGAATATAGGTGTTGATGGAATGAATTTGCGGCGCGCCACAAAATAGAGAGGCAAAATGAATCATCAGAAGCGATCCGGCATGCTCAAGTGGCATCCAGTTGAACGCTAAATCGTCGGCCGTCAATTGGTTCTTGGCTTGTATTCCTGCACAAAAATGAATCACGTTCTGATGACTTAACATAACTAGCTTTGGCGCACCTGTGCTGCCCGACGTTAACATCATGACCGCGAGATCTTCCGGCTGAGCTGTCAGCGTAGGCGATAGGGGATCGGCTTTTCTCAAATCGTCTGCCGAAATAATGTTCAGGGATGAGGCCCAATCTCCTTTTTGCGTGGCGGATACTAACGATGGGATCTGTTTGGTGGTAGAAACAATGAGCGGTCGATGTAAAGTTTCCCAGGCATGTCGTAGTCTGACAATATCGGGATGGGTCGCTTCATACGATTTTGGAATCGAGACTGGAACCGGTACGTATCCGCCAATAAGGCAGCCCCAAAGCGTTGGGAAAAAATCTTGCCCAAGGTCCAATTGGATGAGGACTTGACCGCCAGGTAAAACGCCCTTTTGGCGCAGTCCGCCCGCGATTCGGCAGGCGTCCGCAAAAAGCGCTGGATAGCTTTGTGTGATTTCAGAACCATCGGCCTGCAAGTAGATCAGTCCATGCGTGGCGTGATTTTGAACGGTGCGCTGCAAAACCTGGAGGAGCGTCTTAGGCAACGTTATTTTAGGATCGAGCGCACCTC
>Ga0070665_100006471_pt1 | contig 11920 bp, 9 predicted proteins | sample KBSS13metaG_FD_65862 | JGI IMG/M metagenome (GOLD analysis project Ga0070665, IMG submission 65862) | Switchgrass rhizosphere microbial communities from Kellogg Biological Station, Michigan, USA - KBS S1-3 metaG | ecosystem: Host-associated > Plants > Roots > Rhizosphere > Soil ...
TGATCGTCCAGCAAGGCATCCACGACAAATTCGTCTCGGCAGTGACCGACAAGCTCAAGAACCTGGTCGTCGACAATGCGCTGAAGCAGGGCACGCAGATCGGCCCGGTGGTCGACGAAAGCCAGCTTGGCCAGGACGAGCAGTATATCGGCATCGGTCGCGACGAAGGCGCCAAGCTGGTGTTCGGCGGCGAGCGGCTGAACCGTGAAACGCCTGGATTCTATCTGCAGCCGGCGCTGTTCACCGAGGCGACCAATGCGATGCGCATCAGCCGCGAGGAGATCTTTGGGCCGGTGGCGTCGGTCATCCGCGTCAAGGACTACGACGAAGCGCTGGCGACCGCCAACGATACGCCGTTCGGCCTGTCGTCGGGCATCGTCACATCAAGCCTCAAGCACGCGACGCACTACAAACGCAACGCCGAGGCCGGCATGGTGATGGTCAACGTGCCGACCGCCGGCGTCGATTTCCATGTGCCGTTCGGCGGCCGCAAGGGATCGAGCTTCGGCTCGCGCGAGCAGGGCCGCTATGCCGCCGAGTTCTTCACCACGGTCAAGACGGCCTACACGCTGGCCTGAGCCAACTCCTTCGGCAAGCGGTCACCGCGTGAAGCGCGGTGGCTGCTTCAGCTTGGCCATCGGCGACAGCATCGACGATGATGTCGCGCCGGCCTTGGCGGCGGCATCCTTGACCGCGCCCACATCGGGAATGACGGCGAGCATCGGCCAGATGGCCAGCTGGATCTGACGCACGGCATCGTAGAGCTCGACGATTGCTTCGGACTGCAGTTGCTGGATGCGATCGTCCGACCGGCTTCGCCGCAATTCGGCAATCTTGCCGGACAGGCTCAATCCATTGAGCTGCGTGGACGCGACGTCCAGCTTCACAACCATCTCGTTTATGCTGATAGGCATCGGCGGCGCCTTCGTGTCAGGAGCGGTGAGGTCAACAGTAGATCACGGCGCGCTGGCGCGGGCAACGTTGCGTCACCTCACCGGCCGTCGATCGCGTGATCATCGCAGCCCAGGCATGAGTCGTCGGAAGCACCAGATCGGGGCTTGTCGGCAATCCAAAACTGTGCGCAAAATCTCGATTGAGAAAAGCTTTTCCCAAAATTTGGAGGTACCGCGAAATCGCAACGACAGGTGAGACTGGGAAAAGCTTTTCCTAGCCGGCAAAAAGCCGGCGGTGAGTTGGCAACAGGGAGGAAACCGATGAGTTTGCCAAGGTTGAGGAAATACAGGATCGCGCTGGCGGCACTGCTCGCCGTAACCGCGTTGCCGGCAATGGCCGAAGATCTGCAGATGTGGGAGAGAAGTGGCGGCAATGCCAAGATGGTCGATACGCTCGTCGCCATGTGGAACGAGAAGAACCCCGACCGAAAGATCATTCTGACCTACATCGAGCATTCCGAGATGGTGGCCAAGCTCGCGCAGGCGGTGGCGAGCGGAGAGGTTCCGGACCTCATGGGCATGGACCTGATCTACGCGCCGCAGTTCGAAAAAGCGGGGCAGCTCGTCGACATTACCGACAAGATCAAGGACTGGCCCGAGCTGAAGACCGCCAGCCCCGGGCACATGACGGTTGCGACATATGAGGGCCGGCTCTACGGCGTGCCGCTTTATGCCGACGTCTCGGCGCTCTTCTACAACAAGGACCTGTTCGAGAAGGCCGGCCTCGACCCGAACAAACCGCCGACCAGCCTAGGCGAAATCCGCGAATACGCCGACAAGATCACCGCGCTCGGCGGCGATATCAAGGGTTACTATCTTGCGGGCTCGTGCGCCGGCTGCAACATCTTTACCGTCGGCCCGCTGATGTGGGCCTCGGGCGCCAAGATCGAGACGGCCGGGCCGGGCGATGAGCCTTTGGTTGGCGAGGGCGTCAAGCAGGTGCTGCAGTTCGCCCGCGATATCATCAAGGCCGGCGACGTCCACGAGAGCGACCGTGCCGAGAACGGCAACACGTTCCACCTGCAATTCGGGTCCGGAAAAGTCGGCATGATGGGCACCGGCAATTTCAACATCCAGCTGGCGCATGACCAGAACCCGAACATGAAGTTCGGTATCGCGCTGCTGCCCGGCGAGAAGCCCGGCTCGGCCGCCTCGTTCATCGGCGGCGATCTGGTGGTTGTGCCGAACGGCTCGAAGCGCGTCGACGACGCTGTCGACTTCATGAAGTTCATCCTCTCCGACGAAGTGCAGGTCGAGGGCTATGCAAAGCTCCTGAACCTGACGACGCGCGCGGACATGGTGGACAACCAGTACTTCAAGTCCGAGCCGCTGGTGCAGGATGTCGCGAAGGCGCTGACCGTTGGCCGCACGCCTTACACACTGACCTTCTTCGAGCAGATCAACTCGCCACAGGGTCCGTGGCTGCAGATGCTGCAGCGCGCCTACTACACCGACGACGATCTCGACACGGTCATCTCGGAGGCGAAGGAACAGATGAAGGCGATCGCCGCGCAGTGAGAGCTCTCCCTGGGGCCGCGGCGGAAGGCTTTATTGCCGGATGCCGCGGCTCATTTCCTCCAGATCATGATCAATCGAGCACGACCGGCTGAGCAATTGGGATAGACTTAAGGGCATGCATTCAACCAACGGCAAAATCGTCGGTCTTCTCTATCTGGCGCCGGCGCTTGCCTTCGTCGCCGCATTCACGGCGCTTCCGGTCGTCCAGATGCTCTGGATGTCGCTGCACAACTGGTCGCTGATCGAGCCGCCGAAATGGGTTGGCTTCGGCAACTATTTGAGAGCCTACAAGGACAGCCAGTTCTGGACATCGCTGCGCTTCACACTGACCTACACGCTCTACATCACGCCGATCTTGATGGTCGGCGGCTTTCTGATCGCGCTCCTGGTCGCACAAAACAGCAGTCTCCGCCGCTTCACACGCGCCGTCGTCTTCGTGCCGGTTGTCATCGGCCTCGGGGCGTCGAGCCTGCTGTGGTACTATCTGTTCAGCTACGATTTCGGCATGGTGAACCGCATCGCGCTCGACCTTGGCATCATCGGGAAGCCGGTGGTGTGGTTCGGCGAGAACGTCGATCGCTCTCTGTGGGCGGTGATCGCGTCGATCGTCTGGAAGGTGATCGGCTTCGGGATGCTGCTCTTCGTCGCCGCGATCCAGGCGATTCCCGGCGAGATCAATGAAGCGGCGGTGGTGGACGGCGCCTCCTACTGGCAGCGGATCAGGCGGATCATATTGCCGCTCACGGCGCGCACCATCCTCCTCGTGACGCTCTTCAGCATCATCGGATCGCTGCTCGCCTTCGACCAGTTCTATCTGATGACCGCGGGCCAGCCGTTCAACAAGACGGCGACCTCGGTCTTCTTCGTCTACCTGAATTCCTTCCCCTATTTGAAGCTGGGATACGGTGCGGCGCTTTCGACCATCCTGGCGATCATTGTCCTGACCTGCACGGTGGCGCAGCTCATGCTGTCGCGTCGGAGTTTTGGCTGATGCCGCGGACCAGGAGACTGCTGTGACGGCGGTGAACACGCTTCCCGATCAGGAGTACGCCGGCGGCGCGCGCGAGGCGCTGGCGCGCCTCTGGGAAAGCCGCACGAAATATCTCCTCGGGGCGATCTGCATGGGGCTCTGCATCGTGATGCTGACGCCGCTGGTCATCTCGATCCTGGAATCGCTGAAGACCACCGAGGAGGCGGCCGCCTTGCCGCCGACCTACTATCCGCACATCCTGAGCTTCGACAGCTATCAGCGGCTGTGGAACTTCCAGGCTGGGCTGCCGGTCTACCTGTTCAACAGCACCGGCGCAGCGTTGCTGACGATCGTCTTCTGCCTGGCGCTGACGATTCCCGCCGGTTACGCGCTGGCGCGCTTCCCGATAGCAGGGAAGGAAGGGTTCTTTGTCTTCCTGCTGCTTTCGCTGATCATCCCCTATCAGGCGTTGGTCAATCCCATCTTCTTCATGTTCGCCAAGTTGCAGCTGACCAACTCGCTGGTCGGCCTAGCGATCCTGCACACGGCGATCCAGATGCCGTTTTCGATTTATGTGATGCGCAACAGCTTCGAAGCCGTGCCGCGCGAGCTCGAAGAGGCGGCGGTCATCGATGGCTGCAACAGCTGGCAAGTGCTGGTGCGCGTCTTCTTGCCGGCGATCGTGCCGGGCATCATCACCGTCTCGCTGTTCGCCTTCGTCACGTCGTGGAACGAGCTGCTCGGCGCGCTCGTGATGATGAACAAGTCCACGACCTTCACGCTGCCGCTGGCGCTCGCCATTGCGCGCACCCAGACGAGCATTGGCGGGACCGATTGGGGCATGCTGCAGGCAGGCATCACCATCTCGATCATACCGTCCCTGGCGTTCTATTTGCTGCTGCAGAAATACTACGTCGCCGGCTTCCTCAACGGCGCGGTGAAATAGGCGGCCGCATGGACAAGGTCATCCCGCCGCCTATCCCGTCCGACGCGCCAAGAATGCCTTCGCGCAGCACGCCGACCATCCGTGATGTGGCGCGCATCGCCGAGGTGTCGATCGGCACGGCGTCGAAGGCGCTCAATGCCGGCGGGCGGTTGCGGCAAGAAACGCGCGACAAGGTGCTGCGCGTCGCCCGCGAGATCGGCTACCGGCCGAACGACCTCGCACAGAGCCTGCATCGGGCACGCTCCCGTACCATCGGCATCATCTCCAACGACAGTTTCGGCCGCTTCACGCTGCCGATCGTCGAGGCGCTCGAAGAGAAGCTGGCCGATGAAGGCATCGCCGTTTTCATGTGCAATGCGACCGACGATCCGGCGCGCGAGCGCCAGCATCTCGACCAGCTTCTGGGCAAGCGGGTCGACGGGTTGGTGGTGAGCGCGCGGCGCGCCGACAAGCGGCTGCCGATCGGCCCGCTCGCGCATGGCCTGCCGGTCGTCTACGTGTTCACCCAGGCCGACGATCCCGATGCGCTGTGCCTGCTGCCGGACGACGAAGGCGGCGCCGTGCTGGCTGTCGAGCATCTGGCAAGCAACAGACGCAAGCGCATTGCCCATGTCACCGGGCCCGAGCATTTCGAAGCGGTTCGGCTGCGCCGGAACGGGTACTTCGATGCGCTAGCCACCGCAGGGCTGCAGCGCATCGACGGCTTCTATCTCTCCGGAAGCTGGTCGGAAGCATGGGGACGCGAGGCGGTGGCCCAGTTGTTCGACGGCGGAAGTGCCCCGCCGGATGCACTGTTCTGCGGCAACGACCAGATAGCCCGCGGCATGGCCGACGCACTGCGTGAACGCGGCATCGCCGTGCCTGGCGATGTGGCGATCGTCGGCTTCGACAATTGGGACGTGATGGCGCTTGCCGCCCGCCCGCCGCTGACCAGCATCGACATGAATCTCAAGGCGCTGGGACGCGAGGCCGGCGAGCGGCTGATCGACATGATATCCGGCAAGCGCGTGAGCGGCGTGCAGCGCCGTCCCTGCTCGCTGGTGGTGCGGGAATCGTCCGGCGGCTGGAGCAAGACTGAAATGGAAGACACGAGGAGCGGTAATGGGCCAGTTTGAACCGGTGCGGTTCGTTGACGTCAATCTCGAAGGCCAGTTCTGGCGCGAGCGGCTGGAGACGGTGCTGACGCGAACCATCCCCAGCCAGCACGTCCAGCTCGGCAAGCACGGCATCCTGGAATCTCTGACGCTGCCCAACCCGCCGCCGCCGCTGCGCTTCCCTCGCAACCATCACGATTTCACGGTGCAGGTTTTTTGGGATTCCGACGTTGGCAAATGGATCGAGGCGGCGTCATACGCGCTGTCGCACCGCCGCGACGCCGATATCGAGGCCAAGATCGAGGCTATCACCGACGATCTCGAAAAGGCGCAGGCGCCGGACGGCTACGTCAATTGCTGGTACCTGCAGCGCGAGCCGGAAAACCGCTGGACCAACCTTCGCGACAATCACGAGCTCTACAACCTCGGCCATCTCATCGAGGGCGGCATCGCCTATTTCCTGGCGACCGGCCGGCGCCGCCTGCTCGGTATCCTGGAGCGCTATGTCGAGCACGTCAGGCAGACATTCGGGCCGGGGCCGGAGCAGAAGCACGGCTATTGCGGCCATCAGGAGATCGAGCTCGCGCTGATCCGGCTCTATCATCTCACGGGCGAGCGCAAGCATCTCGACCTCGCCAGCTATTTCATCGACCAGCGCGGGGCGCAGCCGCACTATTTCGACCAGGAGGCGGTGAACCGCGGCGAGGACCCGAAGGATTTTTGGGCGAAGAGCTACGAGTACAACCAGTCGCACAAGCCGGTGCGCGAGCAAAGCAAGGTGGTCGGCCACGCGGTGCGGGCCATGTACATGTATTCGGCGATGGCCGATCTCGCGGCCGAACTGAAGGACGCGAGCCTGAAGCGCGCCTGCGAGGTGTTGTGGGCCGACGTGATGGCGTCAAAGATCTATATCACGTCGGGCCTCGGCCCGGCCGCAGCGAATGAAGGTTTCACCGAAGACTACGACCTGCCCAACGACACGGCCTACGCCGAGACCTGCGCTTCGGTCGCACTGATCTTCTGGGCGCAGCGCATGCTGCATCTCGACCTGGACGGCAAATATGCCGACGTCATGGAGCAGGCGCTGTTCAACGGGGCGCTGACCGGCCTGGCGCGCGACGGCGAGCATTATTTCTACTCCAACCCGCTGGACAGCGACGGCCGTCACAGCCGCTGGGCGTGGCATACCTGCCCGTGCTGCACGATGAACTCGTCGCGGCTCGTTGCTTCGGTCGGCGGCTATTTCGTCTCGCACAGCGACGATGCCATCGCTTTTCATCTCTATGGCGGCATCTCGACCTCGGTCGCGCTCAAATCCGGCAAGGTCGCCCTGCGCGAGATCAGCACCTACCCATGGTCCGGCGACATCCGCATCGAGGTCGAACCCGAGCGGGAGCAGACATTCGCGTTGAAGCTTCGTATTCCAGGCTGGGCAAGGAGCGCGCGGGCTGCCGTTAACGGCGCCGAGGTCAAGGTCGAGGCCGTGACCGACAACGGCTATCTCACCATCGCGCGGCATTGGAAACCCGGAGACGTGGTGACGCTCAATCTGCCGATGCCGGCCGAGCGCATCTATGCGCATCCCTCGGTGCGCATGGACGCCGGGCGCGTGGCGTTGAAGCGTGGGCCGCTGGTCTATTGCGCGGAGGAAGTCGACAATCCGCAAGGGCCGGTACAGCGCCTCAAGCTGCCACGCAACGCCGAGATCAGGGTCGCGCCGCGCGACGATCTGTTTGACGGCGTCGTGACACTCACCGCGGATGCGGTGCGCGTCGACGACGGCGGTTGGGCTGACAGGCTCTACCGCGCCACGCGGCCCGTGGAAGAACCGACAATGCTGACTGCCCTGCCCTACTATCTCTGGAACAACCGGCAAAAGGGCTCGATGATGGTCTGGCTGGTCGAAACATGAACGTACAAAGCCGGATCGATACGAGCGAATTGGAGCGACAGGTGCAGCACGTCGAGATGCGAGCCGTCAGCAAACGCTATGGCGACTTCACCGCGATCACCAATCTCGACCTGACCGTCGGCAAGGGCGAGTTCTGCGCCCTGCTTGGGCCATCGGGCTGCGGCAAGTCGACGATGCTCAGAATGATCGCCGGGCTGGAGGAAGTGACGGCCGGATCGATCTTCATCAACGGCGCCAACGTCACCAGGCTGCACCCTGCCAAGCGGCGCATCGCCATGGTATTCCAGTCCTACGCGCTCTATCCGCATCTGACGGTCCGCCAGAACATCGCCTTTTCGCTGTCGGTCGCCGGTGCGCCGCAGGAACTTCAGACGCGCCGCGCCGACGAGATCGCGACGCTCTTGCAGCTTGATCACCTGATGACGCGCAAGCCGGCGCAGCTGTCAGGCGGCCAGCGGCAGCGCGTGGCGATCGGCCGGGCGCTGGCGCGCGAACCACAAGTCTTCCTGTTCGACGAGCCGCTGTCCAATCTCGACGCGCTGCTGCGCGTGCAGATGCGCATCGAACTGGCCAAGCTGCACAAGACGCTCGGCACCACGATGATCTACGTCACCCACGACCAGGTCGAGGCGATGACGTTGGCCGACCGTATCGTCGTGCTCGACCGTGGCGTCATCGCGCAGATCGGCGCGCCGCTGGAGCTCTATGCCAGGCCGGATAACAAATTCGTCGCCTCGTTCATCGGCTCGCCGACCATGAATTTTTTGGCCGTCACGCCAACCAGCCGCGACGGACGCGATGTCTCGCTTGCCATCGGCAAGGCCGACAGCACGGGCCCCGGCAGCGTCACCGTGCGCACGCGAAATGCACCGGACGACGCTCGCTCCGCGCCGGTCGAGATCGGCATCCGCCCGGAACACATCGCCATCGTGGAGCCCGGCGACGCACGCGCCCAGCTGAGCGGCGTGGTGCAGCTTGTCGAGCGATTGGGCAACCTGACGATTGCCTATGTCGCTACGCCGGCCGGGCAACTCGTCGTCGAAGGCGGCGGCGAGATGGCGATACGCGCCGACGATTCCGTCGGGCTGGTGTTCGACGCATCGCGCACGCACATGTTCGATAGCGAAGGGCGTGTGGCCTAGCCGCCGGAACCTATAATAGCTTCAAGACGGCGTCGGCCGCCGCTTCCGTGCCAGGTGTGGCCGCCATGCGCCCGGCGTTTGCCGCCAGCCTTTCGCGCATGGCGCGATCGGCGAGCAATTCCAGGATTGCACTGCCCAATTGCTCGGGCGTCCAGTTGGCGCGATCGAGGTGACGGCCGACGCCGGTTTCACCGGCACGACGCGCATTGTCATGGCCGTCCCAGCAATAGGGCATGACCAGCGACGGCACGCCGAAGCGCAGCGCCTCGCAGAAGCTGTTGTTGCCGCCGTGGTGAATGAACAGGTCGGAGCGCGCGACCACCGATGGCTGCGGAAACCAGGCATCGAGATAGACATTATCCGGCACCGCCCGGTAGGTGTCGCGGAAGCCGCCGACATTGACCAGGAAGCGCGCGGGCAGCGTCGCGAACACGGCCAGCATGCGTTCGATCAGATCGACGTCCATTGCGCCGAGACTGCCGAAGCTGAGATAGACCAGCGGCCCGCCATTGCGCGGAAAGACCGGCACCTCGAACGGGCCTTCCGAGCGCACGCAGCCTTCGAGATAGACATGGCGCACGGCGTCGAGCGGCGCGGCGCGCTCGCGGCGCACGATCTCAGGTGTCAGCAACAGATTGAGCGCGGGCGACGGCTCCAGAAACATTCCGGGTTGGAGCGATTCGGCGCCAGCATCTGCTCGGAACCTGTTGTAGCGGTCATGCGCCGCGGCGACGGCGGCCAGATACCGCTTCTCGAATGCGCGCCTGCCTGCCTCGTCTGCTGCGGCGAGACCCGAAAGGTAGGGCGGCACCAGCGCGTCGGGCAGTTCGGTTTCGGCGCAGGAGATCACGCGCACCCACGGGCAGCCCGCGGCCGCGATCGCCGGGAACATCACCACATTGTCGAGCACGATCGCATCCGGCTTCAGCCGCGGCAGCAGTTGCCGGAGCGGCGCCTCGGCGTTGATCGCGGTATCGACGATCGCTTCCCAGGTCGGTGCGACATAGGTCTCGAGCTGGTCGATCGGGCTCAGCCTGAAATGCGGCAGATGGCGGCGCACGAAAGCCTGCCAGTAGCTCTGGCGCTCGCTTTCGCTCAACGGGTTTTCGGCCGGCAGCTGGTGTTCCTGGAAGCCGTAGTCGGTAAACACGCCGGAAAAACCGGCGTGGCAGATGAACACCGGCTTGGCGCCGCGCGCCCGCAACGCCTGCGCGATGCCGACGCAGTTGAGCGCAGCGCCGAAGCTTGCTTCGGGAAACAGGGCGATGGTCGGGCTGCGCGTCACAGTCAGATGCTCGTCAACGCGGCCGGCTGATCATGGAAAACAGCGCAGGCGCGCCGCGGCTCGCCGCCTGCGGCCGCTGGCTGCGCGACAGCCGCAAATGGACTTTGAGCAGATCCGCTGCGACCTCGACCTGCGCACTCTCCAACTGGTCGAGTATCGCGAGATGCTCGCGGGTCGACTGCTTCAGCCTGAAGACATTGACGCTCGGATAGTTGCCGGGCAAGCGGCGTAGCCTGAGATGTCCGGCGATCGCTTCGGCGACAAACCGATTGCCAGCCCCTTGCGCGATCATGCCGTGAAACTCCGTGTCGAGCCGCTGAAATTCCCTGACATCGAAGGCGGCATCGGGCAATGCCAGTTGCGCCTCCATGGACTGGCGCAAGGCTGCGGCCTTGACGCCATCCAGCCGAAAGCCCGGCGTGAGAATGGCAGCAGGCTCCAGCAGCAGACGGAACTCGTAGCTTTCGGCCAGCGCGTCCGGACCTTGCGGCGCCGGACGAAACAGCCAGGACTGGCCCGGCGCGCGTTCCAGCAATTGTTCGTCCGACAGTTTCCTTAGCGCATTTAGTACCGTTCTGCGGTTCGCGTCGTACCGCCGCATCAGGCCGCTGACAGTGACAGCTTCATCGAGCCGCCGCGCCGAGCGGTCGCGCAGGATCGCTTCGGCCAGGTCGTCTTCCTCGGTGCTGGGTAATTCGGCGGCAATGGCTGCCTGTGCCGCCAGATCGACGGCGAGCCTAAAGCCCGACGCCGGCTCCCAGCTTAGAACACCCTGATCGGTCAACAGCCGCAGCGCCGCTCGAACGGGCGTGCGGGAAACATTGCACATCGACGCGATCTGCTGCTCGGCCAGCCGGGCGCCGCGCTCGAAGCCGCGCTGCCTGGCGACATCGAGAATGCGCTGGGCGAGGTCGAGGTGATTGGTGCGGGGTCGTCTGGCTACGGCTTGCATGGTGGCTCTGACGCAGGGCGCCTGTGGAGGCAGGCGGGCGGCAACGATCTGCACCGCTAATGCGATTATGGATTGACGTACTTTTTTCTACAATAGTACTGTTTGTCAAACGGCTCTGAAAAGACCGGGGAACAAAATGCCGTAGGCCGGTGCCGGACACCGCCCGACGATCCGATTTCGACGATCAACCAATGGGAGTCTGTCATGACCGCTTCGATCACATCGCGGCACTTTGCCATCGCGGCAGGTTCGCTGCTGCTCGGCCTCGCCGTCTCGGCGCCGGCGCGGGCCGCCGACCTCGTCATCTCCAACTGGGACGGCTACATGGCGCCCGACGCGGTCGATGCCTTCAAGGCCGCGACCGGCGTTTCCGCCGAAGTCGTGGTGCACGCCACCAATGAGGAGATCATGGGCAAGCTCGTCGCCTCGGGCGGCAAGGGCTATGATGTGGTGTTCGTGTCGTCGCCCTTCGCCGAGGTCTTGAACAAGCTCGGCCTGACCGAGCCGATCGACCACGCCAAGGTGCCGAACCTCGCCAACCTCTATCCCGAGGCGACGACGTTGCCCTACGATCCGGGCAACGCGTTCTCCGTGCCGTACACCTGGGGCACCACGGGCCTGTGCTATCGTTCCGACCTGGTGAAGACCGCGCCGACCAGCTGGAACGACCTCCTGGCGCCGTCAGACGACCTCAAGGGCAAGACGACGATGCTGGCGACGGACCGCTGGCTGCTCGCTGCCGGCTTCCTGGCGAAAGGCTACTCGGTCAACGAGACCGATCCTGCCAAGCTGACCGAGGTCAAGGACGCGCTGATCGCCGCCAAGAAGACCTTGCTCGCGTATGATGACACCACCTTCTATTCCAAGCTGGTGTCGGGCGAGGCGCTGATGGTGCAGGCCTGGGATGGCTGGTGCAATTACGGCATCGCCGAAAACGCCGACATCAAATACGTCATCCCGAAGGAAGGCTCGGACCTCTGGCTCGATACGATGGTGGTGATGAAGTCGTCCGAGCACAAGGACGCCGCGTTCCAGTTCGTCAACTTCATGCTCGACGCCAAGAATCACGCATGGGCGGCGCAGAACATCGACTACAAGGTGCCGAACAAGCCGGCCATGGAAAGCCTGCCGGCCGATTTCCTGGCAAA
>Ga0070665_100006472_pt1 | contig 11920 bp, 9 predicted proteins | sample KBSS13metaG_FD_65862 | JGI IMG/M metagenome (GOLD analysis project Ga0070665, IMG submission 65862) | Switchgrass rhizosphere microbial communities from Kellogg Biological Station, Michigan, USA - KBS S1-3 metaG | ecosystem: Host-associated > Plants > Roots > Rhizosphere > Soil ...
AGCAGTTGCTCGATCTGTCCGACCGCCTTCGGGTTCGGTCCGTCGATCACGAAGATGAACTCGACGTTGCGGCCGACGCCCGCGAGCGCGCTGCGGTACTCGCGATAGAGCGCGGCGAGATCGCCGTGGCGGCCGCCCACGGGAATGATGGCGGAGAGATCGGCGGCTTCGATCATCAGGCAGTCCTCGATTGTGAAACGTCACGCGCGGGCAGGGGGCGGCTGCGCAAACCCAGGCGTTGCGTGAGCGCGGAAAACTCCGCCTCGCGCAGATCGCCCAGCTTGTAAGCGAGCTCGCCGAGTGCCCCGGCACAAATAAAGATGAACGCCGACGTCATGAAAATGATGCCGGAGCCCGCGAGCGGCAACGACAAGTGCCGTCCGGTCGCGAGCCACTGAAAAGTGGTGTAGCCGATGGTAACCGTTGCGGCGGCCATGAGCGGCAGCGCCAGCATTCCAAACCACAGCAGCGGGCGCGACATGAACGACGCCACTGTCTTGATAACCATGAGATCCAGCAGGACTTTGTAAACCCGGGACAGCCCGTACTTGGATTTACCGAACTGGCGCGCGTGATGCCGCACCTTGATCTCTGCCACGCGCGGGCCGGCGATATTGGCTACCGCAGGGATGAAACGATGCATCTCTGAATAGAGCGGAATGTGCTTGATGAGCGACGCCCGATACGCCTTGAGCGAGCAGCCGTTGTCGCGGATCGGCACCCCGGTCACGCGCGCGATCAGCTTGTTGGCGATGCGCGACGGAATCTTGCGCGACACCATCTTGTCCTGCCGGTTGTGGCGCCAGCCGACCACGATGTCGTAGCCCTGCTCGATGAGCTCCAGGAACTGCGGAATGTCGCGAGGATCGTTCTGCAAGTCCCCGTCCATCGTCACGATGACATCGCCGCGCGCCGCCTCGATGCCGGCCGCCATGGCTGCGGTCTGGCCGTAGTTGCGACGGAACTTCACGACCCGCACGCGCGGATCTTGCTTGGCGATCCCGATGGCGATGGCGAGCGTGCTGTCCCGGCTGCCGTCGTCGACGAACACCATCTCGAACGGGATACCGAGCGGCTCCAGGGCCCCGACAACGGCCTTGTGCATCGGCGCGATGCTCTCCTCCTCGTTATAGAAGGGCACGCACACGGAGACTTTGGGGCGGAGCGTTTCGGGCGTCGGCACGTTTGTTGTTCCGTAGGTTGCGCGGCTATGGGCGCCGGGCATCGAGCGCGAGCCACGCAACCGTCGTGCCCACGTTGCCAGCAGCGTGAGCCCGAGCTTCAGGAACGGGGCTTGCTCAGCTCCGCCCACGCTAAAGAAAACCCTTTCCGTGAACGAACGGAGGAACTCCGTAAATGCTGATCCGACTTCGCGCTTCCCTGTGCGCCCTGACGCTCCTCACCTGCAGTGCGCCACTGCTGGCGGCTAATCCGCCGGCGACGCCGCCCAATACCGGTGCACCTACAGAGACTTACACGGTCAAGCCCGGCGACGTGCTCTCCGTGGCGGTGTGGAAGGAGCCCGACCTTCAGGGGCCCGTGCTGGTGCGACCCGACGGCACCTTTTCATTCCCGCTCGCAGGCCAGATCGATGCGCGCGGCAAGAGCGTGCTCGAGCTGCAGCAGATGATCACTGAAAAGCTGAAGAAGTACATCTCCGATCCGGTCGTCACCGTCTCGATTTCGGAGGTCAAGGGCAACAAGGTGTATGTGCTGGGGCAAGTGAACAAGCCTGGCGAGTTCATCGTGAATCCGCGCGTCGATGTGATGCAGGCGCTGAGCATGGCCGGTGGCACCACCGCCTACGCTGCGCTCGGTGACATCACGATCCTGCGCCGGACGGAGAGCGGCCAGCAGTCGCTCCCGTTCCACTACGCAGACGTGGCGCGCGGACGCAATCTGCAACAGAACATCATGCTGCAGGCCGGTGATGTCGTTGTCGTACCGTAAGGTGCTGTCCGTGCGTGCATGCGTGCGGCTTGCGTTGCCCGCTGCGGGCGGTCTTGCGCTTCTGCTGGGCGCGTCGGCCGCCAGCGCCCAGGCGTGGATCTTCGATCCCCGCATCGAGGTGCAGGGCATCTATAACGACAACAACCGGCTCACGCCCGACAAGGCGCAGGAGATCGAGGTGAAGGGCGCCGCCGTCGACGCGCTCGTCGCGTTCCGCAAGGAGACGCAGACGAACACGTTCGAGGCGACCCCGCACATCCGGTCCTCGTGGTTTCCGGATGCGAGCTCGGAAGAGTCGACCGACAAGTACTTCGACCTGAAAGGCAGTCACAAGGGTCAGCGGTCGATCGCCACGATCTACGCCGGGTTCGCCGACGAGAGCGTCGTGACGTCGGACCTGCTGCTGGCGGATTTTCCGGGCATCAATCTGGGGCAGACGGTGAGCGGCGACTCGGGGCGCGTCAGCGTGCGCAACCGTCGCCAGCAGTACAGTCTGCAGCCGCATTTCGAGTTCGACTGGACCGAGCGGCGGCACCTGACTTTCGATGCGCACTACGTCGACACGAAGTACGACGATCAGCTGTTCGAGCAGATTGGCTACAAGGACTATGGCGCGAGCGCCGGCATCAAGTGGAACACCTCGCAGCGGGCGACCTTCGAGGTCGATCTCGTCGGCGCGCAGTTCAATCCGAACGACAACTCGCCGGATACGACAACGTACGGTGTGGTCGCCGAGTGGCGCATGGCGCCCTCGCAGATCACGAGCTACTACTTCCGCGTGGGCGGTAATCGCTCGGAGCAGGACATCGCCGGCAGCTCGTCGAGCGACTCCACGTCGAGCTTCAATGGTGGCGCGGGTGTTGCATGGAACTGGCAGGTGACCAGCCTGCTCATCGACGTCATCCGCAGCACCTCGCCGAGCTCGCAGGGTGCGATCGTGAATCGCGACGAGCTGAGATTCCTGTTGAACCGCGACTTTTCGCCGCGGATCACCGGGTTTGTCGGCCTGCGCGGCATTCGCACCAACGGCATCGAGAATGCGGGCTCGACGCAGGTGGACGAGCGCAAGTATTACACCGGGCGTACCGGTTTCGCGTGGCACGTCACCCGCGCGTATTCGATCGAAGGGGCTTACGAATACAAATGGCAAAAGTATGAAGGCGACCCGGAAAGCGCCAATTCGAACGGCGTGACGCTGTCCGTCGTGTATCAGCCTCGCCGCCTGTTGAAGTGAAGGGCAACATGGAATCTCAAACAACCACCGACGTCTCCGACTACATTGCCGCGCTCAAGCGCCGCCGGCGCATGCTCGCTTACATCGTGATGCCGATCGCGGCGATCGCGATCGGGCTGTCGCTGGGCCTGCCGGATCGTTTCTCGTCCTCCGCGTTGTTCACGTTCTCGCAGGCAGAGGTGTCGGGTGAGCTGCCGACGCGCGGGCGTCAGGAGAAGGAGTACGCCGACCAGTACGTCGCGAGCCTGAGAGACACCGTGCTCGCGCCGGATCGGCTCGCTGCCGCGCTCAAGAAGCCGGATGCGCCGAAGGAGCTGCAGGGCGGGGATCTCGAAGACACGATCGACAAGATCGCGGACAACACCAACGTCAGGACGGTGCGTGTGCCGGTGCTCGACCCGGACAGTGGCCGTGAGCGCGAGATCGTCTCTGCCTTCACCGTGGGCTATACCAGCCACGATCCGGTTACCGCGCATCACGTGGCGAAATGGCTGACCAACGCCGTGCTGCAGGCGAGCCGCGACATGCTCGCCGAGCGCGCCGGCTCCTCCGCCCAGTTCTACACCGCCGAATCGGATCGCTACAGCAGGCAGATCAGCCTGCTCGAATCCAAGCTCGCCGACTTCAAGGCCAAGAACTTCGGCCAGCTGCCCGAGCTGCGCGATGTGAACCTGAATGTGATGGATCGCAACGAGCGCGACATGCAGGCGGTCGCGGAGCAGATCGCCAACCTGCGTCAGAACCGCATGTTCTATAGCGTGCAGCTCGAGCAGGCGAAGGCAAGCGGCACCGATGCGAACGTGCTCTCGCAGCTCGAAGGGGAATACGCACGCAAGCAGGCGATTTACGATCCGGATCATCCGGATCTCATCAACCTGCGTCGCCAGATCGATAGCCTGCGTCGCGGTGGCCCGGCGATCTCCGACATGTCGCTGCAACAGCAGCTGGAAGCGCAGAAGGCGATTCTTTCTGAAACGCGCCAGCGCTACAGCGCGGATCATCCCGACGTGAAGCGCGTGCAGCGGCAGATCGACGAGCTGCAGGCGCGCATCGCGCGCGGGGAGAAGTCGGACTCGACAGTTCCCTCGAGCCCGACCGTGATGCAGATCAAGGCGCAGATCAACGGCGTGGACACGCAGATCGCAGGCCTCGAGGCGCGCAGCCGGGAGCTGCGTACCAAGATGGATCAGCTCGTGAAGCGCGTGGAGGCGACCCCGCAGGTCGAGCGTGAGTACCAGCAGCTCACACGCGACCTCGATCTGGCTCGCACCAAGTACGACGAGCTGCTCAAGAGCCGCATGGACTCCGAGCTGACATCCGCCGCGATCGCGGGCGGTCGCAGCGACGAGATTCGAATCGTCACGCCGCCGGCGGTCCCGTCCGAGCCTGCGAAGCCCACGCGGCCGCTGATCGCGGCGGCGGGCATCGTACTTGCGCTGGTGCTGGGGTTGGCCGCTGTCGTACTGACGGAAGCGATGGACCAAACGGTACGCGGCAGCCGTGACGTGAAGCGGGTGCTTTCGGTAGCGCCGCTTGCCGTCATTCCACAGATCCAGGACGCTGCTTCGCTACGCCGCATGCGGTTCCGCATGGTGATGCTCGCAAGCTGCGCCGTAGCGGGTTCCTTTATTCTAGTTTTGGCCATGCGGAGCCTTTCCTGAAATGAGCGTAATAGAAGACGCCCTGCGCAAATCGTCGACCCAGCGCCCTCGTAGCAACTTCGTTGCGGCCAGTTGGGGCTCCCGCGTGACCGCGGCCCCGGCGCCCGAGGTGCCGGCCCGGCATTTCCGCGCGGCGGCGACCGATCCGGAGATCATCGAGCGCAATCACGTGCTGCTCGGGGTTTCGGACGTGGCGGTGGCGCGTGCGTACAAGATTCTGCGCACACGTGTTCTGCATCGGCTTGCAGCGAATGGCTGGCGCTCCGTTGGCATCACCGGCACGACGGTGGGTGAGGGCAAGAGCCTCACCGCCATCAACCTGGCGCTCGCGCTCGCGCAGGAAGTGAATACGTGGGTGTTCCTTGTCGATCTCGATCTGCAGCGCTCGCAGGTCGGCGGCTACCTCGGCATGAATGTCGACTTCGGGCTCACCGACTATCTCACCGGTCAGTGCGAGCTCGACCAGTGCGTCTACGACATCGGCGTGCGCCGGCTTGCCGTGATTCCGAACGTGCGCCGCGCGGAGAACTCATCGGAGTTCCTCACGTCGCCGCGCATGGGCGAGTTCGTGCAGACGCTCACGGATGAAAGTCCGCGTCGTGTGATCGTGTTCGACATGCCGCCGCTGCTCGCGTCGGACGACGTGCTCGCCTTCGGGCCGCGCGCGGACAGTCACCTGCTCGTCGTGTCACAGGGCCACACGGCCCGCCGCACGATGGCGAACTGCAAGGAAATGCTGGCCGAAATGAATGTGATCGGCGTCGTTCTGAATCGCTCCACGGAGCACAACGACAGCCCGTACTACTGAGTCAGGGGAGGGGGCGACGAGGTACGGCCCGCGCGCTGGTCGCCGCGGGCCGTCTATTTTCGGGCGGCCGAAATTACTTCTCGCGCAATAACTCGAGCGCGCCACTGCGCGCCAGGATCGCCTCTTCGAAGATCGTCTCGTAGCGACGCGCACACCGCTCGATGAAGAAGTTCTCCACCGTCGTGAGGTTGTGCCGCCGAATCTGGGCCCGCAGCTCCGGCGAGGCGTGCAGATCCAGCACCGCCTGAGTGAAGTGCTCGATGTCGTTCAGCTTCACCAGCGCACCGGTGGCCGGTGTCGAGAGGAAATCCACCTGACCGCCGCGGTCGTAGCACACGATCGGCAGCCCATAGGCCATCGCTTCGAGGAACACCAGGCCGAAACCTTCGTGCTGGCTGGTCGAAACGAAAATGTCGCTCATCCCGAGCGCGGCGTATTTCTGCCGCTCGGTGACATGCCCCAGCATCTTCACGCGATGCGCGACGCCGGCTTCGCACGCCGCCCGCATCACGGGCTCGCTCTCCGGCCCATCGCCGATGATCGCGAGATAGATGTCTTCGCGCCGCGAGGCCGCCAGCACCTGGATGAGTTGCGTGGTCGCCTTTCGCGGCACCATGCGGCCCACCGTAGCCATGAGGAACGCATCCTCGGGAATCCCATAAGCCGAGCGGCGCCCGCGGATTCGCGGCGGCGGGCGCGCGATGCCCAGCGGAACCAGCTCGACCGGCCGATTCGCGCCGTAGATGCGCGAAACATTCGAGCGCGTGTCGCGCGACTGCGCGATCACCGCGTCCGCGCGCTCCAGCATGCCCTTGATCGGCGCGCGCAGGAACCCATGGCGGTGCGGCGACGTTGGTTTGCTCGGGTCGTAGAGGTCGCCTCCGTGCACCGAGAGCACGTTCGGAATCTGCAGTTTGCGGGACAGCCAGTCGCCGAGCGGACCGGTCGGCACCACGAAGTGGGTGTTGATGATGTCGAACGCCCGATTACGGCCGAGCCTGAGCCCGCGCAGCAGCCCCATCGGCAGGTAAGCCGCCATCGACGGCAGGTTTGCGACGGACATATGCCGCCGGAAGAACACGGGCACGCGGACCACGCGCACCCCGTCCTCCACGCTTTCGTCGGGCAGGCCGAACGCTCGCGAAGTGAGCACAGTGACGTCATGGCCGCGCCTCGTCAGCTCGGCGGCGAGCGCTGCCATGACTACGCCTCCGCCTCCGCCAATTGGGGGGTACTCGTAATTTGCGAACAGGATTTGCATGTGTCCGGTAGCCGTCGTAAGGGCGCGTCGATGGGACCATCAGCATCCCGCGTGCCAGCACCGCCTTACGCATACGCTTGATGCGCCAATGTTTTCGCCAGGGGATGAGAAACCGATGAGCTCCACTCCACGCCGCGACGTCGTGACCGCGATCCCAACACCGAGTCGCGAGCCGCGCAGGCTCGCAGCGCGCCTCGAGCCGTTCGACTCGTACTGGCAGGCACCGAAGGATGTCGAGAAAGGTTACAAATCTTTCGCGGCGTACTACCGGGCGAACTATCTGCCGCGTCTGCCGAAGGACCTCGACGCGAGCATTCTCGTCGTGAGCTGCGGGCCCGGTTATCTCGTGCACACGCTGCGTGAGAAAGGTTATCGCAACGTCGTCGGCATCGACTCAGACCCCGTGAAGATCGAGCACGCACATCGTCACGGGCTGCCGTGCGACACCGCGCGCGCGTTCGAATTTCTCGATGGGCGTGTCGCCGCGTACGACGTGATCGTTCCCGAGCAGGAGCTCAATCACCTCACGCTGGACGAGACGATCGAGTTCCTGAAGTTGTGTCGAGTAGCGCTGCGTCCGGGCGGGCAGGTGCTCGTGTACGCGATGAACGGCGCAAATCCGCTGGTGGGATCGGAAAATTTGTCCCACAACATAGACCATTTTTACAACCTCACCGAATACAGCCTGCAACAGGTGCTGGAGCTTGCAGGCTTTCGCGAGGTGAAGGTGTTCGCGCTGAAGCTGTATGTGTTCTGGACGAATCCTTTCAACTATGTCGGGCTCGCCGTGACTTCCGTGCTCGAGCTGTTGCTGCGCGCCGTTTTCGTGCTGTACGGAAAGAAAGTGCGCGTGTTGAGCAAAAAGCTCGCAGCGTCCGCACTGGCGTAGGGCACGATCAAGTCAATCGCTAAATCAACAGGCCCGCTTCGCGATACCAGTCGGCGGTGAGCTGCGCGCCGGTCGCGAACGGCACCTGCGGGCGGAACCCGAGCAGACGCGCCGCGCGCTCCGTCGAGAAGCGAAAGCTCTTGCGAAAGAAATCGAGTCGCCGGCGGTGCAGCGGCGGCTTGAGGCCGAGCGGCGGCATCACCGTCTCGCACACCCGGGCCGCAATGTCGAACGGCCACAGCGGCACGTGATGCGCGCCCCCGGGCTTGCCGACTGCCGTGCAGATGGAAGCGACCATGGCGTCCGTGGTGAGGCGTTCGTTTCCTGCGAGGATCATTGTCTGCCCCACCGCGGCAGGCGCCTGGGCGGCCGCTAATAGCGCCCTGCAGAGATCTTCGACGTAGATCAGCTGTCGTTCGTTGAGGCCGCTCCCGAGCGTCACGTAACGGCCACGCTTGATGGCCTTGAACAGCTTCAGGAGGCGCAGGTCCGCGGGGCCATAGGTCTCGCTGATGCGCACGATGACGATGTCGAGGCGGCTCGCAAACTCGCGCGCTACCGCCTCGCCGGCGGCCTTGGTGCGGCCGTACGGATTGTCCGGCGCGAGCGGGCTGAGCTCGTCGAGCACGCCGCGACTGCCGTCGCCATAGACACCGATCGTGCTGCCGTGAACCACGCGCCTCACGCCCACGCGGGTCGCGAGCTGTAAGAGCGCGCGCGTCCCATCGACATTCACCTTGTGAAAGTGGCTCTCCGGCGCTTCGGCTTCGTGCTGAGCGGCGGCGAGATGAATGATCGCATCGTGGCCGACGAGCGCGTCACGCAGTCGGGCCGTGTCGTCCAGCGTCGCTTCGACAACGGATATTCCAGCGCGAGTCAGCAGGTCGCAGCGGAAGCGTTCGGCGTCGTTGTTGATCGGGCTCGCAACCGTGACGGAATGGCCCGTTCGTGCCGCCTGCAGCGCGAGCTGCGAGCCGATGAATCCAGTGCCGCCCGTGATGAAGAGTCGCGGCGTGACGCTCATCGCTCAGACGGCATCGGTGAGAAGGTCAGTCTCCGTTTCGAGCCCGGCCACCCGCGCGGGTGTGACCTGGCGCGTCGGCTCGGTGGCGGTGAGGAAGCGCTCGAACTGCGCATCCACCTGGCGCCGCTCTTCGGCGACGTGTTTCGCCGACCAGCCGTGCGCCCGCTGCATGAATGTCGCCACTTCCTCGAGCGCCGCTTCGCCTGGGTGGCCGCCGGTGCCGAGCTCGGTTCGCCGGAACACGATGTCCGAGAGGGTCTGCACCATCTCATCGCGCACCGCGTACGCCACTTCGGCCAGCGTCACATGCGTGCCGGCGATGCATTTGCGAAGGCTGGAATCCCCGTCCGCCATCGCGACCACGCGATGCATGTGCGTGCCGTAGTTCGCGACCAGCGACTCGACGGAAGAGGGCGGCATCCACAGCGGCCGGTTGCGGCGTGACTGTGTCAGCAGCCGCTCGTAATCGTCGAACTCGCCGCCGGGCAGCGGCTCGAGCACGGATCGGCTGCGCGCCGAGCGCTCCGGATTCTCGACTGCCGCGGCGACCGACGCCGGATTGAACGGATCGAGATCCTTGCGATAGATCTGCTTCATCACACAGCCGAGCGCATTGACCGCGTCGGCGCGCGCCACGGTGTAGCGAACACTGATGCTGGTGATGAGCCCCGAAATGCCGTCGCTCGCCCGATGATCGATGAGCCGCGAACGCTTGCCGAAGGACAGGCTCGCCGGCGTCTGGCCGGGCCCGTCGCCGAACGGCACGAGCCCGAAGTCCACGCGCTCCACTTCCGATTCGCGCAGGTCGAAGCCGGGGTGACTGGCGTTGACCTCGTCGATCCAGGCGCGCAGCTCGCTCGGCGTCACGCGGGCCGCGTCGGCGTCGCGCGGCACGATCGAATGCCACACGCCGATGATCGTGCGATCGCGCCACGGCGCCATGAAGAGGTGGCGCGCACCGCGTTTCACCAGCGCGTCGTTGTCGTGGCTGATGCCTTGAAGCGCCAGCGCCCAGGGGCCATTGGGACGCCGGTTGATCACGAAGCACGCATCGCGCGACCAGGTGCTCGGCAGGATCGCGTTCGGCTGCGTCGTCAGGCCCTTCAGCAACCCTTCGGCCCACGAGCCCGCGGCGTTCAGCACCACGCGCGCGCGGATGTCGAATCGGTCGCCGGTCAGCACATCGCGGGCGGCAACGCCGTAGACGCGCTTGTCCTTGATCAGGAGGCTTTCCGCTTCGACGTAGTTGGCCACCTGGGCGCCGAGCTGCACGGCGGCCATGATGAAGGACAGCACCAGCCGCGGCGGGTTGTGCATCTGGCCGTCTTCGAACGCGGCCGCGCCCGTGAGCCCGGCTTCAGGAATCGTCGGGAACATCGCGAGCGTCTGCTCACGATCGAAAAAGCGCGTGGCGTTCACGCGTCGGCTCGGATCGTTGATCGCGCGGTTGCGATCGGCGCTCATGAGGTCGTAGGCGAGCATGCCGGCGCCGAGGAACCAACGGCTACGCCGTCCCATCCCGTACGTGGGGATGACGAACGGCAGCGGCTTCACGAGGTGGGGCGCGAGGCGCAGGAATACCGACCGCTCGTAACTCGTGGAGCGTAGCCGGCGGATGTCCCCGTGCTGGATGTAGCGGATGCCGCCGTGAACCACTTTGAAGCAGTGGGCGGAAGCGCCTGAACCGAAATCGTGCCGCTCGATGAGAGCGACTCTCAGGCCGCGTAAGGCCGCCTCGCGGGCCGCGGCGGACCCGGCGGCTCCGCCACCGATGACGAGGAGGTCGTACTCGGTATTTGCCAGCGCTGGAAGGTTTCGATGCATCGGTTCTTTTTCCGCCGTCGGCTGACGGCGTCCCGAAGCATTCGAGCAAGCATCATGCCTGCGTTTATTGGAGAAAAGTCGCCTGCGGCGCTTTTCTCGGACCGTAGCTTCGTTTCCGGCGGCAAAAAGCGCGGTTTTTGCCGCCTGCCGTGTCGCGTAGCTACGCCCGGGGAGGAACGATTACCGCTGTTTGAACTCTTCGGGCGTCAGCTGGTGACGGCCGAGCAGCTTGTAGAAGTCCGTGCGGTTGCGCTTGGCCAGGCGGGCCGCCTGACTCACGTTGCCGCCGGTGATCTGCAAGATCTGCGAAAGATAGCTGCGGGTAAATTCGTCGCGCGCCTCGTCGAAGGAGGGCAGGCGGCCCGGGCCACCGCCCAGGGACTGCTGCACGAGTTCCACCGGCACGATCGGCGTCTGCGACAACGCGACGTTCTGGCGGACGACGTTCTGCAGCTGGCGGATGTTGCCCGGCCAGTCGGCCGTCGCAAGCAGCTCCACCGCTTCAGGGGCGTAAATCTTGCGCACGCCGCTTTCCTTCGCGATCTGCGCGAGGAAATGTGCGACGAGCAGCGGGATGTCTTCACGACGGCGGTTGAGCGGCGGCATCTCGATGTGCACGACGTTCAGCCGGTAGTAGAGGTCTTCGCGGAACTGACCCGAGGTCATGTACTGCTGCAGATCGCGATGCGTGGCAGAGATGACACGCACGTTTACCGCGATCGCATCGGTGCTGCCGACGGGGCGGATCACGTTCTCCTGCAACACGCGCAGCAGCTTCACCTGCAGACGCGGCGGCATGTCGCCGATCTCATCGAGCATCAGCGTGCCGCCATCGGCCGCCTGGAACAGGCCGCGATGCGCGCGCGTCGCGCCCGTGAACGAACCTTTCTCGTGACCGAAGAGCTCGGACTCGAGCAGGTTCTCCGCCATCGCGGAGCAATTGATGGCAACGAACGGCTTGTGCTTGCGCGGGCTCGCGCGATGAATCGCGCGCGCGAGCAGTTCTTTGCCGGTGCCGCTTTCACCCGTGATGAGCACGCGCGCATCGGTGCCGGCGACCATGTGTGCCTGCGCGAGCTTTTCTTCCATCACCGAGCTGCGCGTGACGATCTCCGCGCGCCAGTCTTCATCGGAAGCGCCGAAGCCCGAGATACGCAGTGCCTTCTGCACCTGATCCAGCAGCTCCTGCTTGTCGACCGGCTTGGTGAGGAAGCCGAACGCGCCCATCTGCGTCGCCTGCACGGCGTCGGGAATCGTGCCGTGCGCGGT
>Ga0070665_100006473_pt1 | contig 11920 bp, 12 predicted proteins | sample KBSS13metaG_FD_65862 | JGI IMG/M metagenome (GOLD analysis project Ga0070665, IMG submission 65862) | Switchgrass rhizosphere microbial communities from Kellogg Biological Station, Michigan, USA - KBS S1-3 metaG | ecosystem: Host-associated > Plants > Roots > Rhizosphere > Soil ...
CCCTCGGCAACGCCCGAACCGCCGAGCGCGCCGGCGACGCGGCGGGCGGCCTCGTTCTCCTCGATGTCACCGGGATCGAGCAGCGCAACGGTGACCGATTCGACGCCGGCCTCCTTCAGCGCCGCCAGTTGCGCCGGCCCTAGAACCTGTCCCTTACGAAAGACCGTACGCTCCCGGCGCAGCGAATGGGCCAGGATGCCACCGCCGGCGGCGTCGAGCTGGACCTTGCCGAACCTCAAGCCTCGGCTGCCCGCAGCGTGCGCCCGCGCAGAGAAGCGATGATCTCCGCCATGATCGAGACCGCGATCTCGCCTGGCGACAGCGCACCGATCGGCAGGCCGACGGGTGCGTGCAGGCGGGCCAGCGCGGCATCGTCGAACCCCTCGGCCTTGAGACGTTCCAGCCGTTGCCCGTGCGTCTTCCGGCTGCCCAGCGCGCCGACATAGAAGGCGGGCGATCTGAGCGCGACGATCAGCGCCGGGTCGTCCAGCTTGGGATCGTGAGTCAGCGATACCAGGGCTGTCGCGGAATCGGGCTTCAGCGCCGCCACCGCCTTGTCCGGCCAATCGTGCGACAGGCCGACATCGGGAAAACGCGCGGGCGTGGCGAAGGCGATGCGCGGGTCGACGACGTCGACCGCGAAGTCCGCCAGCCGCGCCAGTGGCACCAGCTTCTGCGCGATATGCACCGCGCCGACCACGATCAGGCGCGGCGTCGGCTGGAAGACATGGGTGAAAAGCTCGTCATTACCGTCCGGCTCGACCCCTGTCCGGGCCTGCCCGGCCTCGGCCAGGTGCTGCGCCCCGGTGCCGAGCTCGGTCACCAGTGCGATGGCGCGCCGCGTGCGCCGGGCGGCGCGGAGCGCATCCAGCGTTTCCCGCTTCACGCCGTCACCGGCTCGACGAAGATACGAACCGTGCCGCCGCAGGCGAGGCCGACCGCCCACGCGTCGCTGTCGGACACGCCGAAGGTCAGCAGCCGGGTCTTGCCGTCCTGCATCGCCTCCTGCCCGGCCTCGACCACCGCCCCTTCGACGCAGCCGCCCGAGACCGAGCCCTCGAAGCGCCCGTCGCCGGCGATCGCCATCTGCGACCCGACCGGGCGCGGCGACGAGCCCCAGGTCTGCACGACGGTCGCCAGCGCTACCGTCTGGCCCTGGTCGAGCCATTCGGCGGCGCTGTCGAGGACCTTCAGAACGTCATCATTCTCATCCGGCATGGGTCAATTATGCCCCAGCACAGCGTGCGGCTCATAGACCTCTTCGAGCCGCTTGATTTCGTCCGCGTCCAGTTTCAGCGCTAGGGCGGCAACCGCGTCAGGGATGTGGTGCGGCTTCGACGCGCCGATGATCGGCGCGGTGATATGCGGCTTGGCCAGCATCCAGGCGAGCGCGACCTGGGCCGGCGGCACATGTCGGACGGAAGCAATCTCGCTCACCCGCTCGATCACCTTGGCGTCGCCCGGATGGGTATAGGTGCGCTTGGTGAAATCGTCGGTCTGGGCGCGGATGGTGTTGGACTTGAGGTTGCCGGCCAATTGGCCGCGCGCCAGCGGGCTCCACGGGATCAGGCCGATGCCCTGGTCCTGGCACAGCGGAATCATCTCCCGCTCTTCCTCGCGGTACATCAGGTTGTAGTGGTTCTGCATCGACACGAAGCGGCTGAAGCCCTGCTGCTCGGCCACCAGCAGCATCTTGGTGAACTGCCAGGCATGCATCGACGACGCGCCGATATAGAGCGCCTTGCCCGACTTCACGACGTCGGTCAGCGCCTCGAGCGTCTCCTCGATCGGCGTCTCATAGTCGAAGCGGTGGATCTGGTAGAGGTCGACATAGTCGGTGCCGAGACGGCGCAGGCTTTTGTCGATCGAATGCATGATGTGCTTGCGCGACAGGCCGCGATCATTGAGGTCGTCGCTCATCGGCGAGAACACCTTGGTCGCGATCACCGTGCGGTCGCGGGCGACGCCGAACTCCTTGAGCGCCCGGCCCAGAATCTCTTCGCTGACGCCGAGCGAATACATGTCGGCCGTGTCGAAGAAATTGATCCCGGCATCGAGCGCCTGCTTGATGAAGGGCTTGGCTTCACCGTCCTCGAGCACCCAGTCGCGCCATGTCTTGGCGCCGTAGGTCATGCAGCCGAGGCACAGGCGCGAGACTTTGAGACCGGTCTGGCCGAGATTGACGTAGTCCATGGGAAAACTTCCGAAGAGTGGGAGGTCCCCTACAGCTTATAGCGCCGCCCGTGGTTTTCCAGGGCCGGCCCGTGCGTCAGGCGACCGCGCGCTGGCGCCCGCGGAAGCTCCACAGGATCGCCAGCACGGCGGCGGCGAGCGACAGGCCGCCCATCCAAAGGAAGGCGCCGTGCAGGCCGAAGGCGGCGCGGAATGGGGTCAACGCCGGCGGATGCAGGAACTGGCCTAGGAACAGGCAGCCCATCGCCACGCCGACTGCGTTTGCGGTCGCCGAGGGCGGAACCGCGCCCATCACCGCGGTCGTCATCAGCGGCGTGTTGAAACCGCTGCCGATGCCGACCAGTCCCGCGCAGGCGGCGAGCAGCCAGACATTCAAAGTCGAAGCGAAGCCGGCATTGCCGAGCGCCAGCAGACCCCAGGTCAGCGCCAGGGTAAGACTGAAACCCAAGGCCGGCCGCACGAAGCGGAACATGTAGGCGCCGACGACCGTGCCTATCGAGGTCATCAGCATGACATTGGCGATGGTGGCCGGGTCTGTGAGGCCCTGCTCGTTCATCAGGAAGGCGCCCTGAATGGTGACCGTGTACATGCTGATGCTGACCAGGATCAGCATGACGTAGATGCCCCAGGCCCGCGCGACCGGTCCCCACTGCCCGGCAGTTGCCAGGGCAGCCTCGCGCCGAGGCTCGCTGACGGTGAAGAGGCCGATCAGGAAGAGAGGAATGCCGCTGAGATAGAGGGCGAAGGGCCCATGCCATCCACCATGCTCCGTGAGCAGGGCTGCGGCCTGGAGCACGACGAGCGAGCCGGCGCCGCCGATGATGGTGAACCAGCCGATCAGCCGGTCGCGCTGTGCCGGCTCGGGATAGTAGTCGCCGATCAGCGATACGCCGACCGTGACGTAGCCGGAGGCGGCGACCCCGAGCAGCAGGCGGGAAGCCAAGAGGGTCCACAGGTCCGGCGCGTAGGCACCGATGCCACCGGTGATGCCGTAGGCCAGCGCCGAGCTCAGCAACACCCAGCGCTTGCCGAAGCGGCCGGCGGCCCACCCGGCCAGCGGCCCGCCAACAGCCATCGACAGGGCCGAGATGGTGGTGACGTACTGGGCGACCAGCGTACCGTCCCACCCGTCACCGGCGAAATGCGCCCCCATCTCCGGCAGTGCCGGCAGGATCGCAAGCTGCACCATGCCGGCGAGGATGGCCCCGCCCATGAGCACGACCATGCGGAAGAAGCGATAAGGCGCAGAGCCTTGGGTTTCGGAAACGGCCATGGCGATGCTCCCCCTGATCCGGCGGAAACTTAGAGTCGGAAATCAGGCGGCCGCGCGGACCTCGCCGCCCTTCAGCCGCCACAGCGCGGCGATCACCGCCGCCAGCGCCGAAGCCGCGCCCAGCCAGAAGACCGCGCCGCTGAGCCCGAAGGCGTCGGTCAGCGGCTTCATCACGAACGGGTGCAGGAACTGGCCGAGAAAGATGCAGCCCAGCGCCATGCCCATCGCCCGCGCGGTAGCGGAGGGCGAGACCATGTTGAGCACCCTTGTCTGGGTCAGAGGCTGCATCAGCCCGCTGCCCGCGCCGACCAGTCCGGCGCAGACCGCCAGCAAGGCGATGTTCGTGGTCGAGACGAAGCCAATATTACCCAATGCCAGCGCGGCCCAGGTCAGCGCCAGGGTGAAATGGAAGCCGAACGCCGGCCGCACGAAGCGGAAGAGATAGGCCCCGGCCATGCTGCCGACGGTCGACAGCAGCATGACGTTCGACTGCGTCGACGGGTCGGTGATGCCGCCGCTGGCCATGATGTACGTGCCCTGGATGGTGACGGCGTACATCGAGATCGCGATCAACGTGATCAGCGCATAGATTCCCCAGGCGCCCCAGATCGAATCCGACCCGGCGGCGGCGCCGACAGCTGCCGTCTCGGGCTGGCGGACGTCGCGGATCAGGAACACGGCCATGACCAACAGTGGCAGAGCCACGCCGTAGAGCGCGAAGGGCGAATGCCAATCGCCCATCTTGGTGAGCAGGCCGGCGACATAGAGCACGACCAGAGACCCGCCGCCGCCGACGATGGCATACCAGCCGAGCAGCCGGTCGCGCGCGCCCTCACCCGGATAGTAGTCGCCGATATAGGAGACCGAGATGGTGATATAGCCGGCTGCGGCGATGCCGAGGATCAGGCGCGAGGCCAGCAGCGTGTAAAGATCGGGCGCATAGGCGCCGGCGAGGCCCGACAGGCCGTAGATCAGCACCGCGGCAAGCATCGTGTTGCGCTTGCCCAGCCGGCCGGACAGCCAGCCGATCAGCGGCGCGCCGAAAGCCATCGCAGGCGCGGCGATAGTCATGACATTCTGCGCGGCGAAGGCGCCGTCGATGCCGAGGGCGGAAAAATGGGCGGCCATGCCGGTCTGGGCCGGGATCACCGCCAGCTGTACCATGCCGGCCAGCACCGGCGCCGACAGCAGCACGATCATGCGCAGCGCCCGGAACAAGAATGAATGACTGTCTTCGGACACGGCCGTCATGAACTCTTCCCCATTTTCCGATGCGTCTGCCGCCTGAACCGGCGGTCATTCGATGCCGGCGATTAGGGCACAGCGGGCGGCGGGGCGCAATGGAAAGAAGATAGCAATTCTTTCCGAACCGGGCCGCGGAGTTTACCATCGGCCCAAAGCGATTGCGGGGAGGACAACATGGCTGACGGCGGATTCCAGGCCTGCGGCGGAACGTACGCATCCGAGCATGAGGCCATCGCGCAGGTCATCGACCGGTTCCGGGTCGAGGAGGCCGCCGGCGGGATGCTGTTCGGCGTCTGGGCCGACCAATGCAAGATACCCGAGCTGCGCGGCGGCCTGCGGATCATCGCCGAGCGAGAGGCCTATCACGCGCGGATTTTCGAACGGCGGCTCAAGGATCTGGGGCGCGAATGCCGGGCAGAGCTCAACGATCCCAAGGGGTCGGATCTCGCCGCCTGCCTGGTGGATCCGGACGTGGCGGACACGGTCAAGCTCAAGCGCTTCAACGACTTCATCGGCGACGCGGCGGTGACGACCCGGCCGATCCGTGCGTTCGGCGATGCCATCGCCGAGGATGTCGAGACCAAGGCCGCGCTGGCGCTGTTCGTCGAGGACGAATTCTCGACGATCAGCTGGCTGCGCCGGATGGGGGATCGGCTGGGCGTGTAGCACGCCCCCGCCATGACGCCATGCTCTGGAACACGCCGTCGCGATAAATCAGGGCGTGCATCATCGCGGCGGCGAAATGAGCCAGGAAGGTGAGGAACAGCAGATAGGCCAGCACCGTGTGCGCATCGCGCAGCACGGTATAAAGCGGCAGGCTGTGCGGCAGGATCGGCGGCAATTGCAGCGGGCCCCACAGCACGATCGGATAGCGCGCCGCCGACAGCATGCCCCAGCCGACCATCGGCAGGGCGAACATCAGCCCGTAGAGCGCGAAGTGCGAGGCATGGGCAATGATCTGCTGCCACGCCGGCATGGCCGCCGGCAGCGGCGGAGGTGGCTGGAACAGCCGGTTGATGAGCCGGACCGCGACCAGGACGAGGATCAGCATGCCCAGCGGCTTATGGATCGACACGAGCCGGTGATAATCGTCCAGCGCCGCGACCATGGCGATGCCGATCAGCAGCATCGCCAGGATCATCACCGCCATCAGCCAGTGCAGGATGCGGGAGAAAGGCGGGAAGACGTCATTGACGATCTTTGGCGCCATCACTTGCCTCCCTCGGCGCCGACCTGGACCGCGCTCTGCGTCTTGGGTTCGCCGGCGCGGAGCCGGAAGGATTCGGAATAGGCCGCCGACCGGGCGCTGAGCAGCGGATCGTCGGACGGTTCGATCCCGGCGGGCAGCACCAGCGGGTCATAATTGATGTCGCGGCAATTACCCGGCGCCTCGGCCTCGATACGGTCGATGGTCACGGTGCCGACATCGACATGCTCGCGCGCGTCCGGCCAGGGGACCGTGGCGTCATCCGTCGGATCGCCCCGGTGGCCGAGCGTCACGACGAGATGCCAGCGGAGCGGGCCTCGGCCGACGGCGGCGATCAGCTCGTCGAACAGGTAATTCTTGCCCCGGTCCGCCCCCTGATCCTGCGGCTGTGGCGTCGACGGCGTTTCCGGCACGACCGACCAGCGGACCGGCGTCACCGCGCCTGTGGCGCTGACGAAGCGGAAGGCGTTGAGGGCGTTATAGGTCTCATCGCCGAAGCCGGAAGAAAACGGGTGCTGCTTGATGATGCCGGTTGTCCGGGCGATGTCAGGATGGGCGGCGCGGAAGGCCTCCATCTTGGCCGGGTCGGGCTTGCCGGTCGCGGGATCGGGCGCCCCGGCGACCAGCTGCTCATAAAACACGTGCGGATCGCGAACCGGGAAGACCGGGATGTCGATCATGCCGGTCCGCCATTCCTCCCCACCCGGAGGGCGGAAGCTGATCGCCAGGCTGCGCACGATGCCGGGGCCGTCCGTAACGAAGGGCTGGCCTCCGGCAAAGGCGAAGCGGGCGACCACCGGCATCCGGCCGGATTTGAACACTGTCGCCGATGACAGATGCTCACCGTTGCCGTTGCTCTCGAACGTGCCGGTGCCGCAGACGCCCTTGGCATGGTTGCGGCGGAAACCGGGATGAGGACCGTTCACCTGGGTGAAAGCCGCTATCATCCGATCCTGGGTCAGCCGCCCTGGCGACAGCCACCCCGCCGCCGCGGCGAATGCCACGACAAACACCAGCGCCAGGGCACCGACGACCGCCAAGCGCACGAGCGTGCCTATATCGCTAAACGACGGAAGACCGTATTTCCGGGAAGAATCGGGATCGCGCTGCAACCTAGGCTCCGTGGCTCGATGTGGCAGGCAAGGCATCCTGGCGATACCATCGTAATCCCCGCGCACCCCGGCGGTCTTGAACGGGAATGACCCGAGGATTAGACAATTCCGGTGCCGCTTTTCCCCGCCAGAACCCAGACTGCAGCCTTTCCAGCCGACTTCCTGGTCGAGCGGGTGCTGTTCCGCGACGCCATGATGCTGGTGATCGACAAGCCAGCCGGCGTGCCGGTGCATCAAGGGCCGGGCGGGGGTGCGAACCTGGAGCAGTATTTCCCCGCGCTGACCTTCGGCCTGCCCCGCCTGCCGGCGCTGGCCCATCGGCTGGACCGCGACACAAGCGGCTGCCTGATCCTGGGGCGGCACCGCAAGGCACTGGCCCGGCTGGGCAAGCTGTTCCAGAACGGACGGGTCGAGAAGACCTATTGGGCCATCGTCGAGGGCACGCCCGGCGAGGCCGAGGGGCGGATCGATCTGCCGCTGCTGAAGGTCACGCGCAAGGACCACTGGCGCATGTTTCCCGATCCGGCGGGGCTGGAGACCATCACCGATTATCGGGTGGTGGGCAGCGCGGGCGGCCTCAGCTGGATCGAATTCCTCCCGCGCACCGGCCGCACCCACCAGATCCGCGTCCATGCCGCCGCCATCGGCTGCCCGATCCTGGGCGACCCGGTCTATGGCCGGCCGCAGGAGGGCGTGCCTCTGAACCTGCATTCGCGCGGCGTCGTCGTCCCGCTGTACCCGACCAAGGACCCGATTGCCGTCACCGCGCCGCCGCCGCCGCATATGCTGGACGCGCTGGCCGCCTGCGGCTGGCAAGGAGCGTAAATCGCATGCCGCCCATCTCCCCGCTTTTCGATCTGGCGATCAACAGCTTCATCACCTTCTTCGTGATCATCGACCCGATCGGGCTGATCGGGATCTTCAACGGGCTCGCCTCCGGCATGACGCGGCGCGACAAGCGGCGGCTGGCGGTGCGCGGCGTCGCGGTGGGCGCCGCGATCCTGATGCTGTTCGCGCTGGGTGGCGAGCGAATATTGGGGGCGCTGGGCATCTCGCTGCCGGCCTTCCGCGCGGCAGGCGGGGCGCTGCTCTTCATGCTGGCGATCGAGATGATGTTCCAGCGCCGGATCGCCCGCCGGCAGGAGGCGGTCGAGACCGTCTCCGATGATATCCAGCCGGAGGATGTCGGCATCTTTCCGTTGGGCATCCCGCTGATCGCCGGTCCGGGCGCAATCACCTCGGCGCTGCTGCTGACCAGCCGCCATAAGGGGGAGATGGTCGAGCAGGGCATCGTGCTCGTGGCGATCCTGGCGGTCCTGCTGACCACCCTCGTCACCTTCCTGGCCGCCGACCGGCTGGGCCGGATCATCGGGCCGACCATCGTCGCCATCACAACACGTTTGCTGGGCATCCTTTTGGCCGCCGTCGCCGTAGAATACGTGGTGGTGGGCGTTCATCAGATCTGGAACGCCGCCCGCTGAACAACTTAGCCGGGCAGTTATGCAGACGATCGGAACCGCACGCGAACATTTCGAAGCCGGACGACTGGACCAGTGCGCCGCTCTCTGCCGGACGCTTCTGGAAGCCGATCCCGGCAATAACGACGCGCGCTTGCTGCTGGCAGCATGCCTTGACGCGCAGGGCCGCATCCTGGTCGACGAAGGCCTGATCGAGGAGGCGATCGACGCTTTCGGCCAAGCGGTCGCCGCCGATCCCGCCAACGCTGCTACCCATACCGAGCTCGGCCGCGCGCTGGCGGTGGAAGGGTGGTTCGACGAGGCGTTGGCGGCGATGACCGATGCGCTCTGCCTGTCGCCGGCCGACATCGGGATCAATCTCGACCGCGCCATGATGCTGCTCAAGGCCGGCCATCTGCTGGAGGGCTGGGCGGCCAATGAATGGCGGCACAAGCAGCCGGAACACGGGACAACACCCCCTGCCCCGATGCTGCCCAAGCTGAAGCATCTGAGCGACCTTTCGGGCCGCACCATCCTGATCCGCCATGAGGACGGGTTCGGCGATACGATCCAGTTCCTGCGCTATGCCCAGCTGCTGGCCGAAACCGGGGCCAGGATCGTGCTGAGCGCGCCACGGGAACTGGCGCGGCTGATGCGCGGGCAGGCGGGCATCGCCGACGTGCTGACCAGCAATGCCGAAATTCCGGGCAATGCCGATTGGGCCCGATACGACTATCACTGCCCGATCGGCAGCCTGCCCTATGTCTTCGACACGTCGATCGAAACCATTCCGGCTGACGGCGCCTATATCAGCGCCGATGTGGCGCTGACCGCGGAATGGGCGGCGCGCCTGCCGCCGGGCCCAAGGGTCGGGCTGGTCTGGGCCGGAGCTTCCCGGTCAGGTGCCCCGGCAGCCAAGGCGCTCGACCGGCGGCGTAGCCTGCCCTTCAAGATGCTGCTGCCGCTCACCGTCACGCCGGGCCTCAGCTTCGTCAGCCTGCAGATGGGACCGGCGCGCAGCCAGATCGCCGGCGGGGTACACGACCCGATGGGCGCGGTGAAGGATTTCGCCGACACCGCCGCGATCATCGCCAACCTGGACGCGGTGATCTCCGTCGACACCGCAACCGCCCACCTGGCCGGAGCGATGGGCAAGCCGGTCTTCCTGCTCGACCGCTACGACAATAGCTGGCGCTGGCTCCATGGGCGCGGCGACAGCCCCTGGTATCCGACCCTGATGATCTTCCGCCAGACCCAGCCGGGCGACTGGCTGGGGCCGGTCACCCAGGCCGCGCAGACCCTCGAGGAGTTCTTCCCCGAGGGCTGACGGCAGCCATTACCAGATCTTGCAGATTTCCTTGCGCACCATCGGGCTGGTCGGGCCGCACTGATAGGCTGAGGCAAAGCCCGGCAGGTTGCCGATGGTGCCTATGACGCGGAAATTCGGGAGCGGGTGCGGGTTGGAGAGCGCGAGGTTGCGTGCCTCCTCCGGCCGAATGTTAGCCTCCCAGATCTGGGCGAAGCTGGCATAGAAGCGCTGATCGGGGGTCAGCCCGTCGATCGGCTTGGCCGCCTTGGCCTGCGGCGTCTTCAGGAAGGCGCGATGGGCGATCACGGTGCCGCCCAGGTCGGCGATCGCCTCACCCTCCACCAGCTTGCCCTGCAGATGGACGTCGTCGACCGCGACGAAGGCATCGTATTCGTCGGCGATGCATTTGCCGCGCGCCTCGAACTTGTCCGAATCCTCCTTGGTCCACCAGTCGGTCAGGTTGCCCTTGGCATCGAAATGGCGGCCCTCGTCATCGAAGCCGTGGGTCATCTCATGGCCGATGACGATGCCGATGCCGCCGTAATTGACCGCATCGTCCGCGTTCACGTCGAAGAACGGCGCGAACAGGATGCCGGCCGGGAAGGTGATGCTGTTATCCGGCGGGTTGTAATAGGCGTTGGTCTCCATCGCCGACATGACCCACTCGTCATGGTTGGTCGGCTTGCCGATCTTCTTGAGATCGCGCTTCTCCGCGAATTTCAGCGCCGCAGTGACCGCATCGCCATACAGCATGTTGTCGGTGATCTTCAGCGCCGAATAGTCGATCGGCTTGTCCGGATAGGCGATATGCTCGCTCATCTTGTCGAGCTTGACGGTCGCCTTCTTCTTGGTCTGGGCGTCCATCCAGTCCAGTTCCTGGATGTCCTCGCGCAGGGTCTCGCGGATGTTCTTCACCATCGCGGCCATCCGCTCCTTGGTGCCCGGCGCGACCAGGTTCTTGACGAACACCTTGCCGACCGCGTCCTGCATCACGCCCTTGACGGCGCGGACGCAGCGCTGCCAGCGCGGTCGCTGCTCCTTGGCGCCGGTCAGCAGCTTGGTGAACTCGAACTGTTCGTCGACGAACTTCTTGGGCAGGGCGTTGCCGCCGCTGCCGATCACGTTCCAGCGCAGATAGGCCTTGAGCGCGGCCGGATCGGCCTTTGCCAGCACCGGCCCCAGCCCTTTCACGAAATCCGGCTGGCCGACATCGACCTTTTCGACCGAGGGCGAATCCACCGCCTTCATGAAGCCCGACCAGTCGAAATCGGGCGACAGGGCCTGCAGGTCCTTGACCTGCATCAGATTGTAGTTCTTGAGCGGGTCGCGCAACTCCTCCGGCTTGCGCGAGGCGAGCGCCAGCTGGTTCTCGATCTCGAACACCGCCTTGGCGTCAGCCTCGGCCTTGGCCTGGTCCTCGCCGGCCAGGACGAACATCTTGGCGATGTGGGAGACGAGCTTCTCCCGGATCATCTTCGCCTTGTCGTCCTGGCGCGTATAGTAGTCGCGGTTGGGCAGCGACAGGCCACCCTGGCTGATCCCGGCATTTTCCTTGTCGCTATCCAACCCGTCCGGGGTCGAGCCGAAGCCGAAGAAGACCGAGATCCCGGCGGCCTGCAGCTTGGGGATCGCGGCCATGACGGCGGCGCGATCGGTCAGCGCATCGATCGGCTTCAGCTGCGCCTGCAGCCAGGCGTCGCCCTCCTTCTCGATCCGGTCCTCATCCATGCAGGCCTTGTAATAGTTGGTGACGCGCATGGAATCGGCGTCGCTCTTGTCCGGCTTGGCGACCAGCTTGTCGAGCAGCGCATGCATGTTGGCGAGATTGGCTTCCGACAGCTGGTCGAAGGCGCCCCAGCGCGACAGATGCGCCGGAACCGGGTGGGACGCAGTCCAGCCGCCGGTGGCGAACTTATAGAAGTCGTCGCAGGGTTGGACCGACTTGTCGAAATTGGCCGGGTCGAGCGGCTTGGACATGTCGGCCGGGCCGGCCATCACGGGAAAGGCGCAAAAAACAGCAAAAGCCGCGCCGGAAAGCAGGCGGGAAGCGGAGGATTTCATTCTGGATTGTTCCTTGAGGAGCGAAATCGAGGCGCGGACGATAGGCGGTTTCATTCGACAAAG
>Ga0070665_100006474_pt1 | contig 11913 bp, 10 predicted proteins | sample KBSS13metaG_FD_65862 | JGI IMG/M metagenome (GOLD analysis project Ga0070665, IMG submission 65862) | Switchgrass rhizosphere microbial communities from Kellogg Biological Station, Michigan, USA - KBS S1-3 metaG | ecosystem: Host-associated > Plants > Roots > Rhizosphere > Soil ...
CAGTGGTGGATCTCTCGATCGCCGCGCTGGCGACGACGATCAGCGCGCCGCTGGCGTGGGAGCATCACTACGGGATCCTGCTGCCGATCTATGCGGCGGTCACGCCGTTCGTGATCGGGCAACGCCCGCTGGGGCGCTGGACCGCGACAGCAATCATCGTCAGTTTCGTGGTCGCGGCGAACTATTTCCAGTTCACGAACCACTTCGCCGGCACGTGGCTCAACCCGCTGCAGTCGTACCTGTTGGTCGCGGCCTTGATGGTCTGGTTGACCATCTACCGCGCGGTCCATGGCTCACGCCATGCGTTGGCCTAACAAGTGCCTCCGGGCAGGACTATGGAACAACGACCGACTTCGATGTCGTGGTCGTTTTGTTGCCGTCGACGGTGTTCGCGGTCACGGTGGCGAAGATGGTGTACGTCCCTGGGTTCAGGTACGTATGAGCAGCGACTGGAGTGTTGAAGTCGTCGAATAGACCATCGGCCCAGTCCCAGTGAATGGTGATGATCTTGCCGCCAGGAATTGCCGTTCCGTTATATGACGCGCTCACGTTGCAGGAAGTTGGGCTTACAGTCGAACCGTGCGTGCCGGGCGTGCACGTGAGAGCGGCCGTCAGCCCGGACCCGGTGCCGGGTGTCGGCGCGGACGCCGGCGGGTCGGTTACGGTGATGGTCGCGTTGGCTGCCGTGGCGGAGGTCGACGATACCGACGCTGTGTAGATGCCGGCGTGGTTGTAGATGTGTGTCGTGGAGAACGCCGTGCCTTGTTCGGTGGCGCCATCGCCGAACGACCAGACCCAGGTCGCGCCGACCGCGGACGAACTGACGCCAAAGGTCACCGGCGTGCCGACGGTCGCGCTCCCCGATACGTTAAGGAAAGCCAACGGCAGCGTCGGCGTCGGCGGCGGGCCGCTGGGTGTGGTCGCGATCACGAGTGTGTGAGCGCTCACCGCGCCCGCGATCGCCGTCACGTCCGCGGTGTCCGACGAGGTCAGCGTCGCGGTCGCGGCCCCGCTGCTGCTCGTCGCGACCTGTGCCGGCGACACGGTTCCGCGCGTGGTCGTGAACGTCACCATCACATTGGGCAATGCGACGCCGTTTGCGTTTTGCACGCGAGCGGTCACGATCGCGGTCCCGCCTGACGTTCCGCTTCCGGGTGATGCTCCGAGCGTGACTTGAGAGGGCACCGTCGGATCGGCAGGCAGCACGCCCGGTTGGGTGGGGTTGTCATACGCACATCCCACCGAACCGAGCAGCGCAAGCAGACCCGCGAGGCGAAGCCACTTCATGTTCCCGACCCTTCGCCTCATTGCGCGATCGACACGGCGGTCGTGCCGGTGGTGATCTGGCCAGTCGTATCCAGGACGGTGACCGTCACGGTGTATGTTCCCACGGCCGTATAGACGTGCGGCACAGAGGCCGATGTCGCACCGCCAAGGTCGGCCGAGGATCCGTCACCAAAGTTGATCGTCAGATCCTGCACGCTGATACCGGTTGGCAACGTCACCTGGATCCCTAAAGTCGTCTGCGCACCGACGTGTCCGGGCACCGGCGACGGCGTGATGATGATCGTCGGACGCGGTACCGGGATCACGGCGACCGAGGTTGACACCTGGCTGCTGTTTCCGGAAGCGTCGAGCACTGTGGCGGTGATGACGTACGTTCCTGCGGTTCTGAAGATATGAGTCACGCTCGCCGTTCCAGAGAGAGCGCCCAAATCCTGACTGGCGCCGTCGCCCCAGTTGACCGTGACATCACGTACGGCGGTTCCGTTCGTGGTGGCGGCCGTGACGACGATCGAGAAGACCGCAGGCAGCCCGGCGCTCGGCGGCGTTGTCGGCGGCGTAATCACGAGCGTCGGCGCGGCAGCGACACCGACGGTCACCGTGCCTGAGGCTTGTCCAGGCGTGCCTCCGGTCGCGGGTGGTGTCGTCGTCCCTCCACCAGTACCTGTCGTCGGGGCCGTGGCGCCGACGCTAGCGGTGACGGTGGCCGTCTGCGCCGTCCTCAACGTCGTCTGTGCCATGCCGTTCTGATCGGCGTTCACCAATGCATCGTTGAGGATGCCGGCGGTCGTCGAAAAACTGACCGGCACACTTGTCAGCGGATTGCCGTTGACATCGAGGACGACGGCCGAGATCGCGGTGACGCCGCCAAGCGCGGGCACGAGCGTGGGGTTCGCGCTGACGATCACCCGGCCGACGGCGGCCGCGCCCACGAGAATCTTGATCGCGTTCGTTCCGCTCGCCGACACACCACCCGAGAGCGCGGTAATGGTTGCGGTCCCCGACGTGCCTCCGGCGACGAACTTCACGACGACTTTGCCGCTGACGTCGGTTTCCTGCTGGGACGGCTGAACGGTGCCGAGACTCGTCGTAAAGCTAACGAGCGTGCCGCTGTGCGGAGGAGTGCCGCCGGCTTCGATCACCTGCGCGATGATGTCGGTCGTCCCGTTTCCCGGAAGCGCGGTCGCCGCCGCCGTCAGGGTGATCGTGGAACCACCAGGCGCCAGCAACGGCACTTTCTCGCAGGCAACCGTCAGGAGCGCGGCTCCGGCGAGCGAGGCGACAAGAGCGGAGGTGCGGCGGAGGCGTGATATCATGAAAACCATAACCATCTTAATTGCCATGCACTTAGCGGGTCAAGCCAAACGGCCGCGGAACGGCGAGCGGGGTTACGCGATGGCGGCGCTGCTGGTCGCCATGAGCATCATGGCCATCATGATGACGGTGGTGATGCCGGTCTGGAAACAGACGGCCCAGCGCGAGAAAGAGGAAGAGCTCGTGTTCCGCGGCAAGCAGTACGTGCACGCAATCGGCCTGTTCCAGCGGAAGTTCGCGAACGCCTACCCGCCGAACATCGACGTCCTCGTCGAACAGCGGTTCCTCCGCAAGAAGTTCAAGGATCCCATCACCAACGACGATTTCGCCCTCATCCCGGTCGGTCAGGGGGCGCCCGGCCAACAAGGCCAGACGGGTCCGACCGGCCAGCGCGGCGGGCCGGGAACGACCTCGGCTGGTGCGCCGACGGCGCCGCCGAATCAAACGGGAGGACGCGCCGGCTTCAGCGCGCCCGTACCCGGCCAGACGACCGGCGGCGTCGGCGGCCAGACGGCGCCCGGCGGTATCAGCGGTGTGACCAGCAAGAGCAAGGCTCAATCGATTCGCCTCTATAACGGACGCGGCCACTACAACGAGTGGGCCTTCGTTTACATTCAGCAGCAACAGGCTGCCGGCGCCGGAGGAGCGCCCGGTTCCACGACCCCGGGGCGCGGCGGCCAACGCGGTCAGCAGCCGGGTCAGCCCCCAGGTCCGTTCCCCGGCGGAAACCAGCCGGGCCAGCGCGGGCGCGGACCGAATGGCCCCGGTGGGCCGAACGGTCCAGGCACCTTCAGCCCGTTTGGCGGCGGCGCCACCCAACCGATTCAGCCACCGACGCCACGCGGCCGGTTCTGAGGGTTAGGACGTCGAAGGCCGGTGGCTGGCCGCGCGCGCGGCCGTTTCTTCTGCCGTGAGATTCCGCGCAATGGCGTACGCCGCGGACGCGGACACCAGCAGGAGGCCCACGCCGATCGCCGCGCTGCGCAGCAGCAGCTGTCCCACACCGAACAACGCGGCGTAGACCAGCACGCAGCCGAGCAGCGCGTTCAGCAGCTCGCGTCCCAGCGATCCTGACGCGGCGGGGAGCCCGACGGCAGCAGCAATCGGCGCCCAGCCGCGCCCGTGCGGCCGCACGCGACGATAGAAGGCGTGCAGTGTCGCGTCAGGTTCCGGCGGCGTCAACCACGTCACCACCAGCCACGCGACCGTCGTCAGACCGACGGTGACGAGCATCAGGTACGCGAAGTCACGCGGCCTGTCGCCGTCCCACTTCAGCGCGATCTGCAGATAGAGCGACACCGCAGCCGCCACCGCCATCGCCGACACCTCGGACCACGCGTTGATGCGCCACCAGAACCAGCGAAGCAGCAGCACCGTGCCGGTTCCAGCGCCGGTCACAATCAGCAGCTTCCACGCCTGCTCGATCGAGGCCAGGTGCAGCGTCACGTAGATCGAGACGAGCATCAGCGCCACGGTCACGACCTGCGAAACGACGACATACTCGCGCTCGCGCCCGTTGCGCCGCAGGAACCGCCGGTAGAAGTCGTTGACGACGTAGGACGCGCCCCAGTTGAGCTGCGTGCCGATGGTGGACATGTAGGCCGCAGCGAAGGCGGCGAGCATGATGCCTCGAAGTGCCGGAGGAAACACGTTCGGATCCATCAGCGTCCGGACGTAGCCGGACTCCTTGTCCACGAGATCGGGATAGAGCACGAGCGAGGCGAGCGCCGTCATGATCCAGGGCCACGGGCGCACGGCGTAGTGGGCGATGTTGAACCAAAGCGTGGCGAACAGGCCGTCGCGCTCGGTCTTCGCGGAGAAGATGCGCTGCGCGACGTAGCCGCCGCCGCCAGGCTCCGCCCCGGGGTACCAGCTCGCCCACCAGCTCACGCCGAGATAGACGAACAGCGTGATTGCCGGCATCCACGCCGAGTCCGTCGAGGGGAAGAACGCGAGCCGGGAGCCGCCGCCCGCCGCGGCGTCGAGCGCCCGCACCTTCGTCTCGAGCGCGCTCAGCCCGCCGGTCGCGCGCACCGCGAAGTAGGCGAGCGCCACCACCATGCCCATCTTCAGCACGAACTGCACGAGGTCGGTGACCAGCACACCCCACAATCCGGCCAGCGTGGTGTAGAACGCCGTGAAGATCAGCAGGGCGAGCAGCGCCCACAGCGCGTTGGTCGCGTCCAGCCCCAGCGTCACCTGGAGAATCTTGAGCATCGCCAGGTTCACCCAGCCCATGACGATGCAGTTGATCGGGATGCCGAGATACAACGCGCGGAAACCGCGGAGGAATGCGGCGGGCCGTCCCGAGTAGCGCAACTCGGCGAACTCGACGTCGGTCATCACGCCCGCGCGGCGCCAGAGCCGCGCGTACACGAACACGGTCAGCATCCCGCTGGCGGCCATGTTCCACCACAGCCAGTTGCCGGCGATGCCGTAGCGCGCCACCATGCCGGTGACGACCAGCGGGGTGTCGGCGGCGAAGGTCGTCGCCACCATCGACGTGCCCGCGAGCCACCACGGCACGTTGCGTCCCGAGAGGAAGAACTCGGTCGTGCTGCCGCGCGCGCGGCGTGCGTAATACAGCCCGATCGCCAGGTTCAGGGCGAAGTAGCCGCCGATGACGAGCCAGTCGACAAGGGTGAGTGTCATAAGAAAAAACCGCGGAGAACGCGGAGCACGCTGAGAACCACGTTTTCTCTGCGGTTTTCTCTGCGGTTTTTGCGAACTCTGCGGTTAAACATCCCCGAGCGCATCGTGAAACGCACGCCGCACTGTTCGCATCTGGTCGAGCGTGCCGCCGCCGAGAACCCGGTTGGTGAGCAGCACAAAATACCGATCGCGTACCGGGTCGATCCAGAGCGACGTGCCGGTAAAGCCGACGTGGCCGAACGCCTGAGGCGACATCCGCGCCCCGCACGACGAAGTCGGCAGCATGGTATCCCAGCCCAGCGCCCGCGAGCTGCCGGGCACGGTGCTCTTGGTCGTCATCAGGCGAGTGATCCCGGGCGCGAACGGGTGGGGAAGACTCGCGTCGCCGCGCGCCGACCGCAGGATCGTGCGCGCAAAGGCGCCGACGCCGGACGCGTTGCCGAACAGCCCGGCATGGCCGGCGGCGCCGCCGAGCGCCGCCGCGTAGTTATCGTGCACCTCGCCGACGAGATCGCGCGCGCGCCTCGCGTCCTGGTCCATCGGCCGCGTCGGCGCAGCCAGGTGACGACGATCACCTGCAAGCACGAACGTTAGAACGTCCGACGCATCGAAACGACGGTCCGGCTGACGACCTCCGCCAAGGCTACCGTGGTCCGCCGAAGCTTCATGCGAAGGCGGAAGCCGGACCGTGATCCGATCGAACAGCTCTGCGAGCGGTGCACCCCCGAGGTCAGCGGCGAGAAAGCCCAGCAGGATGAACCCGAGATCGCTGTAAATCGACCGCGCGCGAGGCTCGTACTCGAGCGGCATCGTGCAGATCTCGTGCTCGAATTCACGCCGGGTCTGCGGCGGCGCATCGACCAGCCTTGCGGGAAGACCGGAGGCATGCTCCAGCGCATCGCGCACGGTCACCGCCTCGCGGTCCGTCCCGCGCCATTCGTCGAACCGATCGGCGACGCGCGATTCCAGCGTGAGCGCGCCGGTCCGGATCAGCTCCATCACAATCGTCGTCGTGGCGATCGGCTTGGTGAGCGACGCGAGATCGTAGATGGTGTCGTGGCTGGCCGCGGGCGCGTCCGCAGCGAACGTCAGGTGACCGAACGGCTCGGACCACAGAAGGCGGTCGGCGGCGCCGACTTCCACCGACGCCGCCGGGAAGATGCGGGCCTCGATTGCGTCCCCGATCACGCGGCGCGCGTCATCGACTGACACGGCTCACCACGAGACCGGCGGTCATGCAGATGATCGTGCCCACCAGGACGTACCACGTCCAGGCGAGCGGCGTGAACACGCGGACGCCGATCATCGCGATCAGCGAGACGCCGATGCCCGCCATCACCCCGCGCTCGGTGGTGCGCTTGGTCAGCACGCCGAGCAGAAAGGCGCCGAGCATCGGCCCGTACACGATCGAGGCGATCGTCAGGCCGACGGTAAAGACCGAGCCCCAGCCGCGCGCCATGATCGCGATCGCGATCAGCACCAGCCCCCAGGCCGCGGTCAGCCAGCGCGACAGCTTCAACAGCGTCTGCTCGTCCACCCGCGCACCGGCGAGCGGCTGATAGAAATCCAGGATCGACGTGGACGCCAGCGAGTTGAGCGAGCCGCTCAGGTTCGACATCGCCGCCGCGAAGATCGCGGCGATCACCAGGCCGGCAATGCCGTGCGGCAGGTTCCGCACGATGAACTGCGGAAAGACCTCATCACACGGCGGGCAGGCGCCGGTCAGCGGCGCCATCGTTCCGCTGGCGTAGTAGGCGTGCAGCATCATGCCGATGGTCAGGAAGAGGGCGAACTGCACAAAGACGATGAACCCCGAGAGCACGAGCGCGTATTGGCTCTCGCGCTTGTTGCGGCAGGTCAGCAGCCGCTGCACCAGCAACTGGTCGGTTCCGTGGGATGCCATCGTCAGGAAGCATCCGCCAATCAACCCGCCCCAGAACGTGAACGGCACCGACAGATCCCAGGACCACGAGATGAACTGCAGCTTGCCGGCCGCCTGCCCGTCGGCGACGATCGCCGCCCAGCCACCCGGCGTCAGGCGGACGAGCATGTACGCGGCCAGCAGCGAACCGCCGACGTAGATCACCAGCTGAATGAGATCCGTCCAGATGACCGCGGCGATGCCGCCCTCGAAGGTGTACACGATCGTCAGCAATCCGACGATGACGATCGACCAGAGCTGGAGGTGCGGCAGCCCCGGCACGCTGGTCTGGAGCACGGCGACCAGCACGATCGAGGCGGCAAACACGCGGACGCCCTCGGCCAGCGCGCGCATCACCAGGAAGAGCGAGGCGGCGAAGTGTTTCGCCCCCGGTCCGAACCGCCGATTCAGCAGCTCGTAGGCGGTCAGCATGTCGCCCTGGAAGTACGCGGGGATGAACAGCCAGCTCACCATGAAGCGGGCGACGATGTAGCCCGCGACGACTTGCAGATAGGTGTAGCTTCCCCCGAGCTCGGCGCGCGGATAGGTCGCGTAGGCGAGCGCCGGGATGCCGATCAGCGTCAGCGTGCTGGTCTCGGTCGCGACGATCGACAGGCTGATGACCACCCACGAAGTCTGCCGGTTGCCGAGGAAGTAGTCTTTGACGGAATGGTGGGACTTGCGGAACCGGCTGCCGAAGATGGTGATGCCGACCAGATACGCCGCCAGGACCAGGTAATCGACGGCCGAAAAGCCCATGGGGACTTAAAACTGAAACGCGGCTCGGCCTACCTGGGATACATAGCCTGGCCCGTGTGGCGGATCGGCCAGGCTGTCGTACGAGAAGAGGATGATGCCGCCGACGCCGAGCCGCCGCGCGGTCTGCGCGTTCTCGACGATCTGTTCGGCCGACAGACGGTACGCGCCGATGCCCGCCCAGAGAGGATGCGATCCGGCCACCTGTTTCGCGGCGGCAATCTGCGCGGCGAACACGCTCGCGTCGGTGGTGTAGGCCATCGGACAGATCACATCGAGGAGCCCCGTATCCAGCCACCCGCGCCAGTCCTGCAGGCGATGGGTCACGGCCTCCTGCGGATCGGGAATGACCGCGGCGCTGAACAGGACCGCCGGCCTGACCGCGCGCACGCCGGCGCGGAGCGAGGTCAGCAGCGTCGTGAGACGCGCGGCGCGGAAGGCGCGCCACCGCTCCGGAAACGCCTGGGTGTAGACCAGCGGCTCGCCGGCGGCGACCCGTGCGTCGTAACGACGCAGATCGGCGGCCGCGAGATCGGGCACCACCGATCGCCGGAACGCCGCCAGCGTATCGTGGCTGTAGTCGAAGTCGCTGGTCGGATAGCGGATGTAGTCGAGATGGACGCCGTCGATGTCGTACCGCCTGGCGATGTCACGCACGACCGAGGTTGTGTAGGTCACCGATTCGGGAGACACCGGTGAGAGGTAGAGGCCCTCGACTTCCGCCGACTGGGCTCGCGCATGGCGCGCCAGGCGTCCCAGATAGCCCGGGCTGCGCGGATCGACGTTCGACAGTTCGTCGGCCAGCGCCCGCGGGACCATCAGCCATTCGGGGTGACGGTAAATCACGTGCTCGCGCGCCGGCGGCAGATCGGCAGCACTGGACACGAGGTTGACGTTGATCCACGCGTGGACCTGGAGCCCCGCCTCGTGCGCTTTGGCAATCGTCGTCGCCAACGGATCGAAGGCCGGCTGGGCCGCGAGCGACGCGGGGCGCGGCTCGATCCCCTGCTGGAAATAGGCATCGCCGCGGCCGCGCACCTGCACCAGCAGCGTGTTGAACCCGCCGTTCTTCGCGGCCGCCACCATCGTCGCGATCGCCGACGGGGAGGTCAGCGTCGTGCGCACGACCCAGAGCGCGCGCACTTCGTCCTGCGCATGTGCCGGCGGGATGATCAGGATCAACGAAGCGGCGATCGCCGCGATGGTACGACGCAAGACAACGTGGGGCATGAAACGTCGGGAGCGTAGCATAGAATTATCGGAGCATGCACGTTCTCGGCATCGATGCGGGCGGCACAAAGACCGTCTGTCTGCTCGCGGACTGGCAAGGCGCCATCGTCTCCGAAGGACGGGCCGGCGGCGCGAACCTGCACAGCGCGGGCGAGCTTGCGGTGGAGAAGGCGGTGCACGAAGCGATGGAGGCGGCGATCGCCGATCGCGACATCACGCCGGCCGCGATCTGTCTCGGCATCGCCGGCGTGGACCGCGAAGACGAAGCGCGGACGGTCCGCGCCATCATGCGGCGCATCGGCTACAAGTCGCGCGTGCTCGTCGTCAACGACGCGCTGATCGGACTGGTGGCCGGCGCCCGCGACGAGCCGGGAATCGCAATCAACGCCGGCACCGGATCGATCGTGTACGGCCGCAACGCGGCGTTCGAGGCGGCGCGGGCCGGCGGTTGGGGCCACATGATCGGCGACGAGGGCAGCGGCTACTGGATCGGGCGCGAGTCGCTCGCGGCGGTGATGCGGGCCTCCGACGGCCGGGGGCCGGAGACCCGGCTGACCGCCGAGATCCTGGCGCACTTCAACGTCGACGACGAATCGCGGCTGCCACGGATCGTGTACGACCGGGAGATGCCGCGGGTCAGCGTGGCGGCGCTCGGACCGATCACGCAGCGGGTCGCCGAACAGGGCGACGCGGTGGCAGTGCGGATCCTGGAGCGCGCGGCCGAGGAGCTGGTGCTCGCCGCCCGCTCGGTGACGACGCGCCTGGAGATGCGCGGCGACGAGTTCTGCTTCTACCTCGCCGGCGGCGTCTTCCGCGTCGTCCCGTGGCTCGCCGACGAGCTGCCGCGACGGCTCGTCGAGGTCGCGCCGCGGGCGCAGGTCCGGCTGCTGGACGAGGAGCCCGCGGTCGGCGCCGTCTGGCTCGCGCTGGCAGAAGCGCGCGGCGGCGCGCGGGTGCCTCAGTACAAGAAACCGTCAATGGCTAAGGGCTAATGGCTGATGGTCAGCGATAGATGGCGCGCCATCGACCATGTCCATTAGCCATCAGCCGTCAGCCATGACGGTCCGCGTCTTTGGCACCGCGGACGCTCTCTCGCGCGCGTTGGCCTTGGAAATCGCGCGGCGGCTCGCCGCTAATCCCCGACTGGTTCTGGGCCTCCCGACCGGCCGCACGCCGATCCCACTGTACCGGGAGCTGGTCCGCCTGCGACGGGCCGGACGGGTCGATTTCAGCCGCGCGACCACCTTCAACCTCGATGAATTTCTCGGCCTCGCCCCGCGCGATCCGCGCAGTTACCGGGCGTTCATGCAGCGGTACCTTTTCGATCACGTCAACCTGGCGCCGCGGCGGATTCAGTTCCTGAACGGCGCGACCCGCGACGTCGATCGCGAATGCCGCCGCTACGAGCGCGCCATCGAGCGCGCCGGCGGCATCGACCTGCAGATCCTGGGTCTCGGGATGAACGGCCACGTCGGCTTCAACGAACCGGCGCGCGCCCTGGTGGCGCGAACCCACTGCACCGCGCTGAAGCCGGCGACGCGACGCGCCAATGCAGCGCTGTTCGGCAACCGCGCCGGTGCGGTCCCACGCCAGGCGCTGTCGATGGGGATGGCGACGATTCTCCACGCGCGGCGGATCGTCCTGCTCGCGACCGGCGCGACCAAGGCGCGCTGCGTTCAGAGGATGATTGAGGGACCTGTGACGCCGCGGCTGCCGGGATCGTTCCTGCAGCTGCATCGGTGCGCAGAAATCTGGTTGGATCAGGCAGCCGCAGCGAAGTTGGAACTACCCGACGCGTAGCAGTTCTTTGAGGCGCTCTTCGACATCCTCGCCGATCGCATCCCGGACCACATCGTGGGCGCGGCGCAGCCGGGAGAGCGACTGGGCGTAGGTGAGCTTCCCCTTCTGCATCACGATTGCGGCCTTGACGTTCCAGTGGGCCCGCCGGAGGAGCTTGTCGGCTTCGTCGTACTCGAGCCCGGTGACGATGATGATGATGCGGCGGGCGCGATCGCGCAGCTTCTCCGAGCCCATCTGGACGTCGACCATCAGATTGCCGTAGGTCTTGCCGATGCGGATCATCGACGCCGTGGTCAGCATGTTGAGGACCATCTTGGTCGCCGTCCCGGCCTTGAGCCGCGTCGACCCGGCGATGACCTCAGGCCCGACCGCGGGCGCAATCGTCAGATCGACGAAGGTCTGGAGCTCCGACCGCGGATCGCAGGTCACGAAGATGATCTTCGAGCTCGCTTTCCGGGCGCGGGTCAGCGCACCGCGCACGAACTGGGTCATGCCGCTCGCCGAGACGCCGATGACGACGTCCTTCTTGGTCGGCCGCAGCCGGTTGACCGAGCGCGCGCCCTCCTCGTAGTTGTCCTCGACGCCTTCGCGGGCGCGCAGGATGGCGCCCTTGCCGCCGGCCATGATCGCCTGGACCAGCTCCGGGCTCGTCCCGAACGTCGGCGGCATCTCCGCCGACTCGAGGACGCCGAGCCGGCCGCTGGTGCCGGCGCCGACGAAGATGATCCGGCCGTGCTTGCGGAGCGCCTGGGTGATGATCTCCACGCCGACCGCGATGCGATCCTTCTCGCGCTGGACGGCGAGCAGCATCTTCCGGTCTTCGTTCAACATGCCTTCGACGATGTCGGCGGGGGAGAGCTTGTCGATGGCAAGTGTCGCCGGGTTGATTTGCTCGGTAGGAAGCGACTGCCATTTCGAACGGACAGGCATGCGATCAAGACCTCAGGAACAAGCCG
>Ga0070665_100006475_pt1 | contig 11911 bp, 13 predicted proteins | sample KBSS13metaG_FD_65862 | JGI IMG/M metagenome (GOLD analysis project Ga0070665, IMG submission 65862) | Switchgrass rhizosphere microbial communities from Kellogg Biological Station, Michigan, USA - KBS S1-3 metaG | ecosystem: Host-associated > Plants > Roots > Rhizosphere > Soil ...
ATCCCAGGGTTCCTGTGCTGTGCGCCGGCCGCGCCGGCCGCCGTCGTACGACGTTCCACACGGGCTGTGGACGACGCGCCGGGTCGACCCACACCGCTGCCCACATCTTGCAGCCGTGTAGTTCGCCTACGACTGCCGCGCCTGCAGCTTGACCCGGTTGGTCAGCTCGCTGACCTGGTTGAACACCGCGCGACGCTCGGCCAGGAGCTGGTTGATCTTCCGGTCGGCGTACATGACCGTGGTGTGGTCGCGGTTGCCGAACTGCGCGCCGATCTTGGGCAGTGAGAGGTCGGTGAGCTCGCGGCACAGGTACATCGCGATCTGGCGGGCCATCACCAGGTGCCGACCGCGGCTCGGGCCGGTCAGCTCGTCGATGGAGAGGCCGAAGTACGCCGCGGTCTGGGCGATGATCAGGGCCGCGGTGATCTCGGGCTCGCCTCCCTCCGGGATCAGGTCCTTGAGCACGATCTCGGCCAGGGTCATGTCGACCTCCTGGCGGTTGAGGTTGGCGAAGGCGGTGACCCGGATCAGCGCACCCTCGAGCTCACGGATGTTGGTCTGGATCTTGCTGGCGATGAACTCGAGGACGTCGGCCGGCGCCGACAGCCGGTCCATCGCGGCCTTCTTGCGCAGGATCGCGATCCGGGTCTCGAGGTCGGGCGGCTGGACGTCGGTGATCAGGCCCCACTCGAACCGGTTGCGCAGCCGGTCCTCGAGCGCCTCGAGCCGCTTGGGTGCGCGGTCGGAGGTGAGCACGATCTGCTTGTTGGCGTTGTGGAGCGTGTTGAAGGTGTGGAAGAACTCCTCCTGGGTCTGGGTCTTGCCCTCCAGGAACTGGATGTCGTCGATCAGGAGTACGTCGACGTCGCGGTAGCGGCGCTTGAACCTGTCCTGCCGGTCGTCGCGGATCGCGTTGATGAACTCGTTGGTGAACTCCTCGCTGGACACGTAGCGCACCTTGGCGCCGTTGTAGAGCGAGCGGACGTAGTGGCCGATGGCATGGAGCAGGTGGGTCTTGCCGAGTCCGGAGTCGCCGTACACGAGCAGGGGGTTGTAGGCCTTGCCCGGCGCCTCGGCCACCGCGACGGCGGCCGCGTGCGGGAAGCGGTTGGACGACCCGATCACGAACGTCTCGAAGGCGTACTTCGGGTTGAGCCGGGTCTCGCCGGACGCCGGGCGGGTCGCCTCGAGCAGGGACGGGTTCTGAGAGGCGACATGGAGATCTGTCGCCATGTCGACAGATGGACTCGTCGACTCCTCCAGGCTGTGGGCCTGCTCGTGGCCGTCGGCGAGCGCCGGGTTGACGGTGACGGCGAGCCGGATCTCCCGACCGAAGCTCTCGGTCAGGGCGTCCTCGAGCTGGCCCCGCAGCCGGCCCTCGAGCTGGGTGCGGGTGAAGTCGTCCCCGACGGCGATGATCGCGGTGTTGCCGTGCCAGCCCGCGGGTTCGCTGGCCTTGACCCAGGCCTGCTGGTTGGGCTGGAGCTCGTCGATGACGCGCTGCCAGGCAGCCGCAAGGTCGGCGTCGTTGTCCACAGGAAGTCCCGCTCTCTGATCGTCGCGCGTGCCGATGACGCGGCCCCGACGGACGGTCCGGGGCGGTCATCGGTTCCACAGGTTTGTCCACACCTTGTGAACCTGGCTGTCGCCTTGTGGAAACAGCCTGCCGAGATGTTCACGGCTGACCGGCAGAAGCAGGATCACCGCAGGTCAGAGGCCTGATAGAGACCAATGCCAGTGGTGCCGACTCGGGCTGCGGGGAAGGGCCGACCCGAACGAGGGGAAACTCGACGAGGTCCGAACATAACGCCGTTCGGAGCGCCCCGGCAAGACGCTATCCACAGGTTGCGGAACGCCTGCGGGGGGTGCGGACGGCGGGTAGGGTGCCGGTCGATTTCCACAGGCGTCCAGGCGGGTGCCGAACCCGCGCGCGGGATTTGACCTGCCGGAGCGCCCGCGCGTACCGTTCCTCGGTCACCCGGTGTCGACGGGTGCCGCATGTCCATGTCGCCCTCGCGCCCCGGCCGGGGTGGTCGAGAGCACGTGGGCGGGCGGTGCCGGTTGAAGCCACAGGACCCCTGTCGTTTTCATCAGCGCCGCCCGACGCCAACGGGCGATCTGACCGGAGATCCGGCGTGACTCGTCCCTGACCCATCGGAGAGATGTCGTGAGCAAGCGTACGTACCAGCCGAACAACCGCCGCCGCCACAAGGTGCACGGATTCCGGCTGCGCATGCGCACCCGCGCCGGGCGCTCCATCCTGTCCGCGCGTCGCCGCAAGGGCCGCAAGAGCCTGGCGGTCTGAGCCTCTCCCGGCTCGACCCGCTTCGTGACCGCGCGTACGTGCTACCGGCGCAGCATCGCCTTACTCGGGGTGACGACCTGCGCCTGGTCGTCCGCCGCGGACGTCGCCAGGGCAGCGACACCCTCGTGGTGCACCTGCTCACCGGCGACGCGGGCGAGGCGACCCGCGCGACCGACCCGATCAGGGTGGGTTTCGTGGTCGGTCGAGCGGTCGGCAACTCCGTCCTCCGTCATCGTGTCCAACGTCAGCTCCGGCATCTGTGCCGCGACCGCCTCGACCAGCTGCCGGCCGGCAGCCGGCTCGTCGTACGCGCGCTCGCGCCGGCCGGCCACGCGACGTACCAGGAACTCGGCGCCGACCTCGACCGTTGTCTGCAGCGGGCCCTCGACGCCGAGCGTCGCGCCGAGCCGGGGACGGTGAGCTGACCGATGCGCTACCTGCTGATCGGCTTCCTGCGCCTGTACCGCCTGCTCATCAGCCCTCTCTACGGCCAGGTGTGTCGCTACCACCCCTCCTGCTCGGCGTACGCGCTGCAGGCAGTGACGGAGTACGGCGCCGTCCGCGGCTCCTGGATGTCCGCCCGCCGACTGCTGCGCTGCCATCCCTGGGCGGCCGGCGGCTACGACCCGGTGCCCACCCGCACCACTCCCACCCAAGGAGCCTGATCCGTGGAATTCCTCGGCACCATCGGCCACTTCATCCTGACACCGCTCTACTACGCGATCTCCGCGGTGCTGCTGGGGTGGCACTGGCTGTTCAGCCTGGTGCTGCCCGAGGACGGCGGGATGTCCTGGGTGCTGTCGATCGTCGGTCTGACCGTCGTCATCCGGGCGGCTCTGATCCCCCTGTTTGTCAAGCAGATCAACGCCAGCCGGAACATGCAGCTGATCCAACCCAAGGTCAAGGAGCTGCAGAAGAAGTACGGCCACGACCGGGAGAAGCTCGCGGCCGAGACGATGGCGCTCTACCGCGAGAGCGGCACGAACCCCTTCGCGTCCTGTCTGCCGCTGCTCGTCCAGTCGCCGATCTTCATCGCGCTGTTCCGGTTGCTGGACCAGGCGGCCAAGAACGACAAGGCGAACGGGTTCCTGTCGAAGGAGCAGGCCTTCAGCTTCGGGCACGCGAAGCTGTTCGGCCACATCCCGATCTCGGCGACGTTCCTGAAGCCGGAGGGTCTGGTCAGCGTCCAGATCCTGGCCGCCATCCTGGTGGTCGCGATGACCGCCACGACGTTCACGACCCAACGTCAGCTGATGACCAAGAACATGCCGGCCGACGCGATGACCGGGCAGTACGCCCAGCAGCAGAAGATGCTGCTGTACGTCCTGCCCGTGGTGTTCGCGGTCGGTGGTGTCGCCTTCCCGATCGGTGTCCTCTCCTACTGGACCACCACGAACCTCTGGACGATGGGCCAGCAGTTCTACGTGATCCGGCGCAACCCGGCGCCGGGGACGCCGGCGTACGAGGCCAAGCTGCAGCGTGACCGCGCCAAGGGCCGGGTGGTCGAGGAGCCGACCGCCGAGGGCGGGCCGACGACCACGGAGACCAAGGAACCACCTCGCCCGCCGCGGCAGCAGCCCAAGCGGCAGTCCAAGCAGCAGCGGAAGAAGAAGCCGGGCGGCGGCAAGTCCGGGAACGCCCGCAACGACGACGACGACGGCACCACCGAGGGGAAGACGGCATGAGCGAGACCGAGCAGAGCGAGCAGTCCGCCGAGAGCACCGAGCAGGTCGAGACGATGCAGGACACGGACGTCACGGACGTCGAGGACGACGCGTCCGTCGAGGACGACGCGTCCGGCGAGGCCGACGAGTCCGTCGAGGACGACGCGTCCGGCGAGGCCGACGAGTCCGGCGAGGACGACGCGTCCGGCGAGGCCGACGAGTCCGGCGAGGCCGGAGACCCGGCGACGCTCGAGGAGCGGCTCGAGCAGGAGGGCGACATCGCCGCGGACTATCTCGAGGAGCTCCTGGACATCGCCGACCTGGACGGTGACCTGGACATGGATGTGGAAGGGGAGCGCGCGGTCGTCTCGATCGTGGGCGCCGAGCTCCAGCAGCTGGTCGGCGACCAGGGCAAGGTGCTCGACGCCCTCCAGGAGCTGACCCGCCTCGCGGTGTACCGCGAGACCGGGGAGCGCTCGCGGTTGATGCTCGACATCTCCGGTCACCGTGCCGCGCGCCGCCGTGAGCTGGAGGAGCTCGCGGCCACGACGGCGTCCGAGGTGAAGGAGTCGGGCGAGCGGGTCTCGCTGCGGCCGATGACCCCGTTCGAACGGAAGGTCGTGCACGACGCTGTCGCCGCGGCCGGACTGACCTCGGAGTCCGAGGGCGTCGAGCCCCGGCGCTACGTGGTGGTTCTGCCTGCCTGATGGCCGACTTCACGAGCGAAGCGAGTGAAGCCGACGACGTTTCACGTGAAACACTCCCGGCCCCCGATCCCGCCGTCGCCGCCCAGGTGGTGGCGCCGGGACGCCTCCCGCTCCTCGAGCGATACGCCGGGCTGCTGGCGACTGAGGGCGTGGTCCGGGGGCTGATCGGGCCCCGCGAGGTTCCGCGCCTGTGGGACCGCCATCTCCTCAACTGCGCGCTGCTGGCGCCGCTGCTGCCGGAGGGGGCCACGGTCGCCGATCTCGGCTCCGGGGCCGGCCTGCCCGGGCTGGTGCTGGCGATCGCGCGGCCGGACCTGCGGGTGACCCTGGTCGAGCCGATGGCGCGCCGGGTCGCGTTCCTGGACGAGGCGATCGCCGAGCTGGAGCTGGAGCAGGTCGACGTGGTGCGCGGGCGAGCGGAGCAGTGGACCGATCCCCGACGGTTCGACGTGGTGACGGCGCGAGCCCTGGCTCCCCTGCCCAAGCTGTTGGGCTGGGGCATGCCGTTGGTCGCGGAGCACGGCGTGCTGCTGGCGATGAAGGGCTCCTCGGCGCAGGACGAGGTCGATCAGGCCGAGCGCGATCTGGAGCGGTGGCATGCGCACGCGGAGATCCTCCGGTCCTCGGTCCCGGGGTCCTCGGAGACCACCGTGGTACGGGTGGTCCGGGATCCCGGCGCGGGGATAGGTTGGTCGTTGTCGAGCGCTCGCCCACGACGAAGGGAACGTGCGTGACTCAGGACGGGGCTGCGGGGGCCGTGGGTGCGATTCGAACCGGATTGGGATGGCCGGATCGGACCCCGGAGACCGAACCGGATTCAACGTTTTCCACCGGTCTGGGATGGCCCTCTGAGCGTGGCCATCCACAGATTGACCCTGGTTTTCCACAGTCCGCTGTGACTAGTCCGGCCGCCGAGGAGACGAGCGTGGTTTCACGTGAAACCGCCGAGCCGGACCTCTCCGAGGCATCCGACGAGCGCCCGGTCGCGGCGGACACCAATCCGGACGACCCTGACCCTGACGAGGGCTCCTCGGTCGACACTCCGACCGCAGCGGAGACCGCCGACGCGATCGCCCACGCGCGGGTGATCCGAACAGCCGGCGACTTCGTCGGCGTAGGCGCCCTGCTCGACGACGAGACCACGCCGCTCGCCCGGATGGCCGAGGACACGATCCGCGCCCGACAGGCGGCGTCGCAACGGACGCCGATGCCGCGACCGGAGGCGACCCGGATCGTCGTGGTCGCGAACCAGAAGGGTGGCGTCGGCAAGACCACCACGACGGTGAACGTCGCGGCCGCGCTGGCGCAACTCGGCCAGCGCGTCCTGGTCATCGACCTCGATCCCCAGGGCAACGCGTCGACCGCGCTGGGCGTCGACCACCAACGCGGCGTGCCCTCGACGTACGACGCACTGGTCGACGGCGAGGAGCTGGCCGGCCTCGCCTCGCCGGTGCCGGACCTGCCCCGGCTCGAGGTGGTGCCCGCGACCATCGACCTCGCGGGAGCCGAGATCGAGCTGGTCAGCCTCGTGGCGCGCGAGAACCGGCTGCGCCGGGCGATCGTCTCGCACCCCCTCGTCGGCACCGCCGAGGAGGCGGGGGAGGACCGCTACGACTACGTCTTCGTCGACTGCCCACCCTCGCTCGGCCTGCTCACGCTGAACGCGCTGGTGGCCGGCGACGAGATGCTGATCCCGATCCAGGCCGAGTACTACGCGCTCGAGGGCCTCGGGCAGCTCCTCGAGACCGTCGAGATGGTCAAGGCCCACCTGAACCCGCGGCTGGTCGTCTCCACGATCATGGTGACGATGTACGACGGGCGGACCCGGCTCGCCTCGGGTGTCGCCCAGGAGGTGCGCGAGCACTTCGGCGACCAGGTCCTGCGGACCGCGATCCCGCGCTCGGTGCGGGTGTCCGAGGCCCCGTCGTACGGCCAGACGGTGATGACCTACGATCCTGCGTCTCCGGGGGCGCTGTCCTACCTGGAGGCGGCCCGCGAGATGGCCAGGAAGGGAGCACCCCGATGACGCAGGACCGCCAGCGCCGCGGCCTGGGCCGTGGCCTGGGCTCGCTGATCCCGACGGCGGCACCGGTTGACCCGACGGACGCCGGAACCCCGGGCTCGGTGGCCGTGGCCGACGACCTCCCGCCCTCCCCGGCCGGCGCCTACTTCGCCGACCTGCCGATCACCCAGGTCGCTCCTAACCACGTGCAGCCCCGCCAGGTCTTCGAGGAAGACGCGATGGCGGAGCTGGTCAACTCCATCCGCGAGGTCGGGCTTCTCCAGCCGGTGGTGGTGCGCCGAACCGGCGACGCCGCCTACGAGCTGGTCATGGGCGAGCGGCGGTGGCGCGCGGCCCAGGAGGCGGGCCTCGACACGATCCCGGCCATCGTGCGCCAGACCGATGACGCCGACATGCTGCGCGACGCACTCCTGGAGAACCTGCACCGGTCGCAGCTCAACCCGCTCGAGGAGGCGGCGGCGTACCAGCAGCTGCTCGAGGACTTCTCCTGCACCCATGACGAGCTCGCCTCGCGGATCGGCCGCTCGCGTCCGCAGATCAGCAACACGATCCGCCTGCTCAAGCTCTCCCCGGCGGTCCAGCGGCGGGTCGCGGCGGGGGTGATCTCGGCCGGGCACGCGAGGTCGCTGCTGGCCGTGGAGGACCCCGAGCGACAGGACCGGCTCGCGGCCCGCGTGGTGTCCGAGGGCATCAGCGTGCGCGGCCTGGAGGAGATCGTCGCGGTCGGTGACCCCGACACGAAGGAGCCACCGGTACGCCGGCGCAGGCCCTCCGCACCCGGGCTCCAGGATCTCGCCGACCGGCTCTCGGACCGGCTCGAGACCCGGGTCAAGGTCGACCTCGGGCAGCGCAAGGGCCGGATCACCGTCGAGTTCGCCTCGCTCGACGACCTGCGCCGGATCGTCGACATCATGGACCCGCGGAACCGGACGGATCGGCCCATCTGACCACCGAGGCGATCTAGCGATATGTCGACAAAGCGACCTGTCGCCTGATCGACGTATCGGAGTTTCCGCAGGTCAGGGGCTTTTCGCGAGACGACGCTCGGCCCGGAGGCGGCGTTCCTCGGTGTCCTGCCGGGCTGCCTCCTCGAGGGTCGGCGCGCTGCCGCCGTACGACGCGGGGACCCACCAGGCGCCGTCCTCGTGCTGCGGGTAGGTCGTGATCGCCTCGTCGAGCAGTCCTTGGAGGGCGGTCTTGAGGGCGGCCGTCCCGGCGACCGGGTCGGTGCCCGCCACGGCCAGCGGCGCGCCGATCCGGATCGAGACCGCCGTGCCGCGCGAGAGGTCCTTGTCGTGGTCCTTGGTCATCAGCCGCTGCGTGCCCCAGAGCACCAGGGGCACCAGGGGGACGCCGGCCGAGGCCGCGATCCGGACGGCCCCGGTCTTGAGGTCCTTGATCTCCATCGCCCTCGAGATCGTCGCCTCGGGGAAGATGCCGACCAGCTCCCCGCGGGCCAGGCACTGCTCGGCGACGGCCAGCGACGACTCGCCGTCCGCGCGGTCGACCTGGATGTGGTCACAGGCACGCATGATCGGTCCGGTGATCCGGTGGTCGAACAGCTCGCGCTTGGCCATGAACCGCACCCGGCGTCCGATCCGGTCGGGCGCGACTCCGCCGTAGATGAAGTCGACGTACCCGATGTGGTTGACGGCGAGGAGTGCTCCACCGGTGCGAGGGATGTGCTCGAGGCCGCTGATGTCGATGGGCTGACCGAGCGCCCGGAAGCCGAGCTTGGCGATCCGGATGATCGACGAGTACACGAGCTCGGCCATGCCGGCAGCCTAGGGGGTCAACGACGGGTCGCGAGAAACTCCGCGATCCGCCCGATCGCCTCGGAGAGCACCTCGACGTCCGGCAGGGTGACGAGCCGGAAGTGGTCCGGCTCGAACCAGTTGAAGCCGGTGCCGTGGGTGACCAGGATCCGCTTCGCGCGGAGCAGGTCGATCACGAACGACTCGTCGTCGTCGATGGGGTACACGTCCGGGTCCAGGCGGGGGAAGCAGTAGAGCGCTCCGCGTGGTCGCACCGACGTGACGCCGGGGATCTCGTTGAGCAGCCGGTCGGCCAGCATCGTCTGCTCGTGGAAGCGTCCGCCGGGGACGACCAGGTCCTGGATCGACTGGTAGCCGCCGAGCGCGGTCTGGATGGCGTGCTGGGCGGGCACGTTGGCGCACATCCGCATGTTCGCGATCAGGGTGAGGCCCTCGAGGAAGTCGGTGGCCAGCTCGAGCGGCCCGGAGATCATCACCCAGCCGGCCCGGTAGCCACAGACGCGGTAGGCCTTGGACAGGCCGCTGAAGGTCAGGCAGAGCACGTCGTCGCCGGCGTACGTGGCGGCATGGTGGTGCACCGCGTCGTCGTACAGGATCTTCTCGTAGATCTCGTCGGCCATCACCACGAGGTCGTGGCGACGGGCGATGTCGACCAGGCCGCGGACGGTGTCCTCGCTGTAGACGGCACCGGTGGGGTTGTTGGGGTTGATGATGACGAGGGCGTGCGTGCGCTCGGTGATCTTCGACTCGAGGTCGGCGAGGTCGGGGTCCCACCCGTTGGTCTCGTCGCAGCGGTAGTGCACGGGGGTGCCGCCGGACAGTGACACGGCCCCGGTCCAGAGCGGGTAGTCGGGCGCGGGCACCAGGATCTCGTTGCCGTCGTCGACGAACGCCTGGAGCACCATCGAGATCAGCTCGGAGACGCCGTTGCCGATGAAGACGTCGTCGACGGTGACGTCGCGGAGGCCGCGCTCCTGGTAGTAGTGCGCGACGGCGGTGCGGGCCGGGTAGATCCCCTGGCTGTCGCTGTACCCCTGGGCCTCGGGCAGGTGGTGGACGATGTCGGCGACGATCGCGTCGGGCGCTTCGAAGCCGAACGGCGCCGGGTTGCCGATGTTCAGCTTCAGGATCCGGTGGCCCTCGGCCTCGAGCCGCTGGGCCTCGACCAGGATCGGCCCGCGCACGTCGTAACGCACGTGCTGCAGCTTCTGGCTCTGGCGGATCCGGCGCACCCGGTCATCCTCCCAGGCGCGGCAGAGGTGCCTACGATGGTGTCCGAAGCCGGGCTCGAGGAGAGATCATGTCGCGCAAGGTCGTCCGGATGACGCTCGACCATCTCGCCGAGCTCGACGCGCCCTGCCGCAGCTGCGTGTTCTGGGAGCTCGACCCCGTCCGCCGCGGTCAGGTCGACGAGCCCGCTGCGGAGAAGGAGGCCTGGATGTCGTCGGTCCTCCGCGACTGGGGATCCTGCGGGCGCGTGGTGATGGTCGACGACCGGCCGGTGGGATACGCGCTGTACGCGCCGCCGGCGTACCTCCCCGGAGCGGGCGCGTTCCCGACGGCGCCGGTGTCCTCCGACGCCGTGCTGCTCTCGGCGGTGTACGTCGAGCCGGGCGCGCGCGGCGGCGGGCTCGGCAGGATGCTCGTGCAGGGCATGGCGCGCGACCTGATCGAGCGCGGTGGGATCGCCGCCGTCGAGGCGTTCGGTGACACGCGGGGTCCGGGCCGGCCGGGAGCCCGCAGCTGCGTGACGCCGGTCGACTTCCTGACCAGCGTCGGCTTCAAGACCCAACGTGCCCATGCGACGACACCGCGGATGCGGATGGACCTGCGCACGACGCTCTCGTGGCGCGAGGAGCTGGAGGGGGCGCTGGAGCGGCTGCTGGGCGCGGTCCGGCCGGCGCCGAAGACCACCGCCGATCATCCGCGGACGACGACGCGGAGCACGCCGGGGACGCAGCCGCCGGTCTGAGGGACACCGGTGGTCGTGGTCACACCGGGTCTACGTCGCGGGATGGGGAAGTTCCGTCGCTCTCTTGGCGTCGCGATCTCGGAGAAGCGACCGGATCCCCTCGCTCATCGGGTATCCCTGCGCCCGCACATCGGGCATCCCGTGGGCCCCACGCGTCACATCGCCACCGGGATTCATGCACTTAGTAGGCGTTGCAACCGCTACTAAGCGCCAGGTTCCCCGGTCAGCCGGGGAGCCCTGCAAGCCCCCAGCACCACAAAGGCGGCCGAGCCGCAGGGGCTCGACCGCCTCGGGTCGCTTTCGTGAGTCGCGCTCAGCTGATGAACTGCTCGAGCTCCTTCAGCAGCGCAGACTTCGGCTTGGCGCCGACGATGGACTTCACGACCTCGCCGCCCTGGTAGACGTTGATCGTCGGGATGCCGGTCACCCGGTAGGACGAAGGCACCACGGGGTTCTCGTCGACGTTCATCTTCAGGAACGTGAGCTTGTCGCCGTGCTCGCTCGCGATCTCGCTGAGGATCGGGTCGACCTGCCGACACGGGCCGCACCACTCGGCCCAGAAGTCGACCAGGACCGGCTTGTCGGACTTGAGCACCTGCGCCTCGAAGTCGGCGTCGGTGACGGCGGCGAAGTTCCCCACGGGATTTCCTTCCATTAGTTCGGGTCGGCACCCCACGGGATCGTCCGGCGGGCTGTCACCTCAGTGAACATCATGCCGTCGACGGTTGTTCCCACGCAGGAGGCGCGGTGGTGGGTCGGTCAGACGGTCGCCGTGACGGGCTCCGGCGAGGCGCCCGCCGCGGCGGCGTGGTCCAGGTCCGCGAGGTAGCGCTCGGCGTCGAGGGCGGCCGCGCACCCGGTGCCGGCGGCGGTGATCGCCTGGCGGTAGTGGTGGTCGACCAGGTCGCCGGAGGCGAACACGCCGGGCAGGTTGGTCGCGGTCGACGGGTGGGTGACCACGACGTACCCGTCGTCGTCGAGGTCGACCTGACCCTCGAGCAGCTCCGAGCGCGGGTCGTGCCCGATCGCGATGAACAGACCGGTCACCGGCAGCTCGCTCTCCGTGCCGTCGGCGGTGCTGCGCAGCGTGATCGACTCGAGCCGGTCGTCGCCGTGGATGGCGGCGACCTCGGCGTCCCAGATGATCTCCAGCTTCGGGTCGGCGAACGCCCGCTCCTGCATGATCTTGGAGGCGCGGAGCTCACCACGGCGGTGGATCATCGTGACCTTGCTGCCGAACCGGGTCAGGAACGTCGCCTCCTCGACCGCGGAGTCACCACCGCCGACCACGGCGATGTGCTGGTCGCGGAAGAAGAAGCCGTCACAGGTGGCACACCATGAGACGCCGCGGCCGGAGAGCTCCTCCTCGCGCGGCAGCCCGAGCTTGCGGTACGCCGAACCCGTGGCCAGGATCACGGCCCGCGCGGAGTAGGTGTCGGTCACCGTGCTGACGGTCTTGATCTCG
>Ga0070665_100006479_pt1 | contig 11908 bp, 7 predicted proteins | sample KBSS13metaG_FD_65862 | JGI IMG/M metagenome (GOLD analysis project Ga0070665, IMG submission 65862) | Switchgrass rhizosphere microbial communities from Kellogg Biological Station, Michigan, USA - KBS S1-3 metaG | ecosystem: Host-associated > Plants > Roots > Rhizosphere > Soil ...
ACGACCTGGCGGTCGAAGCGGCCCGGGCGCAGCAGCGCCGGGTCGAGCACGTCGGGCCGGTTGGTGGCGGCGATGACGATGATGCCTTCGCTGCCTTCGAAACCGTCCATCTCGACCAGCAGCTGGTTCAGCGTCTGCTCGCGCTCGTCATGACCGCCGCCGAGGCCCGCGCCACGATGGCGGCCGACCGCGTCGATTTCGTCGATGAAGATGATGCAGGGCGCGTGCTTCTTGGCCTGCTCGAACATGTCGCGCACGCGCGAGGCGCCGACGCCGACGAACATTTCGACGAAGTCGGAACCGGAGATGGTGAAAAACGGCACCTTGGCTTCGCCGGCGATGGCGCGCGCCAGCAGCGTCTTGCCGGTACCGGGCGAACCGACCATCAACACGCCCTTCGGAATCTTGCCGCCGAGCTTCTGGAACTTGGAGGGGTCCTTGAGGAAGTCGACGATTTCGCCCACTTCCTGCTTGGCCTCGTCCACGCCCGCGACGTCCGCGAAGGTGACGTTGACCTGGTCCTCGCCTAACAGTCGGGCGCGACTCTTGCCAAAGGACATGGCGCCGCGTCCGCCGGCGGAACCCTGCATCTGCCGCAGCATGTAGACGAATACCAGGATCAGCAGCAGCGCGGGCGCGAGCTGCAACAGCAGCTGCATGAAGAAATTCGGCGGCTTCGGCGGCTCACCCTTGAAGTCGACCTTGGCCTTGTCGAGCATGCCGATGAGCGCGGTGTTGTCCGTCTCGGGGTTGTAGGCCTTGAAGCGGGTCTTGTCCTTGCGCACCCCGATGATCTCGTCACCGCGGATGATGGCCGATTCGATGCGACCGCCGCGCACGTCATCGAGGACGGCGGAATAGGACACCTGCGCGGGTTCCGTCCCGGTGGGCACGTAGCGGCTGAAGACCACCACCATGACCATCACAATGACGACCCAAAGCAGGATGTTTTTCGTCAGATCATTCAAAGGTTTACCCTCGCGAGGCGACCGGCCCGGCATCAAGGTTCGCGGCCACGCTACACCATCCGAAAACCGCTCGCCAGCAGGTAAAGCTCAGAACTGCGCGCCCTCGGGGGGCCTGGATTGGCAAAACGGACCTTATTGAAAGAAATTCGCGTGGGCTCGACCCCATTCCTGGACCCCCACGCCTGCACGGTTTGATGAGGACCGCACCAATTGGTTTCAAGCGTGAGGGCCGGAGCAATCTTTACAATGCCGCCATGGAACTCACAGAACGGCAGCGAAAGTATCTTCGAGGGCTGGGCCATGCGCTCAATCCCGTGCTCCTCATCGGCCAGCATGGCGTCACTCCGGCGGTGATCGCCGAGGCGGGTCGTGCGCTCCACGATCACGAACTCATCAAGGTGAAGTTCCGCGGTGCCGAACGCGGAGACCGTGACGAAGGTCTCGCCCAACTAGCCACCGCCACCGAAAGCGTGCTGATCCAGCGGATCGGACATACGGCCCTCTACTACAAACGCCGAAATGACCGACCCGGAATTGTGATACCGGACGCATAAAGGGCTGAAGCCGCTGGCCGATTTCCTGTGTGTGGAGCGAGGATCGCTTCCACAGAAAAAGGAGTATGTGCCGAAGTTCCAGTGGTAAGGCGCTGGAATAAGTCGTATATGAGTCACATGGCGGCTAAACACACGTTTGGGCGCGAAGCCGTGGCGGTCTATCTAGCCGCCGCACTGGTCGTTTTCGGAACCTGGGCCGCTTCCCGTTACCTCATCCTGCGCAAGTTCGAGAACATCGAGCAGAACGATGTCTCACGCAGCGTCGAGATCATGCGCAAGGCGCTGGTCGCGAAGAACACCGAGATCGAAACGACCTCGCGTGACTACGCGCGCTGGGACGACATGTACTCGTACGTGTCGACGCTGGATTCCAATTTCGAATACCAGAACTTCTCCGAGGCCGGCCTCGACGAAATGAACGTCGACTTCGTCTGGCTGCTCGACCCGGGCGAGAAACTGCTCTCCTCCTTCGAGAACGACACCGACGACGCGCGCTACCTGCATCCGGCCAGCGATCCCGCCATCGCCGAGATCAAGCGGCTCACGCCCATCGTGCGCACGGTGCTCGACCAGGAAGGGACATTGCGCCTGGCGCTGATCAACGGCGTGCCGCACGTCATCGCCGCGCACACCGTGCTGCACAGCGACCGCAGTGGTCCGGCCGCCGGCACTTTGGTATTCGCACGGCGCATCGGGCCGCCCGAGATCGCCAGCATCGGCGCCGACGCTCAGCAGAACGTGCGCTTCGCGCTGCTCGCCGATCCGGCCGTCGCCGACGACACGACCGAGCTCCTCTCCGCGCCCGACGGGCGCCGCATCGTGCGGCGCTCGGACACCACCATCGAAGGGCAGCTGCGCCTCGATTCCATCGACAACAAGCCGCTGGCGCTGCTGGCGACCACGCTGCCGCGTTCGGTCATGCAGAGTGGCCAGCAGGGTGTGCGCTACCTCGTGGGCCTGGTCGCGCTGCTGGTCAGCATCGTGGTCGCGGGCTGGCACGCGTATCGCGGGCGCCTCAAGCGCACCGCGGACGCCGCCGCGGTCAGCGAAACGCGCTACCGCGCCATCTTCGACCGCGCCGCTTCCGGCATCATCCTGTTCGACCCGAGCTCGCGCCGCGTCATGGACGCGAACCCCCAGGCGCAGCGCCTGGTCGGCGCGTCGCTCGACGAGCTGCGACGGCGTGACATCGCGACCATCTTCGACACCCCGGTATCGCTGGAGCCAGGCGACGAGCGCGACGAGCAGCCGGCCACCCGGCCCGCGCAAATCATCCGCGGCGACGACGAGCGGCGCGACGTGGAGTTCTCCATCGCGGATCTCGACCAGGGCACGGGTCGCGTGCACGCGATGCTGTTGCAGGACATCTCGCATCGCCGCGAGGCCGAACGCCGCGCGCAGGAACACCAGCTGTCGCTGCAGCACCTGGCGACGCACGACGCGTTGACCGGGCTCCCGAACCGCACCTTCCTCAACGAGGAACTGCCGCGGCTCATCGACGAGGCCGCGCGGCGCGGCGATTCGCTGTCGATCCTGTACATCGACTGCGACAACTTCAAGAACATCAACGACTCGCGCGGCCACTCGATCGGCGACGACTATCTACGCAGCGTCGCGCGTCGCCTGCGCGACTCGATCGCCAGCCCCGACCTCGTGGTGCGCATGGGCGGCGACGAATTCCTCGTGGTCACCCGTCACTACGGCCTCGATCCGGACAGCGCCGCGATCGCCGAGCGCGTGGCCGCGGCGCTGAAGAAACCAGTGCGCCTCGGCGAGGCCACCTACTCCGCGACCACCAGCATCGGCATGAGCGTGTACCCGCGCGACGCCACCACCATGAGCGAGCTGCTGCGCTCGGCCGACATCGCGCTGTACGAAGCCAAGGCGCGCGGCCGCGACAACGTGCAGATGTTCGACGCGGCCATGAACAAGCGCGTGCACACGCGCCTGGCGCTGGAGCAGGACCTGCGCAGCGCCGTGAATCGCGACGCCATCGAGATCCAGCTGCAGCCCATCGTCGACATCCGCACCGGCCGCCTGGTGAGCTTCGAGGCGCTGGCGCGCTGGAACGACCCGCGCCACGGCACCGTGCCGCCGCTGGCCTTCATCGAAGTGGCCGAGGCGTCCGACCTGATCGTCGAGCTGGGCGAATGCGTATTCCGCAATGTGGCGCGCCAGATCGCCAACTGGCAGCGCGCCGGGCTCAAGCCCGTGCCGGTGGCCGTCAACGTGTCGGCCAAGCAGCTCAAGCGTTCCAACCTGCCCGAGCGCCTCGTGGCCATCGCGCATGAATTCGACATCGCGCCCCACCAGATGGAAGTCGAGCTCACCGAGTCCGTGGCCATGCAGGATTCCGAGCAGCACGTGACCAAGCTGCACGCGCTGCGCGATCTCGGCGTGCGCGTATCGGTCGACGACTTCGGCACCGGCTACTCGAGCCTGGCCTATCTGCGCAACCTGCCGATCGACTACCTCAAGATCGATCGCACCTTCGTGCGCGACATGAACGTCGACCGCAACGATGCCGCCATCGTGCGCGCCATCATCAGCATGGCGCAGAGCCTGCACCTCGGCACCGTGGCCGAAGGCATCGAGACCCGCGAGCACGCCTCGCAGCTGCTGGCGCTGGGCTGCTCCACCGGCCAGGGTTACTTCTTCAGCAAGCCCATCGCCGTGCACGAGACCAACGAACTGCTGCGCACCATGCGCGGCGCGCCGCCGATGCAGACCGGGCCGAGTCTCGAGATCGTCCGGGTTAGTTAGTTACCCGACTTGCCGGGCACCCAGAAGTCCTTCCAGCCAAGGCCCGCGTCCCGGATGGCCTGCAGCCGCGCCTTGAGACGGGCCTCGTCGACCTCGTGGGCTTCACCCGCGCTGAAGGCCACTTTCACGCCCGCCTTCTTCGCCGCCTTGAGCAGGTCGACATCGGGCGCCTTGGCCCGGTCGACGACCACGAGCACGCTGCCGGGAATGCGCAGGTAGTCCTGCGTCGCGAAGCTGCTGCCCGGCGTCATGCCGAGGCGATGCAGCTGGCTCCAGAAGACATTCGCATCGCCCTCGGGCGGCGCCAGGCCAAAGTCGATCAGCGGAATATTGTCGTTCGAGGCCTGCGTGACCAGCTGGTCGAGCTCGGCGTCCGCGATCGGCACGAGGCCCGCGGGCGGCGCGGCGTCGTCCGCCAGGATCTTCACCTTCATGTTGCGATACTTCACCTGGCTGCCCGGATCGTGGGCCTGCAAGGCAATGGTTCCCGAGCCCAGCAACCGGCCCAACTTGTCCTTGGGCCGATAGGCGTTCGCGGGTTCCGCGTACTCGCAGACGAGCTGGTCATTGATGAACGTCTGGATGGTCTTGCCCACGACGCGGATGCGGTAGTTGAACCACTCGTTGTCTTTCGCGGGCGTCTTCCAGGTATTGCGCACGGCGTAGACGCTGCCGGTCATCTTGTGTTCGATGTAGCCGTTCATCTTCTCGGCGGGCGGATTCGAGTTGATGACCTGCAGCTCGTAGCCGGCCGACGGCCAGTCCTCGGTGGGCACGAGTTTCGTGTGCGCGTAGATGCCGCTGTTCGACCCGGGCGCGGTCATGACTTCCGCGGAGAACTCGAAGTTGCGGAAATCATGCCTGCCGACCTTGCCGACGTAGAAGAGATGCGAGGGACCGCCGTGCGTGACGAACACGCCGTCTTCGACCACCCAGGCTTCGGGACTCTTGGCCGCCTTCCAGCCGGCCATGGTCTTGCCGTCCTGCAACGGGATCCAGTCCTCACCCGCCGTCTTGGCCAGGACGACTTGCGGCGCCGCACACAGCGCCAAGCATGCGAATCCGATCGAGGTGAATCGCTTCATACCCCTTCCCCCTTCCGAAGCTGGTTAGACGTAGTTGACCTTGACGATTTCGTAGCTGCGCGTGCCGCCCGGTGCCGCGACGTCGACCACGTCGCCGGCGCTCTTGCCGACCAGCGCGCGCGCGATCGGCGAGGTGATCGAGATGCGGCCGGATTTGATGTCGGCCTCGTCCTCGCCAACGATCTGGTAGCTGATGGCCTTGCCGTCGTCCTGGCCTTCGAGCTGCACGGTCGCGCCGAAAATCACCTTGCCATTGTTGGTGACTGTGGACGGGTCGATGATTTCCGCGGTCGAGAGCTTCGCCTCGATCTCGCCGATGCGGCCCTCGATGAATCCCTGCTGTTCGCGCGCCGCGTGATACTCGGCGTTCTCCGAGAGATCCCCGTGACTGCGCGCTTCGGCGATCGCCTTGATGACCCGCGGCCGGTCTTCCGATTTCAGCCGCTTGAGCTCATTGCGCAGCGCTTCGGCGCCGCGCAGGGTCATCGGGTTGCGTTTCATGGACGCGCCTCTTTGTGCAGGTCCTGGAGACGGTTCACATCCACGGAATCCAGGTGCTCCAGAGCTTCGCAGGTTGCCAGCGCGCCCGCGAGCGTCGTGTAGTAGGTCACCCGTTTGTGCACCGCCTCACGGCGGATCGCGTTCGACTCGCGGATGGCGGTCTTGCCTTCCGTGGTGTTCACGATCATCGCGAATTCGTCGTTCTTGATCATGTCGACTATGTGGGGCCGGCCTTCACGCACCTTGTTGGCGCGTTTGCACGGAATACCCGCCTCGTTGATGGCCCGGGCCGTCCCGTCGGTGGCCGCCAGCTCGAAGCCGAAGTCCACGAGCTTCTTCGCCAGCACGACGGCACCCGCCTTGTCGCGCTCGCGCACGCTGATGAGCACGACGCCGCTGCGCGGCAGCGTCACGCCGGAACCGGCCTGCGCCTTGGCATAGGCCTCACCGAAGGTGCGGCCCGTGCCCATGACCTCGCCCGTGCTCTTCATTTCCGGGCCGAGGATGGGATCCGCCTCGGGGAACTTGGTGAACGGGAACACCGCTTCCTTGACCGAGAAGTATGGCGGCACGACTTCGGCCACGTTCTCCATCGACTTCAGCTTGCGACCGGTCATCACGCGCGCGCCGATCTTGGCCAGCGCGACACCGGTGGCCTTGGACACGAACGGCGCGGTGCGCGACGCACGCGGATTCACCTCGAGCACGTAGATGATGCCGTTCTGGATCGCGAACTGGATGTTCATGAGGCCGACCACGTTCAGCGCCTTGGCCAGCTTGCGGGTCTGCTCGCGCAGCTCGGCCTGGGTCTCGGGTGACAAACTATTCGGCGGCAGCGAACAACCGGAGTCGCCGGAATGCACGCCGGCCTGCTCCACGTGTTCCATGATGCCGCCGATGAGCACGTCCTCGCCGTCGCAGCAGGCATCGACGTCGACTTCGATGGCCACGTCGAGGAAGCGATCGAGCAGCACCGGGCTGTCATTCGACACGCTCACGGCGGTGTTCATGTACTGGCGCAGGTCGTCTTCGTTGAACACGACTTCCATGGCGCGGCCGCCGAGCACGTAGGAGGGGCGCACCACCAGCGGAAAGCCCACTTCGCGCGCCAGCTTCACGGCCTGGTCCTCGGTGCGCGCGGTGGCGTTCGCGGGCTGCTTGAGCCCGAGGTTCTTGACCAGCAGCTGGAAGCGCTCGCGGTCCTCGGCCACGTCGATGGAATCCGGCGTGGTGCCGATGATGGGCGCGCCGGCCGCTTCCAGCGGCCGCGAGAGTTTCAGCGGCGTCTGGCCGCCGTACTGCACGATCACGCCCTCGGGCTTTTCCTTGTGGATGACCTCGAGCACGTCCTCGAGCGTCAGCGGCTCGAAATACAGGCGATCCGAGGTGTCGTAATCGGTCGAGACCGTTTCGGGATTGCAGTTGACCATGATGGTCTCGAAACCATCCTCGCGCAGCGCCAGCGCCGCGTGCACGCAGCAGTAGTCGAACTCGATGCCCTGACCGATGCGATTGGGACCGCCGCCGAGGATCATGATCTTGCGCTTGGTGGTCGGCGCGGCCTCGCACTCTTCTTCGTACGTCGAATACAGGTAGGCCGTGGACGTGGCGAACTCGGCCGCGCAGGTATCGACGCGCTTGAACACGGGCCGCACGCCGAGCGCATGGCGCTTGTCGCGCATGCCCTCCTCGCGGATCCCGGTCAGGTGCGCGAGGCGCCGATCGGAGAATCCCTTGCGCTTGAGCTCACGCATGCGCGCGGCATCCAGCGATGACAGGCCTTCATTGCGAACGCGGCCCTCTTCGATCAGCAGGTCTTCGATCTGCGCCAGGAACCACGGGTCGACGTAGCTCAACTCATGGATGCGTTCGCTGGTCCATCCGGCGCGGAAGGCGTCCGCCAGGTACAGCAGGCGATTCGGGCCCGGCGCGCGCAGTTCGTAGGCCAGCTTGTCGCGCGCTTCCTCGTCCAGCGTCGCGCTGGTCGACGGCAGGATTTCGTTGAGGCCGTCGAGACCGGTCTCCAGGCCGCGCAGTGCCTTTTGCAGCGACTCCTGGAAGGTGCGACCGATGGCCATGACCTCGCCCACCGACTTCATCTGGGTCGTCAGGCGCGAGTTGGCCGCGGGGAATTTCTCGAAGGTGAAACGCGGCACCTTGGTGACCACGTAGTCGATCGACGGCTCGAAGGACGCCGGGGTAGCGCCGCCGGTGATGTCGTTCTTCAGCTCGTCGAGCGTGTAGCCCACCGCCAGCTTGGCGGCGATCTTGGCGATGGGGAAGCCGGTCGCCTTGGAGGCCAGCGCCGAGGAGCGCGATACGCGGGGGTTCATCTCGATGACCAGCAGCCGGCCATCCTTCGGGTTCACCGCGAATTGCACGTTCGATCCGCCGGTGTCCACGCCGATCTTGCGCAACACCGCGATCGACGCGTTGCGCATGCGCTGGTATTCCTTGTCGGTGAGCGTCTGCGCCGGCGCGACGGTGATCGAGTCACCGGTGTGCACGCCCATCGGATCGAGGTTTTCGATCGAGCAGACGATGATGCAGTTGTCGTTGCGATCGCGAACGACCTCCATCTCGAATTCCTTCCAGCCGATCACCGATTCCTCGATGAGCACCTCGGAGGTCGGCGAGGCATCGAGGCCGCGCTCGACGATCTGTTCGAATTCCTCGCGGTTGTAGGCGATGCCACCGCCCGAGCCGCCCATGGTGAACGAGGGGCGGATGACGCAGGGGAAACCCAGGCCCTGCTGGATTTCCATGGCCTGCGGCAACGTGTGCGCCACCGCGGCGCGCGGGCATTCGAGCCCGATCTCCTTCATCGCGTTCTTGAAAAGCTCGCGGTCTTCGGCCATGTCGATGGCCTCGCGCGAGGCCGCGATCATCTCCACGCCGTGTTTGGCGAGCACGCCTTCGCGCACCAGGTCGAGCGCGGTGTTCAGCGCGGTCTGGCCGCCCATGGTGGGCAGCAGCGCGTCGGGCTGTTCCTTCTCGATGATGCGCGCCACCGTGCGCCAGTTGATAGGCTCGATGTAGATGGCGTCGGCCATCTCCGGGTCGGTCATGATCGTCGCCGGATTCGAGTTCACCAGGATGACCCGGTAACCCTCTTCGCGCAGCGCCTTGCAGGCCTGTGCGCCGGAGTAATCGAACTCGCACGCCTGGCCGATGATGATCGGTCCGGCGCCAATGATCAGGATACTTTCGATGTCGGTACGTTTTGGCATGAGTAGTTGGCGTGTCCGGGCTCAGGCGGCCTTGTCGGGCGGAGATCTCGGCGGGGTGCGAGCGCGCAGCTTCTGCTGCAGGCGCCGGAGCATGAGGTGCACGAAGCGGTCGAACATGGCGCCCATCTCCTGCGGGCCGGGGCTGGCTTCCGGGTGGCCCTGGAAGCTGAAGGCCGGCTTGTCGGTGCGCGCGATGCCCTGCAGCGAACCGTCGAACAACGAGCGATGCGTGGCCTTGAGCGTGGACGGCAGGTCGCTCTCGTCGACCGCGAAGCCGTGGTTCTGGCTGGTGATGAACACGCGGCCGGTCTCCAGGTCCTGCACAGGGTGGTTGGCGCCGTGGTGGCCGAACTTCATCTTCATGGTGCGCGCGCCGCTGGCGAGACCCAGCAGCTGGTGGCCGAGGCAGATGCCGAACGTCGGCAGCTCCGCCACCACCAGCGCTCGGATGGCCTCGATGGCGTAATCGCAAGGCTCCGGATCGCCGGGACCGTTCGACAGGAACACGCCATCCGGCTCGAGCGCCAGCACTTCCTCGGCGCTGGTTTGCGCCGGCACCACGGTCATGCGGCAACCGCGATCGGCCAGCATGCGCAGGATGTTGCGCTTGACGCCGTAGTCGTACGCGACCACGTGCAGTCGCTGGTGCGCGCGCATCACCGGGCGGTTCTCCGGCTGCCACAGGCTGCCCTCGTTCCACTGGTAGCTGCGCTTGGTGCTCACGATCTTGGCGAGGTCCATGCCCTTCAGGCCGGGAAACTTCTTCGCGAGCCGCACGGCCGCGGCGGCGTCGATCTTGTCGCCCGCCATGATGCAGCCGGCCTGCGCGCCCTTCTCGCGCAGGATGCGCGTCAGCTTGCGCGTGTCGACGCCGGAGATGGCCACGATCTTGTGGCGGTTGAGGAATTCGCGCAGGTCTTCGGACTTGCGCCAGTTGCTCGCCAGCGGCGGCACATCCCTAACTACCAGGCCCGAGGCGTACGCGGCCGGCGACTCGAGATCTTCGGGCGTGGTGCCCGTGTTGCCGATGTGCGGATAGGTCAGCGTGACTATCTGTCGTGAATACGACGGATCGGAAAGAATTTCCTGGTACCCGGTGAGAGCGGTATTGAAAACGACTTCGCCAGTGGTGTTGCCTTTGGCGCCGATAGACTGGCCGTTGAAGATCGTTCCATCTTCAAGAGCCAGGACCGCGGTTACCGTCACGCGGGTACTCCCCTCGAGCCCTCGAAGGCCCGTAAACAAGTGTTGATAGGTATTTGCTCTCCGCGCGGAGCGTACATGCACAAAGCGGGAGGAGTTCTTGCGAACATCCTCCCGCCCTGCGTTGGACTAACCCGTTTCGGATTAGGCGGCAATTTTACGAAGCGCGGTCCGGGGTGTCCACGAAACTTCTGGCCCGTTTCGCGAAAAAACTCGTCGGGAAGTTCTAAAGCCGAGACGGCGGAAAGTCGCTTAACCGATTGTTTTTAATCCAAGTACGTGGGCCATGGTGTATCGGCCGGGTTTTTGCGCTGCAAGCCAGGCCGCCGCCCGGATCGCTCCCCAGGCGAACACGGACCGGTCCGTGGCCTCGTGACCCACGGTCAGGCGCTCCCCGGTCCCGGCAAACAACACGGTATGGGTGCCGACGATGTCACCCGCCCGGAGGCTGGCAATGCCGATTTCGCCTTCACGCCGCTTGGCCTGGCCGGACCGGCCGGCCAGCGTGTCGGCGTGCGGGTCGAGACCCCGCGCCCGGGCGGCGCTGTCGGCCAGCGCCAGCGCCGTGCCGGAAGGCGCATCCACCTTGTGCTTGTGATGCGCCTCGACGATCTCGATGTCGAAGTCGCGCGGCAGTGCCTGCGCGGCGATGCGCACCAGCTCCTGCGCCACCGCGACGCCGAGCGAGGTGTTAGGCGCGACCAGCACCGCGATGTCGCGCGCCGCCGCCGCGACGCGCGCGTCGAACTCGGCGCCATGCCCGGTGGTGCCGATCACGATGGGCACGCGCGCCGCACGCGCGACGTTGAGCACGCGCAGCGACAACTCGGGCCGCGAAAAATCGATCGCGACCCGCGCACCTGCGAGGTCGGCCGGCAGTTCGCCGATCACGCGCACGCCGCTGGCCGCGACGCCCGCGAGTTCGCCGATGTCGCGGCCCAGCGATCGGCTGTCCGCCGACGCCACCGCGGCGACGATCTCCAGCGACGCGTCGCCGGTCGCGCATGCACGCACGATGGCCGTGCCCATGCGGCCCGTGGCTCCGATCAAGACTGCTTTGGTCATTGGCTCCCTCATCCGGCGCGACAGTGTGCCGCAGCGGCGCGAGTCATGCGAGACTGCCGCCCCATGATACGCATCGGCATCCTGGGCGCGGCCCGTATCGCGCCTCGCGGCATCGTCACTCCCGCCAACGAATTGCTCGGAGCCGAAGTGGTCGCGGTCGCGGCGCGCGATCTGGAGCGCGCCAGGAATTTCGCTTCCCAGCATTCGATCCCGCTGGCGCTGGGTAGTTATGCCGAGCTGATCGCGCGCGACGACATCGACCTCGTCTACGTGCCGCTGCCGCCCTCCATGCATCTCACCTGGTGCACGGCAGCGCTCGCCAACGGCAAACACGTGCTGGTGGAAAAGCCGTTCGCCAACAATGCGCAGGATGCCGCGCAGATGGCGGCGGCCGCACGCGCCTCGGGCAAGCTGCTGATCGAAGGCTTCCACTATCGCTTCCATCCCATGTTCGAGCAGGCGCTCGCGGCACTGCGCGCCGGCGCCGTCGGCCGCATCCAGCACATCGACGCCACGTTCAACGCGGTACTGCCGGACAC
>Ga0070665_100006480_pt1 | contig 11908 bp, 9 predicted proteins | sample KBSS13metaG_FD_65862 | JGI IMG/M metagenome (GOLD analysis project Ga0070665, IMG submission 65862) | Switchgrass rhizosphere microbial communities from Kellogg Biological Station, Michigan, USA - KBS S1-3 metaG | ecosystem: Host-associated > Plants > Roots > Rhizosphere > Soil ...
CGGGTGGTTTCAGCGACCGACGTCTACCTCCGCTACTCGCCCGCCGGCACGGCCTGGGACTACCTGCTGCGGGACGACCGGGTGGAGCTCCGCTGCCACGGCCCACGTGGGTTCGACGGCGTCACCGTCGTGTCGTCGCGCTACCTCCCCGCCGGCGCGACCGGCTGGGTGACCGCCGGCGCGCTGCGGCGGGACTAGCGTCGCAGCCGACGCTCGAGCGCCACGGCGACCCGCGGGTAGCGGCCCGGCAGCAGCCGCACGATCGCATCGATCAGGCGCGCGTCGTTGCCGACGAGGACGCGCGCCCGGCCGCCCTCGACGCCGTCGACGATGATGCGCGCCGCCTGCTCGGGCGCCATGCGCAGGATCTTCTCGTTGAACGTCTGGTGGCGCCGCAGGTCCGCATCGGTCGGCACGAACCCCCGCTTGCGCGCCTCGTCCAGCGCCGCGTCGGCGATGTTCGTCTTCACGCCCCCGGGATGCACGACCGTCACACCCACGTGGTGCCGCGCGGCGAGCATCTCCGAGCGCAGGCTCTCGGAGAAGCCGCGGACGGCGAACTTCGACGCGCAGTAGTGCGACATGCGGCTCTGGGCGAAGAAGCCGTTCACGCTCGAGATGCTGGTGACGTGCCCGTCCCCCGACGCGATGACGTGCGGCAGGAACGCCTTCGTGCCGTGGATGACGCCCCACAGGTTGACGGCGAGGACCTGCTCGAAGTCCTCGTACTCGCTCTCGAGCACGGGCCGCGAGAACGCGATGCCGGCGTTGTTGTAGATCTGGTGGACGACGCCGTGGTGCCCGGCGACGGCGGCGGCCCACGCCTCCACCGCGTCGCGGTCGGCGACGTCGACGACCGTCACGTGCACCTCCCGTCCGATGGCCGCCGAGGTCCCGGCGAGGCCGTCCGGGTCGATGTCGGAGATCGCCACGCGAGCGCCGCGGCGCGCCAGCTCGACGGCGAGCGCCCGTCCGATGCCTGACCCGGCGCCGGTGACGGCGCACACCTTGCCGCCGACCGCGCTCACGCCGCCACAGCGGTCTCACGGGTCGCGGAGAAGCAGCGCAGCGTCCCGTCGTCGACGGGGCCGCGGCGCAGGTTCTTCGCGTCCCCGTAGTAGTTCATCGCCAGCTGCCACGGCGCCTGCTCGCCCTGGCGCGGGAACCGGTCCAGCGCCCGCAGGACGTAGCCGGCCTGGAAGTCGAGCAGCGGCCGCGTCGGCACGTCGCCCGGCGGTTCGGGGACGCACGCGTCGGCGCCGATGGCGTCGAGGTGGGAGAGCACCCGGCACAGGTACTCGCAGACGAGGTCGACCTTCAGCGTCCAGGACGCGTTCGTGTAGCCGATCGCGTACGCGAAGTTCGGGACGCCGCCCAGCATCGTGCCGCGGTAGGCGAGCGTCTCGGGCAGCGCGATCGTGCGGCCGTCGACGACGAGCTCGATGCCGCCGAACGCGAGCAGATCCAGGCCCGTCGCGGTCACGACGATGTCGGCGTCGAGCTGCGCCCCGGAGCGCAGCCGGACGCCGTGCTCGGTGAAGGTCGCGATGTGGTCGGTCACGACCGACGCGGACCCCTTGCGCAGCGCCTTGAAGAGGTCGCCGTCCGGGACCACGCAGAGTCGCTGGTCCCACGGGTCGTAGGGCGGGTTGAAGTGCACGTCCACCGGGCAGCCGGGCGGCAGGCGGTTGGCGTTGATCCGGCGGATGACCTTGCGCATCGCGCGCGGGAAGCGCTGGCACAGCCAGTACACCGCCGCCTGCTGCGCGATGTTCTTGCGCCGGACGATCCTGTACGCGCGCTTCGCGCTCAGCCGCCCGGAGAGCCACGCCGCGAGCGGGTCGTGGGACGGCTGGGGCAGGATGTAGGACGGCGAGCGCTGCAGCATCGTGACGTGCGCGGCCGTCTCGGCCATCGCCGGGACGACCGTCACGGCGGTCGCGCCGCTGCCGATCACGACGACGCGCTTGCCGGCGTGGTCGAGGTCCTCGGGCCAGTGCTGCGGGTGGGCCACCTCGCCGCCGAACCCCTCGATCCCCGGCATCGGCGGCGCGTAGCCCTCGTCGTAGCGGTAGTAGCCGGTGGCGCAGAAGAACCAGCGCGCCGTCAAGGGCGGGCCGCCCTCGACGTCGACCGTCCACAGCGCCGTCTCGCTCGACCAGGACGCGCGCACGACCCGCTGCCCGAAGCGGATGTGCCGGTCGACGCCGGCCTCGCGGGCGGTCTCCTGGACGTACGCGCGGATGGATGCGCCGTCGACGATCGCCTTGTCGCCCGTCCACGGCTTGAACGCGTAGGCGAACGTGTGCACGTCGGAGTCCGAGCGCACCCCGGGGAACCGGAACAGGTCCCACGTCCCGCCGATCGCGTCGCGCGCCTCGAGGATCGCGTACGTGCGCCGGGGATGCCGCGCCTGCAGGTGGCACGCGGCGCCGACGCCCGACACCCCGGCACCCACGATCAGCACGTCGAAGTGGTCGGGCATGGCCTGGAGCCTAGGCCGACGGAGCGAGGTCGCAGAACTCGATGCCCCACCGCCCGGCGACAGCGCCCAGCTCATCCGGGCCGGGCGGCTCGTGCGCCGGAGGGGTGAGCTCATCGGGGACGGAGACGCAGGCCTCCTTCGCGTCGCCGGACATCACGCCCGGCCGGCTGGTCACCTCGAAGCGGCACAGCCGCGCGCCGAGGTTGAGGGTCGCGTGGACGGTCCACGGCGCGACGTACGCCTCGCCGCCGGTGAGGACCTGCGTGTGCACTGCGCCGTCGCGCCGCTCGATGAGGGTCAGCTCGCCGTCGAGCACGCGGAACCACTCCGCGAAGCCGTGCATGTGGTTGCCGCCCGCGACGGCGTAGACGAAGCGGGAGGAGTCGCTGATGGGGGTGTCGAGCTGTGCCATGCCCCGACCCTCCGTCCCGGCGAGGCCCGGGGCATCAGTACCCGACTACGGGTCTTCGCCGGACCGCTACTGCTGATGCCGGCTGCGCGACACGTTCATCGTCGCCTGTCCCTCCAAGCGGTAGCGCTCAGATCGCGATCAGCCCCCGCACCACCAGCACGACCCCGACGCCGAAGGACACGACCAGCACGATCGCCCGGGCATGGCGCTTCGTCCACGCCTGGATCGCCTCGACGGCGTCGCGGGCGGTGGCGGGCCGCACGACGCACGTCGCCAGCGCCGCGATCGGGATGATGAACCAGACGACGTTGTAGATCAGGACCTGCACCAGCCCCTCGAAGGGGTGGCCGCGGTGCGCGACGATGAGGTTCAACGCGACGAGGTAGAAGAGGCCCGGCACGTGCGTCGCCGGGCCGGCCAGCGCCGCCGTGCGGCCCGTCGGCCGGTGGTTGAGCAGCCGCTCCCAGCGGCGAGCCGGCTTCGGCGCGTCCTCGGCCTGGCGCCCGCCGACGCGCCGGGTCAGGACGCCGACGGCGAAGGCCAGCACGACGATGCCGCCGGCGAGCTGCGCGACACCCTTCGTGCGGCTGCTGCCGCTGTGCAGGTCGATCCCGTCGAAGGCGAGGACCACGAGGAAGCCGATCGCGATCGTGAACGCCAGCCCGGAGGCGAGGTACACGACCATGAGGCGCCGCGGGCCCTCGGCCGACAGCAGCGCGTAGACGGCGGCGAGGCTCGTCGGCCGGACGGCCGTCAGCAACGCGAGAACGATGATCTCGGCGGTCACCCGACGTGTCGCCGCAGGCCTACGGCTGCGCTTTGCCGGCGGAGCCGTACAGGTCGATGTGCTCCTCGACGACGTCCTGGACGGCCCGGATGACGGGTCCCATGAGGCGGACGATGGCGTACTCGTCCGGGTTGTCGCGCAGCTGGCGCTCCAACGTCGTGCGGTACGCGTAGCGCATGTCGGAGTTCAGGTTGATCTTGCTCACCCCGATCTCGGCGGCCGACGTGAAGAAGTGCCCCGGCGTCCCGCTCCCTCCGTGCAGGCTGATGTAGCAGCCGATGGCGTCGCGGACGCGCTGGAGCAGCTCGAGATCGAGCTGCTTGGGCACCGGATACCGGCCGTGGAGGTTGCCGACCGCTGCCGCGAACGTGTCGATACCGGTCGCGTCGACGAACGCCCTTGCGCCCTCCGGCGTCGAGAACGTCTTGCGGATCTCCTCGTAGTCGATGTCCTCGGTGTGGACGTTGGAGCTGCCGCCGAAGTAGTGCGGCTCGCTCTCGACGAGCGCGCCCGTCGTGCGCGCGTAGGCGACGACCTCGCGGGTCGCCGCGATGATCTCGTCGTCCGTCGCGTCCCGCTTGGCCTGGCTGAGGTCGATGTGGATGAACTCGAAGCCCGCGTCGATCCCGGCCTTCGCCGCCTCGACGCTGGGACTGTGATCGAGGTTGACGTACATCTCGATGCCGAGCTCGGCGCGGTAGTTGTCGACGAGGTCGCGCAGGTTCGCGAGGCCGATCGCATCGACCTCGCCCTGGCTGACCTCGACCAGCACCGGCGAGCTCTTCGCCTGTGCCGCGCGGGCGATCGCGACGAGCGTCTCCTGGTTGTCGACGTTGAACGCACCGACCGCGAAGCGCTCGCGGCGGCTGCGCTCCATCAGCTCGCGCGCACTCTCGACGTTGCCGCTCACGTGCCGGCCCATGGCTCCACTATGCCGCAGCAGGCGATCGGCCGGGGATCTGCCGGGCCGGAGCCGTGCCAGACTGCGCCGTCATGGCGAATGTGATCGGGCAGCGCGTCCGGCGACGCGAGGATCTGCGCTTCCTCCGCGGCGAGGGCAACTACGTCGACGATGTCCCGACGGGGGACGATCTCTTCCTGACGCTCGTACGCTCCCCGCAGGCGCACGCGAGGATCTCCGGCCTCGACACCTCCGAGGCGAGCGCGCTGCCGGGCGTGCAGGTGTTCACCGCGGCCGACGTCGACGTGAAGACGTTCCCGCCGCCACCGTTCCTGGGCATCGACGAGCGCATGCACCGGCCCGTCATGGCCGCCGAGACGGTGCGCTTCGCGGGCGACATCGTGGCCGCGGTGCTCGCCGACAGCCAGTACGCGTCGATGGACGCGGCCGACCTCGTCGCGGTCGACTACGACGAGCTGCCCGCCGTCACCGATCCCCGCGAGGCGGCGACGGACGAGACCCTGCTGTACCCGGAGGTCGGCACCAACGTGTGCGGCAGCCGCCCGGCCGGGGACGGGCCCGACGTCCTGGACGGCTGCGAGGTCGTCGTGTCGGGCACCGTGGTCAGCCAACGGATGGCCGCCGTCCCGCTGGAGCCGCGATCGCACCGGGCCGAGGTCGGAGCGGACGGCCGGCTGACCGCTTGGCTGTCGACGCAGACCCCCCACCAGGACCGTGACGGCCTCGCGATGCTGTTCGGCCTCGACCCCGCGCAGGTGCGCGTCGTCGGACCCGACGTCGGCGGGGGGTTCGGCGCGAAGGGGCTCGCGGTCGAGGACCTGCTCGTCTGCTGGCTGGCGCGACACACCGGCCGTCCCGTCCGCTGGACCGAGACGCGCAGCGAGAACATGGTCGCCATGAACCACGGGCGCGCCCAGGTCTTGCACTTCGCGATCGGGGGCACCCGGGAGGGCAAGGTGCAGGCGTACCGCCTGAGCGTCGTCGCCGACGCCGGCGCCTACCCGACGCTCGGGTCCTTCCTCCCCAACCTGACGGGCATGATGGCGAGCGGGGTGTACGACATCCCCGCCATCGCCTTCGACTACGTCACGGTGGTGACCAACACGACGCCGATCGGCGCGTTCCGCGGCGCTGGTCGACCGGAGGCCTGCCAGGCGATCGAGCGGGCGATGGACATGTTCGCCGCAGAGCTCGGCATGGACCCCGCCGAGGTGCGCAGGCGCAACTTCTTCGCGCCCGATGCCTTCCCCCTCACCACCGCCTCCGGCGCGGCCTACGACAGCGGCGACTACGAGGGCGCCCTCGATCTCGCGCTGGAGTCCGCCGGCTACGCCGAGCTGCGCGACGAACAGCGCCGCAGGCGCGAGTCCGGCGACCCCCGTCAGCTCGGCATCGGGCTGGCGACCTACGTCGAGGTCACCAACGGCCTCGACGAGGCGGAGTTCGGCGCTGTGACCATCACGCCGGAGGGCAAGGCGATCGCGCGGACCGGCTCGTTCTCCCACGGACAGGGTCACGAGACGACGTTCGCGATGATCGTCGCCGACCGCCTCGGGCTGCCGGTCGAGGATGTGACGGTCACCAAGGGCGACACCGACAGCGTGCCGCGCGGCACCGGGACCTACGGCTCGAAGTCGACGCAGCTCGGCGGCAGCACGGTGAGCAAGGCGGCCGAGGGCGTCGTCGAGAAGGCCAAGCAGCTCGCGGCCGACCTCCTCGAGGCGGCGCCGGACGACATCGAGCTCGACCTCGACGACGGAGCGTTCCGCGTCGCGGGCGCGCCGCAGTCGTCGCTCTCGTGGACGGAGCTGGCCGCTCGCGCGCAGGACGCCGGCAGGCTCGGCGAGCTCGCGGTCGAGCAGGACTTCAGCTCGGACGCGACGTTCCCGTTCGGGGCGCACATCGCGGTCGTCGACGTGGACACGGAGACCGGCGCGGTCACGCTGCAGCGGATCGTGGCGGTCGACGACGCCGGGACCCTCATCAACCCGCTCATCGCCGAGGGGCAGGTGCACGGCGGGCTGGCCGCGGGCATCGGGCAGGCGCTCTACGAGGAGATGCTCTACGACGAGACCGGCAATCCGCAGAACGCGAACTTCGTCGGCTACGCGTTCCCCGCCGCGAGCGAGCTGCCGATGTTCGAGACGGTCGAGATGCAGACCCCGACGCCGGCGAACCCGCTGGGCGCGAAGGGCATCGGAGAGTCCGGCACGATCGGCTCGACGCCCGCGGTGCACAACGCCGTGATCGACGCGCTCGCCCCCTACGGCATCCGCCACCTCGACATGCCCGTCAACGGCGAGGTCGTGTGGCGGGCGGTGCAGGAGGCGCGGTAGGCGCATGGCCGCCAAGGACGCGCACGTCCTCGAGCTCGCCGGGCGCGAGATACGGATCACGAGCCCGGACAAGGTGCTGTTCGCCGAGCACGGCGAGACGAAGCTCGATCTCGTCAGCTACTACGCGGCGGTCGCCGAGCCGCTCATGCGCGCGATGGGCGGCCGGCCGGTGCTCATGCAGCGCTTCCCGAAGGGCGCCGGCGGCCCGTCGTTCTTCCAGAAGCGCGTGCCCGAGAACGCGCCGGAGTGGCTCCAGACGACGACGGTGCAGACGGTCAACGGCACGCCGTCGCGCGCGCTGGTCGCCGCCGACGTCGCGCACGTCGCATGGGCGGTGAACCTCGCCTGCCTCGGCTTCCACGTCTGGCCGAACCTCGCCGACGACCCCGAGCACGCCGACGAGCTGCGCCTGGACCTCGACCCCCAGCCCGGCACCGGGTTCGCGGAGGCGCGGGCGGCCGCCTGGGAGCTCAAGACGCTGCTCGACGAGCACGGCATCGCCGGCCACCCCAAGACGACCGGCAACCGCGGCCTGCACGTCTACGTCCGGCTGCAGCCGCGATGGGACTCCTACGAGGTCCGCTCGGCGGCGGTCGCCGTCGCGCGCGAGCTGGAGCGCCGCCGCCCCGACATCCTCACCGCCGGCTGGTGGAAGGAGGAGCGCGGCGAGCGGATCTTCGTCGACTACAACCAGAACGCCCCGCACAAGACCGTGTTCGGCGCGTGGTCGGTCCGCGCGCGCAAGGGCGCGCAGGTCTCGACGCCGCTCTCGTGGGACGAGCTCGACGACATCGACCCCGACGCCCTGACGATGGCGACCGTCCCCGGTCGCGTCGAGCGCGACGGCGACCCGTGGGCCGGCATCGACGAGGCGCCGCAGTCGCTCGAGCCGCTCCTCGCGATGCACGCGCGCGACCGCGAGAGCGGCCTCCTGGACGCGCCGTGGCCGCCGGTCTACCCCAAGCAGCCGGACGAGCCGCCGCGTGTGGCCCCGAGCCGCGCCCGGCGTCAGTAGCGCGTCGCGCTCTCCCGCGGTGGCGCGTGGACGACCGACGCCTGCCCGCGAACTGCCCAGTTCAGCCGGGACCCCCGTCGCCAGTTCGGGCGACCGCCGGGGCGCGACGCCGCGCGCCTGCGACGCGCCGTCGCGGCCTGACCCGAGCCGCCCTCCACGACCCCGCGATCCCGGATGGGAAGGCTCGCAGGCAGAGGATGAGCGCCACGCCGGCGACGAGCAGGATCCACGTCTGCGACAGGCCCAGCTGCGCGTCGAGGAAGTGCGGGATGACGCCGCCCGTCGTCATGAGGCCCGCGAACACCGCGCCCGGGATCATCGTGATGCCGCCGATGTAGGCGAAGGCGACGAACTGCAGCGCGACCAGGACCCCGAAGCTGTCGACGGTCACCTTGGTGAACGCGTAGGCGTAGGCCACGCCGCCGACCCCCGCGATGCACGATGACAGCGCGTAGGCGCTGAACTTCGTGCCCCGCACGCCGACGCCGGCGGCCGCCGCGGCGGACTCGTTGGAGCGCACCGCGAGCAGCCGGTTGCCCAGCCCGCTCTGGCGCACCCGAAGGACGAGCAGCGCGATGGCGGTGGTCGCCGCGAGCAGCATGAGGCCCAGGGCGGGGCTGACGAGCCCGCCTCCGATCGCGCGCAGCCCGGCGGCGGAGCCGACGTCCCAGCCGAAGATCCGCGGCTCGGGGATCGCGTTGCCGTAGCGCAGGACGCCCCACGTCGGATTCGCGAAGCCGAACTGCTCGATCGCGATGGCGGCCGCGAGGGTCACGACGGCGAGCGTCACCCCGCGGACCCGCAGCGCGGACGCGCCGGCGAGGAAGCCCGTCGCCGTCGCGATCACCACGGCGAGCACCGACGCGACGGGAAAGCTCATCCCGCCGTCGGTCGCCAGGTGCGACACCGCGAAGGCGGCGATGCCCGCCAGCGGCACCTGCAGCAGCGAGACCTGCCCCACGTAGCCCGTGATGAGGACCAGCGACAGGCCGATGATCGTGCCGGCGAGCGAGACGCCGATGGCGAAGCGGTAGTCGAACGGCACGACGAACAGCGCCACGATCACGGCGGCGACGCACACGAGGGCGGGGCTCGCCAGGCGCGTGGGCCGGGGCGCGGACGGCAGATGCGCCTCGAGCAGCTCGCCGCGCGTCGGCAGGCTCGAGCCCCGCAGCCACAGCGCCGCGACGATGACGAGGAACGTCAGCACGGAGCTCACCCCCGGCAGCGGGACGCCGCCGTTCGTGGGGAACCACGGCTTCGTCTGCGCGTAGTACAGGAGCGACTGCGCGGCGCCGATCAGCAGCCCCGCGAGGCAGGTGATCGAGAAGGACGTGAACCGCGCGAAGATCGCCGCGCCCAGGGCGGGCACGACCTGCAGGGGGAGGTTGACGGTGTCGATCTGGGTCACCGCGCCTGCGAGGATCCCCATGCCGCCGGCGACGAGCGCCGCCAGGACGGCGTTCTGGAGCGCGAGGCGCTCCGTGTGCAGGCCCGCGAGCTTCGCGCTCGTCCCGTTCTCCGACGCCGCGCGCGTCGCGAGCCCGAAGTGCGACCAGCGGTACAGCGCCCACAGCACCGCCGCGGCGAGCACGACGATGCCGGTCAGCCAGAACCGGTCGGACGGGATACGCGCGCCGAACGCGGTGACGAGACCCTGCGGCAGGACGGACGGGATGATCTGGTTGCCGCCGCCGCCGATCATCACGTCGAGCGCCGACGGCGGCGCCTTGCCGCTCCCGCCGCCCTCGAGGATGAGGTCGATCGTCGCCTGCGCGGTGAGCAGCACGCCGAGCAACGCGACGAGCGACGACAGCGGCGAGGAGCTGCGCAGCGGCCGGAAGACGACGAGCTCGACGACGACGCCGAACACGACGCTGCCCGCCAGCGCCAGGACGAGCGCAACCGCCGTCGCGAGCCCGTCCGAGGTCAGCCACAGGAACAGGTACGCAGCCACCATCGAGCTCGCGCCGGTGGCGAGGTTGATGACCCCGGACCCGCGATAGGACAGCACGACGCCGAGGCCGATCCCGGCGATCAGGGCGCCGGTCCCCAGGCCGAGGAGTGCGAAGAGGAGGATCTCGTTCATCAGCGCAGCGGTGCAGCGGCCGCCGCGACGACGCGGTCATTCCTCCGCACAGTGCATTCTGTCAGCCATGCGACCGACGGCACCCGCGGAGTTCGATCCGGTCAGCGAGCAGGGATTCCGCGATCCCGCGAGCCTGCTGACGCGCGCGCGGGACGAGGCGCCGGTCTTCTTCTACGAGCCGCTCGGCGTGTGGGTCGTCAGCCGCCGTGAGGACGTCGACCGCTGCATCGCCGATGCAGCGACGTTCTCGAGCACGTCGATCTCGGGGAGCCTCGACGTCCCGGACGCGTTCCTCGAGCGCGTGCCGCCGGCGCTGATGGCGAAGGCGTTCATCGGCATGGACCCGCCCGAGCACACGCCGATCCGCAAGACGGGGCAGCGGGGGTTCACCCGTCCGCGCGTGGCCGCGCTGGAGCCGCGCATCGAGGAGCTGGCGATCGAGCTCGTCGAGGGCTTCGCGGGCGAGGGCGCCTGCGACCTCATGCAGGCGTTCTGCCTGGAGCTCACCACGCGGACGCTCGTGGCGATGCTCGACCTGCCCGAGCGCGACCACGCGATGTTCCGCGGCCTGCGCTTCGACCACTTCCTCGTCATGGACAGCGGGCGCCATCCGATGCCCGAGGCGATGCGCGACGAGGTGTGGGAACGCTACGCCTCGGCCCACGAGCGGCTGCGCGAGCTCGCCGACGAGCGCGCGGCGGACCCCGGCGACGACGTCATCTCCGCCATGAGCTCCGCGCGCGACCGCGACGGGGAGCGCGTGATGTCGCGCGAGCAGGTCGCGCTGCACGTGTGCGAGCTCGCGGCGGCCGGCACCGACACCACGGCGCAGCTCATCGCCAACGCCGTCGTCTTCCTCAGCGCGCACCCCGACCAGCTCGGCGAGGCGATCGAGGACCCGTCGCTCTGGGAGGCCGTCGTCGAGGAGACGCTGCGCCGCCGCGGATCGGCCACGTTCGTCCAGCGCTCCCCGAACACCGACGTGGAGATCGCGGGCGTGACGATCCCGGCCGACGACGTCGTCTGGCTCTCGCTGGCCAGCGCGTCGAACGACCCCGCGCACTACGACGAGCCGGAGCGGTGGGACATCCACCGCGAGAAGCCCGACGACCATCTCGCCTTCGGCAAGGGCCGCCACTTCTGCCTGGGCGCGCCGATCGGGCGCGCGGAGGCGCGCATCGGCCTGCGCGTGCTCTTCGAGCGCCTGCCCGACCTGCGCACCGTCACGCCGGTGCCGCTGGACTTCGCGCCGATCGCGATCCTTCCGATGCGCCAGACGCTGCCGGTGCGCTGGGGGGCGGTTTGATCAGGCCGCGGCGGCGGCGCGCTCGAGGCTCGGGAAGTCGCGGCGATCCTGCTCCGCGATCTCGGTCTCGAAGGTGACGATCAGGACCGGGGCGGCGGCGACGCGACGCAGCTCACGGACGCCCGCCTCGGCGTCTTCGCGTCGCCGAGCTCACGGTCGATGAGCGCACGCAGGCGTGGATCCGGTCGCCGGGTGCTGGCACAGCCGTGTCCGATCCGGTCGTACCGCGCCATTGTCATGGGCCGATACTAGAACATTACCTCTACTATTTACCGGCCTCAGCCGAGCGCTCCGCGCAACGCGCGCTCGAGGTCCACGCGCAACCGCTGGGGCGGATCGACGCCGGCGATGAGATGACGCCGGACAGCACCGTAGGGCAGATCGAAGACGACGAGCAGCACGTGCCCCACCGCCGCCGGGGTCGCGCGGCCGTGCAAGGCCCGCGCCAGGCCTGCGACCGCCGCCTCCACGGGTCGGTTGAGCTCGTGCAGCTCGTCGGCCAGCGGACCCTGGGGAGCCGCGCGAACCAGGTCCTCGTACCGGAAGGACACCAGCA
>Ga0070665_100006481_pt1 | contig 11907 bp, 12 predicted proteins | sample KBSS13metaG_FD_65862 | JGI IMG/M metagenome (GOLD analysis project Ga0070665, IMG submission 65862) | Switchgrass rhizosphere microbial communities from Kellogg Biological Station, Michigan, USA - KBS S1-3 metaG | ecosystem: Host-associated > Plants > Roots > Rhizosphere > Soil ...
GAGCGAGAGATTGGCCGATAGCGAACGTTGGCCTCATCCCAGCGAGAGACGACCTCGGAAAGTTTGTCTTTGTCTCGAACCAGCGCCAGCGGCAGAACATCTACGTCTTCTAGTGCTTCGGGTGCGAAGCGCCGCAATTGTTTGTGGCCATAAATGCAACGTCGCGCGACCTGAATGGCAGCGGCACGGTCACGGATGGAGGAAGCGTGGTAAGTACCTCTGTGAAGCCAACCTTCATTTCTGGTTGACGGACCAGAGGCGAGCGTTGTTTGCTTTTCGATCAGCGCGACGCGCAACCCTAAGTCACTTAATTTCTGCGCGGCCATAAGGCCGGTAATACCCCCGCCCACAAGCAGGATATCAAAATTCAATACCATATGCTCATTCCTACTATTTCACGACGCCCAACTTTCTGAAGATTCCGATCATAAATCATTTTTATGAAACTTCATCGTTAGATTGAATACCAAAAGGGTTTTCAACCAAAATATCACACCGATTTATGAAACGGTGACGGGGTGGAGTGCGATCATGCGTTAGATCTTCCACGACATGCACTCGCCACCGCAGGACAGGCTGCGTCATGCCCTTGCTAACGACACCTGATAACCTAGCAGACTGATATGCGCATCAGTGGCGTCACATTCGCACAGAGGCTGAAAATATTAGCGTGAATGCCCCAACAAAGCGCCGTGGAACGGCGGGCTACCGATCCACAAGGGCAACCTTTGTCGGCGTCATCACTTTCAACCTGTTTACACCGGTGGAAGCCGGGACAGCCGTTCGCAGAGCCCCTCACCTAAATAGCACGACCAGCTTCAATAATCGGTATTAATTTGGATATGTTGATTACCTGAAGAAACAACCTCAAATATACGTTTAATCTTTAAATCCCAAGCATCACCAGAACCCGTCTCTAATTCTTTCAGTAGAGACAAGGCGCTTTCGCTTTGACCTAGAAGGTGGAGGATAATTGGTATGTAAGGCTTCTCTGCGATCACAAGAAACTTGCGGCTTTTAAGATGCGCTAACAAATTTTCTCGAGAGCTAAGCTTCTCAAAAAAGTGTAAGGCCGCATCGACAACTTCCGAAGCAGATGCCTCATTAAACTCATCTATCTTCCACCACCTGTCAGTCCCAGATGGCAAAATTTCACCAATTCTTCTCTTCGCAATACATTTTGCGTCATCCACAAACTCCGGAATATGCTCGTCCCAATATATTTTCCATACATCTCTGTCAGCAATTCCGACGTTGAAAGTCACACTGCCGGTTTTTGAACTGAATTGGCTGCCAATTACCTCCTTCAGATTGCCACTATCTCGCACCCAAGTACCACCGGAAAATTTAAATCCTTTTCCTAATAGTATACTTGATAAAGCCTGAAAAATCTGTTTTTTACTCATCATATTTACTCCTTTTCATAGTAAATTACTCTACCCTTTTGGCCCAATTGTTGCTCATATCTCTCGACTTGACGCGCCCCAGCGGCACGCCCTGACGGCGTATTAGGCTTAAGCTCAAGGATACGTCCCCTAGGAGTAACGACGTCGGGTTTGTGAATTTTACCGTCTTTACCTAGCATCCGAGGCTCAGATTGCCAGCCAGGTTTTTGTGAGACACGATCCGCGAGATTCTTGTGAGCTTGTCGACCAGCCGCCGCAGAAGTGCTTTCACCACCACGAGTTATTTTCGCGGTTGGGCCAGACGGAATGTTTTTGCCGGCTTCGGTAGTATTTTGCAGTCTGTTTTCGGTGTTTGCGATTTCCTTGCTGTTGTTTGACTGTGGGGAAGTCTGTAACAGACTACCGAATAGACGCCCCAACATAGAGCCTCCGCTTGCAGCGACTGCGGTGGTTCCAACGGACTGTGTTTCGCTCATCTCTACGACATCACTCGCCTGCGCGGGTGCGTTTGCCGGTTTTGCTCCATTCAGGAGCCCCAAACCAGCCCCGATCAAGACCGGGATGAACCAGATATGTCCGTTCGGATCTGATTTGTTGACCGGATCGTTGGCTTCATATGCGTATCGATTGGCGCCGACGCCCTCCTGCGTAGGGTCCATCGTGTCGGGCGAGATGAAGCTGGCGTTGGCGGCCTGGCCGAATGGGACGGCAAGCAAGCTTGCGATCAGCACGAGGCCGAGGAGACGGGTCAACATATGCCTGATGCTTGTGAGCGGGTACATGGAGGTCTTTCCGTGTGCAGGGGATATGGAACGTGGCGGAAGATAAAAAGCAAAGCGGCATGGTTGCCGCCCTGCCTGTGCGCCGCTAGTGGAGCGTCATCAATCTGCTCGGAGAGACTGAGCCTGGCCTCACCTGCCACGGGGGTGGCCGGCGAATGGCCGTCCTCCGGTGCACCGATGTCGACGGCATGGTCATCCTTCGGCACATAGCGCCCGAAGGTCGGATCATAGTATCTTGCGTTGAGATACATCAGCCCGGTTTCGGCGTCGTAACGTTCGCCAATATAACTCTTTTTGGTCCGATTGTTCCGCATGAGCCCCCTCCAGCGAATCACGAATGTAACAACAATGCCCACATTTTTGAAATCAATAACCAAGACCTGCAAGGGAACCCGCAGATCAATACAATTTATGGCTGAACTATTGCTGATCGCGAAAATCATGAGGAAAACTTTCAGGAATAATTGCGCAGCCTGAAATCCTTGGACATAAATTTGTAACGGGCACTTTCAGAAGTCGTTATTTGCAATGTTCAAGCGTCAGGGGCGGGCGTGTACGATGAAGTTTTCGACGCTTGCATTAGTAATAAGTTCAATGTTTCTGGTTGGTTGTACCTCAGCGACGCCAATTGATGACGTTTTTTCAGTCAAATTGAATGAGCTCGATCCGCAAGGCCGACCTCTACCAGTATCATCGCGTTCGTCGCGTGGTTATACCGGAGGCACTGGTGGGTCGCTCTTCACAGGAGCCACCCAATACGGCACAGGCAGCTTCATCGGTACTCAATCTGCAATTAGCGCCGGCAAGACATCAAAGGGGGTGGACGGATACAGCCTGAATCTTATCGACGCTCCAGTGTCAGCTGCGGCCAAAAGCGTGCTAGGAGACACATTAGGGATTAATTATATTATCGATCCGCGTGTTAGTGGCAAAGTGACACTCCAGACGGCAACGCCAGTATCCAAAGAGACGCTGATAGAGATTTTCGAAGCTGCGCTCACGATCAACAATGCGGTTATCACGAAACAGAACGACACCTATCGGATTGTTCCAGCGTCCGAGGCTTTTTCCTCCACACCGGCTGTGGGTTCGGCATCCACAACAATGAGCGGACCCGGTATCAAAGTGCAGGCGCTTGAGCTAAGATATGTGTCTGCGTCCGAAATGAAAAATATCCTCGAGCCCATCAGCCGACGCGGCTCCATCCTGCGCGTTGACGAAACTCGCAACTTCATCGTTATCGCTGGCACCGCGAATGATCTTTTAGCGATGCGCAACGCTATCAGTATTTTCGACGTGGACTGGATGAAGGGTATGTCGGTCGCTCTGCGTCCACTAAAAGCATCTCAGCCCACGGCAGTGGCCAAAGAACTCAGCTCAATTTTCGCCACAGAAAACGGGCCCGGAAACAAGATTATCCGCTTTATTCCCAATGACCGGCTGAATGCAATCCTGATAATAACTTCACGGCCGGCTTATCTGGAGCGTGCCGTTGCATGGATATCTCAACTTGACCGCCTCGCAGCCACAAGCGAACAACGGCTGTTTGTCTACAACATCCAAAACCGGCCTGCCAAGGAGTTTGCCCACGTACTGCAATCCATTCTGAAAGGTCGTGGATCACTAGACGCCAGTCAAGACTCCGCCGATCCGCCGATCGCGCCCGACCTACAGCAGGCGATGCTTTCCGGCGCCTCCAATTCGATAACGGAGACAAAAAACTCCTCTGATACCCAATCCTCTTCCGCTATTTCTGAGAGCAACAAAACCAAGATTTCCGTAGTAGCAGACGTGGAAAATAATGCTCTGCTGATTTCCACGACGGCCCGTGAATACGAACGTATTGAGCCGTTGCTACAACAACTCGACGTGGTGCCCACTCAGGTAATGATCGAGGCGGTTATTGCTGAGGTGACCCTGAACGACGAACTTCGCTTTGGGCTTCGCTGGTTTTTTGAGAATGGCAATTTTGGCGTCGGTTTTTCGGATCTTGCCACTGGCGGTGCCGGTGCGAGCTTTCCCGCGCTTGCCTGGAGCTATGCGACGAATGACATACGCGTAACTCTGAATGCGCTTTCTAGCATCACAAATGTGAATGTGGTGTCGGCTCCGACATTGATGGCTCTCAACAATCAGAAGGCTGTCCTTCAGATAGGAGATCAGGTGCCAATCGTCACGAGACAATCGCAGAGCACCACCAGCGTCGATGCGCCACTTGTAAACTCCGTCGAGATGAAGGATACAGGAATCATTCTTACCGTTGTCCCGCGCATAAACACGTCCGGTAAGGTTATGCTCGACATCCAGCAGGAGGTCAGTGACGTTGTTAAAACGACTTCCTCGGGCATCGATTCTCCCACCATTCAACAACGCAAGGTATCGACACGCGTAGTAGTTGACGACAGTGAAAGCCTGGCGCTCGGGGGGCTCATACAACAGCGAAATAATCTGGCTCGAACACAGGTCCCCATCCTCGGCGACATTCCGCTGCTTGGAAACGCCTTCAAGAACAAGACGGACCAAATTCGTAAAACTGAACTCATTATCTTCATTCGACCGCGCATCGTCAGAGACGCCAACGAAGCGAGAAATGTCACAGAAGAGTTCAGGCAGCAGCTCGACTTCAACTCCGACATCAAAAAACGACGAGGCGGATCGAGCAAGTTCGAGCAAGATGTCAAACGCCTAAGTTATTGAGGGCTACCTGTGAACCTATCGCTCACATTCGTACTGATCATCTGCTTTGGTATGATCTGTTATTCGGACTTTCGGTGGTTCATCATTCCAAACATCGTTACTGCCACAATATTCTTCTCGGGCTTGTTCGCTCAAGCCTCCGATGGATGGAGATCCGCTGCTTGGGCGATAGTTTTTGCTTCAAGCGTGGGTTTGTTAATGTGGTCCATCCGCTATGCCCATTTCAAGACGACAGGTCGCTTAGGGCTGGGATTCGGAGACGTGAAGTTGGCGGCGGCAGCGGCGGCTTGGTTTAGTCCTTGGATGTTTCCGTTTTTCCTTTTTCTGTCATCGGCATTGGCATTGCTATTCCTGATCGTGACAAGTCCACAGCGCCCTGCCCTACGGACGAGAAAAATCCCGTTCGGGCCGTTTCTGGCTGCCTCCCTCATTGTGACTTGGAACCTTCAGCCTTTCATCCTGCCAATAATCGGACCTTCACCATGATGTCTTTAAAGAATGCCCAAAAATCACCACGCGCTTCCATTGAAGGCTTCACGCTTGTCGAACTCTTGGTAGTTCTGGCGATCATTGGACTGATTGCCGCTCTAGCCACTCCCCAAGTGTTGCGTTATCTGGAGTCTGCCAAAATTGACACGACAAAAGCCCAGATAAAGAATTTCGAGAGTGCCCTGGAACTCTACTATCTCGATACCGGCAGCTATCCAACCACGGAGGAGGGACTTCCCGCTCTTTTGACAAGACCGGGCGACGCTACAGTCTGGAACGGCCCTTATGTTAAAAACAGCGGCTTATTTCTCGATGCTTGGAGTATGCCATACCAATATCGCAGCCCCGCCGATGACAAACCCTTCCAGATTCTGTCTTTCGGACGCGACAAAAAGGCGGGAGGCAGCGGAAACGATGCCGATCTTGTCAACAACTGACCCTTCCCGTTTATGAGAATTTTATCGCTTATAATATTCACCCTGTGCCTCGCGTCACAGCCTTCTTTCCCTCAATCTCCGCAAGATAGAAAAATCGAGTCGGATGTAGAAGCTCTTTTCGGGTTCAAGAATGATCTGCTGGACGTAAAACTCGCTGTCGATTTGATGGTTGAGCCGTCCCTTGATTCTATCGCGATTCGGTCCTCTGTCGATCAGATGGTAAAGGATATAGTGGCGCTTGTTGAAGTGGACAACAGCGCAATGAAACTTGCAGCACTGAGGCGATATCTTTACGAAAGTGGCGCATGGAATGGAAACCAGCCATTCCGTTACGACGTTTACGATCCTCTTGGTGACAAACCAGAAAATCGGCTGTTGCAACGTTATATGGCGACGCGTCGAGGCAATTGCATTACGATGCCTATTCTTTTTACCATCCTTGGCCATCGCCTTGGCCTGAAGATGACGTTATCGGAGGCGCCACTGCATGTGTTCGTAAAATACACAGACGATAACGGAGATGTTTGGAACATCGAGACCACTAGCGGCGGAGGCTATACACGCGATAGCTGGTATCGACAAAAGCTACAGATGTCTGACAAAGCCGTTGCGCTTGGTACTTATCTTAGACCTCTCTCCCAAGAGGAAACGACTTCGTTAGTCGCCTCTCTGCTTATCGAAGATAGAATTGGCCGAGGTGCGTTCGAAGAAGCTATAATCGTCTCCAACGTGCTTTTGCGACATTATCCGGATTTCGCCTACGGGCTGGTGAAAAAAGGAAGTGCCTACAGCGCACTATTGCATCGTACACTGTCCGGCAGATATACGAAAGTGGAAGACATTCCTGACAACATCAGAGCCAAGGCGGATCAATGGTACGCCGAAAATCTGGCCGCATTCGCCAGAGCTGAAGCTTTAGGCTGGCAATCGCAAGATGTGCGAAGCAAATAATCGATGCTCTCGTTCAGCGACTACAAAGGCCCGCCGTAATTGTCAGCATCTAACCTTTTGGCAGCGCCACGACTCGCTCCATCGTTGTCTCCCGGCCGAATCGAAAGACGGTCAACGTTAGCTTCACGGCTTGTGGCAAGGCTTGACCATTCGGCCAATCAGTACGCCATTTGGCTAACTGCCCCCCCCTACTCACATCCAAATATTCGAAGCGGACAGATTGGAGATCGCGTATCAAGATGAATTCCTCCCACTGCACCTCTGAAAACAGCCTCCTCGGGCGGTTCGACTGAATAATATCGAAACCTCTTTTAGTTGCCCTAGCTGAAATCTCTACTTCTCGCAAAGATGATCTCGTGGCGCTTGTACGCGCGATCGATACAAACCTGACCTTGTCGGGCGCACCAGAAAAAATATCTTTTTTATCCGGGCTAGCATCCAGAAATATCAAGCGCCGTGTATTGGACAACAGACTTTCGAGATAGTAGCCGACAGCCGCAAGTTCATTTTCAGCTTCTGTTGCATTTGAAGCGACTTGTATTGGCCGCAGTTGTGTCAATGCAGTTGTCATAAGAGCGGAAATAAGTGCCGTGAGGCAAAGGGCGAGAAGTACCTCAACCAGGGTAAAACCGTCTTCACCTGTTTTAGCGCCACACGGCTCTTTTCGCTGGCTCATCTGGCATTCTGTCGATCTGTGTCAAAATAGATGAATCTGTGTTCGCGACCTGAAGGAGCCGTGATATCGACAAAGACGAATCCCAAACTCTCCGCAGTATCAACTCCCACAACCGGACGATAGCTAATATTCCACTCGAACGTCCGCCCGAATCCTTCTCTATCTCTATCGTCTTGACGTATGCGCGGCACGGTCTCAAGGCGCAATGCTTTGACAAGGCTCAAGACTTCCATACGCTCCCTTGAAATTGAAATACTCCTAGCCGCAATTGCTATAGTTTGAGCAGAAATCGCGAACGCGCCCGCAAGGATTAGAAAGGCGACCAGCGTTTCGAGCAACGTAAAGCCATCCTGACCATCAGCGGATGTCATTCAAAGAAGTCTCCGCCATCGTCGGGATGCCTGTCAGCCAGTTCACGGACAAGATCACATCACTAGCACCTTCGCGTTGAAAACGGATCATGCCGCCTGTAGAACCTCCTTCGGGAAAAAACGTGATACTACCGCGCTCAAATGTGGTTTTCTCGTCTCTGCCAACCGCAGCAAAAAAAGAGATCTCTTTAGGGACTTCGATCCGCTTTGCTTTGTTCGATGGCTGAATGAAACGAGCCTTTGTGTCGATGATCAAATCCGTCGGCTTACCCGTTTTAATTGCGGCCAATCGAGCGAACTTTGCCGCATAGAAAATCTCACGTGCAAATGATGCCGGCGTGGTCATCGTCAGAGAATGAAGAGCAGGGAAGGAGAGCGAGAATAGGAGACCTAAGATCGCCAAAACGACTAGCATCTCGGTCAGGCTGAAGCCTGCGTCTGAGGACTCAATCACCATCCCGCCGGTACTCGTCATTGCACCCCCAACTCATTAATGCTAAGGAGCGCCGTCATAACGGAAACAATTAAACCTCCAACGATTGCACCGAGCAATATAGTGATCATTGGTGTCAGCAGGGCAAGCAGACGATCAGCAAGCCTTTGTGCTTCATCTCGTAAGATCCAGGATGCATTCTCTAGCACTGCAGGAAGCTTGTTCACTCCGTCGCCGATTGCAACGAGGGATATGACAGACTGAGGAAAGAGATCGGTCGACATCAACGCCTCCGGCAGGCGCTTACCCGACACAATAACCTCGTGCGCCGATAGCAAACGCTCCCGAAACGAAGCTGCCGGGCAGCAACGAGCCGAAAGATTAAGGGCCTCTGGGAGTGGTACGGAGTTTTCCAGCAGCAACGCTAAGCTCTGCAAATACCGCCCCAAGGCTGATGATCGGATGGTTCGGCCAAGAAGCGGCACCCTCAAAAGAATCCCATCCGAAGTTCGCTTGCGCGCGGCTGGTTTTAAGACGCCAATAAGAAAAACTACGCAGATTATCGTCAATATTGTAAGAAATGCCAAGGGATCTGATAACGTCTGCCGCAAACCGGAAAGAACCGCAACTATGAATGGCAAGTCTCGCCCCGAGCTTTCGAAAATCGGCTCCAACGTTGGAACCAGAACAAACGTTACAACGCCAATCGCAACAACTAACATGATCAATAAGAACAACGGATAAACCGCTGCATCGATTAATTGTTTGCGATGTATCTGCCGCCTTTCCAGAGAGGCGGCAACAACCATCACTATATGGGAAAGACGCGCGCTGCGTTCACCGCTTGCAATGAGCGCGACAATATCCTCAGGCATGTCATGAAGATGCGACAATGCATCGGCTGCTGTCGCTCCCGATGAGAGTTGCTCGAGGATGTTGCTGATCATTCGTTTGTCGGTAGCGTGGCTGGCCGCCTCATGCATCGCACGTAGTGCCTGATCGATCCCAAGCCCTGCATTCATCAAGACGGAGAGATCTGTAAAGAATCGCGTTAAACTAAATCTCGCATGGAAACCTCGTAACAATTCCAACAGTTTGCCATGTGAATTCGCTTCGACTGGCGTCAAATTGGCAATGACAAGGCCATCCGATTTCAATTTCCGGCGAGCGTCTGCCAAATCCAAAGCACCCACGGCGCCTTTTTGCCGCCTGCCGTCCTTGTTGAAAGCTGTATAGGCAAAGCTAGGCATCAGTGCCCTTCCAGTTCAATAACGCGCGTGGCTTCGGCTATAGTTGTGATGCGGTCTTCAGCGAGCTTAAATGCGTGGTCACGCATTGGTGTCATGCCCTCCCGAATTGCAATTTCTTCCAGCGTCTCAAGGCTCGCATCTCCCATCATCGCCCGACGCATAGAATCCGTCATTTGCAGGATTTCGAACACCGCCTGCCGCCCCTTGTAACCACTTCCCGAACAAGTCGTACAACCAGTCCTCTCCTCCTGTGCGACGCATGTTGGGCATCGGCAGCGAACCAGTCGCTGCCCAATTACGCCCCGCACCGTTGCATCTATCAAGAATGGCTGAATACCCATATCACGCAAGCGGCTAAAGGAACTGATCGCATTATTTGTATGAAGTGTGGAAAGCACCAAATGTCCTGTGAGTGCCGCTTGTATCGCGATCTCTGCAGTTTCGCGATCACGGATTTCTCCGACCAGAATGATGTCTGGGTCCTGCCTAAGCACAGATCGCAGAGCGGCAGCAAACGTCAGGCCAATTGCCGGATCAATCTGGAGTTGGGTAATTCCCGCCATTCGATATTCAACGGGATCTTCGACCGTAAAGATTTTAACTTCGGGTCGATTGAGCTCTGTCAAAATCGAATAAAGCGTTGTCGTCTTGCCTGAACCGGTCGGTCCGGTCACCAGAACCATTCCGTTGGGCCGCTGAATGATTTCTAAGATTCTCTCCACAGAAACGACGTCATACCCCAGCGCCCCAAGCTTCAGTGGGACTGTCTCGCGGTTAAGAATGCGCAAAACAACCGTCTCACCGTGAATACTAGGTACCACAGACAGGCGAAAATCCACGTCCCGACCACGCACCGCAAGCCGAAGTCTGCCATCCTGAGGAAGGCGTCTCTCTGCAATGTTCAATCGGGCAAGAATCTTCAGGCGGCTGACTACACCTGCATGAAGTGATCGAGAAACGATTTCCACCGTGCCCAGCATTCCATCACGACGAAACCTCACCTGCATCGAATTGACGTCGGGCTCAAGATGAATATCGGTCGCGTTTTCATCGACGGCTTTCTGAATGACACGAGACACAAACTTTACTACCGGCGCATCCCGCGCGATGTCCTGGAGGCGCTCGAGATCGACATCAGCTGCCGTCTCTACACTACACACGGCGTCGTCATTTCCATTAACCTGCCGCACATCTCGAACATAGTCGTCGATCACACTGCGCGGGGCGATTTCTAGCGCAAATGGCAGTTCAAAAAAGTAACGGACTCCCGCGATCATCTCGCTGTCAAAAGGATTTGCCACGACGAGAACTGGAAATCCGCCATCGTTCCATCGCGGCACAATCGCCTTTTCCAAGGCGAAATCGAAACCCAACCGCTCAAGCAGTTCGTTCGTCTTCGCAGGTGGCAAACGTACAATCGATTCAAGCTGAAGAAAATTAGCCAGTTCACCGGCAATCGCGTCCTCAGCAAGAATCCCAAGCTCACGAACAATGATGTCGACAGGATGACCGGTTTGACTCTCGGCAGATCGCGCGCGGGCCGCAGCCTCGGGTGTAATCCGCATCGTTCTTTCCAGGAAGTTCAGGAATTCCTGTGGTGATGACGAAAATCTTGTCATGCGAGAGCCTCCGCCAGAATTCTTGCAACGTCCTGATCAAAAATGGACTGACAGGTTCCCGCTCGTTGAGACTGAGCGAGATCTCGTCCGATCTCTATCGAAGCTATTCGTTTACCCGGTGATCTCATGTCCCCGCTTTGAAAAACCACCGCATCACCTCCCCAAGTATGAGCATTGAAAAGCATGGTCTCAAGGGTGAAGAATTCTGAACTTCCAGCTCCAATACCGGCGCGGGCCAGGATCGCCTGACCGGACTGCACGGAAAACACCCTTCCCAGTTCACGACTACTAAACGAGCGCAGCAATTCGAAATCATGCAGTTCAGCAATATCCTCGAAAGAACCATACTTGAAACCAGCATCGATACCCGCGGTATCCTCCTCGCCAGTGGGCCGCGGCGCCCGAAACTGAATAATCTTGGATGCCAAAATATTTGCCTCAGAGGCGGTCAAACCGAGCTTCTCAAAGCCAGTCACCAGCAACAACTCTTCTGCGGTGTTCAGATTGACAAGCTGAGCATGCGGAACGATCGATATACGAGCAAACACTGGCCCTATTGAACAATCCATGTCGAGGAAAGTAGCTGTTTCCGCAGAGTGCCGCCAAGCGTCATCATGTCCCAGACGCCAACCGAGATAACCGTTGATTGCCTCCGCAGCCATTCCCAGACGGGTTCGGTCATATTCATAGGAAACGGTGAGGACTCTGGCTCGAGACGACGCGGCGAGTGCAGCGAGAACGATAGCGAGAAACAACGTGAAGCTCAGGACAGCAAGCAGCGCGAAACCGCCTTCCC